>Ga0181576_10002313_pt1 | contig 14283 bp, 13 predicted proteins | sample 101ome_22_FD_132464 | JGI IMG/M metagenome (GOLD analysis project Ga0181576, IMG submission 132464) | Coastal salt marsh microbial communities from the Groves Creek Marsh, Skidaway Island, Georgia - 101412BT metaG (megahit assembly) | ecosystem: Environmental > Aquatic > Marine > Intertidal... | reverse complement strand
TGTTGAAGTTGCCTTCTCCAATACCACTGCCTTCAATTTCACTTCCTGCACTATGACTGCATCCATTTATCAATACATGTTTAAACATTTACAGGCTCTTTTGGTATAATAATGTCTGTGCCGCAATGACAATGCTGCTTGTTACAAATAACAGGCTTGAGATCAAATGTCAAGTCCGAGTCTGTGATATTTCCGTGTGTTTGTCCTACACCGCAACTAGCACCGCTTATATCGCCCCTTGGATTAATAAACAATGCATCATCAACTTGACACTTCCAACCAGTAAAGAAATTTTGTCTTGCGGCAATAATTTTATTGCTGTTTACTGGTTCTATACCGGTATCATAGTGTGCCATACTTACAGCATAATTTTCTCTATAAGGTTTGTCTATACGCTGCACACTTTCAAATTGTGCATTTTCTAAAAAGTTCTGTTTTACAGGATCTTTGTATTCCCAAGGACCTGCATTAACACTCATTTCGTCAAACAATGGTGTCCATTCTAAATTGTAATTTGGTACTTCTTTTCGTACACGTTCGCCAAATTCAACAACCTCCCAAAAACGTTCATCATGCATCAACATTTTTGTACACAAGTAATCAACTTTATCACATAAAAATTTTGCATTTTCAATATAACGATCTTTTTTTGCAAATTCAACATGAAAGCTGGCTACAATATCGTCAAACAAATGATAGTGTTCTTGCCAATATTTTAAAGGACGTGACAGATTGGTATTTACAGCAACAGTTATATTTGGTATTTGTTCTTTTAAGTGAGTTACAAGTGGTATAAAATTTTCCCAGTGTGTAGGTTCTCCACCGCTGAAAAATATTTTAAAATGTTTGTAACCACGCTGTTTGTAAGTGTTGAAAATTTTCATTGTATTGTCAATATACAACTGTAAATTTCCATTGTTGCGATTATCACCTGCCCAATTGCCTGGATTACAATAACTACACTGAAAGTTGCAGAAATTGTTTACTTGCCAAGTGAGACAAGCATAGGGTTCTGCCATTGGTGTTATTTTAAGTAATGTGCTCACGTAACCATCCTAGCTCAGGAAATACAGCCCAAAAATCTTCTTTGCGATGCACATCTAATGTGTGATTTTTTTGAAAAAATTGGTTTAACTTTTCTTGGTTGTATTCACCCATGTTCATAAATTGCAACACACTGTCAATATGTCCTAGTACTTCACGTACTTGATTTTCATCTTTGCATTTTTCGTATGCCCATTTTTTATAGTCAATGTACTTGGCACGTAGTTCACGTTTGTATTCTTCTGGTATATAATCAATACGCATAAAGTCAGGTCCAGTTAACACATTTAATCTGCACTTGTCGATATCTACTAACCCACGTTCTACCCAATCCATGTGAAAATCTGGAAAATTCCAAACATTGTACAAGCTAATAGTTGGTGTAATTTCAAAATGCACATGCGGCACACGCTCTAACATTTCAATACGGTTTTGTTCAATTTGTTGCCAGTCTGTACCGTGGCGCATAAATTCTGCTCTAGTGCCATTTGCATCTAGACTTGCACTTACTTGTACATCATCAAATTGTTCCCAATAACTGTATATGCTTTTGCTTTTGTAACGCATGTTGCTAAAGTTGGTAGTATAACGCAGTCGTACATCTGTTTTACCTGAATCAATCCAACTGTCTAATATTTTGTAATGCTCGTTTGTAATAAGTGGCTCACCACCTGCCCAATATACTTCTTCTACGTCCGGCAAATACTTTTGTAAATTTTCCCAATAGTTATTTTCTTTTGCAATGTTTACAACGGGACTGCCATTGTTTTTAAGCATGTTTGCTATTTCGTGTTTGCCGTATAGTTCGCCATGTTCTTGTGCGTGTAGACTACTCAACTCAGGACCGCAACTGCGACACTTCATATTACAGATATTGCTAAAACGTACATCCATATAAGCCATACGCATTTCAGTTAAGCTGCCATCTGGCTGTGTCTTTTCTACCAAATCAAAATGTTTGTCACCGAACCATTCGTTGCTGTTTTTACGCAGTGTCCATATCCATGTACTGCTTTCAAGTTCGTAGCAACGTTTACAAGTATCTAGCTTTTTTCCTTCTAGCATTGCTTTACGCAGTTCTTTGTACTTGTCGCTGTTCCACACTTGTTCAATACTATTTTCTTTGAGATTACCAAATGGCTGATCACTGTCTGCAATACAACAAGGCAATGCACGACCATCTGGCCAGGCATGCATGTGTATCCAAGGCAGTATGCAAAATGCGCCGTCTTCTTTTAATAACTTTTGCTTATCCATTTAATAACTCTGCTAGCTCTGGAAATACAGCAACAAAATCTTCATTACGTATTTTATCTCTTCTTACAGTATTATGTATAAATTCTTTGCCATGTTCATTCCAAAGACTGGCGCTGGTAGCAAACTTCATTGCATTTTCTATGTGTTGTGTACACCAAAATTCGTCTTTGATTTGATTTATTAAATTTAATAATTTAATTGTACCTTTTTCTTTGATATTATCAGGCAATGTTTGAGCACTGTAAAAGCCAGGATTTAACAAATGATAGATGCTTATATGATCATGTTTGCGTAACAAATCATTGTCAATCATGTATGAAAAAAAATCAGCAAGTGTAACGTAATTTAAATTACTCAATACACAATTAAATTGATAATCTATAAAATCTACATCTCGAATCTTTTTTAAATTTTCTTGCACTGTTTTCCATTCAGTACCGTGTCTAATGTATTCTGCTTTTACACCATAATGATCCAAGCTGCTGCTAACTTCTACACGTTTAAAATTACTCCACATATCTAACACATCGTACTTTTTATATTTGAAGTTGCTCATATTGGTATTATAACGTAACACAATGTCTTTGCATTTGCCGCTGGCAATCATTTCTTCAAGTATAACATAATGTTCGTCGGTGATAAGTGGTTCACCGCCAGCAAAGTATGCAAGTTCTATATTTGGTATTTGTTCAACAACTTGATCTAGCAAAGCACCTGATTTGTCAGCATGTTGTATTACACGAAATCCTGCAGGAGGAGCATCGTGTTCTTTGTGCTCTTGTGCCCATTTACTTGAAAATTCACTGCCACATGTTCTGCATTTGTAATTGCAAATATTGCTGAATCTAATATCAAAATATTTCATTTTAAATTCAGATACAGTTCCGTCATCTTGTGTGTTTGGTACAAGTTCATCGTAAAGATGAGAAAAATGTTCTAGGCTGTATTTTCTAAAGCTGTGCGGTGAATTTTCTTCGTGTTTGTAACAAAATGTACAGGCTTCGTTTTTTCTGCCAGCAAGCATGTCAAGACGAAGCTGACGCATTTTATCATTGTTAAATGCATCAGCAAGCGTACTGTCTTTGGTGTTTGCAAACGGCTCTACATAATCACTGCTACAACAAGGGTATATGTTTCCTTTGGGTGTTACGTTCATGTGTAACCAAGGAAACATACAAAATGTATTGCTGTCTTTTAAATGTTCATCTTTCATTAGCTTCCTTACACAGCGCAAAAAAGTCTGCCATTTCAGGAAATGCTGCTTCAAAATCTACATTGCGTCTACGATCTTGTTCTTTAAAGAAGTTCCAAAAATCTTTACGTCCTTCTTGTATTTTTTGATCGTCGTACTCAGTTGTTTTCATGTAACTAACAACACGTCTGAACTTTTCGTATTCCATGCTGCTAAATCCAGTCTTATAACCTTCTGCAACATTTTCTTCAATAAACTTTAAATGACTTTCCATATATGGCATATATGTTTCTTTTGGCAAGATATTTATGTCATACTGCAATGGCTCTTTTAGATAAGGTGTATCAAAATGAATACGCTGCCAACGTCCGCTGTCAATGTTGTTGTATTTTTCACGCCACTCTAGAATCTTTTCCAATAATGTTTGGAATGTAGTAACACTGAACAAATTAAACGTGATCATAAATGTAACTGGTGCTGTTGTGTTTTGTAAGAAATAATCCAAGTTACGTTCAAATACTTCTATATCTAAACCGTCACGAATATATTCAGCACGTTTATCCCAAGTGTCAATACTGGTAAACAACTTAAATGCTTTGATTTTTTCCTGGCTTAACAAACTGTTTACATGATCAGTAAATTTTGCAAGTTGACGTTCTTTACCGCCCAAGTTGCTGTTTACGTTTAGTTCAAGATGCGGCTTTGGATCTTTTTCAAGTTCTTCAAACAGTCTGTATGTGCTTTTTTGTATTGTAGGTTCGCCGCCTGTAACACGCAAAATGTTTAGCGTTTTGCTAACTTCGGGCCACCACTTCCACCATGCACGTACATACGGATTGCTGTCTTCTTCATACACACGAAACCAGTCAACATCGCATCTGTGATTTTTAACCATATCATAAGGACCATGTTGACGTATTTCTTGGTGATATCTGCTGCTGGCTTTTGGATGACAATAACCACAACGGAAGTTGCATTCGTTACCAAAGCTCACTTCGATATATTCTGGGTTAACATCAAAGTCCCAAGGATTTAATTTTACTTCGTTAAGTCGTTCTTCATTGTAAATGCTGCCACTGCGAATATGTCTATCACTGATAAAATCAGGACCCATGTTTTCTACATTCCAACAATACTGACAACCAGCACACTGTTTGCCTTCTAACATCTCTTTGCGTTCTTGCTTTTTATGCTTTGTATTATGTAACGCACTTGGATTGGTTAGTAGCTCATCTACATCAATAGCATGAGGCGCAGGATGATAACAACTGTGTGTTTCTCCTGTTTGCAAATAGATTGTTGTATGATACCATTTTGCAAAACAAAATGTAGGTGAAAAATGTCTTTTTGTGATATCGTTTATGTATTTTGCTTTATCTGTCTCAAAAGACATTCTATCTCCTCTTGGGCAATCTTGATGGATTTGTATATACTGTTTTAAAGAAATGACTTTGATTGCCATTTAATGGCTGTGCAGCAATAGGCAAGTCAAGTTCTTCAATCAACTTGTAACCATATTCTTCTGTTTGCTTGTCTATGTCGGCAATATCTTTGTTTTCCCAATAATTGTTAAGCCAAGTAAAGTCACGTACATTTACAAAGTCCCAATCTGTACACATTGTTTTGTACAGCCCTTCTCGTGCACCGTGTACAGCCCATTCGCCGTTTTCTACATCTGCACCTACCATTAACCAAACGTACAAACGATGTAAGTTTTTCCAATGGTTTTTATGAAAGTCTTCTGGTGAAACACGCATACCACGATCCAATGCCATTTTAACACCTTCACGGAAACCAGCACGCCATGCTTGTTGTGGGGTTGCATTGTTGTGGATAGTACTGTATGTGCCACTCATTTGAATATATTCAATATCCCAACAAAAGTCTACTTGTGCATGTGGATTGTTTGGATCAGCAGCCTCGTGGGTGCGCATGTTTAGCACTTTTTGTTTAGGCCAACATTTAATACCGCCGTTGCCATATTCCAATCCGTTGATAATGTTGCTTGCACTCCAACTGATTACACAGTCTTCAATATTAACTTCTTTGTTCCAATGTGCATCTTCGTGGTTATCTAAATCAAATTCTTTTGCAAGAAATTCTTTATTGATAATATTATCGCCGTCTACTGTAATAAATCTATCGCTTTCGCTTAATTCGGCACATGCTTTGTGTGCAGCATCACTGCCTTCTACACCATGCACACGTTTAGCCCACGGAATTTTGCTGCATAGATCTGCATAATTTTGTTCAGCATTAGGTTCGTCATATGACAAATAGATAATGTCATAATCAAGAACTCTAAATTTGTTGCTCATACCAGTACCTCGTGATAATACGTTTCTAATCTCTTTGTAGTATATACGCTAATGTTGTCAGCGTCAAGTTCAAAATCGGACTCAAATGGCACCACAAAATCTTCATCTTTGATAGTTTGTAAATCTACTACAAAAAATTTATACAGTGTGTGTGGATCGTTTTTCTTGGTAATACTGAAATTCAATGTACTGGTAAATTTTACTGTTTGAGATTTTAAATTTTGATATAATATATCATCCAACTTTAATCTCCAACATTTGTTAACAGTATCCTGCTGTATTATAAAATCAGGGCGTTCTGGCTTGACTGTTGGTATTTTGTAAATTTGACTGTTTACATCAAATTGTATTTCTTCTTCAATAAACCTACTGCGCAACACATGCTGTTTTGTAACAGTGTCAAATAATACAACATAATCGCTTATAACTTCTTTACCTGTGATTAGGTTTATTACTTCATTTAATTCTACAGTTATGTAATTTTTTGTTTCATCTTTTGTATTACCTACACTAAGCAATTCGCCTTCACTGTCAAAGTATACATAACGGTATGTAGGAACATAGATAAGTTCTTCCATTTTAAATTCCTAACTTTCTTTCATACGTGCTGATAATGTTGTCATTACAAAATGATTTTTCTGTGTAATGAAAAATACCTTGTTGTCTAAAATTACCAATTGTTAAATTACAATCATTGTCTAAATATGTGCCTACTTGTTCTTGCCAATTGTCAACATACAATTTATTCCAACCTTGCGATTTTAGTTTCATATGAGTAAATGTAGGAAAAGTTGCATCATTTGTAATTACATTTTCAATTTGTAATATCTTGCATACAATTGCACTGCTTACATCAATACTGGGAAATTTTTGAAAATATTTGCCGCCGGCATATTGACCGTAAAACAATTCCCAATTGTTCATTACCAGTTCTAACCATTTGTAAAAGTTGTGTGAAAAGTCGCAACGTTTAAACCAATGAAAGCCTGCATACAGATTAGGCAAGTTATGATTACGAAAGCTCTTTCTGTAATATGTATTATCTGCCCATTCGCCTCTGTATGTTTGTACTTTGTTTACATAATAAAGATCATGCTTGTCTAGTGCTGTCTTCCAATGAGAAAGATCATTTAGTACAAGCATATCACTGTCAATTACTGCTGTTTCTTCAAACGGAGTTGCATGATATATTTTCCAACGGTTTTCAATCTTCCAGGTAGTGTTTTTGCTTTTATCACCAAACGGAATAGGAACAACATGTTCAAATAATTGTGCATATTTTTCCGGCACTGTATCATTTGTAATCAAACAAATTTTGCTATCTGGATTGGTTAGCCTAATGCTCATCGCAGCAAGACTTGCTTGTTGTACATAATCATATGTGCTGTTTTGTGCAAATATAGTAAAATTAAGACTCATCAATAACCCTGTTTAAGCTGAATTTATTCATAATATGAACTGTACTATTGTTAGTTACAGCAGGAAAGTATCCATCGCTGGTTTGTTTTTCTATTAAAAATTGAAATCTGTTTTCATTGATATTGTGACAAACATCAGCATCCAAAGTGTAGTATAATGTTCCTGGCATTTTGCCTACAAATTTGTTTTGTGTATATCCGTTCATTATGTGTACAGCAATGCTAAATGCAAAATCATTTCTAAATGTTGCATTTTTAATTTGATACAAATTTCTGTAATGGAACCAGTTTTCTTGTATGTGTTTTACTAAATCAAAAAATGTTTTTGTAATTTTACTTTTGTTAAAATACACAACTGTAGCCCAATAAAAATCAATACTGTTTGGACTGATATAATCAAATTCAGATAAATCTCTCCAATTGGATAATTCAGTTGCATCTTTGTATAGCAAAAGATCATTTTGCTGTGCAAACACATGCTTCATATGATCGTTGCCCAAAATAACATCTGTATCCATTAGCAGTGTTTGATCATATGGTGTTAATTCATAAACATCACACCGAGATGTGTTTTTAAATTCTAATGTAGTACGAGACCAAAGCCCGTCATTGTAATTTTTATGATGGTAATTGTTTTGATTTTGTATTTCAATTACATTGTCAAATACATCAAATTGTTCGGCATATTCTGCACTGTCAGTGATTAAGCTGACAGGAATATCCAAATGCTGTACAATACGGTTTGCACAAAATGCTGCTTGCTTTACATAATCAACTTGAGAATTATTACGTGCAATTAACAGCGCACCTTTAGTCATCAAAAATACCTTCTACGGAGCGATTGTTTTTTAATTTGTTGTATTCAGTGAGATATTGGTTGGTTGCTGTAAAATACACATCGCTAATATCTGCTAAAAATTCATCAATGTTAACTTCAATTGGAATATCGTTATCATCAACAATTACTGTAGACTCTTGATCTCTCATGTTTAAAATAAAACAAAAAGTAATAAGCTCTTGCGAAACACGAAATCTACCGCCGTTATAATAATGTAACAAATTGTCTTGATGTTGCTCTTTTAGAATACGCTTTTGATTGTCTAACGTAATCATATAATTACTAAAATCCAAAGCTTTTGCTAACTTATCGTCCATAGTTTACTCCTTTGTTACAGTATAATACAAATATTATATTGTGTCAAGTAGGAGCGTTGGTTAAATCTGCTGTCAAAAGTGTTTGATTACTGCTAGTAGGTTGCGGCAAGCTACATGCGGTATAAGTAGTGGACGCATAAACAAACGTACTATCTGGATATAACGGTGTTGCAGTGCTTGTAAAGTCTGCTGTAACAGGTTCATCGATAGGAGTAGCTGTTCCTACACCGCCTAAATCACCTGTACCAGTGTCGCCGTCATAAAATGTAATTCTAAAATCAACAGTTCTATTGTTTACATTTTTTGCTGCTAATTCGTAATAGTTGTCATTATATGCACCACTACCTGTTTTTGTAAACAACACTTGATAGCTGCTGGTTAAATCATCAAAACCTCTATTTGCACTTGTGCCACTGGCAGCACTTGTACTGTGAGCATCAATTGTAACTGTTCCCATTGCACTTAACAAGTCTGCCCAGTCTTGGTTTTTTGCTTGACTTGCACCTGTTCCAATATTGCTTACAGCAGTAGTAAATGCAATTCTTCCGCCAGCATTTCTATAATAGTTTTTCTGATTAACATTTTGCCATTGAAATCTTACAACATGATAGATACCAATCTGGTTTGAAGCAACACCCCATGATGTTGTTCTACTGCTACTACGTGCAGTACCTGGTGAAAAATTACCAGCTGGATAACTTAAATGAGTAAAGTTATAGTTTTCAGCATCAATGATTCTATTTTCAAAATCATTGTTACCCATACTAGTGCCGCCTGATACAGCAATATCTTGATAGGTAGTTTGATTAAATCCTGTAACTGTATCTGCGCCAATTACGTAACCTGTGCTTGGTACAGCAAGTGTTGCCAATGATCCTGTTTGGTGCACCCTTGTGCCTTGAATATCAAGATACAAATTTAGCATTTCTGTACGAGCAATTTTGTCACTTACGCCAGGTGTGCTTCCTCCTACCATATCCACAGTGCGATCAGCTTGATTCCAAGAAGATACGTAAATTGCATTAATTCTCGATCTCAAATCGTTATAACGCTCGTTTTCAACTACATCACCAACGTTGACGTTTACCATTTAATTCTCCAGTTTTTTTAACTATAACACAATCTTAAAATAAAATCAACCTATAGTTCTTAAATTTTTATATGCAGGAGATGGCACTTCAACATTTGGACCTGTTGCTCTTTGTTGTTCTACAATGCTGTTGAGAATTCCTGTAACTCTTTCATCCACACCAGATGTACCAGGGGTAATACCAGGCTTTGGTTCACCGTCATAGTATTCTACACGAACTTTCATAACATTATTGTCTACAAGTGCTTTGTATGTGATCAAGTTATCATCATATGCACCTGAACCTGCTTTCGTCCAAATTGTTTGATAACTATTGGTTAGGTCATATGCACCTGTGGCGAAGCTTGTACCGCTGTTTGCAGTTGTATTTAGATAATTGATTGTTACAATACCCAATGCTGCTATTTGACTTTTCCAGTCATTATACTTTGCACCACTGCCATTACGCAGTGTGGCACGTAAACGTATTTCGCCGCCACTGTTAAAAAAATGTCTGAAATGATCGGCATCATTGAATTTAATTTCAACCTCGTGAGCCAATGTTTGTGTAGTATCTAATGTACCCCACTCTGTTCTGCGTTCGCTGCTGATTCCTGTTTCAGGTGCAGTAACTTGAGAAATATCATAATCAAATCTATTGTTATAAATGTTATCAATTAAATTAATATAACTTACGTAAACAGCATCGGTAATGTCGTCATCGACTGCAACATCTGGTAAGCTAGATACAACATTATTTTGATGTAGATATACTTTGTCAATATCAGTTTTTAATTTTTGCATGTGCGTTGCACGTACAATGTCAGTGTTTCTTACAACTTGAGAACTTGATAAATTTTGTCCATAACCAAAATCACCAGCGCCGTTTCCCATTACCAAAGCAACTTTACTTTGCATTTCGTTGTATCTTGCAGCAGAAATGATTTCGCTTACAGCCATATTAGTCTCCCATTATATGCTACTATTTATGTCTTTAAGACACACTCTACTTTCTTTTCTTCTTCTGACATGTCAGTTTCTAAAGCAACACCAACTAATGCAGTTGTAGCAAGGGTTGTGCATACACCATCTTGTAAAGCATATACAGCTTGTCCTTTTTTAACTGGACCTTTTACACGAACAGGAACACGACCTTTTAATGCAATGTATTGTCCTTCGGCTTCGCTATTCATCATTATAGCAGGATCTGTTGATACTACACCTATACAAAAATCACTAGCACTTGCAGTAGCAACTTCATGATCTTCATCAGCGCTTACGGCTACTGCTGTGCCTGGTTCTAGTTCGCAGCAGGTTGTATACTTTTCAGCTAAATCTGCATAACGTGCTTTTGTTGCTGTACCTTCAAACAATCTTGCAATCAAATCGCCATCACTGTCTCTTACTGCAACTGTATCAGCATTTGCTGTCCTGTCGCCTACTCTATATAATCCCGACTGTTGTTCTTTTAATAAATCACTTTGCGATGCAGTGCCTGTAAATGTTGTTGCATAAACATTATTGAATTTTTTTGTTATAGTTCCTAATGTTTTTGTATCAGTAGTATTAGGATAAAAAGCATTATTAGTCATGATATATACAGTATTATCAGTGCTATCCGTGTAACTCATATAATCACTAGCTAATTTGGTATTAGGCTGATTTCCGTTTTGCACTGTGTATACAATATCATCGTCGTCACCTAATGTAAAACCACCATCACCAAATTTAGTAATTGTACTTAACAATGCCAAGCTTGGTCCTGCTTGTAGAAAATCACTAGGCGAATATGTAGTTGTTCCAGATACAAGTTTGTATGCTGTGCTTGCTGTTCCCCAATACTGGTTAACTTGACTTGTAGAGTCTAACACTGTATAACCATCTGAATTTACTCCAGCAACATTAAATCCTGCTTTAATTACAGGAAAATCAACAATTTGCCAGCCTTCGGCATCTTGTGTATTATTTGGTGTAAATTCTACAGAGCTTTGTATAGCAACAATTTTATCAGAAACATAAGTAGCAATAACAGCTCTACGTGTTGCAGTTGTATCTACAAGTTCAATACTTTTCATTTCTGTATTGCCAGACCCTGCACGTTGTGGACCTATCAATATCCATTCATTATCAACGTTTAATGCTTTAAGCTGATTGGTAGTTGTGTCCCACCATAAGTCGCCTTCTGCTAAACCTGCTGGTGTTGTTGCACTTACTTCTGCACCACCTGTAGCTTTAAAGGAAACACCGTCATATACACGAATTTTTTCAGTTACAGTATCGTACCATATCATACCTGTAATAGGTTTTCCTGGAGCAACTTCTCCTGAAAAGCTTTCTAACAAATGCAAAAAGTTTTCATTTTGTGCTTCACCGTAACCTGTATAATTTTTACCAACCAATTTCAAATCAGTTGTTGAATCTAGTGTACCATCTTCTACTGTTATAAAAGGTACTCCGTTGAATCTGTTAATTGTATATGCCATTTATATTCTACCTTGTTGCAACATTAGTATTTACCTTAAACACTGGATACCAAATCCTCGTCAAATTCCCATTCTTGGGCTGTGTTTACAATAAATTTTTTCAACGATCTTGTAACACTTAAATTTACAGTATCAGTAGCAGCAGAAAAAGCAACATTAGCTAACACAGTTGCGTTTTGTACACCGTTACTGTCTACATTAACAAAAGATTTACTAACACTAGATGTAACATCAGTAGTTACATTGCCGCTGTAAGCTGTGCAATGTACTCTACATTCTACGCCTACTCTTTTAGTTGTAGCAGGTATAAGATCATTAATAATGTCGGCTATTTGACTGTTTGAAATGCCTGTAATATCTAAGCTCAACCATACATTTTGAAATTCTTCAGCTTCATCTACATATATTTTTGTTGCAGCATCCTGGTCATCAACTGGATCAGCAACGTGTTTAATTTTACTAATTGGGTTTGAAGGACTAATACTTACTAAGAAATCGCCATTGATATCAAATCTAAAATCATTTGCAACAGCTATTGTACTGCCGTTTATAGAAACATCATCAACTGTTAAAGAATTCAATGTACCAATTTGTGTCAAACCTGTAGCTGTGGTTACACTGTTTCCTAATGCTGTGCTGGTTAGTATTGTTTGTCCGTTGATTTTGTATGAAAAATTTGCTGGAATATCTATGTTTGTATGAGAAGTCCAACTATCGGTAACATCTCTCCATGTCCACGATTTAAGGTTATCAGTATGTCCACTAGGACCGCCTACAATAACTATACCACTATCATCCAAGGCAGCATCATTTAGTAATGTACTATCGCCTAGATTGTCTATTTCTGTAACAGCTAATTGAACTTGTTTATCTTCAATTTGTAAATTTACAGTTGATAATTCCGTAGTTGTACCGTCTACAATTAAATTACCTTGTACACGTACATCACCATTAACATCTAAATTGTAACCTGGATTAGGATTAAGAATACCAACTCTAGCATCATTATCTACTAAAGGAACAATTGTAACTGCATCTACTGTTTGAGGCCCACCATCAATGTAAGTGCCTTTTATTTTAATTTTTTTATAAGGGTTTGTACCTTCTAAAACAACATCGTCATTTATGTCACTGTTGTCAACATAAATTTTAAAATTGCTTAGACTACCAACAGTAAGTCCAGCATCTTCGACTATTGCTAGACTCCAATCAACTGTTTGCGGATTAAGTTCAGCAGTATCTGCAGGATCAGCAGGTGAATATTGTCTTTTTACAAAGCTTTCTGATGAAAATATATCACCATCATTGTCAATCAAGTTAAATGCGTTTAACGCACTGCCTTGCCAATAAAAAGTACCAAGGTTTGTGGTTAAGTTAATACCTTGTTTGATTTGCGTGCTAAATTCTGCATCAACTGTTTCTAAATATTGAATGTTTTCATCAATGTTTGCTGCTGTGAAACTTTCTTTACTGATTAATGCTACCGGTGTACCGCCTACTGATAATCTTGCAACAACTTTATCTCTACCAGACTTGTCTACTAATGTTATAGCATCAATATCTGTTTGGTTTTGTGCAGATGTATAGTTAGGACCTACTAAGAATTTTTGTACACCGTCACTGAAATACATCTGTTTGTTTCTACTGTCTATCCAAATATCACCTTCTAACAATGTAGGTTCAACACTTGTATATGCAGTTGTATCTGTGCTTCTAAATACCTCGCCGTCAAATACTTTTAATCTGCCATCGCTAGTATCATACCATACTTGTCCTCTAATTGGATTATCTGGCTGACTCGTGCTGGCAAAATTTTCTAATAATTTTACAAAGTTTTCATTAAACGCTTCGCCATAGCCTGTGTAGTTCCTGCCTACAAGAGTTAAGTCAGTGGTAACTGTGTCTATTTTACCGTCAATTAGATCTACTAATAAATCTCCATTAGTAGTGTTAATTTTATAACTCATGATGGATGAACTCCTGTGTAAATAATAAATTCAATTGTTAAGAATGGCGGAATTGTTTGCAACGGATTACCAATCAAGTTTTCCATGCTGCCTGTGTTTTCAATTTGAGATCCCGGATTGCTGCCTACCACTGTACTTGGACCTGCTCCTGTATCAGTTGCTCCTGTAACAGTTGTTGTAGCGTAAAATTGTGTACCTCCATCGCCTTCTAATGAGTGCGAGTGATCTGGCAAGTTGTCCTGATTAATTTGTCTTTCTTGTTCACCGCCATTAGTACCAACGCCTTGGTTTGGTCCATCTGTAACACGGTTAGCAGATGTATATGTACCTGTCAAGTTACCCAGTGGGAATCTACCTCTTAAATCTGGAAGTCTTGGATT
>Ga0181576_10002302_pt1 | contig 14321 bp, 15 predicted proteins | sample 101ome_22_FD_132464 | JGI IMG/M metagenome (GOLD analysis project Ga0181576, IMG submission 132464) | Coastal salt marsh microbial communities from the Groves Creek Marsh, Skidaway Island, Georgia - 101412BT metaG (megahit assembly) | ecosystem: Environmental > Aquatic > Marine > Intertidal... | reverse complement strand
CTCCGAGTCGGGACGCGCTGCTGCGATGCCTCTCAGGATCGAGGCCAGCGCCACCGACCCCGGTTCCATGGCGTGCCCCGATCAGACGTAGTTGCGGAACACGACCTCGGCGACGCAGCTCGGCTTGCTGGCCCCCTCCACCTCGAAGGTGAACTCGACGGAGGCCTGCACGCCGCCGGCGATGTCGTCGACGCTCAGGAGGCGTGCGCCGAGCCGGAGCCGTGATCCGACCGGTACGGGGCTCGGGAACCGCACCTTGTTGGTGCCGTAGTTCACGCCCATCGAGAATCCTGAGATCTCGACGGTCTGGCTGTAGAGGCTCGGGCCGAGGCTGAGGGTGAGGTAACCGTGGGCGATGGGGCCACCGAACGGTCCGGCCTTGGCCCGCTCGACGTCGATGTGGATCCACTGGTGGTCTCCGGTGGCGTCGGCGAACAGGTTCACCTGTTCCTGGGTGATCTCCACGTAGGGGCTGTAGCCGAGGTGCTCGCCGACGAGTGCCTTCATCTCGTCGACGCCGTTGATGGTTCGTGCGCTCATGTCCCCATCATGACAGGGGGCCTCGTGCCGGCCGCACTCGGCGGTGCGTCCCGGGGCACCAGCTCTGGTACGAATGGTCCATGGTCGCGCCGCACGAGGAGCACCGTTGCGGTCTTGTCGCCTTGGTGGGGCGGCCGAACGTCGGGAAGAGCTCGATTGTCAACGCCGTGTGTGGTCGGAAGGTGAGCATCGTCTCCGACAAGCCGCAGACGACTCGTCATCGGATCGTCGGCGTTGCGAACCGGCCGGGGGTGCAACTGGTGTTCGTCGACACCCCAGGTCTACACAAGCCGGTGAGCGCGCTCGGGGAGCGGGTGAACTCGACGGCTCTGGAGAGCGCCGGGGATGTCGATGTCCAGTGTCTCGTGCTCGATGCGACCGCCCGGTTCGGGCGGGGTGATCGATGGGTGGCCGAGCGGTTGGATCTGGCCTCGACGGTGGTGGTGGTGAACAAGTGCGATCGGGCTCGCCCCGAAGAGGTGCTCGCGGCTCTCGGCGCGGCCTCGGAGCTCGATGCGGAGGCCTACTTCCCGGTGTCGGCCCGGACCGGTGAGGGGCTCGACGCGCTGGTGGAGCATCTCGCGGCCCGCATGCCGTCGGGTCCCGCCCTGTATCCGGAGGGGACGGATCTCCCGGATGACGAGCTCTGGGTGGCCGAGCTCGTACGGGAGCAGTTGCTCGCCGTGGTGCGCGACGAGCTGCCGTACTCCATCGCCACCAGGGTCACCGAGTGGGAGTGGCCGCGGGTCCGGTGCGACATCATCGTCGAGCGCGAGAGCCAGAAGGGCATGGTCATCGGGCGCGGTGGCTCGGTCCTGAAGGAGGTGGGCCAGCGCGCGCGTGCGCAGATGCCGGCCGGCGCGCATCTCGAGCTCCGGGTGAAGGTCGACCGCGACTGGCAGCGACGACCCGACCGGGTCGAGCGCCTCGGCTACTGAGGTGTCTACCCCTCGGGGGTGAGGCTCGTCGTTGTCGTCGATGTGTCGCCCGTCGGGGCGATGGTCGTCGTCGTTGTCGTCGTGCTGGTCGTGCTCGTTGTCGTTGTGCTGGTCGTGCTTGTCGTCGTACTGGTGGTGGGCGGCGCGGTCGGCGGCGGGGCACCCGAGACCAGCGAGGTGAAGTCGGAGTGCGCGAGTGGTTCGCCGGGTTCGCTGTTGGCCCCCCGCGCGGGGACGAACACGCTGATCGGATCGCCGGAGACGGTGAACGACACCTGTCCGATGCCGCCGTCGGGGGTGGTGAACAGGGTGAGTGTCAGTGCGATCTGGGCGATGGCCCGTCGTTGCTCCGAGCTGTTGGTCCGTGACAGCACGCTGCGGTTCAGATCGACGACGGCGAGGCCGCGGTCGACGGTGAAACCAGAGACGAGGTTCCGTGCGACGGCGGTTCGCAGCGGGGTCCCGGTCCCGGTTGGGGCGTTCTCGAGCTGGTCGATGAGCACGGCATCGGAGATGGGGGCCGGGAGCGCCGATGTGACCTGTTGCAGGTCACCCCGGGCCCCGAGCACATAGAAGAGGTCAACGCTCGAGGTGCGCACGATCGTGGTGGTCGTCGACTCCTCGACGTCGGGCGGCACGGCTTCGTCGGGCGGTTCCGGAGGTTCGGTGGTCGTCGTCGTCGTTGAGGTGGTCGTCGGCGCCGCCAGGTCGAAGGGGACCTCGTCGAAGGTCTGCACCCGGTCGTCGATCGGCAGCCCGCAGGCGCTGATCAGGAGCGCCAGGGCTGCGCCGAGCACCAGGTGGGAGCGCCGTGCGGGGGTCATGTCGACAGCTCCGAACGGTCTCGTGGGAGTCGGACCACGAAGCGCGATCCGCCGTAGGGTCGGTCCTCGACCCAGGCCTCTCCTCCCATGGCTGCGGCATGTTCCGCGACGAGGGCCAGTCCCAGGCCGGTCCCCACACGGTGTCGAGCGGCGCTGCCGCGCGCGAACCGCTCGAAGATCCGCTCGCGTTCGCTCGCGGCCACTCCCGGTCCGGCGTCCTCGACGGCGATCAGGAGCGTTCCGACCCGGTCGCCCGGCTCGATGGACACCCGGGTCGCGCCGCCGGCGTGGTGGGCCGCGTTGTCGACGAGGTTGCCGAGGATGCGCTCGAGGCGGACCTTGTCGACGATGGCTCGTCGCGGCGCTCCGCGTTCGACATCGACGGGTATGTCGGGTGAACCGGATCGGGCGGTGACCCGCTGCGCCCATTCGACGAGGTCGAGTTCCTCGTCGTGGCCGTCGACGGCGCCGGCGTCGAGTCGCGAGAGTTCGAGGAGGTCGATGACCATCGCGTCGAACCGTCGGACCTGTTCGACGAGCAGGTCGAGGGCCTGCTGGGAGCGGTCGCCGAGTTCGTCGCGCCGGACGGCGAGAACCTCGACGGCGGCGGTCATGGCGGTGATCGGGGATCGGAGCTCGTGGCTGACGTCCGAGGCGAAGCGGGCTTCTCGCTCGATTCGGGTCTGGACGGCGTCGGCCATCTCGTTGAACGACTGGACGAGCCGGTCGAGCTCGGGGTCGTCGGAGGTCTCGAGGCGGGAGTCGAGTGCTCCCTGGGCGATGTCGCCGGCGGCGTCGGCCACGCGGGTCAGCGGTTTCAGCAGGCCCCGGCTGGTGGTGAATCCGAAGAAGGTCGCGAACAGGGCGGCGAGGGCCGACCCGATGAGCAGGGCGGTGAAGATGATCCGAAGGGTGCGCTCGGTCGATGCGAGGGGGAACGCCTCGACGTAGGAGGTGTCGTAGGCCGCGATGTGCACGCCGATGCCGATGTACGGCTCTCCGTCGTGGATGAACTGCTGCTGGCCGGACTGGGTTCGGTTGACCGACTCGAGCAGTTCGGCGGGGAAGGCGGAGGCCGGGAACTGCAGGTACAGCGGGATGTACGGCTCGGTCAGCATGCTGAATCCGCCGGGTTCCATGTCGAGGTTGAGGAACGAGTCGGAGATCACCTCGCGATCGAGGCTGCCGTCGGGAAGGAGCGCCTGATCGAAGGCGCTCTTGACGGCGAGCGCGTTGTCGAATGCCGAGGAGCGCGCCGCGGAGACGCGTTGGTCGAGCAGGGAGTCGCGCGCGATCGAGTAGGTGGCGGTGGTGAGTCCGAGTCCGGCGAGCAGTCCGATCAGGCCGAAGAACAGCGCGACACGCGTGCTGAGTCTCGGCGAGCGGAGGAGTGCCATCTGGACAGTGTTGCTCACCCGGGTAGCAGGAGGGGACGCGGCGGTCTGGCGGAGGGCCCGGGTTCCGCCGCTGCCGGTGAGGCACCAGGGGGAGGGAGGTACCTCACCGGGGCAGCGTGAACACCGATGATGATGCTCGCGCCGTATGACGCGGCCATGCCCGTTCTGTGCGATTTGTGTAACAAATCGGGGAGCGGTGTCCGCCCGCGCTCGTGGCACACTGCGTGGGTGGACTCGCTGCTGTTCATCGAGGATGACGACGCGATCCGGCTCGCGCTCAGGCTCGCTCTCGAGGATGAGGGATACCTGGTCCACGAGGCGGCCGATGGGGCGTCGGGTCTCGTGCAGTTCGGTCAGCATCACCCGGATCTCGTCCTGCTCGACCTGCGGCTGCCCGATCTCTCGGGGTTCGAGGTCTGTCGAGCGTTGAGGGCCTACTCGACCGTTCCGATCATCATCATCACCGCCCAGACCGAGACCCAGGATCTCGTGGCCGGGCTCGAGGCCGGGGCCGATGACTACGTCACCAAGCCGGTGGTCCCGAAGGAGCTCGCCGCCCGCATCCGCGCGCTGCTGCGTCGGGCGAAGCTCTCGCCGGCCCCCGAGGGTCCCGAGTCGAGTGGGGTGGAGCGCTTCGGCAATGTCTCTCTGGACCGTGATCGGCAGGTGGTGGCGAAGGACGATGTCGAGATCGCGGTGACCCGTACCGAGTATCGGCTGCTCTGTGAGTTCGCCGATCATGTCGGCGCGGTGCTGAGTCGCGATCAGCTGCTCGAACGGGTGTGGGGGTACGAGTACCTCGGCGACTCCCGACTCGTCGATGCCCATGTGCGGCGACTCCGGCTCAAGGTGGAGGACGTCCCCGACGAGCCCCGCCTCATCGTGACGGTCCGCGGTCTCGGTTATCGGTTGATGGCCTGAGGCGCGGTCTGGTCGGCCGCCCGACCGGCTCGGTCAGTCTGCCCAGCGCGGGGTGCGCTTCTCGGCGAACGCGGCCATCCCCTCAGCCGCGTCGTCGGAGGTGAACAGCTCCTCGCTGAGCCGTCGCATGGCGTCGAACCCCTCGGTGCGATCGAGGTGGGGCACCTCCCCGAGCAGTCGTTTGGTGGCTGCCACCGCGTTCGGGGCGCCGCGGCGGATGCCGTCGCAGAGTTCATCCACGGTGTCGACGACATCGGCGCTGACGTGGGTGACGAGTCCCATGTCGCGGGCCTCCTCGGCGCTGAACCGCTCTCCGGTCAGCATGGCGGAGGCGATCCTGCCGGGGTTGACGCGGCGGAGGATCGGCACCGAGATGATGGCGGGGGCGACACCGATGCGGACCTCGGTGAGCGCGAAGTCGACCGACGGGTCGACCACGATGAGGTCGCAGGAGGCCATCAGGCCGATGCCTCCGGCGCGCACCGCTCCCCGCACGGCCGCGATGGTGGGTCGCGGCATGTCCATGAGGCGCTCGAGCGCGGCCACCATCGGCCCGGAGTCCGGAGGGCCCGATGAGCGTTCGCGGAGGTCGGCTCCCGAGCAGAACGCCGGTCCGGCGTGGGTGAGGACGACGGCGCGGGCCTCGGCCTCCTCGGCGCCGTCGAGGGCTCGGTGGAGGTCGTCGAGCAGTCGGCGCGACAGCGCGTTGCGGTTGGGCTGTGAGTCGAGGGTGATCGTGGCGACACCCCGGTCCAACCCGAGCTGCACGAGGGCTGGTTCGTCGGCCATGTCCGCACCGTAGACGGCCCTGTGGCTGGGGGGTCAGTCGGTGATCGCCCGGAGGAAGCGCTCGGCTTCGGCGCGGTCGCGGGTGCGTCGCATCGGTGGCAGGGTGGAGATCAGATCCCAGCGGTAGCCGGCGGTGCCGAGTCGGCGGTCGAGCACCGCGACCACGCCGCGGTCGGTGTCGCTCCTGATGAGGCGACCGCTCGCCTGGGCGAGCATGGTCGCCGCCCGGGGCAGGTCGATCTGGGAGAAGGCGGCCCGTCCCAGTCGGTCGCGTCGCGCCGAGAGCAGCGGGTCGTCGGGCCGTGGGAAGGGGATCCGGTCGATGACGACCAGCGAGAGGGTGCGCCCGGGCACGTCGACCCCCTGGAAGAGTCCGGCGGTGGCGAAGAGGCAGGTGGACTCGTCCTCGGTGAAGGCGGACACGAGGGCCGGTTTGGGGAGGTCGCGTTGGGTCAGGATCGTGTGCGGCACCCTGCCGGTCATGGCGGCGGCGGCCTCGTCCATGGCTGCCCAGCTGGTGAACAGCGCGAGGGTGCGTCCGCCGGCCGCGGTGATGAGGGCCGCCAGTTCGTCGTGGGTCGCCTCGCGGAAGGCGGGGTCGTTGGGGGCGGGGAGGTGCATCGCGCAGTACAGGAGCGCGTTCTCCTCGTAGTCGAAGGGGCTGCCGACGTCGATGACCTCCGGCTCCGGCAGGCCGATGCGGTCGGGGAGTGAGCGCGGGACGGTGGCCGAGGTCAGGATCGCGGTGCGGCGGGTCCACACCCCGGCCTCCATGGTGGGACCGACGTCGAGGGGAGCGATCTCGAGGCAGGGTGATCCGGGGGCCCCGGACACGAAGGCGACCGTGTCGGCTGACGGGGACAGGGTGCGGTCGATCATCTCGGTCGATCGGGTGAGGATGACCTGGGCGCGGAGGCGCCGTTGGCGGGCGTCCTCCACCTCGGTCTCGATGGCGTTGACGACGGTGGAGGCCCGTTCGAGCGCTCCTCGGGCCGCGACCAGGGCTCCGGTGACGTCCTCGGGGAGGGGGATGTCGAGTCGTTCCCCGCGACGGCCCTCGATGACCTCACCGAAGGCCACGCCGGCGTCGGTGATGGAGGCGATGAGGTTCGGATCGTCGATGATGCGCCGCACGGTGGAGGCCACGGTGTTGAACCTGCCGGGGGAGAGGTCGACCCCGACGGTGTCGCTCATGACGTCCTCGAGGACGTGGGCCTCGTCGAAGACGACGACCTCGTGCTCGGGCAGGATGGCGTCGTCGGCTCCGACGTTGAGTCCGTAGAGGTGGGTGTTCACGACGACCACGTCGGCGGTGAGGGCTCGGTCTCGGGCGACCTCGGCGAAGCAGGTGCTGCCGAGGGGGCAGCGGTTGGCGCCGGGGCACTCGTCGGAGGTGACGCTGACCGCCCGCCACACCGCGGCATCGGGCATCCGTTCGAGTTCCGCCTGGTCTCCGGTCTCGGTCGAGTCGGCCCAGGAGGCGAGGGCGGAGATCTCCTCGCGTCGGGCGTCCGCGAGACCCTCCAACGCGAGTTGGTCGTCGCCGGAGGTGACCTCCGCGAGACGCTGCCGGCACAGGTAGTTGGAGCGACCCTTGAGGATGGCCCACTCGATGTCGCGCCCGAGCGGTTCGCGGAGGTGTTCGGCGAGGAAGGGCAGGTCCTTGGTGGCCAACTGGTCCTGGAGCGCCTTGGTGGCGGTGGCCACCACGACGGTCGTGCCGGCCCGCAGGGCTGGCACGAGGTAGGCGAGGGTCTTGCCGGTGCCGGTGCCGGCCTGGACGACCAGGTGGTGACCGTCGGTGATCGCTCGGTCGACGGCGTCGGCCATCTCGCGCTGTCCGGGTCGCCGCTCGGCGGCGGGCAGGGCGGAGGTGGCGATGTCGAGGAGGTCGGCGACGGCGGGTGTCGGGTCGCTCACCGCACGAGGTCCAGTGCACGGTCGAGGTCCGCGGCGTCGAAGTCGGGCCACGCAGCCTCGGTGAAGTGGATCGCGGCTCCGGTGGCCTGCCAGAGCAGGAAGTTGGAGACCCGCATCTCGCCGCTGGTCCTCACGACGACGTCGACCTCGGGGAGTTCGGGGTCGTAGAGGTATTGGGCGAGGCGGTCGGCAGCGACGGTTCCGGTGGATGCCCGAAGGGCCCGGACCGCCGCCATCAGTTCGGCGCGGCCGCCGTAGTCGAAGGCGACGGTGAGGGTCATGCCGGTGTTGCTGGCGGTGTCGTCGATCGCGCGACGGATGGCGCGTTGGACGTAGCGGGGCGTCTTGGCCTCGGGTCCGTCGAAGGGTCGACCGATCCAGCGAACCCGGACGTTGTTCTCGTTGAGTTCGGCGAGGCGGCCGAAGAGGCGCTCGTGCAGGCCGAGGATGTGGCGCACCTCGGCTCGTGGGCGCACCCAGTTCTCGGTCGAGAAGCCGAAGACGGTGAGCCACCCGATGTCGCGGGCCACACAGGCCCGCACCACCTCGGCCAGGTTCTCCTCTCCGGCGGTGTGTCCTGCGGTGCGCGGGAGGTTCCGCTGCTCGGCCCATCGACCGTTGCCGTCCATGATGCACGCGACGTGGAGTCGACGGTTCGGAGCGTCGGGCGCTGACGGGGTCTGGGTGATCGCCACGGGGAGGTCACGTTAGCGATGCCTCCATGCGAGAATGCGGTGATGGGCACGAGGGCTTCCGCGACGACCAGCGCCGCTGGCCAGGGGGCGGATCCGGCACCGCCGGCGCATGTGCTGATCGTGGGCGGCTCGACGGCCGACTGGGACGGACTGGGCCGATCGGCCTGGGTTGAGCGGCGGCGGTCGTTCGCCGAGCGCGGCTCGCGGCTCGGTGTCGAGTGGTTGACGCTTCGGCCCTACGCGGCCGATGGGTCGCCGGGACTCGCGGGGCGTGTCCCTCCGGAGGCCGATTCCGGACCGGTCCGCTTCGTCACCGAGTCGGTCGGGACGTGCACCCTCATCGTCGATCCGGCCGCGGACGGACGGGAGCGTTTCGCCGGAGCCATGAGGGCTCTCGGCGACGGCCCGGTGAACGAGGCCTCGGTGGCGGGCGTGCTCTACGAGCCGGCCGATGTCGAACCCGATTTGGTGCTCATCTTGGGTCCCCCGGACCGTCTCCCACCGTCGTTGGTGTGGGAGTTGGCCTATGCCGAACTCGTCTTCGCCGAGGTGGTCTGGGCTGATCTGCGCCCCGAGCACCTCGAGGATGCCGTCGCGGAGTACGCCGGGCGGCGGCGCCGGTTCGGCGGACTCGACGCGTGAAGGAGCTCTACCGCGACGAGGCGGTGGTGCTGCGCACCTACCGACTCCGCGAGTCGGATCGGATCGTCGTCCTGTTGACCCGCGACAACGGCAAGGTGCGCGCTGTCGCCCGGGGGGTCCGCAAGACCAACTCCAAGTTCGGGGGTCGTCTCGAACCGATGAGCCACATCTCCGTCCAACTGCGCCGGGGGCGCGATCTCGACATCGTCAACCAGGCTGAGTCGGTCAGTCGGCTGGCTCCGATGCTGTCCTCGCTGGATCGGACATCCCAGGGCATGGCGGCGATCGAGGCGGCCGAGCAGTTGGCCTTGGACCGCGAACCGACACCACGGCTGTTCGATTCGACGGTCGGGGTGCTCCGCACGATCGCTGAACGACCGTCACCGATGAACGTGCCCGCGTTCTACTGGAAGCTCCTCGCGGCTGAGGGTCTCAGCCCGGTGCTCGACGAGTGTGTCCGCTGCGCCGAGTCGGGTCCGGAGACCGAGCTCGTGGCCTTCGACATCGGTGAGGGGGGCGCGCTCTGTCGCAACTGTCGTTCGGGGGTGTCGGTGAGTCCGGCGGCCCTCGAACTGCTCCGCGCGGTGCTCGGGGGGCGGCTCAACGAGGCGCTCGCCACGCCGGAGAGCCCGGTCACCCATGAGGTCGGTCTGCTCGCGACGCGGGCGATGGAGCACCACCTCGAGCGACGGCTGAAGGCCATCGCGCTGTTCGAACGCCACTGAGCCTCCCTAGCCTTGTGGTCGTGGCAGCGACAGAACTCGATCAGATCGTCAATCTCTGCAAGCGCCGCGGGTTCGTGTACCCGTCGGCGGAGATCTACGGCGGTTTCCGCTCCACCTACGACTACGGCCCGCTCGGCTCGCTCATGCTGCGCAATGTCAAGGACGCCTGGGTCCGGTCGATGGTGCAGCAGCGCGATGACGTGGTGCTGATCGACGCCGCCGTGCTCGGCCCGCCGCAGGTCTGGGAGGCCTCGGGTCATCTCAGCAACTTCAGTGACCCGCTGGTCGACTGCACGGTGTGTCGCAACCGTTTCCGGCTCGACAAGCTCGATGATCCCGATCGATGCCCGAGTTGCGGTGGGACCGGGACCTTCACCGAGGCCCGGCAGTTCAACCTGATGTTCAAGACCCAGGCCGGGCCCGTCGCCGATGCCGGGGCCGACGCCTATCTGCGTCCCGAGACCGCGCAGGGGATGTTCACCAACTTCTCCAATGTGCTCCAGACCAGCCGCAAGCGACCCCCCTTCGGAATCGCGCAGGTCGGCAAGTCGTTTCGCAACGAGATCACCCCGCAGAACTGGATCTTCCGGACCCGTGAGTTCGAGCAGATGGAACTCGAGTTCTTCGTACCGCCGGCGGATGGCGCCTCCTGGTACGAGTACTGGTGCTCGCATCGCATGGAGTGGTACCGAGATCTCGGGATCCCCGACTCGATGTTGCGGCTCCGCCCCCACGCCGATGATGAGCTCTCGCACTACTCGAACGGCACCTCCGACGTGGAGTTCCTCTTCCCGTGGGGTTGGGACGAGCTCGAGGGGATCGCGCAGCGCACCGACTACGACCTGACTCAGCACGCCGCGCACTCCGGTGAGCGTCTCGACTTCTTCGACCAGGCGACCGACGAACGCTACGTGCCCTACGTGATCGAGCCCGCTGCCGGGGCCACGCGCACGATGGCCGCCTTCCTGCTCGCCGCCTACGACGAGGAGGACGTCAATGGCGAGACCCGCACGGTGCTTCGTCTCCATCCGCGTCTCGCCCCGTACAAGGTGGCGGTGCTCCCCCTCTCGAAGAAGGACACCCTCACGCCGTTGGCCAAGGAGGTCCGGGCGATGATCGGCGAGCGGTACATGGTCGACTACGACGAGACCCAGGCCATCGGACGCCGGTATCGACGTCAGGACGAGATCGGCACACCGCTGTGCGTCACCGTCGACTTCGACTCGCTCGAGGACTCCGCGGTCACGGTGCGCGACCGCGACTCGATGGAGCAGGTCCGCGTCCCGATCGATGGCCTGATGACCGAGCTCTCCTCGCGTCTCGGGATCTGACCCGCGGGGCCGCGCTGTGGCGACCTATCTCGACCGCATCCTGGAGGCCCACCGGGCCGAGGCGGCGCTCGACGGCCGTGATGCCGATGAGTTGCGTCGTCGCTGTGTCGATCTCCCGCCGACGCGCGGGTTCCGGGCCGCGCTGGCGTCGGTCGACACCGACCGTGACGGTGTGGGGGTCATCGCGGAGGTGAAGCGCCGGTCGCCGTCCAAGGGCGCGCTCGCGCCGGATCTCGATCCGGGTGCTCTGGCTCGCGCCTATGTCGCCGGTGGGGCCTCGTGTCTGTCGGTGTTGACCGACCGGGAGTTCTTCGGCGGTTCGCCTGAGGATCTGGCGGCGGCGAGGTCGGCGGTCGAGGTCCCCGTGCTCCGCAAGGATTTCACTGTCTCGCCCCTCGATGTGCTCGATGCCCGCCTCATGGGGGCGGACTGCGTCCTGTTGATCGCAGCGGCCCTCGGCGTCGGTGAGTTGGCGGATCTGCACGGTCAGGCCGTCGAACTCGGGCTCGATGTCCTCGTCGAGATCCACGACGAGGACGAACTCGGCCACGCCCTCGCGGCGGGGGCCGCGCTCGTGGGGGTGAACCAGCGTGATCTGGTGACCTTCGAGGTCGATCACGAGCGGGCGCTCCGCATGGCGACGGTCATGCCGGCCGGGGTGCTCGCGGTCGCCGAGTCGGGGGTGCGCGGTCACGATGACGCGGCGGCGCTTGCCGGAGCGGGCTACTCGGCGGTGCTGGTCGGGGAGTCGCTCGTCACCTCCGGTGATCCGGTTGCTGCGGTGCGGGAGATGCGTCGCCGTTGACCGCAGGCGGTGATGTCGTCGGGGGTAGGTTCAGCCACGATGTTCGTCAAGATCTGCGGGATCACGAATGAGGAGGATGCCCTCCTCGCCGTCGCGATGGGGGCCGACGCGGTCGGCTTCATCCTCGCCCCGTCGCCGCGCCAGGTGACGGCCCGTCACGTCTACGACATCACCCGGCGTCTGCCCTCCGATGTGCTCACCGTCGGTGTGTTCCGCGATGAGCTGCCGGCCCGGGTGCTCTCGATCGCCGACAGCGCCGGTGTTCGGGCGGTGCAGCTCCACGGCTCGGAGACTCCCGAGCAGGTCCTCGAGGTGGTGGAGAAGGGCCCCGGGCATGGCATCCGGCGGGTGATCAAGGCCTTCGGGGCCGATTCGGACCACCTGACCCGGGCCGACCGCTACCACACCGACCTGGTGCTGGTGGACGCCCCCGCGCCGGGCAGCGGGAAGGTGTTCGACTGGCACCTCGCCTCCGAGGTGCCCGACTCGGTGCGACTGATTCTCGCTGGGGGTCTCGACCCCGAGAATGTGGCGGACGGCATCCGCGCGGTCCGGCCCTGGGGGGTGGATGTCTCCTCCGGGGTTGAGGCGGCTCCGGGTCGCAAGGATCCGGTGAAGGTGAGAAGATTCATCTCGAACGCGCGAGCGGCGGCCCCCCCGGTCGAGGAGACCGATCTTCCGCCACTCGATGAGGTTCCCTACGACTGGGAGGACGAATGACGATCACCACCGACACGCCGTCGTTGATGGGCCAGCCCGACGACTCGGGCCGTTTCGGCGAGTTCGGTGGGCGTTTCGTCCCCGAGACGCTCGTGCCCGCCTGTCAGGAGTTGGAGGCCGCGTTCCTCGATGCGTGGAACGACCCGGAGTGGAGGGCTGAGCTCGACGGGGTGCTGCGCGACTACGGGGGGCGGCCCTCGGGTCTCTCTGAGTGTCATCGTCTCGGCGCCGATCTCGGCCTTCGGCTGTTCCTGAAGCGCGAGGATCTGAACCACACCGGGTCGCACAAGATCAACAACGTGATCGGCCAGGCCCTGCTCGCCAAGCGGATGGGCAAGACCCGTCTCGTCGCCGAGACCGGCGCCGGCCAGCACGGTGTGGCGAGCGCGACGGCGGCAGCGCTGCTCGGTATGGAGTGCAAGGTGTACATGGGCGCGGTCGACGTCGAGCGTCAGGCCCTCAACGTGTTCCGGATGCGTCTGCTCGGTGCTGAGGTCGAGGCGGTCCACAGCGGCAGCCGCACCCTGAAGGACGCGGTCAACGAGGCGATGCGCGACTGGGTGGCGACGGTCGGCGACACGCACTACTGCCTCGGCTCGGTGATGGGCCCGCACCCGTATCCGTTCATGGTGCGCCAGTTCCATCGGGTCATCGGCGAGGAGGCGCGGACGCAGTTCCGTGCCATTGCCGACGACGATCCCGATCTGGTGGTGGCCTGTGTGGGTGGCGGTTCGAACGCCATCGGGATCTTCTCGGGTTTCGTCGACACGAGGAGTCGGCTGGTCGGTGTGGAGCCCGCCGGTGGCGCCGCGGTGTCGCGGGGTGTGCCGGGTGTGGTCCACGGGATGCGCAGCTTCCTGATGCAGGACGAGTTCGGTCAGGTGGAGGAGGCGCACTCGATCTCCGCCGGCCTCGACTATCCGGGTGTCGGCCCCGAGCACTCGCATCTGGCGGCGGTCGGTCGGGCGGAGTACCCCAACGTCACCGATGCTGAGGTGATCGAGGCGTTCCAGGCCCTCAGTCGCACCGAGGGCATCATCCCCGCGCTCGAACCGGCGCACGCGATCGCCTGGGTGATCCGGGAGGCCCCGCAGTTGAGTGGTCAGACGGTGCTCGTCAACATGAGTGGCCGTGGTGACAAGGACGTCGGTCAGATGATGGATGTCCTGAAGGACCGTCTCGGCTGATCCATGGGGCTCGAGTCGCATCTGAGAGGGTGCAAGGAGGCGGGTCGCAAGATCCTCGTGCCGTACATCACCGGCGGCTACCCGGGCTGGCAGGACGCCATCCGGGCCTGCGCGGCGAACGGTGCTGACGCCGTCGAGATCGGTATCCCGTTCTCTGATCCGGTGATGGACGGCCCGGTGATCCAGCAGGCATCGCAGGCGGCGCTCGAGGCCGGCACCACTCCTCAGTCGGTGCTCGAGGAGGTCCCACGTCTCGACGTCGACATCCCGCTCGCCGTCATGACCTACTTCAACGTGGTGCACCACGATGGGGCCCACCGGTTCGCGGAGCGTCTGGCCGCGGCGGGGGTCACCGGGTGCATCCTTCCGGATCTGCCGCTCGAGGAGTCGGGTGACTGGTGCGAGGCTGCCGATACGGCGGGTGTGGCGACGGTCATGCTCGCGGCGCCGACCGCCCCCGATGATCGCCTGCCGCGGATCGTGGCGCGTTCGCGGGGTTTCGTCTACTCGGTCGGTCTCCTGGGCGTCACCGGGGAGCGCGAGTCGCTCGCGGCCACCGCGACGGATCTCGCCGGTCGCCTGCTTCCGCTCACCGAGCTTCCGGTCCTCGTCGGTGTCGGTGTGTCGAACGCCGAGCAGGCGGCGACCGCGTGTCGGGTGGCCGACGGTGTGATCCAGGGGGCGTCCATGGTGCGCCGACTGATCGAGTCGGGCCCCGATGAGGTGGGGCGCTATGTGGCTGAGGTCCGCGCGGCCATCGACGCCTGAGGTCGACTCGCTAGTGTCGCCGCGTGAGCCCTGAGGACCTCCTCCCACATCGACCGCCGTTCCTGTTCGTCGACGAGATCCTGGAGATCGCGCCCGGGGAGTCGGCCCGTGGCGTGTGG
>Ga0181576_10002296_pt1 | contig 14337 bp, 12 predicted proteins | sample 101ome_22_FD_132464 | JGI IMG/M metagenome (GOLD analysis project Ga0181576, IMG submission 132464) | Coastal salt marsh microbial communities from the Groves Creek Marsh, Skidaway Island, Georgia - 101412BT metaG (megahit assembly) | ecosystem: Environmental > Aquatic > Marine > Intertidal... | reverse complement strand
TGAATCATTGGTGAAGAATGCGGATCATAACGGTGCAGGTGCATAGCTGCATGGCGATTAACACCGAGGCGGCGCATAATTATTCCGCAACCCGCGCGTTGAAACCACCAAACAAGCTCTGAGGAGACATAGATGAGCGTCGATAGCACAGTGATCGGTTCGAGACTGACGCAACTTCGAGATCATATGGCCAAGGCTGAGCTCGATGCACTTCTGATACCGCGTGCCGATGAGTATCTGGGTGAATACCTGCCAGCCGGCAACGAACGGATGTTGTGGGCGAGCGGATTTACAGGCTCTGCCGGACTCGTAATTGTATTGCCCGATCGCGCCGCGATCTTCGTGGACGGGCGCTATACCCAGCAGGTTCAGGAACAAGCGCCGGCCGATCTTTTCGACTATTTGCACCTGATCGAGGAGCCTCCCATTGACTGGTTGTGCGCCGCCTTGGCAAGCGGCGCGCGCGTGGGCGCAGACCCGAGAACCCACACCGCAAGCTGGTGGTCGCGTGCGGATAAAAAACTGGCGTCAAACGGTCATACGCTGATCGCACTGGCAGAGAATATCGTTGACCTTTGCTGGGCGGACCGCCCTGCCGCCGACATCCACGCCGCATCGCTTCACTCCGAGCAATTCAGTGGGCGCAGCAGTCAGGATAAGCGGCTCGACATTGGTGCGAGGATTGCCAAGGCTGGAGCCGACGCCGCCCTCGTTTTTGCAGCTGACTCGATGGCGTGGTTGCTCAATATTCGCGGCAGTGACGTCCCGCACACGCCGTTGGTCCTTGGCTTCGGTGTGATTAACTGCGACTCAACCGTGACCTTCTTTTGTCGCCCCGAGAAAATACCTGAAGGCTTCGACGCCCATGTGGGTGAGGGCGTGCGGGTTCGACCTGAAAACGAGGCAATTGACGCGTTCAGGCAATTGGATGGCAAGCGCGTTCTGTTTGACCCCAACACCAGTAATGCATGGATGCGACTCTGCCTTGAGAATGCCGGTGCAACACTCGTGGAGGCAGATGACCCCGTACTCATTCCCAAGGCATGCAAGAACGCCACCGAAATTGCCGGCATGCGTGCTGCCCATATTCGAGACGCTGTAGCTGAAATCAAATTTCTGTGCTGGCTGGACGCTGAAGTGGCGGCTGGACGACTGCACAACGAGGCGGTACTGAGTGACAAGCTGCTTTCATATCGCGCCAACGACCCACTGTTCAGAGACACCAGCTTTGACACCATTTCGGCAGCAGGCGCAAATGCTGCGATGGCTCACTACCGCCATTCGGATATCGACCCTGCCCCGCTGTTGATCGACACTATTTATCTGTTCGACAGCGGTGGACAATATTTGGATGGCACCACAGACATCACCCGCACGGTGGCCATCGGGCAGCCGTCAGACCAGCACAAACGGATGTTTACGCTGGTATTAAAAGGCCATATCGCTTTGGATCAGGCGCGCTTCCCTGTGGGTACCACAGGCAACCAACTCGATGCGCTTGCGCGGCAGTATCTCTGGGCCGAGGGTTTTGATTACGACCATGGCACCGGGCACGGCGTCGGCAGTTATCTGAGCGTACACGAGGGCCCGCAGCGCATAGGGAAAACAATGCCGACTGAATTGATGCCCGGCATGGTGGTCAGCAACGAGCCTGGCTATTATCGCGCTGGTGCGTTTGGGATTCGCTGTGAAAACCTGGTTCTGGTGACGACGCTGCCGCGAGCACCAGACGCCGATCGCGAGATGCTCGGCTTTGAGGCCCTGACGCTGGTTCCTTTTGATACCCGTCTGCTGGATCGATCACTGCTGACTGCTAAGGAGATCGACTGGCTGAACACCTACCATCAGCTGGTTCGCACAAAGATCGGGCCACTAGTTGAGGGCGATGCCTACACATGGCTGATGCAGGCGACCGAGCCGCTCAGCGATTAACTCTGCACCACGTCCAATCGTAAGCCAACCGACTGCAGCAGCTTGCACTCCGACTCAAGGTCCTCAACAACCAGCGGATGGCGCGCGAGCCATGCTGCCGGAATGTGCAAGGCTATTGCGCCTCGCTTGGGTTCGAGGCGCAGCGTTGGCAGTCGTTGTTCGACACGGCCTCGATTGAGCAAGCACGAGAGGCGCAACACCATCACCAGCACCCAATCAGCCTTGAAACGATAGGCGTTGACCGCCGGACTGCGCAGCTTGCGGCGATGATTCAGCACCAGGAAACCGAGCAGCTTCTGCTCGCGCCTTGAAAAACCCGGCATGTCAGCATTTTCGATCACATAGGATCCGTGCTTTTGATAGCCGCTGTGCGCAATGGTCAGCCCGAGCTCGTGCAGAGCGGCAGCGTCGCGCAGCGCCTGCTTCGCGATTTCGTAATCGGTCGTCAGGCGATCCCTCACCTGCGGTAACAGCTGCATAGCGAGGCGCTCGACCCGACGCGCCTGCTTACGGTCGATTTTGAACTGACGACTCAGATAATCGAGGGTCTTTCGGCGAGTATTTTCAAAGACATCATGATCCGCCAACTCATACAACACACCCTCTTTGAGCGCGTAATCGGAAACGTGCATCTCCTTGATGCCAAGCTCGATAAATGCTGCGTGCAAAATGGCCAGCCCGCCCGGAAAAACCGGTAAGCGATCGCCACTCAAGCCCAGCTCGCTCAACGATGACAACTTTCGACTCGAGGCAACGCGCGCGGCAACCGCATCAAGACCATCGCGGGTTATCAGGTGATCGCTTGGTGCCAACTTATCAACGGCCGCACCAACATACCGGATTGTGCCGGATGTGCCGACCGCCTCATCCCAGCGGCCTGCACCGTATACGTCCATCAACGGCTGGATTTCGCTCTGCGCGTGAAGCAAGGCTTTCTGATATCGCTGAGGACTCATCTTGCCATCGCCAAAGTATTTCTGGCTGAGCGATACACAACCGATAAACTTGCTCTCGACATGTTTGGCTCGTTTTCGGCCAACGATGAATTCGGTCGACCCTCCGCCAATATCAACAACAAGTCGTCTTTTGCCATCGCCCGCGTGTCCTTTGACCACGCCGCGAAATATCAGCCGCCCCTCTTCGTGCCCGCTGATGATATCCAGCGGAACACCAATTATCTTCTCGCACTGTTCCAAAAAGGCGTCACTGTTGTGTGCAGCCCGCAGCGTATTGGTGCCCACAACCCGGACGCGTTCCTTGGGAATCTTTCGAATCTGCTGGGCGAATACCGTGAGGCTTTCAAGCGCGCGCTGTTGGGCTTCGACGCTGAGGTTATTGTTCTCATCAAGCCCTTGTGCGAGGCGGACCATATCCTTGCGACGATCAACGGTGACGATGCGGTCGCCGTCGAGTCGACCGATCAACATATGGAAGCTGTTCGACCCCAAATCCAACACGGCACAAGGTTCGACTTCCTGGCCTTGTGATGCAACTAATTTACGGTGTTTATTCGTCATTTGGTCACTGTGTTGTCATCAAATGTCACTTATGATCAGCGGTTAAGCTACGGCGATTCACAACGGCGCAGGCCTTCTGCACGCGAGCGAGAGTGTAACCTGCCGTCAGCTGCCACGCACGAAATTCTGATAACAGGGCTGTATATGTCACGAAGCAGGAAGAATTTTCCGATCATTTCAAAAGAGCTCAGCTGGCTGTCTTTTAATGCTCGCGTGCTTCAGGAAGCCGAAGATCCTCAGGTTCCGCTGATTGAGCGGGTGCGCTTCATGGGTATCTTCTCGAACAACCTTGATGAGTTCTACCGGGTTCGCTTTGCCGATGTCAGACGGCTCGCCGTATTCTCGCGCGGTCGCGAGCGCGCAGACTATGAAAAGTTGCTTGACGAGATACGCGATCGCGTAGGCGATATGTTGATGCGTTTCGATGAGGTCTACCGCAAGTTGCTGGCCGAACTCCGCCGACAAAACATTTACCTGATCGATGAAACCCAGCTCGAGCCGCATCAGCGAGAGTTTGTCACCGAATACTACAAGGCGAAAGTACGCCCGGAACTGGCACCGCTCCTGATCACCGAGACCACCACCACACCGCAGCTCGAAGATGGATCGATCTATTTAGCGGTCAGAATTCAGCCGCGCGATGAAAAAGCGCGTTATGCAATTCTGGGGATCCCCTCAGATCGGCTAAAGCGCTTTGTGGTTATTCCGTCTCCTGCCCGGCGTCCTAACCGACAAGTGATCATTGTGCTCGACAATATCATTCGTGCTTGCATGGAGGATATTTTCAGCGGCGTCTTCGCGATCGAGTCGATAGAAGCGTACACCTTCAAAATTACTCGCGACGCTGAACTCGAACTCGGTGAAGGCATCACACAGAGCCTGGTCGATGCGCTCTCCAGCAGTCTGCGCAAACGTAAGTACGGCGACCCGGTGCGACTCGTCTACGATCGCCGAATGCCCGCAGATATGTTGGACATTCTGGTCAAACGGCTGCGCTTGGGTAACTATGACAACGTCCTCCCAGGTGCGCGATACCACAACTCCAAGGACTTCATGGACTTCCCGAACCTTGGCGCAAAAACACTTGAAAACAAGACGCTGCCACCACTCTCGGTTCCCAGAATTGACGCGCACCGCAATATTTTTGATGCAATCCGCGAGCGAGATATTCTGCTCAACTACCCCTATCACTCGTTCTCGTACGTAGAGCGTTTCGTTAGCACGGCGGCTGTTGATCCCAGCGTCAGATCGATCCATGTCACGTTATACCGCGTTGCAAAGAACTCCCACATTGGTAGCTCTTTGATCTGCGCAGCGATGAATGGCAAAGAGGTGGTTGCTATTGTCGAGCTGCGAGCGCGGTTTGACGAAGCGCATAATATCGACTGGGCCAAGCGGCTCACCGAAAACGGCGTCAAGGTCATATTCGGCGTTCCCGGCCTCAAAGTGCATTCCAAGTTGATTCTGGTCCAGCGCCAAGAAGGCAACCAGCTGCGACGCTACGGCCACATCGGAACCGGCAACTTCAATGAGAAAACCTCGCGGATCTACACCGACCTGAGTTTAATCACCGCCAACCCTGAAATCACCGAAGACATGATCAATGTCTTTGATTTCATTCGCCATACCTACAAGCGACATAAATTTCGCCACTTGGCGGTATCGCCGGTAAACAATCGCTCCACGCTGCTGCGGCTTATTCATGCCGAGGTGGTGAATGCGCGCGCTGGACGCCGCGCCGAAATGTTCCTGAAATCAAACGCGCTGGTGGATGACGAAATCGTAGCCAGGCTGTACGAAGCCAGCCAGGCCGGGGTAAAAATCCGCTTGATTATTCGTGGCATGTGCTCGCTGGTCGCAGGTGTTCCTGGGATAAGCGACAACATTGAGGCCATCAGCATCGTTGATCGCTTCCTGGAGCACAGCCGCGTGTATATATTCCACAACAATGGCAGCCCGCGGTACTTTATTTCATCAGCGGATCTGATGACGCGAAACCTCGATTTCCGAGTGGAAGTGACAGTTCCTATTTACGAGCCGGAATCGCAGCGCCGCCTTCAGCTGATGATGGACACGCAGTGGGAGGATAACGTTAAAGCACGAATCCTCGAGGGCGATCAGGAAAACAAGTATCGGGAGCGTGGACGAAAACGACGCAAGCGCTCGCAGGAGCTGCTGCACAAAAAATATGCGGCCAGTATCAAGAAACAAATGCAGCTGTATACCAGCGGCTGATTGTTTAGCCGTCAGTCGCGATTACTGCCCCCAAGGCAATTCGGTGACGCAGGGGCAGGTTGATCAAGTGCCGTCCACTCATCGGGCGTATAGGTGTGCAGCGCCAGCGCATGCACCCCGCCTGCAAGCTCATCGGCGAGCTCAGCATAAATGGCCCGATGTCGTGCAACGCGGTTCTTACCCTCGAAATTCGAGCTGACCACAACCAGCTTAAAATGCGTCTCGGAACCCGCCGGGACATTATGCGACCCACTTTCATTGATGACGTCTAAATACTCGGGCCTGAGCGCAGCGCTGATTTTTGTCTGAATAATTGTTTCTACGGCGCCCATGGGTGCATCCTCAAAATTTCACTGAACAAAAATCGAATTTTCGCGATAATACGCGCCCTTAGCAACACAGCTCTCTGCAAAGCGAGCAACTTGGGCCTGTAACCCGAGAGAGTACACCATGATCAAAACACCCGAACTGCTTTCCCCTGCGGGAACGCTGAAATCCATGCGTTATGCATTCGCCTACGGCGCCGATGCAGTATATGCTGGACAGCCGCGCTATAGCTTGCGCGTGCTCAACAATGACTTCAACAACATCGACAAACTGGCCGAGGCCGTCGATGAGGCCCATGCCGGCGGCAAACAATTTTTTGTCGCGAGCAATGTATCGCCGCACAACGACAAGTTGCGTAGCTACCTGCGCGATATGGAGCCGGTGATCGACATGCAACCCGATGCGCTGATCATGGCCGATCCTGGGCTCATCATGATGGTGCGTGAACGCTGGCCGGAGATGCCGATTCACCTGTCGGTGCAATCGAACGCCGTCAATTGGGCGTCGGTGAAATTCTGGAAAAGCATGGGATTGAGTCGAGTCATTCTCTCGCGCGAACTGTCGTTGGAGGAAATCAGCGAGATCCGGCAAGAATGCCCCGACATCGAAATCGAGGTGTTCGTGCATGGTGCGCTGTGCATTGCCTACTCGGGTCGTTGCTTGTTGTCGGGGTACATCACTCACCGCGATTCCAATCAAGGTGCCTGCACCAACACCTGCCGTTGGAAGTATCAGGCGCACGAGGCGACCGAAAACAGCAATGGCGATATCGTTGCGATTCAGGAACCAGCCGCAAACCCCGTGCCGAACGAGGCAGCTCAGGATCCGATTTACCTGCTTCAGGAAGAGGGTCGCCCTGGCGAATTTATGCCTGCTTACGAAGACGAGCACGGCACCTATATCATGAACTCGAAAGATCTGCGTGCGATTCAGCACGTTAAGGCACTGACCGACATCGGGGTCGATTGCTTCAAAATAGAGGGCCGCACCAAATCGCACTACTACGTCGCGCGAACCGCTCAAGCCTATCGTCGCGCCATTGACGATGCAGTAGCCGGAAAAGAGTTCGATATGGAGCTGATGAACGAGCTCGAAAAGCTTGCAAGTCGAGGCTACACCGAAGGTTTTTATCGACGCCATCCGCCGGCAGAATTCCAGAACTACGAAAAAGGGATTTCGCGCGGCGATTATCAGCAGTTTGTGGGCGAGGTCACCGATATTGATCGCGCCGCAAATATGTTGACCGTCTCGGTTAACAACCGCTTTGAGGTTGGCGACAAGCTCGAGTTAATGAGCCCGCAAGGCAACTGTGATTTCACGCTCGGCAGTTTGCTCAACAAAAAAGGTGAATTAACCGATGCTGCACCCGGCTCAGGCCATGTGGTGCGGTTCCCGATCCCAGAATCTGCGAAGCTTCCCGACAACCCGGAATATACGGTTTTGGCGAGATACCTTTAAGCGTTTTCTGATCATGTGATATCGTCGGGTCCAATAAGATACAAATATTGGACCCGCCCTATGACATCAAAAGCACTGCCGGCAAAGGCGCTGACACTCTCGCTGTCGATTGCAATCGCGCTCGGCCAAATGGCGGCGGCAAATGCCGCGTCGACCGAGGGCAAAGGCGCGAAGCCCTACTCACCGTACGCACAAACGAGCATGCCGGAACGCCCGCTCTGGGGTGACACCCACCTGCACACCGGGTTGTCGGTAGATGCTGGTCTGTTCGGTGCAACGCTGATGCCCGACGATGCCTATCGGTTTGCCAAGGGTTATGAAGTAGTCTCTTCCACTGGGCTACCGGCGCGTCTGGCACGCCCGCTCGATTGGCTGGTGGTCAGTGATCATTCCGACGCAATGGGACTTGTGCAGGCACTGGGGCGCGCCGACCCCGATATCATCAAGTACGAGCAAGGCGCGCGCTGGTCGGCCGGCATGCGCAAGGGTGGTCAGGACGCGGTCGCAGCCACGCTCGACCTGATTTCAAATTTCTCGCAAGCGACGGTCGACCCGGGCATCATGAATCAATATGCCCCCGGCTCTGATAACTATGCGGCGATCTGGGAGCGCGTGATCAACGCCGCTGAGTCCAACAACGATCCGGGGACATTTACCGCGTTTATAGGCTTCGAATGGACATCGCTGGTCAAGGGTAACAACCTGCACCGCAATGTCATTTTCCGAGATGACGGCAGCCAGGCTCGTCAGGTGTTTCCGTATACGACCTATGCACCGCACGGAAGCAACGATCCGCTTGATCTGTACGCGTGGATGAGCAACTACGAGACCAAAACCGGCGGTAACGTGCTCGCACTTGCGCACAATGGCAACGTCTCAAACGGGTTGATGTTCCCGATAGACCATCAGTATTCGGGCAAGGCAATCGACAGCAATTATGTTCAGCTGCGCGCCAAGTGGGAGCCTATGTACGAGGTCACTCAAATCAAAGGCGATGGCGAGACTCACCCGCTCCTGTCGCCCAACGATGAGTTTGCCGATTATGAGACCTGGGATGCAGGGAACCTCGATCTCAGCCAGGCCAAAACAGACGATATGCTCAAATATGAGTACGCCCGGGAGGCTCTGAAGAGCGGGCTATTGCTGGGCGAGAGGCTTGGCACCAACCCTTATAAGTTTGGGATGATCGGTTCTACCGATAGCCACACCGGACTTAGCACCGCCGAGGAAGACAATTTCTTTGGCAAGCATGCCGGGGCTGAGCCAAGTAAAGGGCGTATGAATCATCCATTCAGCAAGACGGCGAATGGTGTCTTCGAAGGCTGGGAGCAGGTTGCATCCGGATTGGCTGCCGTCTGGGCACGTGAAAACACCCGCGAGTCGATCTTTGATGCGATGGAGCGCAAAGAGGTGTACGCGACCACGGGAACACGTATCGCTGTGCGTTTGTTCGGTGGATGGAACTTCAGCGAGCAAGACCTCAAGAGTCGTCGACCGGCAGTGGTCGGCTATGAAAAAGGCGTACCGATGGGCGGCGATCTGCCTGCACACAACGGTAGTGGCGCTCCAACCTTCATGGTCTACGCGTTGCGAGATCCAATCGGCGCCAATCTGGACCGCATTCAGATCGTCAAAGGCTGGCTCGATCGTGACGGCAACACCCACGAGAACGTCTATGATGTGGTCTGGTCCGGGGATCGCGCGCTGGATGCAAACAACAAGTTAGCTGCCGTCGGCAATACCGTCGACGTCGCCAATGCAACCTGGACCAATGTGATTGGCGCCTCTGAACTCGGCACGGTCTGGACCGACCCTGATTTCGATGCTGATCAGGCGGCGTTTTACTATGCGCGTGTCTTGGAAATTCCAACGCCGCGCTGGGTGGTCTATGACGCCAATTACTATGGCGAAACCTTCCCGAAGCAAGCGCAAACCAGCGGTCAGGAACGCGCCTACACCTCTCCTATCTGGTACACACCGGCGCAGTAGCGCGCCGGTAAGACTCAGTACATCAACGCAAACAGTTTGCGCTGGAATTCTGCGGCAAGTGCGTTCCCTTTACCCAGCGCGCGAATGACATCGAGCATGATTCTGCGCGCCTCACCGTCCCGGAAATCACGATCGGACTGGATAATGCCAATCAGCATCTCCAGCGCCTCGCGCGAGCGCCCCACCTGACTGAACTGTACCGCCAGATCAAACTGGATGTCGCGGTTATCGGGATCGCTTTCCAGCGCTGAAACCAGCGCCTGAATCTCCGGCGTATCGGCAGCTTTGGCACGAAGCTCCAACTCAGCAACAAGACGCTCAAACTCAGCGTCCTGGTCGACCATCGGGATCGAGTTGACCACGACCTCGGCCTCGTCGATGCGGTTGAGGCCTATCAGGATTTGTGCATACACCTTGGCAATATCACTGCGTTGCCCAGAATCCTCATACGCGCTGCGCGCAAGTGGCAGTGCCGCTTCAGCGTCACCTTGCTGCAACATCATGATCGCCTGTTCGATCATCGCATCCCATGGTTTTGGCAAATGCTTTTCGAGCATGGCTCGCACTTCCGACTCGGGCTGCGCACCCATAAATCCGTCGACCGGCTGGCCGTCTCGCATCAGCACGACGGTTGGAAGGCTGCGAACACCAAACTGCTGGGCAATGCCCTGCTGCTCGTCGGCATTCACCTTTGCGAGAATCACCGCACCGTCGTATTCACGTACGAGCTTTTCCAGAATCGGCATCAGCATTTTGCAAGGACTGCACCAGTCTGCCCAGAAATCCACCAATACCGCTCGCGTTCGCGACTCTTCGATCAATACTTGCTGCGCGTTTTCGGGGGTGACTTCGAAAATCAGTTGGTCCATGTGCTATCCCTGAGGCTTTGTGACTTCGTTGATGTGGCGGCGAATTATCAGCGATTCAAGGTTTATGTTCCAGCAGATCGGCAAAATACCCTCTGGCCCAATAAGCGCTCTTGCTGAGTGCGCTGGCGACTTCGCCCGCTGTCGACGCAAATAACAACGATCCGTCCGAATCAAGCAACGCAATTGCAGGGACACCAGCGTCATAGTCGATGCCATAGCGATCACCGATATCAATATTGCGGTGGTACATCCCAACCTCGACCCACACCAGTTCGACCTCACTCGCTAGCAAGGCCGAGAGTTCCGGGTCGCTGTAGAACGATGCCAAGGCCCGCGAATCCTTGCACCAGTTAGCGCCAAAGGTGATCAGAACTTTCTTGTTGGCATCGCGCGCACGCTGCAGCGCAGCGCTGATATCGGCTGCCGCATCGGCATCACGATCCCAGACACGAAATTCATCGTGAGAGCCCTCCGCGCGCGCCAGAGCAGTCAACAAAACACTGACCAGAAAAAATCCTGTGAGCGTGACCAACGATCGATATCTCATACATCACTCCAAGCGTTGCGGGCTCGCATCGGCGACACCAACGCGATCAACCAGTCCGAGGCGCGCGATTATGCGACGCGGTCGATTCTTCAGCAAACGTTGCAGTGCGCGATTGCCGCTAACACCCGCTATAATCCCCGAGATACCCAAGGCGGAGGTCGCTACCAATGGACCCGGATACGTACGACATTGTTTTTGATGGCCAGTTGCTTGACGGTTTTGATCGCGACGATGTCAGCGCGAACCTCGAAAAACTGTTCAAGTCGCCGGCAACGACCATTGCGAAACTGATGAACGGAGGCACCGTTGTTGTCAAACGCAACGCCGACCTCGCAACCGCGCGTAAGTATCTGCTCGCCATGCAGAAAGCGGGCGCACTGGCAATCATTCGTCCGGCCAACAGCGTTAGCGAACGCCGCCCGGCTGAGACTGCTGCAACCCCTTCGCCGGCTCCGGCTCGGGCTCCGGCCCCAGCATCTGATCCTCAACAAACAAACGCCGCTACTGTCACCGACGAGAGCGGCGAACCCAGCGCTCTGTCACTCGCACCGGCAGGCAGCGCCGTGTTGCGAGAGGATGAGCGGAAAGTCATCCAGGCGGCTGAGGTTGAAACGGATCATATTCAGCTGGCGTCGATCTTTGCGACCCAGCAAACAAGTACCGCGCCGCCACCACCTGCGCCCGACACCTCGCACATCAGCGTTGCCGAGGTCGGTGCTACGCTGCTCGAACCCGCGGAACCTTCAAGCATTCCGAGTCCGCCCGACACCAGTGGGATTGATCTTGCCGAACCGGGTGCCCGCATTGGCCCCGAAACGCTCTCCATTCCGCTGCCTGAACCGGATCTTTCGCATATTGATCTAGCGCCCGCCGGCTCGTCGCTGGAGCAGATCAAGGACAGCAGAGCGCCCGTGAATCCCGACACCAGTCACTTGTCTATTGTAAGTAACCAGTCATGACCCAAGCTGACGCCGCTCCAGAACGCCCGGGACTCGCCGTGCGGATCGCCGCAATTGTCTACGATGCCTTTTTGATCTTCGCGATCTGGTGGGCAGTCACGGCCGTTGCAGTCAGCATTCAGGTGGCGCAGGTCGGTCAGGATGCCATCAAGTCGAGCGGTAAAGCAGCAACCGGGGGGCCAATTCTGTTTATCGTATTGGTGCTGTCGGTCGTGCTGTTCTTTGGTTGGTTCTGGCGACGCAGTGGTCAAACATTGGGCATGCAGGCATGGCGCATCAAAATCGAGTCGATCGATGGGAGCAAGCCAAGCTGGTCCCAGGTTCTGATACGATTGATCGGTGCCGAGCTGTCTTTAACACTGTTCGGCATGGGCTATATCTGGATAGCGTTTGATTCGGAAAAACGTGCTTGGCACGATATATGGTCCAAAACCCGATTGATTCGCGTACCGAAGAAGACATAATGCGACCATACCGGCGCGCTTTGAGCACGACGTTTTAACCCTTATTTTCACCGGAGTATTCATGGATATCAGCCTGAAATCGGCAAAAGACATCACCTCTCTCAAGACCACCTGTTTGGTATTGCCCGTTTTGGACGGCGCGAAACTCACGGGCACGGGTAGCGCGATGGATGCTGCTATCAATGGTCGCCTGACAGCGGTAATGAAGTCCGAGCACTTTAAAGGTGCAACCGAAAAGTCGCTGACACTGCTTCACGTCGAGGGCGCAAAGGCAGAGCGCATCATCCTCGTCGGTGTAGGCAAAGCCGATGAGCTCGATGCTGCGGGTTATCGAAAGGTCGTGAAGTCCACGCTGAGCGCAGTGCGCGCAACCGGCGCCAGTCAAGCAAGCGTTTGTTTTGACGAAGTCTCTGTCAAGGATCGCGACGCTGAGTGGCAGCTCCAGCAGCTTGCCATGCTCGCAACCGAAGCGGACTACCGGTATACCGCGACGCTGTCAAAGCCGGGCGATGCAGCCAAACTGGCCAAACTGGTGGCCGTCACGACCGAAACCCCCAACGCGGGTTGGAAAAACGCGCTTGCTCAAGGCAGTGCGATTGGCAAAGGCATCAACGTTGCGCGAGAGCTTGGCAACTTGCCTGGCAACATATGCACGCCGACCTACCTCGCAAAACAAGCCCAGGCATTGGCGAAGTCATGCGAGAAGATGAGCTGCAAAGTGCTTGATGAGAAGGACATGAAAAAACTTGGCATGGGCGCCCTGCTGTCGGTGACCGCCGGTTCGGCCGAACCTGCCAAGCTGATCGTAATCGAGTACAAAGGCGGCCCGAAAGCGCAAAAGCCGCATGCTCTGGTTGGTAAGGGCATCACCTTCGACTCGGGAGGTATCAGCCTCAAACCGGGCGCCGCGATGGACGAGATGAAGTTTGATATGTGCGGAGCCGCCAGCGTCCTCGGCACAATGACAGCGATTGCCGACATCCAACCGAAAATGAACATCGTCGCAATCGTTGCCGCGTGCGAGAACCTGCCAAGCAGCACGGCTACCAAGCCCGGCGATGTGGTAACCAGCATGTCCGGCCAAACCATTGAGATCTTGAACACGGATGCAGAAGGACGCCTGATTCTGTGCGACGCGCTTACCTATGCGGCCAAGTTCAAGCCGGCCTCGATCATTGATATTGCCACGCTCACCGGTGCCTGCATCGTTGCGCTTGGCAAACACGCCAGTGGGCTTTTCAGCAATAACGACGAGATGGCAGCAGAGCTGCTCGCAGCGGGGAATCACATTCACGACCGCGCTTGGCACATGCCGTTGTGGGACGATTATCAGGAGCAGCTCAAGAGCAATTTTGCCGATATGCAGAACATCGGCGGCCCCGGCGCTGGCAGTGTCACGGCGGCCTGTTTTCTGTCGCGCTTTGTGAAGGATCAGCGCTGGGCTCATCTGGACATCGCCGGCACCGCCTGGCATCAGGGAGCAGCCAAAGGTGCAACCGGGCGTCCGGTGGCGCAGCTGACCCGTTACTTGCTTGACCGATTGGGCTAATGACCGAGGTCGATTTTTATCTGCTGCCCGTGCCGGAAATGCACGGGCAGTTGATGTTTGCATGTCGTCTTGCCGAGAAAGCATGGCGCCAGGGGCACAACGTTTTTTTGCAGGCACCCGATACCACGACGGCCCAGCAATTAGACGACTTGTTGTGGTCGTTTCAGGACGCCAGTTTTGTGCCGCATGGCTTGCTGGGTACCGAGCCGAAGTCGCCGGTCGAAATCGGCTCGGGAGATGAGGCTGGGGATCACCACGACGTACTGATCAATCTGAGCGGACAGATTCCTGCGTTTTTTAGCCGCTTTGAACGCGTTGCAGAGATTGTGCTGAACGATGAGCAACAAAAACAGCAGAGCCGCGAGGCATGGAAGTACTACAAAGATCGCGGCTATCCGATCCGGCTCCATGACATCGCCAACATTGGGGGACAGAGATGAGCAAGCAACAGGATATCCCGCGCTTGACCGAACACGCTGACATCCCCCGTT
>Ga0181576_10002288_pt1 | contig 14366 bp, 14 predicted proteins | sample 101ome_22_FD_132464 | JGI IMG/M metagenome (GOLD analysis project Ga0181576, IMG submission 132464) | Coastal salt marsh microbial communities from the Groves Creek Marsh, Skidaway Island, Georgia - 101412BT metaG (megahit assembly) | ecosystem: Environmental > Aquatic > Marine > Intertidal... | reverse complement strand
TATCTGAAACAGCAGCAATTTGCCAACGGTAAAGAGAGCCTGACCTATTTTCAGACTAACCTCAATGAAGGACGTTATCGCAACAAACAGGCACAGCAGTTTGGTCTTTTTCTCGCGCAAATACGACTTCATCAACTCGATGAAGCAAAACAGACCATTGATGAATTACTTAAAGAAAACCCGCTGCAGCCGGTATATTTACTGTATAAAGCCCGTTTGCTTGACAAACTCAAACAGCGTAAAGAGGCAATTCAGTTACTCGAGGATAGCCTGTTAATTTTGCCGGGTAATTATCCGATCAGTATGCAGCTTGCCGAGTTATACAATACCAACGGTCAACATGAAGCGGCGATCGCGCTACTTAAAAATCAATTGGAATATCGTCCCGAGGATGATCAGATTTACAAAATCATTGCCCGAGCCTACGGGGATAACAAGGATAAATTACAGGCACATAGTTATCAGGCAGACTTTCTTTACCTGACAGGACAACTGGAACCTGCCATACAGCAGCTGGAGATTGCTTTAATGCAACCGGGCGCGGATTTTTATACCAGCTCCAAACTCGAAGCCCGACTGGCTAGCCTCAAAGCAGAGCTCGAACAAATCAAAGAAAGTCAATAAATTCAGTTTCACTTAACTTTTCTCGACATGCTTTTCCAGTAAAGCATCAATATCAAATTCATCCATATCTTCAATCTGAACATCTGAAATATCGACATCAGCAGCCTGTCCGGCAGACTCGACCGCATCAGCAAGATCCGACTCGATATCGATCATGTCAGATAGCTCCAGCTCATCAAGAGCTGCATTGATTTCATCAGCAGTCACATTTTCATTAACCGGATCAAAATCATCATCTACAACAGTGCCGGCTTCAGCTAAAATCTGATCAACATCCAAATCTGCCAGATCTGTTGCTGGCTCTGGTTCAAGATCTGAATCCGGCTCTATTTCAGGCTCGAGCGCAACTTCTGCTGCCAGCTCAGCGTCCGGTTCTGACTCTGGCTCAGCTTCTGCCTCTATTTCTGCAGCAACTTGTTGTTCTATTTCTACTTCCTGCTCTGGCTCTATATCAGGTTCAGAGGCAACTTCTGCTTCAGGCTCAACTGTCTCTAATACTGAATCATGCTCCGGTTCATCGACCTGAGCAAAAGCCTCATCGGCAATTTCCAATAATTCATCGTCCGCAACAGTATCATCAGAAATCTCCAGCAATTCTTCGCTGTCTGCAAAATCCGGCAGCTCTTCGGAAATCTCGAGTAACTCTTCACTATCAACAGACTCTTCATCACTGTTGAGTGATAGATTAAGGTCGTCATCCGCAGCATCAAGTTCTTCATTTTCTTCAGAATCAAAAGATTCCATGATTTTGTCTTTATCCAGGCCGTCATCCATGTCAGAGCCAAACATCGATGAATATTCACTGAGCATGCGCCCAATCGTATCCATCGTGACACCCAGTTCACTTTTCAAATTTTCATTTTCGGTTCGTAATGCATCCAGTTCCGACTGATCTGCTCCTCCCGCGTTTTCTGAACCAGCCGACAAACCAAGGTCTAAAAAGGACTGGGTAGTCGTTTCCTGTGCAACATTGATCGTTTTTAGCAGGACATCCGAGTTTTTTATATAAATCAATCCAATATGCTGATACAGATTCATTTCATGATGATCGATATTACGCAGTCGTTTTTCGACATCGTTTTCATCCAAACCATAACCTAACAATGCCTGCCGAATTTCATCCATACGCCGTTGACGGTCCGCCTTGATGGTCTGGAAAAAAGTATTAACCGCCTTTTTTCGTTTAGCTTTTTGTCCGAGGCTATAGATGAGAATAAACAGCAGCGCACCAATGGTGACAAAAGTCAGTTCAATCCAGACAAAAGCAATCAGTGGACTTAATTCCATTAGTTTTTATCCTTATTGTCTTGCTCTGTTACATCTTCTTCAGTCGCCGCACTGACTTCAGCCTCATCCTGTGGCGGTGCAGATGACTCAGGCGCTTCATCAATATCAGGAGCATCTCCGCTAACCAGCATTTCAAGATCATCTTCCTGCGAACGCTTACGCATAAACCACCAGACACCACCGCCAAGTAATGCCAGTAACAAATTAGCACCGCCAATGATCAGTCCCATCATCACCCAATTCGTTTCTTCTTCAGGCTCTGCCTGTTCTTCAACTTCAGGGGTGGTAGCAGCCGGTTCTGCAGGACTTTTCGTTGCCAGGCTCTCCGGCTTTACTTCAGGTGCCGGCTCAGCCGGACCATTGTCAATTTGTTGCGCTGGCGTTTCGGCTTCAGGTTGAGATTCTATGGCGGGCTCTTTGGCAAAGCCTTCAATGGAAACCTGCTCAGGCTGGTAAAAAAACTCATTACCGGAAAGCGTTTTACCTTTGACATTAATGACAACAAGCTGTCTGCCGACAAGCGTGTTTTTATCCAATGTAGCGATAGGCTTACCCTCTGCCACACCGGCAAACTCAATATCCATGCGCTGTCCGGACATATCTTCAACCCAGGCATCAATACTGAGCGAGTCACGCTGCACAACCTCTTCATCGAGCAAAATTTCGAAACCGGCCTGAGTTGAAGCCAGGTCATCATTAACTTCCAGCCTGGCCGGATTAACGACTTCTGTTAACTGCCGACGTTCCCGAACAAAGGTTTTGCCATCCGCATGGATCACCATCTCAACACTGCCCGCTTTAGCAGAATCGGAAAACATCGTTACAAAACGTCCATCCGCAGGCTTTTCGTCAGGACTGATGCCGTCATCGGCTAGTGGTTTGGCCTCTGAAGCAACACCATCGACAATCTGACTGACCGTCACATTCAGAACTTCGATGAAATCCTGACGCGAAACTGCTTGGTCATTTTCTGTAAAGTAAACTTCTACCGGGATAGATTCACCTATCGCTACCCGGTTCGGCATATCAGTGGTGATCATTTTCAGGTCTGTGACAACCAGAACACGATTATCGGGGTCCATTTCGGCCTCAATAGTCCACTCACCGGTTACAGGTTTTTTCAACGTGATCAGGTCGTACCCCTGATCACGATGCCAACTGATATCATCAACATCGTCATCAGCAGAATAAGTCTTGCCATCGGGTGTTTTGAGTTTGGGAGGCTCACCGCCTTCACCACTGAAAATCAGTAATGTCGCCTCAGAAATGCTACGGTCAATGCGAAAGCTATTGCCTTGCAAAGGGACTGAATCCGGTTTGCCGACTTTCTCAAACAAACGTAAAAAAACTCGCTGCAATTGATCCGCACTATCCGCTTTTTCAAACCAGCCATCCGTTGCATCAGCAACTTCACGCATCAGTTTTTCGTCCGCATGATCTGATAACGCGATGGTATGAATGGTGCCACCCGCTGCTTTAATCGCCGGTACAACTTTTTCAAGAATACGTTGCCGTGATGCCTCATTAACGGAAGAGTTTCTCGATATATCAACCATTCCATCGGTCAACAAAATGATATTTCTGTCAAAACCCTGCCCGGCCGCAGACCAGTCGGCCGAAGCTTTTTGCAAAACCTCTTCAATATTGGTCAACTGACCGGGGGAGCTGATTTTATGAGAGTAAACAGAGGCTCTTTTCTTCCAGCTGGCATTGACTTCACCTAATGGAATGAGCTCGTTGGTATATTGTCCAAAAGTCCAAACGCCCACCCGGTTACCCTTAGGCATTAAAGCGACCATTAAACGCAATGCCGCACCACGCAAATTCTGCGGGTCGTTTTGCTTCATACTACCGGATATATCAATCAACACCCGAGTGTCGGATTTATCCGCTGCCTGCAGATTGCAAGCGAACAGAAGCAGTATTAAAAAACAAATATTTATGAATGACTTAAGTAATGACATCTATTCCCGGCAACTTTATTGATAGACTTTTCATAAAGTATAGCGGCAGGTAGCTAAATGGCTTTAAAACATTAAACCGGAAGGCCAAATAGTCTGATTACGATTTACATGAGTGGTACAACCTGCTCAGACTGTATGCCTAACAGTTCTGCACCCATGTTGATAGCTTCAGCGGCAAAATCATCCAGGTTTTTCCAGCTATCATTGGTATCCATAATCTCGGACATCGCACTGTTAATGACTTTTAGCCTTGCCACGCCTTCATGCCGCAGGTTAGGAGGCGTTTTTTCGGAACAGATATATAAAACCGGCTCGGTTTTACCTTCCGGAACAAAAGCCATAATGTAGAAATAACCCGGAAAATCCGGAGTCTCGACTTCACCTAACAAGGTGATTGAATATTCGCCCAACTGATAACGCTTTTTGGGGATTGCTGTAGAAATTTTAGGAAAATCAGACATAACTTTAGCCCTGCATTAGATTTCAGAAATTTCTTCAGGTGCTTTGCCCTGTTTGTCCTGGTCCGCAGCCGAGAATTTTGCTGAACCGTATTTCAGTAATAAAACCGCTCCTGACAAAATCAGAATAGACGCTGAAACAATTAACATATGTATGTCTTCCATGGTTTTAGCATCGACCGCCAATACTCGGGTTAAAGCGGTTATCGCAATATAAATCAGGAACCTCACAGGCATGCGCTTGGTTTTGAAATAGATGCCAACCATGGCACCAAGCTCGAGATAAATAAACAGTAGCAAAACATCTTTAATACCCGGCCCACCCTGTTCGATAATGTGGAAAACTTCCGCCCAGGAAGCCCAGATAATACTAGCACCGACAACAAACAGGCCGAGCATGTGAAAAGCCTCGACCATCTTGTCGCCAATCGTTTCAATACGATGAAAAATACTTTTAGTCATTGGAATTTAGCCACTCCGCCAAGGGTTCTTATAGTTTTACAGGACAATAAACCGGCACCTGTCATTTTGCAATCAGGGCTTGCCGGCAAAACCAATCCCGACATCGCCATTAACCCGAAAAATCTCTGATTAATTACAGCTTCTGCTAATGGTAAACTACTAGTCTTTATTTAGTTTTGGATCTACAGCATGCCTTATTACATCTATCGAATTGTCGAGACGGACAACGTAAAAAAACTCGAACATCTGCAAACTCTCAGTAAATATCGTGAAGCCCGTCAGATTGTCCGAGATAAACGAGAGCACAAAACGGCTGATGATGTGGCCGACTATCGGATGATTTTTGCCAAAAATGAAACCGAGGCAGAAACTTTACTCAAAGCACCACGCGATGAGCGTGTCATTGGTGAAGACTAAAATACCGCTCAAAGTCCGGCCCACCATAGCCGGGCACGTAATCCTATCTCAGAGGTATAACCCACTTCGACAAAACGAATTTTCCCACTTCTGTCAAGCACAAAACTTGCCGGCACCCCTGACACCTGAAACTGTGAACCGATAATGGCATCGGGATCATTGACGATATCAAACAACAGCTTGCGTTCCTCGGCAAAAGCCGCAACTTCGTCCAATGGACCGGAATTCAGGGCGATGCCAATGACCGGATAATCTTCAGCAATATTATTGAGGCTATCGTACTCGAGGGAGCAAACAGGACACCAACTTGCCCAGAATTGAATCAATACCGCCCGCCCGCGATAGTCTCTCAAATTGATATTTTTGCCGGTTATCGTGGTGACATTGAGCTGATGATTTTTATCGAAGTCAATCGAAGAGGTTTTGTAGACATTGACCAATACCGCGGCAACGACAAAAAATACCGCAACCACCATAGCGTCCTTCAGGTAAACAGCCAGTTTTTCTAAAATGGATTTACTGTCCATTTTTAGCTGTTGCTTTCCCGGTTTTGTTTATAAAAACGCAAAACCTTTTCGACATAAGCCTGAGTTTCCGGATAGTTGGGGATTTGATTGCCTGCCCTGATCACGGCATTTTCACCGGCATTGTAAGCAGCAACGGCCAATTTCAGATCAAAATCAAATTGCTCCAGCAAATCTTTCAGATAACTGGCACCGGCTCGCAGATTCTGTTCCGGATTATAGCGATCCGTGACGCCGTAACGTTTGGCGGTAGCCGGCATTAACTGCATCAACCCAACCGCGCCTTTGCGGGATTCCGCTTTTGGATCATAAGCAGACTCCGCATGAACCATGGCATGCAGCAACTCGGGGCGTATCAATGATTCTCGCGCGACAGATTCAATCAGCGGTGCATATCGCTTACGATTTTTCTGCCAGGCCTGTAAATCAATACGTCCGGGCTTTACCTTTTTCAGACCACCTTTAATGGAATAGCGACTAATTAGTTTGTAATTGCCCTGCACAGGTTTATCACTGAGATAAATCCGGCCTTCGTTATCACGATATTTATAAACCACGGCACTGACCGGCAGACTGAACACTGCCAGCAAAACGAATATTAAAAGATTTCTCACGCTGCTATTTCCCGCCACATGCATGAAAGATCTACCGCTTAGGCACCACAGCATTTCTTGAATTTTTTACCCGAACCGCAGGGACAGGGATCGTTTCGCCCGACTTTATTATCCACTTTGACTGTCTTCGGCCTGGGCATTTCACCATCAACGTAATACCAACGACCGTCTAATTTTGAGAAATTGCTGATTTCATGTAAACCCCGAACCGCACCTTTCTCACGATAATTGGCGCGAAACTCAACAATGCCCTGCTCATCATCCTTGCCGCCCTGTTCGGTATGGATAATATCCAGCCCCAGCCACTCAGACTGTTCAGCCCAGCGACGTGCAGCATTTGTGTCATGGTCTTCACGATGAGCCGGATGCAAGGTTTCATGCAGATAATCAACGTTCACAGTTGCATAAGCGCTATAGCGTGATCGCATTAACCGTTCGGCAGTTTCCGGTAAAGCCGTACCCTCAATAAAAGGCTGACAACAATCGGCGTATTCCTGACCTGATCCACATGGACATTGCATCTTTAAACTCCTGATTAAACTGGTTTTGACTAACTTGCCTGAATATAATAGCAGGCTTGGAAAACTCTAGGGATAACACTATGGATAATACCATTGTCTGGATCATTATCGCCGGCTTTTATGCTCCTTTACATTTTATTCCACCGGCATTGCTGGTGCTATTCAAAGCCGATGAAGAAATGCGCAAAACCTGTCTGAAACGATCTTTGCTGGATAGTAGTTTATCCATGCTGCTGGCTTTCGGCATTGTTTACTATATCGGTCTGGAGAATATGTCGCTGGCCATGGGCGTACTGTTGGTCGCCATTTTGTTACCCTATATCAGAGTGATAAAAGTGGTAACACGTAAATCGACCATTGACTAAAACCTGTCAAGCGAGCTGACATGCCGATCAATAACAATATTGAAGAGATTCTGCAAAATCTCACAAAATTACAGAACGATCTCGAGGTCGAAATAGACCGATTGCTTGATCAAAAACGCAAGCAGTTTCACTATAGCCTTAAAAGAGGCCGGGTGCGCTTTGAAAAAGGCATGCGCAAACTGCAACAATTGCAGAAAATTCCTTCATGGCAATATCTGGCAACTGCCAGAATCGGACATCTGCTCAGCGCGCCATTCATTTATAGCCTGATTATTCCCTTTCTGCTTCTGGATATCTTTGTCACGGTCTATCAACAGATTTGCTTTCGCATCTATGGTATAGCACGGGTAAAACGCCGCGACCACATTATCATTGACCGTCACCAACTCGCCTATCTCAATGTCATCCAGAAAATCAATTGCGTATATTGCGGCTATGGCAATGGCCTGATTGCTTATGTCCGGGAAGTTGCGGCACGTACAGAGCAATACTGGTGTCCTATCAAACATGCCAGACGCAGCGCCGATCCACACCGGCTGAGTCAGTCTTTTGTTGAATACGGCGATGCTGAAAATTTCAATCAACGCCTCAAGACCCTGCAACAGCAATTACGTGATATGGATAACAACAATGCTTAAATCCCTGTTATTGATTCTGGCACTGATGATTCCGACGATCTTACTGCAAGCCGGGCAAATCATTATTGATGACCGCAACGAATATGAAATCAATATTCAACAGTATCCTGCAGAAGGTGATCTACTGCTGATCATGCTGGTCGATCATGAAGATGAAAGAGAGATGTTCGAAAACCTGCTGCTCGACATTCAGGCAGCAGGCATTGAAATTTGGCTGGCTGATCTGATTAGCGACTATTTTCTTCCCCGTACCGGTGAAACAGAAAGAACCTTATCGGGCAAACCGGTTAAACTGATCCTGCAAAATGCGCTGCAAAATACCGACAAAATCATTCTATTAGCCGGTTATGACCGCATGCCTCTAGCGGTATTACGCGGTATTCACCTTTGGCAGATGGATCAGCCGGACACTTCCCGGGTAGCCGGTTCCGTGCTGTTTTATCCCAACCTTTTTGGCGCAGCCCCGGTCGCCGGTGAAAAACCGGATTTTGATCCCATCGTCAAAGTGACCAACTATCCTATGGTGATTTATCAACCGGACACCGGCAGTTTACGCTGGCGCCTTGATGAAACACTGGAGCGTTTATGGCAGAACAATGCACCGGCAATGGCCTATATGGTGCCTCAGGTTCGCGACTGGTTTTTCATGGGTGGCATGGATCATGGCAAGGGAGACAAGGCTGCAACACAACGCATCCCTGCTCAGTTGATAAATTTTGCCGAGGTTTTACAGAGTTTGCCAAAACCGCAAAAACCGATAGCGGCAAAATTACCCGAGCAGAACAAAATGTCGATCATGGAACTGGTGAAGCTAAAGAAACCTTTCAGCTCCCCCGGCTTTCAGTTAAATACTGTTGAAGACACCCCGTTAGCCTGGCAGGATTATGCAGGCAAGGTAACACTGGTTAATTTCTGGGCATCATGGTGCGGCCCCTGTGTTGAAGAAATACCTTCACTCAATCAACTTGGTCGAAGTTTCAATCATAATGAATTTGATATTGTCTCGATTGACTATAGAGAAACGATTGAAGAAATAAGCGCTTTTACCAAGCGTATTCCGGTTGATTTTCCTATCCTGATGGACTTCGATGGAAAAACTTCTTTAAAGTGGAACGTATTCAGCTTTCCAAGTTCATTTCTGGTTGATAAAAAAGGCATTGTCCGCTACTCGGCAAACCGCGGCATTGAATGGAATACCGAGGAAATTCATCAGACAATCAAACAATTGATCAATGAATGATATGACTCATCAAACAGTTTCCAAACTGCAGCTTTATATCCAGCTAACCCGGCTTAATAAACCGATCGGCATACTGCTGTTGTTATGGCCTACCCTGTGGAGCCTGTGGCTGGCTTCATCAGGCAAACCCGACCTGCTGATACTGATAGTCTTTATCATGGGGGTTATCCTGATGCGTTCGGCAGGATGCATTATTAATGATTATGCCGACCGTGACTTTGACCGGCATGTCAAACGTACTCAGGACCGTCCGTTAACCAGTGGACAATTATCTTCCAGAGAAGCCTTATATCTGTTTGCCATTTTGACTCTGATAGCTTTTGCCCTGGTTCTGTTGCTCAATAATCTGACCATTATGCTTTCTGTCGGCGGCATTTTTCTGGCCGCCAGCTATCCGTTTATGAAACGCTATACGCATCTGCCTCAAGCTTATCTGGGCATTGCTTTTGGCTGGGCAGCGCCTATGGCATTTGCCGCAATAAATGCTGAACTGGATCCGCGACTCTGGCTGATTTTTCTGGCAACGGTGATTTGGGCTATTTCCTATGACACCATGTATGCCATGGTCGATCGTGATGACGATATTAAAATCGGTATTAAATCTACCGCGATTCTTTTTGGTCAGAAGGACAGGTTGATTGTAGGTTTATTACAGATAACCCTGATACTGACTTTATATCTCATCGGCAGGGCTTTTGAATTAGGGGCATTATATAACCTGAGTCTGTTAGCAGCCGGGATATTGTCTGTCTATCACCAATGGTTAATCAAAGACCGTGAACGCCAGCGCTGCCTGAAAGCATTTTTACATAACAACTGGCTAGGTGCTGTTGTTTTCGCAGGCATTGTCGCAGATTATGCGCTAGCGGTTTAAGCGATGCCTATGCTGATACAATCGGCCAGCTCTCCATCATATTGATAAAATCTTCTGCAGAAACCGGCTCACTGAAATAATAACCCTGAATCAGATTACAACCTTCATTATTCAGAAAACTTAGCTGATCGGTATTTTCTACACCTTCAGCGATAACCTTTAATTCAAGACTATGAGCCATGGCGATAATCGAACGGGCTATCACCACATCATCATGACTATCAGGCAGATCCTGAACAAAAGAACGGTCAATTTTCAATTTGGTAACCGGTAGGTTCTTTATGTAACTTAATGAAGAATAACCTGTGCCAAAATCATCAATTGATAACTCAATGCCATGCTGGCGAATCCGGCTGAAAACTTTAATGGCATATTCCGGATCATGCATAATCAGGCTTTCAGTAATTTCCAGCTCCAGCAATGATGTGGCTAGTTCTTCCCGGTTTAGCACATCCAGAATTTCATCAACCAGATTAGGATTTTCCAGTTGTCTGGCTGAAAGATTCACTGACATTTTCATAGTCGGACTGACCAGACCAGCCAACTGCCATTGCTTCAACTGTCGACAGGCTTTAATCAGAACATCCATTCCCAGCTTTTCAATCAAGCCGGTTTCCTCGGCTAACGGTATAAATACACCAGCAGGTACAATTTCACCATCACGCAACCAACGCACCAGTGCCTCGGCACCCACCAGTTGACCAGAAGCAACATCAACTTGCGGTTGATAAAAAACAACAAACTCATCATTTTCAATTGCCTGCCGTAAACGACCGGCTAACAGCACATGCTCATAGGCTTCTTTGGTCATTACCTCGGTGTAAAACATAAAGCGGTTACGACCATTTTCCTTAGCGCGGTTCATTGCCGCTTCTACATTACGCAGAATAGTTTCTGTATCCTCACCATCACGCGGAAACAAGCCGATGCCAATGCTGACACTTTGATAAATCTGATAGCCGTCAATATCAAAAGGCTGCTCCAGACGATCAATCAAAAGCTGTGCAACAGAAGCAGCATCCTCACTGCCTTTGACATGACCTAACATAACCAGAAATTCATCACCGCTGATACGTGCGAGCATGTCATTATCGTTAAGTATTTCACGAATAGTTGCCGCCATTTTTTCCAGCAATAGATTACCGGCCGAATGTCCCAGACTATCATTAACATTTTTGAATTTATCCAGATCAATATGCATGACAGCCAGCTTATGGCTAAAGCGGTCTGCAGACCGCATGCCCTGATCAAGATGCGAGATAAACAGTTCGCGATTTGGCAAACTGGTCAATGTATCGTAATGCGTTAAATTTAACAGCTGGATTTCGTTATCCTTGAGCTGATTTCGCATATCAAGATAAGCACTGATATCACGATAAATGGTCACAATGCACTTAAGACTACCGTCTTCCTGCCAGATAGGTGTTGCACGTATTTCAAGAGTTACATCACTGCCATCAGCATTTTTGGATTTATGCAGAATAATCTGTTCACCGGAGTACGAATCAATCTTGTCAAAAGGACAATTCAGCTTATCCATCGAACAGGGATGCGGCTTGCCATAAAAGGCCTGATAACAGAATTCACCTGAAGTATCCTCCAGACCGAGTCGCTGCGCCTGCATGTCTGTCGCATCATTTTTCAACAATACCTTATAATCCGGTGAAATCACCATAACCGGATCGGAAATACTATTAATCACCATCTGCAGAAATTCGCGTTCTTTACGACGTACCTGATCGGCTTTATGCCGCTCTGTAATGTCTCTGATGACGGCACTGTAAATCAGACTATCACCATACATGTGCTGTCCGATTGATACTTCCACAGGAATTAACCGCCCATCCCGATGCAAGCCGCTGACTTCTATAGGACGAGTGATTTTACGTGGTTCTCCCATCGATACGGCTTTCATTGCCGAGCTGTGACGTTGACGAAAACTCTCCGGAATAATTTTGGCAATATTATGGCCAAGCATCTCTTCAAGCGGAAAACCAAATAAATTTTCGGCACCTTTATTCCAGGAAGTTACAAACCCGGCTGAATCGGTTGACACAATCGCATCAAACACAGAATCATTAATCGCCCGGTAACTCTGCTCTGCCAAAATACGCTCACGGTTTTCTTCGAGCAAACGCTTATTCGACAACTCTAATTCTGCAGTACGCTCACGAATAATACCTTTCTGGGTCTGTTCCGCATCTGCCAATAACAACCATTGACTACGTATCCGTTCAAGCAAAAAAAACAGTATAATCACATAAAAGACAAACACCGAAGCATGCTGGATCAATGACTGTGAAACGAGCTGGTCATTACCGCTGAAATACTGTTCACTTTTGAAAGTGACACTGATACCGCCACGGATATCACCCAGTTTGTATCCCTGCTCGGCATGACATGTCAAACAAGCTGCCTCGGTGACCAGTGGCCCCATAAACCTGAAAACATCGCTGCCATTAACCTCCATACGTTCAGCGACTTCATCAAGACCTTCCTTTTCAAATTTAACCAGTGCCTGTCGTTCCCATTCATCCGCGACATTTTTGGAACGAATCGGCTTTAAACTGGTGATATGAAACAACATCTGATAGGCATCATTCGCTAAAGCCAGTTCTGACAACTGCCTTGTCATAAAAGCCGGATTAACCAGCGTTAACTGTTTGTTATCAGTTGTGATGACATCCCGGTCAGGGACATTGAGATAGGGATTAGGCTGGTTATCCTCTGTAACAGGCACGTAGACGCCACCATGTGACGCATTCCACAGCCTTGTCAGCTTGATCATACGATACATATTACGGGCGCTTTCAGTCGCGACTTCATGACTATGCGCGCGAATACTCTGCATAGAGGTCATAAATGACCAGCTCAGAATCGCAGCTCCGAGGACAACAGGTACAATCCACCAGGCACGGTTCACCAGAAAGGTAAACACCAGGCGTCGCATATTCTGTTGCTTGACAACAATATCGCCAGATTTAGCTGAGTTCATGATTTACCGGCAAGAGACAATCCAAATTAGACCAATATTCGTTCATTACTAGCCAAGCTTCATTGATTATGATCATAATAATGGTCCCATAACGCAGAATTTGCCACAAAATGAAACTCAACCTGGACAGTAAACGTCTTGCTGATGCCATCTTCACTTTGGTAAAACAAAATCAGCAAGTGCCTGAAACGCAACTACGGTCAGATATCACACGTATGCTGGAGGCTCTTGACGACAACAGCAACATCGAAAGCACCCAGGAAGTCACCATTTTGCTGTCGGACATAAGAGGTTTTACGTCAATTTCCGAACGTTATTCCGCCTCGCAGATACTGCACATGCTCAATAATTATTTCTCCCGCATGAACGACATCATCGTCAGTTATGGTGGCATGATCGACAAATATATGGGAGATGCCATCATGGTTGTATTCGGCGTGCCGGAAAACCACCCTGATGATGCCGCTAATGCCGTGGCCTGTGCGATTGAAATGCAACTGGCAATGGACGAAGTCAATGCCTATAACAAACAGCATGGATTTCCGGAAATTTATGCCGGCATTGGTTTAAACACCGATACGGTATCATCCGGCAAACTCGGCTCTGAAATTCACAATGAATTCACCGTCATCGGCGATGGTGTCAATCTCGCCTCGCGCATCGAGTCACATAGCCTGCGTGGACAGGTACTGATCAGTGAATATACCTATGCCAAGATTGTAGACATTGTCGAGACCGGTCATGTTAATCATGTACAGGTCAAAGGCAAAAAGGATGAGGTGAGTCTTTATGAGGTCAAAGGCATCAGCTGGCAAGGCAAAAACCTGCAGGTGCCAAGCCGGGAAATACGCGGCAGCATGCGCATTGAGGTCGACTCGCCATTTAGTTTTCAGATTTTAAAAGGCAAAAACGTCGAACCGGAAATAATACATGGCACTATACAGGATCTGGGTTATCACGGTCTTTTTGCCGTCTCCGAAAAGGAAATACCCGTTTTAACCAATCTGCGGTTCAAACTGTCATTGTCTCTGGTTGGCGGCACCAGCCAGGATATTTATGCCAAAATCCTTAGCCGTCGCAAACTTGAGAACGGCTTTGGCTACGGTATTGAGTTTACTGACCTGGATCCTCCAAGTGCAGAGTCAATCAGGCTCTTTGTTAATCGGATTATTGCTGGAACCTGAAAATTTGTTAATCCAGATTCAGTTTAAAATCACCACCATCATCATAACCGGGCATTAACATGGCGCCATAGCCGGGAACCTGTGGAGAATCTTGAACCACACGATTTTTAACCTGCTTATACAGTTGTTTACCTGCAATTTCACCCTGCCCCAGGGTTTCCAGCAACTTCGCGGCAAAAATCGAATTACCGTTTCCACC
>Ga0181576_10002284_pt1 | contig 14378 bp, 17 predicted proteins | sample 101ome_22_FD_132464 | JGI IMG/M metagenome (GOLD analysis project Ga0181576, IMG submission 132464) | Coastal salt marsh microbial communities from the Groves Creek Marsh, Skidaway Island, Georgia - 101412BT metaG (megahit assembly) | ecosystem: Environmental > Aquatic > Marine > Intertidal... | reverse complement strand
GTAGCTGCTGCAGGCGGTCTTAGGCGAGATCAGCCCCGCGCCAATGGCCTCCACCACCACCCGCTTGCGCGAGGCCACCCAGCGGCGCACGTCCGCCGGCGGCAAATCTGCCATTGTCAGGCTGCGCCCGTCCTTCAGCCGCACCGTGCGCGGCCCGTCCACTCTCTTTAGATACATCACTCACCCCTTGTGTTGATGGCAACAGCCTGCGCCAAAGGGGTAAACAACAAACCAAACCGCCCCTTGAGAATAGGCAGCATTTTCATATATTGCGCGACATCTCCTCCTGTCTGCGAACGGATACGTCATGCCCCTTGATCCGGCACTTAACTCACTTGGCTTTGCCAAACCGCCCAGCGAAACCCGCGTGGTCGTTGCCATGTCCGGCGGCGTGGACAGCTCGGTCGTCGCTGCGCAACTGGCCGAGGAAGGTTATGATGTGGTTGGCGTGACCCTCCAGCTGTACGATCACGGCGCGGCTCTGGCCAAAAAAGGCGCCTGCTGTGCGGGGCGCGATATCCACGATGCCCGCCGCGTGGCCGAGGAAATGGGCTTCCCGCATTATGTCCTCGATTACGAGAACATCTTCCGCGACGCCGTTATTGACGAATTTGCCGATAGCTACCTCGCTGGTGCGACCCCCGTTCCCTGCATCCGCTGCAACGAGCGGGTCAAGTTCAAGGATCTGTTGGAAACCGCCCGCGATCTGGATGCCGATTGCATGGCGACAGGCCATTACATCCAGCGCAAGATCGGCGCCCACGGGCCGGAGCTGCACTGCGCCGCCGACGCCAACCGCGACCAATCCTATTTCCTCTTCTCCACCACGCCGGAGCAGCTCGATTACCTGCGTTTCCCGCTGGGCCACCTGCCCTCCAAGGACGCCACCCGCGCCCTTGCCGCCCGCTATGGCCTCTCCGTGGCCGACAAACCCGATAGTCAGGATATCTGTTTCGTCCCCAACGGCAATTACGCCAGCGTGATCGAAAAACTCCGCCCCGGCGCCGCTGAGCCGGGTGAGATCGTCGATCACGAGGGCAACGTCCTCGGCGACCATCGCGGGGTGATCCACTACACCATCGGCCAGCGTCGTGGCCTCGGCATCGGCGGCTTGGCTGACCCGCTCTATGTGGTGAAGCTCGATGTGGAAAACCGCCGCGTCATCGTTGGCCCGAAAGACATGCTCGCCACCCGCCGCGTTCCCGTGCGGGAGATCAACTGGCTGGGCGATGCCCCCTTCACTGATGCTGCTGAACACCACGTCGCGGTCAAGGTCCGCTCGACCCGCCCGCCGACCGAGGCGATTATCCGCCCCATTTCCGCGACCGAGGCCGAGGTAGAACTTGCCGTCGCCGAAGAAGGCGTCAGCCCCGGTCAGGCTTGCGTGTTCTACGACCCCGACAGCAGCCGCATCCTTGGCGGCGGCTGGATCTGGAAGGGCAACTAACCCATCGCCTCCAACACAGCTTTGCTGGCCTCATTAGCAGGGAACATCAATTCAACACGCAATTCGCTGAGCGTGATGTCCTCTGTTCCGCCAACCTGCATGAAGGTCGAGAACAGCGACAGCCGCATCTCACCCGCGCGATAGATCGTCGGGATCAGCGGCGGCAGCGGACTTTCCGGTGCAAACCCCGCGACCGCCGGATCGCGGCGCAACCGATCCGCGGCCCGATCCAGCACCCTGCGCCCACCCAGCGCGCGGCTTTCCACCTCCAGCCGCGTCAGCAAATGATGCCCAACCTCAGGCCAGTTCTCTATCCATACCCCCGGTCCGCCCGGCAGATCAAGGAGCACGAGCCACTGCCGCCCACGCCGATCCCCGCCATGCCAAACAGTCGCTCCGCCGCACCGTTCATACTCAGAATCCCCCAGCCACGGTCCATCAGAACAGCCGGATACGGCGCATGGTTCTCCATCACCCGTTCCAATGCCGCCCGCACTGGGGCAAGCGCCTCGGCATCGAGCGGCGTTTGGCTGTAGGCGGCCGCAAATCCGGCGGCGGTGAGGAACTCATTAACCCGCACGCGCGGCAGCTCCAGCGCCTGCGCCAGTTGCATGACCATGTTCCGGCTGGGCCGCGCGCGCACCGATTCCAGAAACGAAAGATGCCGCGCCGAAATCCCCGCCTCATGGGCAAGGCTCAACTGGCTGTGGCGTTGGCTGCGCCGCATCTGGCGCAAAAGGGTCGCGAAATCTGTCATGCCCCCAGCTTACGCCACTTGCCATCGCAAAACACTTACCTCTGACGTAATTGTTTTGCCGCGCCCGCTCCGGCTCACTGTACAGGACAAATGCGAAAGGACATCCCATGTATGACACACGCTCTGCCACGCTGATCGGCGGCTGGCTTATCCTCGACTTTGGCCTGATCCTCTCTATCGGCAACCTGCCGGGCCTCAATCCCTACATGGACAGGATGCTCGATCTCGTCATCTGGCAAAAGGACCACGGCAGCTACCTTACCGTGACAGAGGCACGCCTCGTCGTCGCCGTCACCGGCGGTATCGCCTAGGCATGGGGCGTGCTACAAATCGGCCTCGCCCGCTGTTTCGGCGCGACCCAGCCCGACGCGCTGCGCCGGATCGTCACCCGCGCCTATTGGGTCTGGTTTTTGGTGGATGGCGCAGGGTCACTCGTCGCCGATGCGCCGCTCAATATCCTCGGCAATGCGGCATTCCTCGCGGTGTTGCTCCTGCCCTTTGGCAGACAACCTGCCGGCACCCCTGCCCTTTAACACCGCACCAAAGCAAAAGGCCCCGCGTCCGGCAGAACGCAGAGGCCTTTTCGTCTCTCCAAGCCACAGCTTAGGCGTGTTGTGCAGCCACAACCTTGCCCGCGTTGCGCTGGAAGAACCGCACGAAAAGAGTGCGGATGTAAGCGGCGCGCATGGCCTGTGCCTGATTGAGAATTGCAATGTGATCGACAGTCATCTTTTTTGCTCCTTTATGTTAGAGGAGAGATAGTCTCGCCGCAGCGCAGAAAAAACAGACAAATCGGAATGTCCGCTTTGCGCCTCGTGCATAGTCCGTATGGCTGGCGATTTCATTTTGCCTGTTATTTCAGCCCTGCCAACACCGCGCGGGCCGCGCGCAGCCCCGGTGCCTCGCCACCCCGCCCCAGCCGCTCCATCGTCAGCGGCATCGCGTCTTTCTGGGCCTCCGGCACGCTCCAAATCGCCTCAAGCCCCGCCGCAATTTTCTCTGGCGTGCAGTCTTTGCCAATGAACTCCGGCACCACCCGTGTATCCGAGACAAGGTTAACCAACGTCACCGCGTCGATCTTCACCATCCGGCTGATGATCACGCGGCTGAGCGGGCTCATGTCATAGGCAATCACCATTGGCACATCATTCGCCGCCAGTTCCAGCGACACCGTGCCTGACGCCGCCAGCGCCAGATCAGCCGCCGCTAATGCGGCGCGCTTCATTGCGCCGTCACGGTCCTCCGCCGGATCAATCAACACCGGCTTCACCGGCCATTCAGCGGTCAGCTCCCGCACAAGGCCAGCCACAGGTGCCGCGCAGGGCAGCACAACCCGCATCTGAGGGTACCGCGCACAGAACGCCGCCAGCGCCGCGCCAAATCGTTGGGTCAATCGCTGCACCTCGCCGCGCCGCGATCCGGGCAGCACCAGCAGCACCGGCGCATCACCCAAGCCGTAGCGCGATCGGAATGCCGCGATCTCGCCCTCCGTCGCAACTTGCATCGTCGCCACCGGATGCCCAACGAAATCACACGCCACGCCCGCCGCTTCCATATAGGGTGGCTCGAATGGCAACAGCGCCAGCACCTGATCCACCCGCGCAGCCATCTTATCGGCCCGTTTCGGCCGCCAAGCCCAGACCGACGGTGCCACATAATGCACGATGCGGATATCTGGCCGCGTTGCCTTTACGCTCTTCGCCACCCGCAGGCAGAAGTCAGGACTGTCGATGGTCACCACCACATCCGGCGACGTGGCACAGATTAAATCCGCCATCTGTGCAATCCGCCGTTTCAGCGCCCTGTATTTGGGGAGCACCTCGGCAATCCCCATCACCGACAGCTCCTCCATCGGGAAACGGCTCGTGAGTCCCGCACCCTGCATCGCAGGGCCGCCCACCCCGTCAAACCGCACATCTGGAACCAGTTGCCTCAACCCCGCCATCAGTGCCGCGCCGAGTGCGTCGCCGGACGGTTCACCGGCAATCAGGAAAACCCGCATCAGCCGCGCACCCAAATCGTCAGACCGGCAGAATCGGCTTCCGCGCGGCATGTGGCAAGATCGAGGATCATCACCCCGCCCGCCTCGATCACAATCGCCGCAAGCTGCGCGGCAATCGCATTGCGCACGGTTTCCGGCCCGATCACCGGCAGATCGGCGCGCCGGTCCTGCCCGCTCTTGGGCGCTTTATAAAGGATACCGCCCACCGCCTCGCCCTCCGCGAGGCTGCGCAACATCCAGTCCGTCCCGGGTTGCGCTTCAACGGCCACGACCTGCCCGCCACGGATCACACATGCCTGCCCGATATCCAGCGCCGAAAGCCCCGCGGCCACCACCGCCCCTTTCGCGGCATCGCGTTCGATGTCGGGTGTCGGCGCGGGGCCAGCCAGCACACCTGACGCCGGCAGCGCATCCGGCACCAGATCATGCGCCGCGACCACCTCAAACCCTTTGTCCTCAAGGATTGCGATCACCTCGCGTAGCGCCCCGTCATCTCCCTTGCTTAGCGCCGCTCTTACCCTTGGCAGCAGCGGCAAGGTCGCCGCATCCAGCGCGGCAAGCGACACCTTTGGCCGGTCAATGCCACCGACAAGGCACACGCGCGTCACACCGCGCTTGCGCAGAGTTTTCAGCAATCCACCAAGTTTCTCGATCCTGAACCGGATATCGACGGGCAAATCGGTGTCGATACCATCCAAGGCACAAACGAGCACCTCTTCGCCCGCCCCCGTGGCTTGATGGTACACATTTACCGGCAGTTGCCCGCGTCCGGCGATCAAAGCCAGCATCGCGTCACCTCGGCGTCAGGAAGCTGCGGTCACTGTCCCCAAGGATAAAGGCCATGATTTCCTTGACCTTATCAGCGCCGTCGCCGCTATCCAGCCGCGCGGCCCGCTCCATGAAGGTGCCTTCGCCGCTGCGCAATTCTTCAAGCGCCGCCCGCAGCGCCGCGATTTCCGCGCGATCCGCGCCGCGCCGCTTCAGGCCCACAAGGTTAAGCCCGTCCAGCTCTGCCCTTGGCGCCTGCACCAGCCCATAAGGGATCACATCCTTCGTCACCATGCTCAACGCACCGATAATCGCGCCACGCCCGATGCGCACAAACTGGTGAATGCCACACAAGCCACCGACGATCACGTCATCCTCGATGATGCAATGCCCCGCAACGGCAGAGCTATTGACGATGATCACACGGTCGCCCAGATGCGCGTCATGCGCTACATGGCACCCCGCCATCAGCAGCACATCATCGCCAATCCTGGTCACGCCACCACCGCCTTCGGTGCCGGTATTGACGGTCACATGCTCGCGGATGCGCGCCCGCGCACCGATCTCCAGCCGCGTGTCTTCGCCGCTGAATTTGAGGTCTTGCGGGATTTCTCCCACCACGGCGAAAGAGAACACCGTGCTCTCGGCACCGATCTCCGTGCGCCCTGTGACCATCGCGTAGGGCTTCAGCTCCACATGATCGCCCAAGACGACCTGCGGCCCCACATAGGCAAAAGCGCCAATGCGACAGCCTTCGCCCAACACGGCGCCGTCCTCGATGACGGCAGAAGGATGGATCGCTCCCATCAACGTCAGAGGTCGAGCATGGCGGTAAACTCGGCTTCCGCCGCCATTTCGCCTTCGACCGTGGCCACGCCTTTGAACTTCCAAACCTTACCGCCTGGCTTGCCGCGCGTGGTTTCCACATGCATCTCCAGCACGTCACCCGGCACGACCTTGCGGCGGAACTTGCACTTGTCGATTGCCATGAAATAGATCAGCAGATCGCCATTGATGAGCCCCATCGTCGTCCCGACCATCACGCCCGCTGTCTGCGCCATCGCCTCAACGATGGTGACGCCCGGCATGATCGGCGATCCGGGGAAATGCCCTTGAAAATGCGGCTCGTTCATCGTCACGTTCTTGATGCCCACGGCAGAGCTGGTGCCGTTGATGTCGCGCACTCGGTCCACCAACAAAAACGGATAACGATGCGGCAGGATTTGCTGGATCAGCTGGATATCTGCGGATGTCGGTGCCTCGGGCATTGGGTGTCCTCTCGTTGCGGTGCGCATCGGGCGCATTCTTTGTTACCGCTTGCGTAGCAGCCCCCGCGCGACGGAGCAAGATTGCCCACTCACTGCGCAGCAGTCTCCTCACCACTTCCGAGCGTCGCGTTCACCGTCTCCAATGCGCTGTCGGTGATGTCGATCGCCCCAACAGACAGGAACACGCTGCGCCGATCCAGTACCACAACGCTGCCCGCATCGACCATCAACTGCCCGATGATGTTTTGCGCGGCGGCAAAGAACGCTTCGCGCCCCTCGTTAACAGCGTTTTGCAGGGCTTTTTCCTTGGCATCCTGCGCACGGCGGATGTCCTGCACCTTGGCGTCAAAAGCGTCTGCCGCCTGCCGGAAAGCCTCCGCCTCCATCGTGGGACGTCGCTCAGTCAGGCTGCGTTCCTCTTCGGTCAGGTCAGCTTCGATGCGGCGGTTCTCGGCGGCAAGCGCTTCGCTCTCCGTCCGCAGTTCGTCAAACACCCTCTGCCCAAAGAGCGACTCCTGAAACAGCCGCTCCGGATCAATCAGCAAAACCGGACTGCGCAGCGCAGACGCTTCCTGCCCCGCGTCCGCCTGCTGCGCTGCCGTGCCATTCGCCACCGTGATGGCCAGCGCGACGCCCGCTAAGCAATGGCGCAACAGCACCGCGAGACGCATATCAGAAGCTCGTCGAGATGGTGATGTCGAAGTTCCGCGTTTGGTCATTGGCTTCCGTCTGCAACGGCTGCGTCCAGTTGAACCGCAGCGGCCCAATCGGCGTATCCCAGAACACCGAGACACCCGCAACCGAGCGCGGCGTGAAGGCGTCATATTCGACACCAGCACCCAGCCCTGTGTTCCACAACGCGCCGTAATCGACAAATGCTCCGCCCTTGATGCCAAACTCCTCCGGCAGTCCAAGCGGGAACTCCGCCTCCGCACTGGCTACGGCATAGGTTTCACCGCCAAGCGCATCACCCGTCACCGCATCACGCGGCCCGATCCCGCCCGGCTCAAACCCGCGCATCGTGTTCGAGTTCAGGCTGAAGCGGTCGATGATCCGGCTGCGCCCTGTGAAATAGGCCAGATGCCCCCCTTCGACGCTAGCGCGAAGGGTCACTTCTTCGCTCAACACGCTTTGCTCGATACCTGCCAAAGCCGTTGTCTTGAGGAAGGACGTATTGCCCACCCCCAATTCCTGCCCAAAGCGCAGCACCATGCCGCCATTGGGGTTCAGGCCCGTCAGGCGATTGTCCCAATTGAAGTTATAGCCCAGCGAATTGGTCCAGATGCCGCCCAGATCGCGGTCCGCTTCGAGGAAGTCCGATGCACTGGCCGATACATCGGTGATGTTGCCATAGTTGAGGCCGTAATACAGCTTCAGCCGCGCATCTTCGCTCACGGGGAAGCTGATCGACGGGCTGAACCGGAACTCGGTCGTGTCGAAATCCGCATTCTCGTTGTTTGTCGTCGTGTAGGACGTATCCAGCCCAAAGCCCAGATCGCGGCCTAGCAAATAAGGCTCGCTAAAGCTCAGGTTGAACCGGCGGTTGGTCAGGGCCGTCGAGATCCGGAAATCAAGCTGCTGCCCGCGTCCAAGGAAGTTGCGCTCGCTGAACTCTGCCAACAGGCCAAAGCCCACATCGGTGTTATAGCTGCCACCAAAGGTGAACGAGCCCGTCGGTGCTTCGGCCACATCCACATCAATGATCACCTGATCACCCGCCGAGCCAGCGCGCGTCTGCACCGACGAGTCGGAGAAGAAGCCAAGCGCCCGAATGCGCTCCGCACTCTGCCGGATCAGGCGCGGATTAAACGGATCACCTTCCACGACGCGGAACTGGCTGCGCACCACGCGGTCCAGCGTCGAGGTGTTGCCCGAAATGTCGATCCGCTCAACAAACACACGCGGCCCGCGCACCAGCGCAAACTCGACATCCAGCGTCAATGCGCGATCATTGCGGGTGACTCGCGGCTCAACTTGCAGGAAGCTTACACCCTCGCGCAGCGCCAGTTGCTCCAGCCGCGCGATGTTCGTGTCGATCATCACCGGCGTGTATGCCGCGCCTTCGCGGAATCGTAGCGCCGCTTCATAGGCCGCAGCGTCGACCCCTTCGATCTCACTGACGACACTCACATCCCCGAAGCGGAACTGCTGCCCTTCCTGTACCGCAAAGGTCATCAGGAAACCGTCGCGCTCATTGGTCAGGGTCGCGTCAACGCTCAGAATTTCGAAATCCGCAAAACCGCGCGACTGGTAGAAATCCGTCAGCACCTGTTTGTCAAATTCCAGTCGGTCCTCAACAAAGGTATCGCTCCCGATCAAAGCCCGCAGGAAACCCGCCTGCTTCGTTTCCAATACCCTGCGCAAACGGCGGTCAGAATAGCTGCGGTTGCCGATAAAGCTGATCCGCTCCACTTCGGTTTCGGTGCTTTCGTCAATCTCGAACACAAGATCAACGCGGCTCTCCGAGCGCCGGATGATTTTTGGCGTGACCATCGCATTGATACGGCCCTTGGCGGCATAGGCGTCAACCAATGCCTGCACGTCTGCCTCGGCCTGCGACGGGCTGTACACACGGCGCTGCTGCGAAGCGATCAGTCGGAACAGTTCCGCGTCGCTGAGAACGCGGTTCCCTTCAAAATTAATGCGGTTGATGATCGGGTATTCTACCACGCGAATGATCAGCGTTCCGCCCGAAGGGATCGCATCCACCGACTCGAACAGCCCGCTTTCACGGATCGCCTGCGCCGCCGCGTTCAGTTCCGCCGCCGAATAGCTCCGCACTGCGGCGATTCCCCCGATCCCGAGGATATTGGCCGACTCGATCTGCGTATTTCCCTCAACGCGGATCGACCCAAAGGCAAAATCCTGCGCCAGAGCAGCGCTGGAGGTCAGGCCACTAAGCCCAACAAAAGAAACAACAATCAGACCGCGTGCATACGACGATAGGCGCGCAGTCACGCCTCTTTCTTGAGCGTTCATTGATACCGCCAACTTCAGACATCCCAGGTATCCAAATGAGTATCGGCTCCCAGCCCGCTTGTCAAAAGCAAGTAGCCCGCCACCAGGCATCCGAGCGTTTTCTTGCAAGGTGTTAGCTGGTGGCCCTAATTGGTTCCGGTGCGCGCAAAAGCGGAAGCGTGCCGCCCATACAAGAACGCGCCCCCTTTTGAGGGAGCGCGCACCTGTCAAAGAAGTGATGCAAACGGTCTAGATGCCCCCCAAGGCAGCGCCCAAAAACAGAGCACCGAGGATCAGGGCCGCATAAATCAGCCGATCCACATTCAGACCAATGAGGAAAGATAGACTACGAACGCCGCTCGATAGGGTTTGCATAAGAGCTCTCCATTCAGCTTGTAAGCTGATAGTCGCGCCGGAATATGGCGCAAAAATGGCAGTCTGTCGTCAAATCAGGGGCAAGCATTGATCCCGAGGTCATTCGCCAGCGCCACTGCCATGATCGTAAAGATCAGGCCCAGCCCTCCGGCAATCAGCACCCGCAGCGCCGTATCGCTTGGCTTGCGTCGTGTCACCGCCTCATAGGCGTGAAACACCAGATGCCCGCCATCCAACACCGGTATCGGCAGCAGGTTCAGCAAACCGACAGCGGCGGATAAGAACCCGATAAAGCTGATGAAATCCACCAACCCCGCCTGCGCCATCGCGCCGGATGTCTGGGCGATTTGCACTGGGCTGGAAAGGTTACAGGTCGAAAGCTCTCCCGCCACCATCTTCCACATGCCCGAAAGCGAAATGCGCAGGATATACCACAACTGCTCCACACCCAGCTGGATCGAGGTAAAGACCCCCGGCGATACCGTCTCCACATCGTAAAAGACATTGCCGGTAATACCGATTAGGTAGCGCCGCTCAAAGCTCCCATCCGCGCGCGGCAGGTCAAGCAACGCAGGCTCCAATTCGAATCGCAACGTCTCACTATTCCGCCAAACATCCACATCCAGCACACGGCCTTCAGAAGTTGAGACGATCTCCACCATCTGGTCAAACTTCCAGACCGGCTGGTCGTCAATCGCGGTAACAACATCCCCGCGCCGGATACCCGCTACTTGCGCCGCGCCGGTGGGGCTTACATTGAGCGCCATTGTGGTCACCGGATACGGGCCGGTTACGGTCATCCGGTTGCCATTGCGGCGGATGTCGTATTCCAGCACCGGCTGTTCCGAAATCTCGTCAACGATCCGTTCAACCTCGCTCACGCTGTTGATCGCAATCCCGTCGATCGCAAGTATTTCGTCGCCTGCCTGCAATTCATTCTGGTAATGCGGCGGTAAATCCGGCGTGCTGCGCAGCACCATCGGGTCGGTGGCGATGCCGGTATTCATCACGATGCCGGTGAAAACTACGATACTCAGGATAAAGTTGAAGATCGGCCCCGCCGCCACCGTGGATGAACGCGCCCAGAGCGGTGCGCCCAGCATGGTATTGCGGCCTAAATTCTTTCCCGATGCGCTCGCCGCGTCAGAATCGCCGCGAAACTTCACAAAGCCGCCCAAAGGGATCGCCGCCAATTGCCAACGGGTGCCGCGCTTGTCTGTTACACGGAACAACACTGGCCCGAAACCGAGCGAGAACACATCCGCATCAATGCCACTCCACCGGCCAACAATGTAATGGCCGTACTCATGCACGGCGACGATGATTGAAAGTGCCACGACAAAAGCCAGAAGCGTCAGGCTCAGATTTCCAAAGCTGGGCAAGAATGTCGAAAGATCCACTGATACAAACCTAAATATTGTTGATTTCCACCACGGCCATTCTGCGGGCCGCGCGATCTACTTCTTCCACTAGATCTAACGTCATCTCGACATTTTGCAGCCCCTCGCGGGACGACATTTTGTCAATAACACGGCCAACAATCTCGGCCATTTGGGTAAATCCAATTTCCCGCGCGATAAACGCATCGAGCGCCTGCTCCTTGGCGGCATTAAAGGCCGCGCCAGCTAACCCCCCGATTTCCATCACATTTGCCGCAATTTCGAGCGCCGGATACCGCGCGGTATCCGCAGGGCGGAAGTTCAGCGTCCCAATTGTGGCAAGGTCGAGCCGCGCAACTGGCAGTTCGCGGCGCTCCGGCCAATGCAGCGCATAACCGATGGCATGCCGCATATCCGGCGCCCCCACATGCGCCATCATCGCCCCGTCGTTAAAGCCAACCAGCGCATGGATCAGGCTCTCTGGGTGCACGATGGTTTCGATCTTTTTCGGATCAATGCCGAAAAATTCGCGTGTCTCGATAAGCTCCAGCGCCTTGTTGAACATAGACGCTGAATCAATCGTGATCCGCTGCCCCATATCCCAGTTCGGGTGCGTGGCGGCCTGTTCCGGCGTTGCTTCCGCGAGCTTTTCCAGTGGCCAGTCGCGGAACGCCCCGCCCGATGCGGTAATGATGACCCGCTCCACCGCGTCGAACTCCTCACCGACCAGCGCCTGGAACACGGCCGAATGCTCGCTGTCCACCGGCAGGATCGTCGCGCCGTTTTCCTCGGCGGTATTCATGATCAAACGGCCCGCTGTCACCAGCGATTCCTTGTTGGCGAGCGCCAATGTCCCGCCCTGTTCCAGTGCCGTCAGGCCCGGTGCCAGCCCTGCCGCACCAACAATGGCCGACATCACCCAATCCGCCGGTCGCGCAGCCGCTTCAATAAGCGCCGCCCTGCCCGCCGCAGCCTCAACGCCCGATCCGGCCAGCAAATCTCGTAACGGCGTCAGCAAGCTCTCGTCAGCCGTCACCGCAATCTCGGCCCCAAGCCGGATCGCATCTTTCGCCAAGCGGTCGATATTCTTGCCGCCCGTCAAGGCGACTACCTGATAGGCGTCTTTGTCTCGCGCAATCAGGTCGATGGTGTTTTGCCCGATACTCCCCGTCGCACCGAAGATCGACACCCGCCTCACGGCAGCACTCCCACGAGTGGCGTGCCCGCAATCACCAGCCACACCAAAGCGGCGCCAAGGATCGCATCAAACCTGTCCAATACGCCGCCATGCCCCGGGATCAGGTTTGAGCTGTCTTTCACCCCTGCCCGCCGTTTTAGCGCGCTTTCGGCAATGTCGCCTATCTGCCCGGCGAGTGCCGTCACCGCCGACAAAAGCACCAGCCCCCAGCCCGCATCGGCCCAGATCACGAACCCCGCGCCAACCAGCGCCGCGCCGATCCATCCGGCAATCGTGCCGCTCCATGTCTTTTTCGGGCTGACTGCGGGCCAGAACTTCGGCCCTCCCAGCATCCGCCCCGCGAAATACCCCATGACGTCCGATGCAACCACCACCGCGATCAGCCACAAAACCGCCGCCAATCCCTCTTGCCGGAGGAAGATCAACCCCGCCCCCGCCGCCAACACCGCCAATGCGTAGCAAAACCCCGCCATCCGGTCGCGCCCTGCCCGCACTGCCAGCAAAACCGGCGCGGTCAGAAGGAGGAGAAACGCCATTTCAGTCTGGCTGAAGGCAAGATAAGCCACACTCCCCGCGCCCAAGGCGGCCAAGCCTGTGCGCACGGGCATCTGCGCCGTGCCAAAGAGCGGCACCAATTCCCACACCATCAGCGCAACAGCCACCAGCACCAAGAGCGTGAACCACACACCGCCGAGCCCCACGGAAAAACCAGCCACCAAAAGCAGAACTGCCGCCGAGAGCAGCCGCGTCCTCAGATCGGACCAAGCACCCTCAGCGGCAGCCATATTCGTATTCCTCGCGAACGATCACGCAGGTCACACCTGCATAATCTCTTCTTGTTTGGTGTTCAGGGCGTCATCGACCTTCTTCACATAAGTGTCGGTCAATTCCTGCACTTCGGTTTCCCAGAACTTCTGATCGTCCTCGGACAGGCCATCGGCCTTCGCCTTCTTGATTTGGTCCATCCCGTCACGGCGCAGGTTACGGATCGCCACGCGGGCGTGCTCCGCATATTGCGCGGCAACCTTGGTCAATTCGCGGCGGCGCTCCTCGTTCAGCTCGGGGATCGGCAGCATGATGATCGTGCCGTTGAGCTGTGGGTTAATGCCCAAGCCGCTCTCGCGGATCGCTTTTTCGACCTTACCCACAAGGCTCTTGTCCCACACGTTGACCGTCACCATGCGCGGCTCCGGCACGTTAACGGTGCCCACTTGGTTGATCGGGGTCATGCTCCCATAGGCATCGACCATGATCGGCTCCAGCATCGAGCCTGACGCCCGCCCCGTCCGCAGCGAGGCGAATTCCGTACGCAGCGCCGCAAGCGCCCCGTCCATCCGGCGTGTCAGGTCATCAGTATCGAGTTCGAAATCGTCGCTCATCCGCTCTTCCCCTTCTTCTCGGGTCATTCATCTCTGGCCGCGCGGCCGCTCCGCCCCGCTATAGCCTCAGGCATGCACCGTTGTATAGGTGCCTTCCCCTGCCAGAATGCCCTTGAACCCCCCCGGTTCGTCCAGCGAGAACACGATCAGCGGCATCTTATTGTCACGGCACAGGGCAATTGCACTTGCATCCATCACCTTCAGGTTCTGCCGCAAAACCTCGTCATAGCTGATCCGGTCAAAGCGCTTTGCTTCGGGGTTGGTTTTCGGGTCGCTGTCATAAATGCCATCCACCTGCTTGCCCATGAAAATCGCTTCACAGGCCATTTCACTCGCCCGCAGCGCCGAGGCCGTATCAGTGGTGAAATACGGGTTGCCGGTCCCAGCCGCAAAAATACAAACCCGCTTCTTCTCTAAGTGGCGCACCGCGCGGCGCCGAATGTATGGCTCGCACACTTGATCCATCGGAATCGCGCTGATCACGCGGGTGTAGACACCCAAGCCTTCCAGCGCGGCTTGCATCCCCAGCGCATTCATCACCGTGGCAAGCATGCCCATGTAATCCGCCGTGGTGCGTTCCATACCCTGCGCGCTGCCCTGCAACCCGCGAAAGATATTGCCGCCACCGATCACCATACAGATCTCAACGCCCATATCATGAACGGATTTCACTTCTTCGGCGATGCGTTGAACGGTCGGTGGATGCAGGCCAAATCCCTGTTCCCCCATCAAAGCCTCCCCCGAGATTTTGAGCATCACCCTCTTGAACGTCGTCTTGGGTTCTTGGCTCATCGCGGACCTCTTTTCGCTGGGGAGTCTTTTACTGCCGTGCAAAATGTCCCAAAAG
>Ga0181576_10002279_pt1 | contig 14395 bp, 7 predicted proteins | sample 101ome_22_FD_132464 | JGI IMG/M metagenome (GOLD analysis project Ga0181576, IMG submission 132464) | Coastal salt marsh microbial communities from the Groves Creek Marsh, Skidaway Island, Georgia - 101412BT metaG (megahit assembly) | ecosystem: Environmental > Aquatic > Marine > Intertidal zone... | reverse complement strand
CGTCCGCGACGGCGTCGTCTACGTCGTCCAAACGCGTCCACAGGTGTAGCGACGCGAAACGAGAAAGGGAAAAAAGAAAAACGCGCCGTGTAATAGTGTACCGTCGCCGTGTAATAGTGTACCGTCGCCGCGCGTCTCGTCGCCGCGCGTCTCGTCGTGCGCGCCACTATTCCAATAGTGTACACCTAAACCCTCTATCAAACTGCCCACCCCCGTGGACCCCGGAGGTAAACCCCGAGGTTGTTACTTTTTCTCTCCTCCAGAGTGTCTCGATTTCACCGATCACGACTCCCCAAAGAGTCCCCCGATCGGGCGTCGCCGTCATCGGTGAAACCGCGTCGTTGCCGCCGGTGCGTCCGCCGCATTCCCGCCCGCGCGGCATGTCGAGCCCGCGCTCGCGGCGAGGGCCCGATCACACGCTCGACCCGAACGACGATGGCCCGCTCGGGTTCGATCCCGATGATCTCAGCGCGCGCGATCGGTGGACGCAAGTCGGCGACGGGTCCTTTGGAAAGGTGTACCGCGCGGAATTATTAGGCGAACCGGTCGCCGTTAAAGTCACGGCGAACGCGCGACCCGATCGAATCGCGGGTCTGAAGCGAGATTTATGGTATCTCAACGCGTTCGCGCATCCCAACGTCACGCGCGTGTTCGGCGCGTTCATCGAAGGGGGCGATTGTCACATGGTGATGGAGTTTGTCCCGCACTCGCTGCGAAGCAAACGCGTGGTGAACGAGGCGAATAGAGTAAAGGTTTTGGCGGACGTGGCGAGAGCGTTGACGAGAGTGCACGCGGCGGGACACGTGCACAGAGACGTCAAGGCTCGGAACGTGTTGATATCGGAGGTGCGTGGGGACGCGGAGGAGGCTTTCGGGACGCGCGGCGACGAGGGTGAAAATATCTCGAGCGCGAGAGGGCGAACGACTGAACGAACGACTGAACGACTGATGGATCGCGCGCAGGATTACCAAACGGCGAAACTCACGGATTTCGGACTCGCGCGCGTGCTTCCCGGCGCCGGCGGCGTCGGCTCGCGCGAGGATGTCAATCCTCGTCTCACGCCGAAGATTGGTCCGCCCAAGTACCGCGCGCCCGAGGTCGAGAGCGGCGCGCCTTACGACTGTTCGAGCGACATGTACGGGTACGGCGTCATGTGCTTTCAGCTCATCGAACAGCTCAAAAAGCGAACGAGAAAGACCAACGAGCGCGAGGTGGAATTTATTCGAGAATTAGGTCGATTAGCGACGCAGACAAATCCCGAAAAGCGTCCGACGGCGAGACAGTGTTTAACCATGTGCGTGAATTGGTTGCGCGGCGGTGAAACCATCACGCCGGACGTGTACCCGGGGAGAGAGACGTATCGGGACAAGTACTGGGTGTGCAAACCGATGGATGGCGGCACGTGGAAGCACGAGGGACAGGCGGCGCAATCACCGAGCGATTCACCGAGCGAGGACGAAGAGCCCGCGTCGCCGCGGTCTGACGGGGACGCCGGCGCGCGCGTCAACGCCGTCTTACACGACGGTTCCGTGGAGGGGCAGCGCGGTACGAAACGCGACGAACGCGACGATAGCGATACACCCATCAGCGCGCCACCGATGAATGCCGCGAAACGCGTCAACTCGACGTCCACCGATCTTCACGTTCGCGCGGAGCTCGAAGCCGTGCGTCTGCAAAACGGCGCCGGCGCCGGAGCGTAGCCGCCGCCGCCGCCGCGCTAAACCATACTTTTTTCCCACTGCCGCAGACGAAGACGTGTGCACTGTGTTGCGTTACCACCCACATCGCCGGATGCGACGAACGACGAACGAACTCGTGAAATAACGCAAATTTCTGACTGTACTGTACTTACACAAACTTCTACAACGCGAACTCGCGAACTCACCGTCCCATCATCGTCTCGCGCATCGCGCGCACTCTCGCCCCGAGCGCATCCACCTCTCGCTGCACGTCATCCAAACTCGACACCACCGCCGGCGCCTCTCTCGCGCTCGCCGCCGCCGCCGCATCCTTCGCCGCGTGGTCGTCGCCGTGACTCGCGTGGTCGTCGCCGTGATACTTGTGATGATGATACGTTTCGAGTCCGAACGCCAACACGAACACCCCCACCTGCGCGAAAGAAAACGCACGTACACGCACACATTTTTCGTCAGTCGTTCGCCACTCTCACCCACCCGTTCGCGTCCTCGCGCGTCCCTCCAGCGCGACGCGCGCGTCTCCACATTGTCGCGAACGAATCCCTCGTTCGTTCATTCGTCGTCGTCGTCGCGCGCGCGACCTCGCGACGCGCGCGCACCATGAAGTGTTTCATCGGGGCGAATTTCCCGGTTTGGATAAACTTTTGCCGGTACGACTCCATCGCGCGCGTCCGTCGTCGTGTGTCGTCGTCGTCGTCCCGCGATCGATCCCACGTGGCGCCCACACACCATCCCGAGAGCGCCAACGGGGCAAGAATGACGGCGGCGGCGCGCGCGTTCCATCATCGCGCGGCACTCGCACGCGCGCGTCGCGGCGACGCGCGAGTCAGTTCGAGGAAAAAGCACGCGCGCGTCTTCGTTCGCGTCGTGTCGTCATGGCGCCCACGACGGCGCTCGGGGCGGCGCTCAAGACGCTCGCATCGTCGCGCACGCGCGAACAGCGACTGGGCGCGAACGCCAAGGCGTCCATCCTGTACGACGCGCGAGACGCCGCGGACGTCGATCGAGAGACGATACACGCCGTCGGTGTGAGAGGATTCGAAGAGTTGTGTCGTCGGGACGGGCGGTTCGAACCGTTCGCGAAGACGTTGTTTTCGAGAGCGCGCGCCGAGGCGGGACACAGAGAGTCGGAGGACGCGGAGACGTCGCGAGCGACGAGCGTCGAGTTGCGCGCGTATTTGCGATTGTTGAGCGGGTATTTCACGGAGAAGTGCGCGGTGTCGACGTTGGAGTACTTGGTGCGGAGGTTTAAGATTCACGTGTACGATGTGGATGATTTTATCGCGTGCGCGTTGCCGTGGCACTCGACGGCGGAGTTCGTCAAGTGCGCGCAGACGTGTCAGTTGGAGAATAGTAAGCACTTTAAATGGTTGAGTGGGGTGAAAGAGACGGGTGCGGCGCCGCCGAGAGATGCGTTGGCGGTGCGATGTTCGAAAGATAAGGCGTTCTTTACGTTTTGTGCGGAGAGCGCGACGGAGATGGCGACGGCAAAGGTACGCGACGAAAAGTGACGATTCGAGCGGCGCTCGGCTCGTGTTTTCTTCATATTTTTTTGTTTCAGCGCTTTGTTTTCCACGGCGACTGGGACGTCCAATCACGACCGCGGGCACTCGTGCGAATCGCGACACGTGATGGATCTCCACTCGCGGTGGTACATGTATTCTTTTAACGAAGCGCCGGCATTGTCGGCGTTCGCACCTTTCGCTCGCAACGTACTGCGCTCCGCGGTGGCGCGAATCGCCTAGAGTGCCGGCGCACACACCCTGTTCTCGCTCGAACCCATCGACTGACTGTGTATACGTCTTTCATTTTCGTTTTTTTGCATCACCTCTAAGGGAAACGTCGGCGTGACGTCTGCGTTTTACGCCGTGCTCATCACCGAAGCCATCGGCGTGATGAAGGACGTCGACGGCGGCGTCACGACGAGACTCTTGCCGTACCTGGAAGCCGGACTCGCGTCCGCGGCGAACTCTGAACAATTCGCAGGCGCGCTCATGGTGGCCACGCAGCTCGCCGCGCGCACCAACATGGCGGAACCGCTCGTGGAGGCGTTGCTCGAGGGCATCGCCAAGGGCACGCGCGTCCCGTTGCACTCGCAGTCGTTGCAAGCCATGTTGGCGCTGTGTCAGACGCAACGCGTCAAGGCGTTACCCGAGCGCGCGTTCAAACACTTGGTGAAGATTCCGGAACTCGAAGAATTGGTCGCCGAGTTGGCGCACACGTATCGCGCCGACGCGTTTACCATTCCGTTCACGCGGTCGCTCGCCGAATTCGCCGACGTGCACGCCAACTACGAACGCATCTTTAGAGCCGTCGTGGAAAAGGTACCGCTTCGCGGGAAACATTTCATCGCTGCGGTGCCCATATTGTTGAAGACGGCGAAGAAGAGCGACGCCGCGGCGGACATGGTGAAATCGTTGTTGACGCACGCCGATCAACATAGACCCGTGGCGATGAGCGAGGCGGTGGATTTCGTCTTTCGAGGATCGTCGAGGAAGAAGCCGGCGCCCGAAAAGGAGGCAAAGAAAGACAAGATGGTGGCGAGCGAAGAGGACGCGGCGTTCCTGCGCGCGGCTCTGCTCGGATCGGCGTCGGCGCCCATGCGTGGACACGCGACGTCCGTGCACGCCGCGCTCGACCATCCCAACGCGAGTCTGCGAGAAAACGCCCTGGCGCAACTCGCGCAAATCGCCGCCGACGCCGGCGACGACGAACCGTCGGCGCTGAAACGGGGCTCTGCGCTAGGCCCGGCCGTGTTGCGTCGCGTGACGGACGACGACGCGCGCGTCGCCGCCGCCGCGATGGATCTCGAGCCGTTGCGCCGCATGGTGAACGACGACAGCGCGTTATTCGCCGCCGCGAAACAACGCCTCGCCGTCGCGACGATGGCGCTCGTCTCCGGAAGTCAAAACAGCGAGAGCGAGCGTCGCGTCGCGAAAAAAGCGCTTCGTCTCACCCTCGGCGTGCTCTCCAAGACGGAGGACGGTACCGCGCCGTCCGCGTTGGCCAGTCGCGCGGCGGCGACGGCGCTCGAATACGTCTTGTTTTCTTCGTCGACGGCGTCGCGCAACGTCACCAAGGCGGCGTTGAACGCGGCGCGCGGGTGCCCACACGCATCTCTCGACGGCATTCGATCCGACGCGTTGCGCGACGTCGTGGGCGATGGGAAATCCATCAAAGACGCCGACCAACGAAGAGCGTTTGAGGATGAGTGCAACGCCGTCGTCTTGCGCGCGCTCGCCGACGCGCTGCTCGCCGACGGTTGGTCAGAAGATCGAGGATTATGGATTCGAGAGGCGTACAGAGACGCCACGAACGTTGGACGCGCAACGTTACTCGCTGCGTGCGCGCTCGCCGTCGAAAAGGGGCCGTCGGCGTCCGGGAAGACGAAGTCGTCGGCGGCGTCCGGAAACGTCGCCGCGATTCGAGACGCGGCGTGGTGGCTGATTCGCGACGCGTGGTTCGCCGACGGCGTCTCGTCGACGCACGGCATCGATCGCGATGAAGAGTTCCCCGCTGGATCCACCCCGAGCGCTAACGCCGTGCGTCGATTCGCGTCGAGCGATTCGGCGGCGCGGAAATACGTCCCGTCGTGTCACCGAGCGCTGTTACGCGCGACGCTCGCGAGCGCGACGAAAAAGTCCATCGGCACTGGCGAAGACCAACGGCTGCGTGAGTGTTTCGTATTATTAGCGACGACGGATTCCAAGGACGCGGCGCGCGGCGCGCGGAACGAATCTCTCGACGTCGTCGTCGGTGAGTTGTTCCGACTGGTGCTCGACGCGTGCGAACGATGTCGAGGCGCCGACGGCGTGAGCGCGTTTCTCGCGTCGCTCTTCGCTGCGGATCCGCGCACGGTCGACGCGCGCGCGCAAGTCGCGGCTTTGGAATTGGCCGTCGCGCGCTCGACATCCGTGCCCGTCGCCTCGGTCATCGTCGCCGTCGCGTCGTCGTCGGCGCTCGTGCGCGCGGCGGCGGCGACGGCGCTCTCCGCCTGCGCGAGAGACGCCCGGGCGAGCGCTTTGGCTAAACGTTTGGCCACGTCTGCCGACGCCGTCGCGCGCCTCGGCGCCGGCGCGCTCTGCGACGCCATCGCGCGAGGTCTCGAGGCGTCCGCGTCACCGTCCGATGAATTGGCGGCGTTTTTAGAACCCGTCGTCGCCATGACCAAGGGTGCCGGTGACGACGCGTGCGTCGACGCGTACGGCATGCGGTGTCTCCTCGCGGCGACGCGAGACATCGCCGACGTCGACGTGAAGACGACGGTCGCGGTGCCCGTGCTCGCGTGGTGTCTCGACGAGGACGCGCGCGGGGACGCGACGGCAAAAGCGGCGCTCGCGGTGGAGGCGTTGCGCACCTTCACGCCGGCGTGCGCCGCCGCGTGGGGCGCGCGCGGCGGCGAGGGATGGGCCGTGTTAGCGAAGTGCGCCGTCGCGCCATCGCCGCCCGCCGTTCGAGCCGCCGCGTTTTCCGTCATGACGCCGGCGTTTGTCGACGCGCTCGACGCGGAGGCGCGCGCGAGCGCGCTCAAAATTTTATTCGCCGCCGTGAACGCCGACGCCGACGAGACGTCGAGAGCCGAGGCGAGAAGCTCGGCGAACGCGTTGACGCTCGACGGCGCCGACGTGGCGAAAACCGTCGACGCGGCGGTGATAATGAAAGCCGCGCCGGCGACGGTGACAAAGAAAAGAGCCAAGGGACAGACGCCGAAATCATCGACGACGTCCGCGACGACGGTTTCGTTGGGCACGGTCGAGGCGACGCGAGACGCGGCGACGGCGTTGGAGACGCTCGCGTGGAAATTAGACGAGACGAAGAATCGAGACGTCCTCGCGGCGCCGTGTCTGCGCTTTTTAGAGGCGTTGCTCGACGACGCCGACGCCAGACGCAAACGCCGAGACGCCGATTCCGACGATGATTCCGACGATGATTCCGACGACGATGAATCCGGCGTCGCCGCGGGTGGGTACCTCGAGGCTCTCGTCTTGCGCGCGTTGGAATCTCTCGCCGCGCTCGACGTGGACCCGCGAGACGGATGGAACGTCCCGCTCGTCATTCGCGCCGTTCGCGAGGTGGACGAGGGCGCCGCTCGAAGCGCCGCGTTGGCGTGTCTGGCGCAAATCGCCAAGACGGCGCCGGACGCCGTGCGCGATGTTGTCTTTGACGTCGGTGCCGCGCTCTCGGATCGCGCGGCGTCGGCGTCCGACGACGTTCTCTCGCAACGAGCGTTGGAGAACGCGCTCGTCGCCGTCGTGCCCGTGTGGTTGGAGGGTGGTGAACCGCTCATAAACGTCGTGAGTCGATTGATCGATTCGCTTCCGCGCGCACCGGCGAGACGACGTGCGCCGGTGTGCGCGGCGCTCGTGCGCGCGGCGCCCGAGGGTGAAGCGCTTCCCGCCGTCGTCGTCACTCTGTTGCGACGATTGAAATCGCTCGAGGCGTCGGCAAGAGATAGACGCGAGAAGACGGACGCTATCGTGGACGCCGAGGACGCGCCGGTGGCGGCGGAGGAGGATGCGTGGGTGAAGGAATTGCTCGACGCGTTGCTCGCGCGAGAGACGCCGATGGCGGCGACGGCAGCGCTCGTCACTGCATTGGAGGTACGCGCCGCGCGCTTCTTCTTATTTTTCTTGTTTTTATGTGTGTGCTCGTCGACGCGAACGCGCGGCGTTTCTATGATGAAAGATTCTACTGTGTCAGGATTCTGATTCCATTGATGAGACATACGAATCTGCTGCTTTCCTTCTGAGAAACGCCGGCGTCTCAACGTTTCGAAGACGAACGACGTCTCTCTGATTTCTGTACTGACCCGTAGCGTTCGTTTTCACTCCACCCCCAGGAATCCGCCAAGGAAGGTGGTCGACTCGTGCGCGCGTGCGCGGACGCCGCGGCGCGTCACCTGTCCTCACCGCAGTTCATTCGCGCGCAGTCGCGCGTCGTGGACGAAGACGACAAAGACGTGCTTCAACGAGGATACGCGGCGTTAGCCGAGTCCGCCATCGTGCTCTTGAAATCCGTCAACACCAAGGACGTCACGCCGAGCGGTAAATCGAAGTCACCCGGGAAATCACCGGCGAAACTCGCCGCCAAGGCTGAGGCGAGCGGTGAGAGTTTACTCGGCGCGCTCAATGGATTGTTGGCGTCGGGACCATTTTTGCGCGCTTTGACGCCGTTGCTCGATCACAAGGAGGGACGGGTGCGACGCAAGGCGTTGGCGCTCGTGACGGAGCGATTGCAAACCGCGAGCGCGGAAGACGACGTCGAGGACGTCGCCGAGACCTCGGCGGGCATCGCGCTCATCGACGAATTGTCGACGTTGATCAAGTCGAAGAACGCGACGACGTCGCAAGCCGCGCTCATGGCTTTGGAAGCCGCCGCCGTTCGATTCAGCGGTGCCGCCGACGCCATCAAACCGTTGTTAGCCGTCGTCCCGGCCGTCGTCGCGCAGCTCAACGCGCCGGCCGTCACGCTTCGCGCGTCGGCGGCGCTCTCCTTGGCGTCGTTGGCGAAGATTTTGGGCGCGCGCATGGTCTCCGTCATCAACGTCGCCGTTCCCGCCTTGCTCGAGTCCACGCTCGCGAGCGCCGACGCGCTGCGCGAGGAGGACGACACCGTCGGCGAGCTAACCCTCGTCGCGCACTCGTGCTTGGCGGCGCTTCGCGTATTTTTGAAGAATGTCGCGGGTTTCGTGTCGCCGTTTTTGAGCGACATCATCAAAGTCTTGTTGCACCCGGCGATGATTTCTCCGCGCGGCGACGACGCCGACGCGCGCGGCGACGCGCACGGTTTACACGAACTCGCGTCAGAGATTCGACGCGAGCTTCCCGTCGCGGTGGAGCTTCGTCTCGTCGTTCGTCCGCTCGTGGAATCGTGGGATTCGTGTCTCGAGCACGACGGCGACGACGGCGCGGCGTCGTGCTCGGCGCTCTTGGACGTCCTCGCCGCCGCCGGCGATTCCGACAAGGCGACGAACGCGTACCGACAACAACTCTTCTCCGTCGTTCTCCGCGCGCTCGACATTCGTCGTAGCGCACCCGTGGGCGCGAGCGAGGAATCTCTCGACGTCGTCGAGGGCAAGGCGGTGGACGCGTGCGTCGCGTTGGCGCTCAAGTGCACCGAGAGCGAATTCTTACCCTTCTTTTTACAGTGCGTCGAGTGGGCGCGCGCGAGATCCGGCGAAGCGGACGTCACTCGAACGCGTCTCGCCGCTCTGTTCAGACTCGCGGCGTCGCTCGCCGACGAACTTCGCGCCGTCTTTGTACCGTTTTTCCGTCACGTGCTCGATCTCGCCGCCGCGGCGTTGGACGTCGGCGCCGACCCGTCGAGCGGGAAAAAGAAACGTCGAAGCGCGGGTTCGGAGGATTTATCCGCGAACGATATCTGGCGCATGCGTCGTTGGACGCTCGCCGCGCTGCGACGATGCTTCCAGTACGATAACGTCGGTTTCCTCGATTCCAACCGGTACAACATGTTGTACCCGCTCGTCGTCGAACAATTAAAGGCGAAACCGCCGCCGTCGGATTCTGACGAGGACGACTACGACTCGTACGCCATCGAAGGATCGTTCGGGTACGAAGTCGTCGGCGCGTGCGCGTCGCTTCTCGCCTCCGCGCCCGACGACGCGCACTGGAAACCGCTTCATCGCGCCATTTTAATGTGCGGGCGCGACGACGCCGCGCGAGCGCGCGTCCTCGTCGTCAAGACGATGGACCTCGTTGTGGACAAGCTCCAGGAGGAGTATCTCGTCCTCTTACCCGAGGCGATTCCGTTCTTGGCCGAACTCACCGAGGACATCGAACCGGAGATTGAACGCATGACTCGGAAGCTCACCAAGAGGTTATCCGAACTCTCGGGTGAAGATTTAAAGACGCTGATGACGGACGGGTTCACGCCCAAGGGGAAGGAAACGACGCTTGACGACGAAGAGGAGGACGAGGAATCGGACTGAACGCGTCGTCGCGATCGTTTAGAACTATACTAGCAGCTAATTCAATTCACATACATTCTTCTACAGGACGTTCCAGCGCTGCGCCGAGTCTCATCAAAACTCGACGTCGATGGCGGCGGAGAGATAAAACTCGTTAAAGTCGACGCGTTGAATCAACCCGCTCGCGGCGTCGCTGCTCGTGACGCGCGCTCGGAAACACAACTGCGTCATCAAGGCGTGAAACTTGGCGTGTACGCTCTGCGCGCGCGTCAACGTCGGACCGTCGTCGAGGAGCGTCTCGACGTCGGCGTCGGACAACGCGCGCGCGAAATCGAGCGCCAGTTGTAAACCCTCATCGACGAGCGCCTTTAACGCCGAATCGACGGGACGAAGGAAACACGCCGCGTGCGCGCGGACGCAGAACTTCTCGACGACGTCACGAATATCGTCCACGTGCCGAGGGAGAATTCGACCGTCGTCGGCGCGAAGTGCGCTAAATAAGGCTTCTTTTGCGCCGATGTGAATCGCTTCGAGCGCGTGCGCGCTCGCCGCGTCGACAAAGTGTCGAAACGCCGCCGCCATGAGACATAAATTTCTCGCGCGCCGCTCTCTCGCGGTCGCGCTCGTTCGCGACGCATCCATCAACGGTCTCCATCGCGCGCTCGCGTGAATGAGCGCCGAGACGTCTTTCACCGCGTTTGCCGCGTGACACATTTGTAACAGCGCGGTTTGCGCGTGTCGCAGCGCGTACTTTTCGCGAACGCCGGTAAAGACGAGATTGATCGGCCACGGGGACGCGTACTCGCACTCGACGCCGTTTGCGAGATCCAAGTTGTACGCGTCGAACGATGTCAACGAATCGTCGCGTTCGCGCAGACGAAGACGTGACGTAAAGGCGTCTCGCCGTACGCGCGCGTCGTCGACGGCGCGATCCAACGCCGCGCGCATCGCCGGCGCCGACGCTCGAGTGACGCGAGCCCTCGTGTCGCCGCACGCGTCTCGTAAACTCTTCATCAACGCGTGCGCGAAGGCTATTTCGCCCCCGAGCGCGAAACGCAACACCGCGTGTAAATGCTTCTCCAACGCGAAGTGATCGAGGAACACGGACACCGTGTAGTGACCAATCGTCGCGTGCTGTCGCGCGACGATTTCTCGCATCTCCTGCGCGAGCAACAGCGGTAAGGGGGTACCGAACGCGTCGGAAAGATGGTCGCGCATCGCGTCGTCGTCCTCCTCGCGCGGTATCGACGCGTCGAGCGTCGCCGGTTCCATAATCGTCGTCGGCGGCGTCGGCGGCGGCGCGAGCGTTCGCGCGGCGTCAGAGCGTTCCTCTTCCATCGCGTCATCCGCCGCGGAACGCAACGACTCGGCCGACGACGTCGGCGTCGATTCGACGACGAGCGCTTCCGGCGCGTCGGCGAAATCTTCCGATGACGAAGGCGCCTCCCCCGAATCGCTCTCGCGTGTCCCGTTCTCCGCCGTCGGCGCGTCCCCGTCTTCACCGTCGTCGTCGTCGTCGTCGTCGTCGTCGTCGTCGTCGTCGTTTCGTGGAACGCTCGCGAACGCGTCGACGACGAGCGGCGCCGGTTTCGATATTCTCACACCGTCGCGCATCGCGTCGGCGAGCGCGACCACCGCCTCCTCCTCGTGCGACGCCTCGAGTTGGCGCACGAACGCGCGTCTCTTCTCCGCGAGCGCCAATCTCGACGTCTGCCACCCAAACCAACGCACTTTCGCATCCTCACGTTCCAATCGCGCGCGCGTCTCCTCCATCTTCTTTTCCAATTTAAATCGTTCCACCGCGCGTTGCTTCTCCTCTCGTTCCTCCAACCACGCCCGCTCGTCGGCGATTCTCCTCGCGCGACTCTCCTCGCGTTCGCGCTCGCGGGCGTCGAGTTCCTCGAGCTGCGTCTCCCGTCGCGCTCTCTTGGCGACATCGATCGACTCGAGGCGATCGAGACGCGCCTTTTCGCGCGCATAGAATTCAGCGCTCGAGCGCGCTTCGACGCGTTCTCTCGCCGCGCGCGCGGCGGCTTCGTGCGCGTCGCGTTCGTCTCGCATGGCGCGAAGACTCTCTCGCGCGGCGGCGACGACGCGTGATTCCAACACGCGCACGCGGTTGAGCCATCGTCGTGCGCCGCCTTCATCGCACGCCTCGAACGCGGACACTTTCATAAACGCGTCCTCGACGGCGCGCGCGAACGCCTTGGTTTGCGGGACGCGTTGTAACAATCGCAACTGCGTCCCCGCGCGAAGAATGTCTCGCGCGCTCCCGGCGACGAGCGCCGGCGCGGCGTTCGGTCGCGCGCGCGCCATCGAGAGCGAATCCGTCTCGGTGTCGTCGCCCTCGCCGTCGTGCACGGGACCACCGAGCCAACACGGGACGTCGTCACCGCCGCGGTACCTATCGAACGTCTCGAGACTCGTCCACGCGGGCGCGTGCTCGACGAAGAAATCAGACGACAAACCGCCCGAGGGCGCGGCGCGGTACATCCACGAGAGCGCGTCGTCGATTACCGGCTTGACGGCGCGCGCGTACAGGTATCGCATCATCGGTGTATCTTCGTCCTCGACGTGCGAGAGCGCCGTCTCTAACCGACGCACGAGCGTGGCGTGCGAGACGACGCGCGTCTCGTCCGCGCGCGCGTTCGTCAAGAGATGCCACATCGCGTCCACCTGGTGACGAAGTCGTTTCGTGTGCGCCATCATCTCCAAGAGCGTCACGTCCGGAACATCGACGCTCGTTGAAACGACGCCGTCGTCACGTCGTCGCTCGGCGACGGCGTCCGTGATGGCGTACAGCGCCGCGTCGTGCGATCGAAGCACGTCGCGCGCCGCGCGCGCCGCCGGTCGCGCGTATGGCGTCGTCATCTCCTCGAGCGCGTGTTCGAGCTCACACCTGCGCTCCGCCGCCACCGCCATCGTTTTCAACGCGTTTTGAAACGCCTTCGTCGTTCCCGACGCGAATCGCATCGTCACGTCGCCCTCGCGGTTTCCTGCGGCGACGAGAATATCCGCGCTCGCGCGACATCCCGCCAACGCCGCGGCGACGACGTGCGCGCAATCCCGTTCGCTCGCGATGACCGTCTCGCCGTCGACGTCTCGCACCGACGTAAACGTCGAGCGGTACGCGGCGTCGAACGCGGCGGCGCCGAGACAACTCGCGCCGTCTCGAGCGCTCGCGTCGCGCGCGTCCCACGACATCAGAGACGTCGTCGAGTCGCGAGCGGCGCGGATCCACGCGCTCGCGCTCGTCGGTGCGTCGTCGTCGTCGTCGTCGTCATCGTCCAAGATACCCTCGTCCGAGACACACACAGTCTCTTCTTCCTCTTCCTCTTCCTCTTCCTCGTCTCTCGCGCCGAACACGGCGCCCAAACGAAGCGCCGGTACGCGCGTCGCCTCTCCGCGTCCGTCGCCGCGCGCGCGAGCGCGCAACCGACCGACATCCGGCGTCCCCCCCATCCGCGCCATCGCCCGTCCACTCGTCTCCCCCACCACTAACACATCCACGCACCCACCACCGAACGCGCGCCGCGCGTCTCTCGCCCGCGCCGTCGCCTCGCGTCTCTCTTTCGCCGCGCGTTCGCCGCCCGCGCCTTCGAGCGCGAAGAGCGCGCGCGCCACCGCGTCGAACCCATCGCCATCCTCCCCGAACGACGTCCGCAATTCGCACACCAACGCATCGAATCGTCTCGCCGCGACGTCATCGCCGTCTCGTTCGCACAGACGCACGTACACGGCGTCGACGGTCGTCGGCGTCGCGCGCGGCGTCGCGCGCGATTTTCGGCGCGTCGACGCGGATTCGCCTCGTCCGGTAATCTCTCTCTCGCGCGCGCCGAGCGCGAGCTCGTAACACGACGCCACGGCGCGACGCACGGCGACTCGCGAGAGATTCTCGCGCGACTCGTCGTCGTCGGACGTCGCGGCGACGCGCGGCGTCGGCGTCATCAACGCGATGACCAACGACTCAAACGTCGACATCATCGACGCCTCGCGCGACGCCATGACGCGCGACGACGCGTCGGCGACGACGACGACGACGCGAGTCGCGACGAGGTCGACGCTCGCGTCGCGCGCGACGGCGAGACGCGCGCGAGAGACGACGATCGCGGACGCGGCGAACGATGACGCGACAGACGACGACTCGCGCGACATCAATCATGGCGACGGACGACGCGTCGACGCCGCACCACGGCGGCGCGACGCCGCGTGGTGCGTTCGCGCCGACGCTTCCGATGCCGGTGTACGGGTTACCGGCGTCCGCGAGCGCGTTCGGCGCGACGCCGGCGTTGAGAGACGCGACGGCTCGTCTCCCGCGTCTTGACGATTCATCGTCGTCGTCGCGCGAAGAGACGACGCCGCGCGAAGAGACCGAGTCGAACGACGAGAGGAGCGTCGCGCCGACGATGACGGTGCACAGACGCGCGCGACGGAGTCAAAGAAGCGCGCGAACGCCGCCGAGAAGACGATGGAAAAGATTCGGTTTGTCCCGACTGCGACCGCGACGCATCAAACGACCGCGAGCGCTCACGCGCGGGGCGGCGCGATTGGCGGCGCAGCGAGACAGAGGGGCGGAGTGGTTGGCGGGCGCGGCGGCGCTGGCGAGCGGTGGGATCCGGGAGGCGGTGGGCGCGTTCTCGCGCGCGGGATGGTTGGGGCGGGCGGGACTGGCGGCGAGAGCGTTCGGCGGCGCGGCGAGGGCGTTCGGGACGGCGGCGATGGGCACGGCGCTGCGATGCTGGGCGCCGCGCGCGCACTCGGTGTTGACGGT
>Ga0181576_10002263_pt1 | contig 14439 bp, 10 predicted proteins | sample 101ome_22_FD_132464 | JGI IMG/M metagenome (GOLD analysis project Ga0181576, IMG submission 132464) | Coastal salt marsh microbial communities from the Groves Creek Marsh, Skidaway Island, Georgia - 101412BT metaG (megahit assembly) | ecosystem: Environmental > Aquatic > Marine > Intertidal... | reverse complement strand
GCTCGAGATGCCGAATATCTCGTGCACCATGGCTTGATACGTCCACTGCGAGAGCAACGGCGTGACGGCGTCGTCGAAACGATCGAGAATCAATACGTGCGTCGACCCCTCGTCGCGTCGACGAAAATCAAACAACCCAGCCTCTCGTTCGTACACCAATCTCGCCACGTCGCCCGCGAGACGTCTCGCCGATTCGCTCGATCGCTGATGACGCACGAACGGTCGTCGTTTGAGCGCCAATAACACGCTCGCGATGCCCTCGACGCATCGATCCATCGCCGCGCCGACGCCTCGCGACCATCGCTCGGGGCGCGTCAACGCCGCGTTCTCGTCTCGCCCGAGATCCAACGTGAACGCGCGCGCGTCCATCGCGACGACGTCGGCGTAATACTCTTGCACCTGCACGACGAGTTCATCTTCGTCCGCGGCGGCGAGGTCGCGCAAGAGCGTCTCTGAACACGCGTTTGAAAAAAAGACGTGGTACTCGCCGTACGTCTTGCCGCGAAGCTGCCCGGCGAGCGCTTTGATGTTTTTCTCGGTCGGACGCACGAAGACGATCGCCTTGAGGTGCGGCATCGGGTCGTGCGGACGTTCGTGTAATTGTTCAATGAGGAACACCTGGGGGTCGGGAGCGCGCGCGCGTCAGTCGGTCGAAGGTTGGCGCGCGAGCTCGTCGAGCTCGTCGAGCTCGAGGAGAAGAATGAGATTTGCATTCGTGGGGCGCTCGACGACGTGTGGGCGCGACGCGCGTACCTCTCTCGATAAAACCTCGCTCTGTGACATGACCACACTCAGAATGTTTACCTGCGTCGATGCGAGCGTCGTCAGAGGCGCGTCGAGCGTACGCGCGCGATGGGCGCGCGCGTAATCGAACACGTGTCGATGCGCGCGCGTTTCGATTCGTACCGTCGCGGGATCGCACACGAGGGCTTTCATCCCGCCCTTGGCGGCGTCGAGCATGCGTGTGACGTAGTTTTCGTGCGCGCTCGCGAGATCCATGGCGGCCGGTGGTCTCGCGCGCGCGCGTGTGCGGTGAGCTCTCTTTCGCGAGAGAGAGAGGCGAGCGGAGCGACGCGAGCGCGGATACGCGGCGATGGACGGCGCGGGGCGTCGAGAACGGTCGGTCCGGCGATGCTTAGTGCGAGCGAATTCGTGCGCGCGCATGAGGGCGTCACGACGCGGTGACATTTTGGGAACGGTGCCGGTTGAAACGCTACTCGGCGCACCGTCGTCTCTACTAGTCTACTGCGCGAGCCGCCGGTTAGAGAACCCTGCGTTTCTTCTTGGTCGGCTTTTTGGGTGTCGGCGCTTTCGCGCGTTTGGGTGACGGTGCGGTGGTCGCCGCCGCGGGCGCGTCGTCGCGCGGGACGCGCGCGGGTCTCGTCGGCGGCGTCGGTGCTTTCGCCGGCGCTTTCGCCGGCGCTTTCGCCGCGCAGCGCGTCCTCGCCAATTTCAACTTGCCAGCGTCCACGAGCGCTTGAATCTTTTGCCTTTGATCGGGTCTGAGCGGTTTGTTTCGTCCGTTGTTCCCGATGAAGCGCTGACGCTGCGTGCCGAGCCACTGTCCGAGGTTGACGCCGCGATACTCCTCGGTTTGTGGGACGTTGTAGTGCGCGCCGCCGGCGGTCTCCTCTCCCCATCGCAACAACAACTCAAACTTTGTCTCCCACGCATCCGGCGGTTGTTTCACCCACAGTTTCCCCTCGTCGATCAACGTCTGCAATTTCTGTCGCTCATCCTCCTTCAACGGGTGATTTTTCGTCGTGTCGCCGCGATACCGCTGTCGCTGCGTGTTCAACCACGTCCCGAGTCGCTCGCCCTCGTACACGCAATCGTAATTGACGTTACAGTGCGCCCCACCCGCGCGTTCTCGCGACCACTTGAGCAATAACTCATACTTATACGACCACGTGTCCGGTTTATCGATGTACAGCTTCCCCGCGGCGACGAGCACATCCATCGTCGCTCTGTGTTCGGGCTTGAGCGGCGTTCGACACGTCTCGCCCGCGCGGTGTCGCACGCGCTGCGTCACCAACCACGCCCCGATCCGCACGCCCTCGAACACGCAGCCGTGCGGCGCGTTATAATCTCTCCCACCGTTCGTCGCCTGCGCCCACCGCTCGAGCGCGCTAAGCCCTTCCTCCCAACTCTTGCGCGCCGGCGCGTCGATCCACAACGCCTCCCGAGCAACCAACGCGCGCAGTTTCTCCTCTCGCCACGGACGCGTCGTCGTCGTCTCCGCGCCGCTCGTCGACGCCCGCAGACGATGTCGCTGCGCGCTCAGCCACGCGCCGAGACGCAGACCGTCGGCGACGACGCCGCGGGGGACGTTACAGTGGCCGTGCGCGCGCTCGAATTCCATCAACGCGTCGAAATGGGCGTCCCACTCTTCGAGCGTCGTCGTCACCGGGTCGACGTCGGGGGGCGTGAATGCGCCTGAACCGGACGGTTGGTACTCGTCCTCGTCGGTCATGGCGGACGCGGACGCGCGCGCGCGTGTGCGGGGCGCATCGTTTGAGTGCGCTTCTTCTTACAGTTCGAGCGGTTGGGCGGGCGAACGCGGTTGGACGACGCGACGCGGCGCGCGGTCTACGAGTCGACGTCGGAGACGTCCATGCGAGCGATGTCGCGAATGCGCGTCGCGTCGACGCCGGCGGCGGCGAGGAGGGAGACGGCGGGACCGTCGGCGCCATCGGAGGCGGAGGCGCCGGCGAGGAGGCCGCGGGCGAGCGCGGCGGAGACGTCGGCGTCGGCGGAGGGGACGGGGGTGATGACGTCGATTTTTGAGGACGCGAGTTGGTCGCGGAGGACAGCGTCGTAGTGGCGGTTGAATTCGTCGTCGTCGACGTCGTCGTCGTCGTCGTCGTCGTCGTCGTCGCTGTCTGGAAGACCGTCGCAGACGTGGACGAAGGCGGCGGCGCCGCGCCGCGGCGCCGCGGCGGGCTCGCCGGCGTCCTCGGAGCCGGACGAGGCGAAGAAATCATCCTCTGGTAAACCACGATCGTCCGAGTCGGAGTCGAAGTAATTGTCGTCCGACTGTGAATCGAAACCTTGGTCGACGCCGAAATCGAAGTCGTCGCCAATCTCGGCGTCCGCGTCCATAAAGGCGCGGAATTTCTCATCGTCGGTGACGCCGAGCGCCTTGCCGAGCTCGGAGAGAAATCCGCGCGCGTTCAGTTTGAACACATCATCGCCGTCCGGAATGTTCAGATCCCCAGGGCACGACCCGGGCGTCGAATTGTGATCGCGTCGTGTCTCCGCGCCTTCGAATCCAGACTCTCGACGTTCGACAAACGTCCTCGCGCTCTTCGCCGCGTCGGCGACGACGCCGTCGCGTCGCGATTCCAATTTCGCCAGTTCCTCATTCAATTCTTTCTCGGCGTCCAACAACCACGCGTCGTCGCTCGCGTCCGCTGGGGTCGCCATCGGTAACTCGTCGTCCTCCTCCACTGGAACGGCGAGAATCTCCAAGACGCGTCGCGCGGGCGCGTCCACGAGACGTCTCGCCTCTTTCGCGAGCGATGAACCCTTAAACCCTCGCACGGCGTTCGCTAAGAGCGTCTTATACAGCGCACTCCCCTCCATCTCGTCTCTAAAGTATCCATTCGCCACCAAACTCGCCTTGAACGTTCTCCACGCGTCGTCGCGCGTCGGTTCGCGCGCCGCCCCATCCTCCGTCTCCTCATCGCGCCGCCGCTCCGCCACGAGCATCTCTAATCCACACGCAATCTTCATCCCTAATTCAAACGCATCGAACTCCTCCGACGTCTTCGGCGGTAATCGGTAACACTTGGGCGGCTCGAAGCGTTCGCCCGTCACTTGCGCGTACAGACGCCTCGACATGCGCACCGCAGTCGGATGGAAATCCTTCGGAGGAAACGTCACCATCTCAGCCGCCGCTCGCAACCCCGCGGGATCCCTCGCGCGAAAGCTCTCGATCGCAAAGGCGATGAGCTGCGGTTCACGACGCAACACGCGCGCCACCGACGCGGGCACGACGGCGTACGCGTCATGTCTATTCGCGAGCGCGCGCGCCGGACACGCGTCCAACTTGTCGTTCAAAACCTTTTGCGTCATCGGTCCCAACGCGCGCGTCGTCTCCACTCGTTCCAACGCGCGCGTCGTCGCGTCTCGGTCGTCCTCGCGCGTCGAATCGGCGTCCACGACGACGAGTTCACCGTTTCGTAAAAACGTCGTCCCCGTCGCGCGTTCGGGCGTCACCCACCGCGGCAACGTCTCCGCCGTTTCAATCAACAAAAATTCCCCATCATCGTCCCACACGCGCGCCGCGAGCACGATCGAGGCGTGTCTGACGCTAATCTCTCGCGCGATGTGCGCGACGTACCAACAATCGTCGACGCAGTCCCCGAACGAGACGCCGCCGCGAAGCCGCCGCCGCCGCCGATTCCCTCCTCTCGCGGGTTCCGGTTCCACGACGAACGCCTCGCGCTGCCAAACGTGTCCCGCGGTAATGTCCGCGATCGTCGCGTTGACGAAGGCGCACGCGTCGTCCACCGACGCGTCGTCCGCCGCGTCGACGTTCGTCTCGTCTCGGAGAAAGATTTCACACTCGACGCGCTCGCGCCTCGCGCACCCTCGAGGCGTCGACGTCGACGCGCGCGCGTCCGCGAACACATCGTCGGGATCGACTTCGAACCGGTCGCGCATCGCGCGCGTCGACGACGACTCCCCGCGTCGGCGCGTCGCGCGGTGTCGATTCCCGCCGCCGGCCCGCACTCGCCGTCGCGTCGCGAATCCTCCCCATGTTCTCGTCGTCACGCGTCGACTCGCGCGTCTCGGTGCCGCCCGCGAGACGACGACGAGGTCCCTCGACGCGCGCGTCCGCCTCGGACGCGTCCTCGCCGTCGTCCTCGCGTAAGATTCGCGGCGCCAAGCGCGGGGACAACGACCGCCGAGACGAATGGGCGGACGCGCTTCGCGCCCTGACGCGCGACGGCGTCGCGCTTCGCGACCCACCGGCGGTGCTCCACGACGTGTGCGTGGTGTTTTGTGAGCCCAAGACGGCGAGCAACGTCGGGGCGTTCGCGCGCGCGTGCGCAGCGTTCGAGTGCTGCGACTTGCGTCTGGTGGCGCCGAGCTGCGACGTCGGCAGTCGGGCGGCGCTGTCGGCGGCGAAAGGGGCGCAGTGGTTGGTTCGAGACGCGATGGTGGCGTCGACGTTGGAGGAGGCGTTGGTCGGGTGCTCGAGGACGGTGGCGTTTCATCCGTGGGAGGAGGACGAGGCGTCGTCGCGACGGTGGTTTCGGAGCGTCGAGGCGGCGGTGGAGGCGGCGCCGGGGGGCGACGGGAACGGGAAATTGGCGCTCGTGTTCGGAAACGAGGCGGATGGGTTGACGGTGGCGGATTTGAACGCGTGTGAGTGCGTGTGTTCGTTGCCGATGGGACGGCTGGTGGAGTCGTTGAGCGTGACGCACGCGGGGGTGATCGCGCTGTCGACGTATTTTTCAAAGAGAGAGGCGCGCGAGCGACTCGCGCGGGCGAGGAGTGAGTAGTAGTCGACGCGTACATTTGTATTTGTATTCGATGGTGTAGATTGGCGAGCGTTTAGGGTGACGGGACAGCCTCTTTGATAGGGCACCTCGACGAGACGCGTTCAAACGCGCGGCGGCGACGTGATCATTACAACTCAACTCGGATTCTAGCGTGCGCGCGTGCGATGATTTTCTACTCGAGATGACGCGCTCACGACGGTGGAAGTTCACCCTTTTCGTAAAAGGCGTGTCGTTCGAAGACGCCGTTGGCAAAAAAGTAATCGATTTGCGCGCCGATGGACGGACCGACGTTTGGCACTTTATCGGGACCCGATTTCGAAATCTTGGCGCCGCTCGTCACCTCCACCTGTAACGCGCGAATCGACACCAACGCCTTGGAGTAGGCGTTCGTGCGCTTCGGATCTTCGCCGGCCTGCATGCTGGCCTCGCACATGGCGTCCAGCGCGTCGACGAGAGGTTTGTTCTTGGCGTGACCGACGCCGCGCAAGAAGTTCTTGTTGCCCTCGATCGGTTTCGGCGGCGGCGCGGTGGCGGCGTTCGCGTTCGCGTCTGCGTTCGCGCCGAAAGCCTCCGGATCGCGAAGGCGCTTGAAGAATTCGTCCACCGTGCGAACGCTGTCGTTGATGTTGTGACACGCCGTCACGTTTCGACGAATCCATTTCGAAATGTTATTCATCATCCACACGCCGCCTTCGAGAAATCTCGAATCGACGAGGAAGAGCGCGGCGTAATCCTTGGGATGGCGAATGCATCGACCGAGGGCTTGGTTGTACGCGCGATACGCCTGCGCTCTGTACCACTCGCCGCCCGGTAACATTCCTCGCTCCTTGCAGTAGGGTGAGTCGTTATAGTTGCGTTTCGCCTTGACTTTGACGTCAAACATGCTCGGAAAGGGAATGCCGACGCAAAACACGGCGCGCGCGGCGTCGTCTTTGAAATCAATCCCCTCGGAAACCTTACCTCGATAGACGGCGAGCATGAGCGAACCCTTACCCTTCTTGTTGCCGCGATCGAACTCGTTGAGGGTCTCTTGGAAGCCTCTCGAGCCGCGACTCTCGACGCACACGCGTTTGAACGCGCTCAACTCGGAAAAGACGCCCGTGATGTGCCACTCTCTGAAAATTCGATCGATGAGGGAATACTTGGGCAAAAAGACGAGCATGCCTCCGGGGATGATCTTGGCGTAACGTAAGAGGAACGAGCCCAAGTTTTTCGCGAAACGCGACCCTTGTACGTCGCCCTCGGTTGCCTTGTACGTGATTTCGCCAAGCGCTCCGCACACTTCGACGTGCACTTGATTCGTGGGTATCACGTGCGGAGCCTCAATTTTAGAGGCAAACTTGACACCTAATTCAGCCTCAAACGTCGTCATGGGCGACAACGTCCCGGACGTCAAGATGATGGAGCGCGCGTCTCTCGCGACTTGGTGAAACGCCACCGCGGGTTGCATGCACTGAAACGCGATTCCCGGACACGTGTCGCCGTCGATGTCCATGTTTCTACCGAATATGACGTTATACGCCGTGGGATTCGTCCGCACGAGCGTCAGCACGACCGCAATGTCCCCAGCCAGTCCGATCGCCGGCGCGGTGGTGGGCGTCAAGAGATCCGACTTGGTGGTCATCAACTCCTCGACGATTTCATCAATCGTCGCGAGATGGTCGGGGCAATCCTTCAACATATCATCCGTGAGAGTTTTAACTTGATTCGACGACACCACGATCGCATCGGGCGAGTTGCTCACTCTGAACTGTTCCTCCAGAAAATTGGATATCGACCGAAAGAAACTCGACAGAACAGTCGTCTGCTCGTTGATTCTACCATGGTTCTTCGCCAACTCGTCCGCGTATTTGCCGATTTCATCGAGCGACAGTTCGGCGGACGACCCTTCTCTGCACACGTCCTCCAGGTTATGGCCTTCGTCGATGATGACGGCGGCGCCGTCGATTTTGAGTCCCATTTTTCGTCGCACGTTGATGTCAAAGAGATAATTGTACGGACAGAAAATCAACGAGGCGTCCTCGGCCATGCCGCGAAGCGTGTAAAACGGACACGCGTCTTCGTGTTCGATGACGCGATCAAAATCTTCCATGTCCCACGCCGCGGGATAATGACCAATCATCCCATTTTCCTCGAAACGCGCCATCGTGCGCACCGCGCGCTGGTGCCTATTGTAATACCCGCAATCCGTCGAAGTCCTCACGCCACCCTTCGCCTTGATCAATTCTCTACACTCCGTGTCTGATTTATTGTACGGACACATGCGCTGTCGAGACGACAAGACGGAATACTTCGGTGAATATCCCGTGCGTTTGAGCTCGCGTAAGATTTGACTAATCTGCGAGTGCGTTCGAGTGCACATGTAAATTTTCGGCGTCGTCGCCTCCGGCGGCGGCGCTCGCCGAAAGTGCGGATCGCTCGACATCCATCCATCCCCGAACTCTGGCTCGACCCGTTTCCCAGACTTCAACCCCGCATCGTACCTTGCCTTCGCCGCCTCGTACTTTTCGCGCTCCTTGACCCACGCCTTGTACAATTTCGCCCCCTCTGGGTTCTTCGACTCCTTTTCCTGCCACGCCAACGCCCCGCACAACAACGCCAGCGTCTTCCCCGTCCCCGTCGGCGACTCGATCATCGAATTTTCTTTTTTATTCAACGCCCTGATGATGCTCGACATCGTCATCACCTGCGCCGGATGCGGACTCAATCCCTCTGGAAACTTCACCTCGCACCCGCCGATGGATTTCGTCGTAAACGCGCGCTCGTCCGGCGCCGACTCGATGACGATCCTCGGTTCGTCTCGTCGACGCTTCTCGCGCGCCGATCCACCGTCGTTCTCATCCCCGACGTCCCCCGCGCCCTCGCTCGTCGACGTCTCACCGTCGACGATCGACGCCGGTCGAAAGTATCGTTTCATCGACAGCTCGACGCCGCCGCCGCCTCGCGGTTTCGTCTCGACATCCTTTCCATCCCGCGTCGCGACTCGACCGCCGGCGTCCTCCTCCTCCTCGACGTCGAGCACGACGACGTCGTCGTCACCGACACCGTCGCGACGCGCGGCGACGTTCTCGCGCGGTGTGGCTGTCGGCGACGACGTCAACGTCGAGACGACGGTCGGGCGCGTCATCGCGTCGCCGTCGTCGCCGTCGTCACCGTCTGTGCGCGCGAGAGAGACGCGACGATACCGACGAGTATGCACGTTCACGCGCGCGCGTCGCTCTCGCGAAACGGTCGCGCGCGCGTCGCGATGTGCGTCGAACGTCGCGTGACAGTTTCAAGCTCATTTGAAGAAAAGATTTTTAAATTGGCGCCGAATCGATTCATCGCGTCGACGGATACGAATCGTTCGCATCCGGTTGGACGTCGATGATGACTTTCCCTATCGCGCGTCTCGATCGAACGAGGTCGAAGGCGTCGTCGAGACCGGCCTGCGTGAACGGACACGCGCGCGCGATGATGGGCCGCGCGGCGTCGGCGACGACGAGTCGCGCCAATCGATCGAGTCGCCGGAAACATCCCGGGATGTGAATCCAACACGGCGGCGCGAGAGGATGGAAATCGCGCCAACGCGATGGAATCGGGACACCGAGTCGGTGGATGAGGGCGACGAACCACTGGGTGGACGTGCCGCCGAATTTGACGTATCGACACGCGTCGCCGACGCGCGCGCGGAGACGCTCGGGATATCGCGGCGCCGCATCGACGCGCGCGTTCGACGTGACGGTGTCGAGGATGAGTTTGAAATCCAAACCAGAGCGCTCGAGATGTTGCTCGAGCGAAATTTTCGGGTCGTCGTACGGGGCGGCGTCAACGCCGAGCTCGCGTCGGATGAAAGCGAGATTGGCCGACGAACACACGCCGAACGCCGTCGCGCCCTCAGCCCGGACCAACGCGCACGCGAGATGGCCCAATCCACCCGACGCCCCGATCACCAACACGGGCGACGGGATCGCGCCGCGCGAATCGCGAACCTCATCTAGAGCTTGTAAAATCGTCACTCCGCACAGCCCGATCGCCGCGTCTCGTCGAAAAGAGGGCCGCGCGCGTCTCGGCGCGAGGGCGAGCGAATCCAACGGACACTCGACGACGTCCGCCAACGCGCCGCCGAACGGCGGTGCGATGCCGAACACGCGCGCGCCCGGCGCGATGCCACGATCGTTTGCATCCGCTCGTACCACGACACCGGAGAAATCAAACCCGACGGGCCGTCCGCGCGTCGCCGCGATCGCCGCCGTCTCGCACCGCGCCGGCAATTTATCGCCGACGAGTCTCTTCGCATCCACCGGGTTCAACGCCGCGCACCGCACGTCCACGACCGCGCGCGGCGCGCGACGCCATCGACGCCATCGACGCCATGGCGCCGAGACGAGTCTCGCGCACCGCCTCACCCATCCACCGTCGGCGTCATCGTCGTCGTTCTCGTCTTCAACTTCGCGCCAGAATCGCCGACGCATCGGCACGTCCACCACCCTCGCGACGCGCGCGCGGGCGCCCGTGTACACCGCGCGACGCACATTCGCGCGTGAATTTTTTCCCATGCCTCTCGTCCCGTCCTCGGTCCCGCGCACCGCGCGCGTCGCGTCGACCCGCGCGCGAGAGTGTCGGAAGTCGAATCGTCACCTCCGAGGGTTCGACGCGCCGACGCGTCGGCGGCTGGGTGACGAATTCAAAATGATTCGCGACAGACGTCGCCGCGCGCGTCATGTCCGGCGACGGCGCGCGCGCGGACGCCGACGACGCGCGCGCGAAGAACGCGCGCGATGGACGCGGCGACTGGCAGGGCGGTCGAGACGCGCGCGCGACGGTGGGACGGCCGAGAATGGATCGCGCGCGTGAGGTGCGATGCCCTCTGGTGATCGTCGAGACGCGCGTCGATGGGGATGGAAAGACGACGCAACGTCGGTACGTGCGAGGGAAAACGCTCGGGAAGGGTGGATTCGCGCTCGTGTACGGCGTGGAGGATGCGATGACGGGGAAGGAGTACGCGTGTAAGGTGGTGGCGAAGTCGACGTTGGAGAAGGAGCGGGCGCGGGCGAAGATGCGGACGGAGATTAAGATACACAAGAGCGTCGTGTGTGAACACGTGGTGCGGTTTGAGCGGTGCTTCGAGGATGATTTGCACGTTTACATACTTATGGAGAAGTGTTCGAGTCGGACGTTGGCGGATGTGGTCAAGGCGCGGGGAGGCGTGGGAGAACGCGCGGCGGCGTGTTACATGCGAGAGGCGGTGGCGGCGACGGCGCATTTGCACTCGATGCGAGTGATTCATAGAGATTTAAAGCTAGGAAATCTATTCTTGACGGACGAGGGGTTGGCGGAGATCAAGGCGGAGGGCGGTGGGCCGGGAACGCGCGAATCGTTGGGGAAGCGAGGCGCGCCCAAGCGTTTGAAAATTGGCGATTTCGGATTGGCGTGCGTGTTGGAAAACGACGGCGAACGACGAAAGACGATCTGTGGGACGCCGAATTACATCGCACCGGAGGTTTTGAAGGGTAAAGAAGGGGACGGGCACTCGTACGAGGTGGACATGTGGTCGTTGGGTGTGATTTTGTACACATTGCTCTTCGGTAAGCCGCCGTTTCAAACCAAAGACGTCAAGCTGACGTACAAGCGCATTCGCGCGAACGAGTACGAGATACCGGACGAACCGGCCGTGTCTGAGTCGACCAAGGCGCTCATTCGTCGCGCGTTGAGTCCAGAACCCGCCGATCGGCCGAGCTTGAAAGAGTTCGCCGAACATCCGTTCATGAAGCTCGGCGACGAAGAGTGGCGTCTAGTCGTCGAACCGCCGAAATCGCGACTGAGCGACGCGCGCGCGGCGACGACGTCGTCGCCGATGAAATCGCGCAAGTTGAAAACCCGCGACGACGCGCCGAGCGGTTCGCACGCGCCCTCGTCCGTCGCGCGGTCGCCGCTGCAGAGTTTGGATCCGAACGCGGCGCTCGAACGCGGCGCCGCGCGCGCGGCGGCGACATCGAAGAGCGTTATCGATCGCGATGTCGACGCGCGCGACGGCAACATCGTCAGAATGGTGTCAGAAGAGTGTGGCGCGGAGATGGGACGATTGCGACTCGGAGAAGATTTGGACAATTTGCACTTGCTCTCCGCCGAACAGGCGGAATCGCGAGACGCGACGGAACGGATGAAGCGGTTTCCACCTCTCTGGGTGGAGTCTTGGGTCGACTACACGTCCAAGTACGGCGTAGCGTACAAGTTGAGTGATGGCACGATCGGCGTTTTGTTCAACGACGACACGAAAATGTCGTACATGACGAGCGACCGCGACTCGCCAATCGTGTACTCGGCGGCGAGAGACTCGAACAATTTCAATCCGCCGGTGGAGGACACCATCGTGGACCCCGCTCGGGCGCAAGAAATGGGTCGAGATTTCGGTAGAATGATAGTCAATCCCGCCGACGCGCGTCGATTCGGTCGAGACGTGGCGAAGAAGGTTATCCTCGCGGAAAATTTCCGCGAGCACCTCTCCAGCGCGTCGAGGAGCAAATCCGTCTTTCGATCCGCCGGAGGTCTTCCGCGCGCGCGAGACACGACGTCGACGACGAACGAAAACACTCGAGTGTTCCCACCGACCGTCGATGATTACGTGCTCACGTCGCGAGGCGTCCTGTGGCGTCTCTCCAACACCACCGCGCAGATGAACTTTGCCGACGGCGGAGAACTTCTCATCTCCTACGCCGAGCGTCTCGTCGTCTTCAAAGACCCTCGCGCGGGCACGAGATCCGTGCATGATTTGCACGACATCTCTCGCGCCAACGAGCCTCTGTGCGACGCTCTACAGCACGTTCGACGAACCTTTGCGCGTCGCTCCGCCGCCGCGGGTTCAAACGCCGTCGGCGTCTAGCGGGCCCGCCCGCGCGCCGCGCCCTGTTGTAACCAAAACTACGTATATATATATAGCGCGACGAGGACGACGACATGGATGATGGTTTGTTCGTTCGCACTACACCGCTCGCGTCACACTCTACTTTCTACTCAACCGCGCGTTTCTCGCCTCATCCTTGGCGTCGTACGCGTTGTCCCTCGCCTCCGCCACCGCCTGCTCTCGCGCGCGCACCTCCTTAAACGCGAACGGTATCGCCGCGATCGCCAAGCCCGCGGCGACGCCCGCGAACACCTTGGCCTGCGACGCCGCCGGTTGGACGCCCGACATTGCGCGAGGCGCGATTTGCCGACTCGCGCTTCGTCGTCGTCCTCGCGCGTCATGGCGTCGACGACGGTGACGACGCCGACGACGCCGACGATGATGTCTCTCGCGTCGCGCGTCGCCTCGCGCGCGCGTTCGTGCGCGCGCGCGTCGTGTTCGTCGTCGAAAACGACGCCGGCGGCGAAAAAGTTGCCGAGGCGTCGTCGTCGCGACGGCGTCGTCGCCGCCGCGTTCATCGCGCCGAGCGATCCGGTGGGCGTGTGGACGGGTGTCTTCGCGTGCGCGGCGTTCGGGCTGTGGGCGGAGCGACGACCGTGGGGCGCGAACGCGGGGGGCGCGCCGTTGGTGTCGTCTCTCGCGGCGTTGGCGTTGGCCAACGCCGGGGTGATGCCCACGTCGTCGGCGACGTACGACGCGATCAATGGGTTTCTATTGCCGTTGGCGGTGCCGATGCTGTTGTTCACGGCGGACGTTCGACGGGTGCTGCGAGGCTCGGCGAAATTGTTGCCGTGTTTCGTCGTCGGCGCGGCGGGGACGACGCTGGGGACGTTGGCGGCGTACGCGGCGGTGCCCATGGGGGCGCTGGGGGCGGAGGGATGGAAAATGGCGAGCGCGTTGATGGCGAGACACATCGGTGGGGCGGTGAATTTCGTCGCGGTGGCGAACGCGTTGGAGATGACGCCGAGCATCATGGCGGCGGGATTGGCGGCGGACAATTTGATGAACGCGTTGTACTTTGCGGGATTGTTCGCGTTGGCGAAAGGCGTGATGCCCAGAGAAGATGAGGGTGAGGTACAGAGCGATGGGTCGGCGATCGAGGACGACGGCGCCGCGGTCGAGGGCGAGGGCGAGGGTGAGCCGTTCAACGTGCTCAACGCGTCGTACGCGCTCGCCGTCGCCGCGAGCGTCGGATACGCGTCGAAGCTCATATCCAGTGCGTTCGGTTTACGAGGCATGGACATACCCATCATCACGCTCATCACCGTCGTCCTCGCGACGTCGCTGCCCAAACGTCTGGGCGCGCTTGCGGGGTCGGGAGAAGCGCTCGCCACTCTCGTCATGCAGGCGTTTTTCGTCGCTGTCGGCGCGTCAGGATCCATCACCCTCATGATTACCACCGCGCCGTCGCTCTTCTTCTTCTCCTGCCTCCAAGTGGCCGTGCACCTCGCCTTCCTTCTCGCCGTGGGCAAGATTTTCAGATTTGACCGCGCGTTCGCCCTCGTCGCCTCCAACGCGTGCGTGGGCGGCCCCACCACCGCCGCCGCCATGGCCTCGAGCAAGCGTTGGAAGTCACTCATCGTCCCCAGCATGCTCGTCGGCGTGCTCGGCTACACCGTGGCCACGTTTCTCGGTATAGCCTTCGGTCGAGCCGTCCTGGTTCACATGTAATCGTAGACGCGACTCGCGTATTTGCGGAGACGCCCGCTAGATATGCAACCGTCGCCGACGGGACGCGCCCCAGAGCCCCCACAACGAAGCATGTCGAGCCTCGCCGTCGCGCCCCGCGCGATCGCCACCGCTCGCGCGAACGCGTCCAACGCGCGCGCGCCCACTCGATCCAACGCCCGCGTCGTCGCGCGCGCGCGTGCGCCCATCGGCGCGTCCCCCAGGGGTCTAGGTCAAGCTCATCGCGCGCGCGGGCGCATAGTCGTCGATGCCGCCGCCGACGCCGCCGCGGACGACGCGGACGACAAGCCGCGATTCGTTCCCGCGCACGAACGCACGACGCTGTCGAAAATCTTGCCCGAACAGTTGCTCGCG
>Ga0181576_10002260_pt1 | contig 14459 bp, 6 predicted proteins | sample 101ome_22_FD_132464 | JGI IMG/M metagenome (GOLD analysis project Ga0181576, IMG submission 132464) | Coastal salt marsh microbial communities from the Groves Creek Marsh, Skidaway Island, Georgia - 101412BT metaG (megahit assembly) | ecosystem: Environmental > Aquatic > Marine > Intertidal zone... | reverse complement strand
GCCGCCACGCCGTCGGATTCGTCGTCGTCAACCATGTCTCTCCATCCCTCCACCTCGTCCTCCCACTCCCGCGGCGCCCGACGGCTGAACCGACGCCACACAGCGCTGTAGTTGCGAACCGCCAAGAAGACGTCGCGGGGGGGTACGGGAGGGCGCCCGTCGGCGTGGACGCACGCGGCTTCGGTGTCGTCAGCGCCCACGTCCTCTGCGTCGTCGCCGTCGTCAACGGCAGCGTCGCGGCGGCGGAGACGGCGTGCCCTCGCTGCCACAAAGCCCCGCTCGTCGTGGACGGCCGCTCGCCGCAAGAACGCCCTGCAGTCGACCACGTCGGCCCCGTCGCCGACGAGGAGCTCTCGGCGGGCAACGGCCGCGAGGCCAGCTGCCCCAAGATGCGTCTCTCCCGGACGGACCAGCCACCTCACGAGAGCGAGGGCGGGCAAGGGACGGGGGGCGCCATCGCCGTCGCTGCCATCGTCGCCGTTCTCGTCGTCATCGGCATCGTCGTCGTCGGCGAGGCCGCGCCACAGAGCCTCGACGCGAGCGACCTCGAGGGCGCCGCGACGCCATCGCGACAGGGCCGAGGGTGGACGGGGGCCGCGCCGGGGCCGGCGGCGGCCCGCCGCGCCGACAGCCCTGTCGCCGCCGTCGGCCGGCAGGGGCGACGGCGGACCCCTCCCCGCGGCGCAGTCGGGACACTGGCGGGACGCTGGCGAGGATCCAAAGGCAGGCCGGCGATCTGCCACGGCCAAAGAGCAACGTGCGTGCACTAGGCGGCGGCAGCGGCCGCACGCGACGTGAGATGTCCTGTCAGGGTCCGTCTCGTCCGTCCCGTCCGGCCCATCCCCGCAGACGACACAGGTCGCCGCAGCGTCGTCGGCCTCGGAACCCGATCCCGATCCCGAACGGTCGACCGACTCCGAGGCGTCGTTCGACGCGTCGTCGTCGGAGCTGACGTCGTCCGACCCCGACGTGTCTGGATCGTCGCCGACCCCTCCCACGCCATCTCCGGTGCCCTCTCCCGCAACCTCTGTCCCCGTGATCACGTAAACGTAGTCTCCTCTGCGGAACTCGGTCCCGTCGAGTTCGACGCTGTCGAGGAGGTCGTCCACGTAGAGGGGTAGAGAGAGAGGAGGACGACGGGGAGTGGTCGAGTTAGCGGCGGCGGCGGCGGCGGCGGCCTCGTTCTCCGCTGCTGCGGCGGCGTTGGCAGCGGCGACGAGATCCGCCGGGATGTGCAGGGGCGGACTCCCGTGGCGTGGCGGGCGGGCAGTGAGGCGGCCTGCAGTGGCGCGGGGTCGGCTGAACCCAGCGAGGGCGGCGGACACAGCCGCGGCGGGGACGGCGGGGCCGTCGCCATCGTTCGTTGCCTTGCCCCCGCCCCCCGCTGCTCCTGCTGTGCCCCGACGCGCCAGCGCGACAAGTCGCTCCCGCTGCGGGCACGTCTTCTCCGCGTGACCGGGACGGCCGCAGAAGGAGCATCCGGCAGGGGCGGCGACCCCGGGGGCAGCATTAGCGCCGGCAGCGGCGGCGGCAGCGCCGCCGCTGCCCCGGGCCGCCCGCCCACCTCGGGCCGACGCCGCAGGGGCGGCGGGCCCCGCCACGGCGCCCCGTCGCCGCGCGCGCCTCGTCTCCTCTCCCCTGCCCCCGCCATCGCCCGCCACTGCTCCCACCCCGCCCTCCCCCCTCGGCGACGCCGTCGGCGCCCGCCCCGCGAACGCCGCGTCTTCCCGAGCCAGCATGGACTCCCGCCGCCGCGCCTCCTCTCGGGCGGCAACCGCGGCCCGCAGGCCCTCGGGCACCGCGTCGCCCCAAAAACTCAGGAGACCCCACGGCCTCCGCCGCCACTCGGCCGCGGCAGATTCGAACGACGGCGGCGGTCCGAACCGCGCCGCCCCCGTTTCGGCGCATGTGAGCCACGCGGGGGGGACCGCGGGGCCTCGGCCGGGGTCACCGGCGGCCCCAACCTTGTCATCGGCGGGCCCTGCGGCCCGCCCCGGGGGCCCGCCACGCCACCGTCCCGAGAGCACCCACCCCGCGGCGGCCGCTCCGCAGCAGGAGCGGCAACCCCGGCGCCGGTCGTGGCGGCACCGGGGACACCCCAGGCGGAGGCGGTCGACGTCCAGGGTCGACAGGGGGGGCCGGGCGGCGGCGGCGGAGGCGTCGGCGGCGCCGGGCGAGGAGAGGGGGTCGGCTCCGGGCGAGACAACGGGGGACGCGGCGGCGGCGGCGGCGGTGGCCGCGGCCGCGGCCGCGGCGCGGCCAGGGTCGGGCCCGGCGGCGTTCAGGGCGCGGCGAGCGGTGGGAGGGGTGCCGATGGGGGCGGCCCGTGGGGGCGGAGCTCCCCCCTGGGCGGCGGGGGTGGCCCCCCGCCCCTCGCCCCCGGACCCCCCCGACGCCTCCGACCCCGGCCCCGCGCCGCCCCCGCGCCCGCGCCCGGCGCCGACGGTGGGCGGGGGCGAGGGCGCCGGGGCGGGAGCGACGCCGACGGTGCCGGGCGTCTTGGTCGGGACGCTGGGCCAGTCGGGCCGGGCGGGCCGGGCGACGGTGCATGGGGGGGGGAGGGCGTCAGGGTCGGCCGGGTCGGCAGCAGCCACCGCCCATGCCTGCGCCGCAGCGGCGACGCGCAGGGCGGCGGTGGTCACGGGGTCGGGGGATGCCACGAAGTCGGGGCGCCACTCCTGCAGGTCGAAAGGTGATGAAAGGCGGAGTCGGGCGCCGCGGGGGGGCTCAGCGCGGCGCTACCCTCCGCGGCGGGCGCCACGGCCGGGGGCGTCGCTCTTTTCTCATCGCTCTTAACACGGAACTCGCCCGAAAGAGGAACATGAGGCGCTCTGAGGCGAATTTCTCGCGCTCAGCCAGGATATCGGACGGTTCCTCCACCAGGCTGCCGTCCACCAGGCCAAGCCGGTCGGGGCTCCCGTCGCGCCCGTCCAGCGGGCCCGGTCTGTCTTCTCTTCCCGTCGCTCGGCGCCACCACACGGGCAGACCGGGTATGGGTTCACAAGAGGCGGCCAGCGGGACCCCTGGTGGGGGGCGACGACGAATCCTCATCGAGCTGGACCTTTGCGAGGCGAAAAGCCAGGCTAGGGCGGGAAGGGCTCGCAGGCCCTTCGCCTCCTAGCGCCGGGGAGGGCGAGCCCCGCGGATGGAAACGGTCGTTTTCGCACCGGCGACCAGGCTCTTGAAGAGAGAAGGGCGGCGGGCCGCCGTTGGACGCCTCGCAAAGGCCGCAGCAGCGGCATTTCTCGAGACCTGAAGCCGACTATCGAAGCCGAGGGGCGCCGCCCTTCGGAAAAGGCGCTGCTTATCTCGCGGCGTGGAGGAGACCGGGCCAGGCGAGTGGCGAGAGGCGAGCGGCGAGCCGTGTAGCGATGTAAGCCGACGTCGACTGCACAGCCCATTTCTTTGATTCGCGCGGGGGAGCGCGTTACGTCGTGTCAAATGGTCAGCTCCGTGAGCGTTTTGCACGCCGCAGCTCGCGTGGACGCCATCTGGGCGCCCCGCGAGCCGAGAGAGCGGCGCGTCGGCCGGGAGGGGAAGCGCGCGCCCGCCCCAGTTCGCCGGCTCGCGCACCCAGGCCTGCCCTGGCGGTTTTATTAACACCCTATCCTCGTTTTCTGAGCTTCCGCAGGCTTTCCGCCCCGAAGAGCGCCGAAAGACTGCGAGTCGTGGGCCCAAAGAGCCGCGCGCCGCACCTCGCCGTTGTCACTGCGCTCGCCAGGATGCCCGCGTCGGTCGCCGGCTCCGCGGCCTCCCGCTCGTCGCGCCGCTACCGCGTCGTCGCGCCCGGCGCCTCCGTGGATGAAACCCTCTTCGCCACCGGCGGCCCCGGCCGCGCCGGTGAGGTCTTCCGCGGCGTCCCCCCCGGCCCTGGCGGCGGCCCCCCCGGCCTCGGTGCCGGCGCCGCCCCCTCGGTCACCGGCCGCGCCGCCTCCGGCCGCGCCCCGCCTCCCTTTGGCTCATCGGCTCGCGGCGCCGGACAGCCCGCCGCCCACGGGGCTCCCGCCCCCGTCACCGTCACCGAAAAGGATCTCGCCCGCATGCTCCGCCGGCCCGCCGCCACGGGCGAGGACGCCGCCGTCGCCCGCCGCGAGGCCGCCGACCGCCGCGCCGGGGCCAAGGCCGCCGCCGCGGCGCGGCAGGAGCGCATGCGGGCCGTCGCGGACGAGGCCGCCCGCCGGGCGCCCGTCTCCGAGTCGGACGCCCTCCGCGCCGAGGAGGACGCCGGCGTGCTCGCGCAGGCCCGGCATCTGCTGGACGAGGAGCGCGACGCCGTGAAGAAGATGAACCAGGCCATGCTGTACGCCAAGTGTGTCACCGTGCGGGACGCGCAGCGGAAGGAGAAGGAGGAGCGCGAGCGCGCGGAGGAGGAGGAGAGCCGGCGCCTGGATGCGCGCATGGAGGCGGATCGCCTGCACGCCCTGAGGGCCTACGAGGACCGCGAGAGGGCGCGCGCCGAGGAGCAGCGGCGCGGCGCGAGCGTCGTGAGCGACCAGATCCGGGAGCGGGCGGAGGCACGCCTGCTGGCGGAGGAGGAGGCCGACGCCGAGCGGCGGCAGATGTCGCGCGAGGTCGAGCGGCTCGCGGCCGAGGCCGCCGCCCAGCGCGAGGCCGCCAAGGAGCGCGCCCGCCTGCTGATGGAGGAGGTCACGAGCATCAACGCCCGGCAGCTCGAGCTGAAGGCGCTGCGGAAGCAGGAGGAGCGGGAGGACGACCTCCGCATCGCGTCCTACCTCCGCGAGCGCGACGCGCGGGAGCAGGCCATCGCCGAGGAGAAGGAACGCGTGAGACTCGCCAAGGAGCGCGAGATCGCCGCCATGCGCGCGGCGCAGGAGCGTGTCCTGGACATGCGGGGAGAGATGGACGAGCTCCGGGCCCGGCGGCACCAGGAGATGGCCCGACGGGCCGAGCGGGAGAAGGAGGCGGCCGAACGGGACAGGAGGGAAAAGATGACGCGCGAGCTCGCCGAGGCGCGCGAGTACCAGATGGCGCTCAAGGTGCACCAGGCCACGGAGGCCGCCCGGGCCGAGAAGGCCGACTTCGATCGCGTGCTCCGCGAGACGCGCCTCGCCCAGGAGGGAGAGCGCGAGGCCCGCGCGGCGGCCGCGGCCGTGTCCCGTCAGCTCAAGGTCGAGCTGCTGGCGCAGGTCAGCGAGGCGGAGGAGCGGAAGAAGCTCGAGCGGGCCGAGGAGCTCGAAGAGGGCAGAAGAGTGCGCGAGAGGCTCGAGGTGGAGCGCGCGCGGCTCGAGGCCATCCGGGCGCGCAAGCTGCAGGAGCTCCGCGACGCGGGGGTGCCCGAGCAGTACACGGCCGAGCTGATGAGGATGCAGATCAAGGCGTGAGGGGCGGGGAGAGGGGAGATGGCGCGACCCCTGGCGAGGCGACCTTCGGTGGGGTCACGACGGACGAGAAACGAGGCGGTGGGGTCTGGGCCGGGGCGGGCGGGGAGGGGCCGAGCTCCATCCTCGAATCGTTCCCATCGGAAATTGCCCCGTTTTGCCTACCCTCCCCCTCTCCCGCTCTCCCCTCTCGATCCACGACGACGTAACGTCGGCAGCTGACTCCGCTACGCTGGATCCGCGACGGCCACCCCGAGATCGCCGCCCTGCTGCGCTCCCGCGGCAGGGCCGAGGCGTGGGAGAGGGGAACGAGCGAGCGCTGGCGCCGGGCAGCGAACAACGTCGACGCCGGGGGGGAAACGCCTCTCCCTCTCACTCTCTCCCTCTGCTCTCTCCCCGCTCCGCGCCCCCGTCTACTCGTCGAATACGGTGAAGACGACGGCCGAGTTGTGCCCCCCAAAGCCGAACGAGTTGGACAGAGCCGCCCGTGGCCGGGTCTCCTCCTTCGTCTTGCCCACGAGAACGGAGAGGTCGACGCGGGGGTCGGGGTTGTCGAGGTGGGGGTTGGGGTGAAGCCACCCGGTACGGAGGGCCTGGACGCACGCGATGGCCTCGAGAGCGCCGGCGGCGCCGAGCGAGTGGCCCACCTGGCCCTTGGTCGAGTTGACCTTGCCCCGCCAAGCTCCCCCGGCACCCGGCGCAGGCCCGTCGGAGCCAGACGTGGAGGCCTCGCCGTGGTCAGACCCCCCAGAGAGCCCGCTCATGATGGCGCCGTATTCCGCCATGTCCCCCGCCGGCGTTGAAGTGCCGTGGGCGTTGACGTAGTCGATGTCCGAAGCGCTGAGCCCGGCGTCGGCGACGGCGCGGCGGATGCAGAGGGCGACGCCGCGGCCGTCGGGCAAGGGCTCGGTGAGGCTGTGGGCGTCGCAGGAGAAGGCGCCGCCCGCGACCTCGCACAGGATCCGCGCCCCCCGCCGCTTGGCGTGCTCGAGCGACTCGAGCACCAGCACGCCGCACCCCTCGCCCATGACGAACCCGTCCCGGTCCGACGACCAGGGCCGGCTCGCCGTCGCCGCGTCGCGGGGGTCGTCGCCCTCGCCGTCGCCATTGCGGGAGCTCAGCGCCTTGCACGCGATGAAGCCCTGGATGCTCGTGTCCATGACCGACGCGTCCACGCCTCCAGCCAGCATCACATCGGCCTCCCCTCTCCTGATGTGGTCCGCGGCCAACTTCAGGCAGTAGTTCCCCGTGGCGCACGCCGTGTTGGCGGGGTAGTTGGGGCCCATGAGGCCCAGGTCCATGGCGAGCATGGCCCCCGGCATGTTGGTGATGGCGAAGGGGATGCAAAAGGGCGACATTTTGCGGTAAGACTGCTTGACGAGAGCCACCGCGGCGTCGCGGAACGCGGTGAATCCGCCGAGGGCCGAGCCGACCAGGACGCCGACGCGGCTCGGGTCCAGGTCGGGCGCGCCGGCCAGAGGCCACGCGTCGGGCGCGTCGGGCGCCGACAGGCCGGCGTCGCGCAGGGCGAGCTTGCCGGCCACCACCGTGTACTTGATGGCGGGATCGACGCGCTTGACCCACTTCTTCAGCATCAGGGGCGGGCCGTTGCCGGCCGTGCCCAGCGCCAGGGCGTCGACGGCGGAGTCGTCGACCTCGGCGGCGATGCGGGTCGACAGGTCCGACGCATCAAACTTCGTGATCGGGCCGATGGCGCTCTCCCCATCGAGCAGGCGGTTGTAAAACTCATCGGGATCGTTGCCGAGAGGGCTGACGAGGCCGAGGCCGGTGACGACGACTCGCTCAGCGTCGGGGCGCCTTCCGGACGAGGCGGGAGCGGGAACGCCGCGGGGGCGGGAGGCGCGTCGCGCGTACGGGGTTGTGCGATTCGTCGAGGGGTGACGGCGAAATTGAGACAATGAAGCGATGCCTGGCGGATGTCGACATGAAGGAGAGCGACGGTGGAACGAGAACGAGGGGGGTGCCAGGTCATGCGCCGGCGCGGCGTCTTTCCGGATCTTTGGGTACAACTAGGCCCTTCGAGGAGTGGATGATGCCCTTTTGTTCCGAACACGTGGGCGAAAATCGAATAGAGATGACACAGAAGCCGGGGCAGCGCGGCCAAGCACTTCGTCCCGCTCGACTCGCCCGAAATGTCAGCCGATGTCGACGCCATACCCATACCCATAATCACCGGCGATACGAGCAGCGCCTACACGCGGCGCGACTCGATGAGACTCAGTGTGGCGCGATAACGAGGTCGGCCGCATTCTCCACGGAGGAACGCCGAGGACGCGCGCCGACTTTTCCGCGCGACGCCCCCACTCCCCGGCACAGGCGCGGTCGCTGTCGTCGTTGGGAGAGGGGCAAGTGATGAAGCCCGCGCGCGGAGCCGGACCCGTGTCGACTGACGTAAGGGTACGCGCGCCCCTGACATCGGTACCTCCCGGTCGCGCCTGCCCTCCTATATCAACCCACCCGAATCAACCGACGCAGACTCGCTACTTAGGCCTCGGGCAGCCCCTCCGCTCCCGCCAGCGAGGAGCACCGGCCCCTCGCTGGTCGCGCGCCCGCCGAGGCCGTCGACCCGAAGGATGGAGCGCTACCAAAAAGTCTTCGCGATCCCAGAGGGCTTCCCCTCGCTTTTGAAGGGCTTTGTCCGCGAGGTCCTCCGCGAACAGCCCTCGGACCTTCTCGCCTTCGGCGCCTCCCACTTCGCCGCCCTGCGCGACGCCGGCGACGCGCGCGACGGCGCCGCCGCCGGGGGGCACCCCCAGGGCGCCCCCCCCCCCCAGGGCCACGTCTCGGCCCTCACGCACGAGGAGCTCGAGGAGGTGGTCGTCGATCTCTTTCGCCGGTTCGACGCGGACGGCAGCGGCGCGCTCGATCGTCACGAGTTCAAGGCGTGCCTCCAGGACGCCGGCCTCGGTCTGCGCAAGCGCGACGTCAACCGCATCATGGCGCAAGTGGACGCCGACGACGACGGCGTCGTCAGCTACGCCGAGTTCATGCCGCTGGCGGTCGAGGTGCTCGCGTCGCGGCAGGCGGCGGACGACGCGCTGACCGAACAGCACGAGCGAGAGCGGGCGGCGACGGCGCGGGCCGAGGCGGCGCTCGCCCGCGCGCTGCCCGAAGACCACCTCGATGCAGAGCTCCGTCGCGCCTTCTCCCGCGCCGACGTCGACGGAAACGGCGTGCTATCGCGCGCCGAGTTCCGGGCGGCCTTGGGGCTCGCGCGCTTGGGGCTCACCAAGCGGGACATGAACCTCGTGCTGGCCGAGGCCGACGTCGACGGCGACGGCAACATCAGCTATGGCGAATTCTGCCCTGTGGCGCGGAGAGCCCTGGTGGAACGGCTGAGCCTCGACCTGCTGGCCGAGGACGCGTGGCAAAGCGAGGACGCCCTGACCCAGGCTCTCCTCGACGGCTTCGCGGCGTGGGACGCGAGCGGAGCTGGGGAGCTGCCCGTGAGCGAGGTCAGGGCGGCCCTGGTGGACATGAGCGCCGAGTGGCTGGGGCTGAGCCGGCTCCAGCTCGCCGCGGTGATGGCGCTGCCCCAGGCTGCCCCGGCCGCCGACACGCACCTCGTCAACTACGCGCGGCTGGCCGTCCCCGCTGCTGCCGTGGTCGCCGACACGATGGGGATGCGCAACGTGACCAACCGGGCTGTGGCGGTGAGCGCCCTCGCCGATGGGGCCGAGATGCGGTGGCTGGCGGGCGCAGACCCGGCGGCCGCTGCCGCCGAGCTCGCTGAGGCCTTCGAGGCTTGCGACGTCGACGGGACTGGGCGCCTGCCCTTTGACAAGGCGGTTGAGCTCGTCCAGGCTCTGGGTGGCGGAGACGAGGTCGAGGGGGGGCTCGCCGACTGGCAGGTGCGGGCCATCCTCGGCGCGGCCGACGCCGACGGCGACGGCACCGTTGACTGGAGCGAGTTCGCCGCCTTTGTCGGCGACGTGCTCGGGCACCTCGCCGCCGAGGAGCAGACGCTACGCGAGTGCTCGGTTTACCAAGAAGAGTGGTAAGGTCGAGAGGGATCGGTGGTTTGAATGTGCACCATCCTCGCCCCTGTTCAGTCTTCACCCATGCTTGCGTCAGCGTCCGCGTCCGTGTCCGCGTCCGCGCCCATCAGGCCTTGGCGCACGCCGGGCTGCAATGCGAACAGCTCCGGGTCGTCTGCCACCGCCATATCGTTGTTGTCGTCCCCCTCCTCCTCCTCCTCGTCTCCCTCCTCTTCCTCGTCGTCGTCGTCGTTGTCACCGCTCTCCATAACCGACCCCGACCCAGACCCCATGCCGTCCGAGCCTTCGTCGCCCTCGTCCCAGCCGCCTGACTCGCCGTCGTCCCAGGCGTCCGAGCCGTCCCAGGCGTCCGAATCCTGATCCCACTCGTCCCCCTGGTCCCAAGGGTTGAGCAGGTGCTCTAACGTTGTCATTGCCGCCAGCGGGTCGACGCCCGCCTCGGTGATGCCCTGGCACTGGCTGAGGTCGAGCTCTCGGAGGCAAGTGAGAGCCGTCAGGCGCGTGGCTCCCGCGTCGGTCAGGCCGGTACAGTGGTGGAGCGATAGCTTCTGGAGGCTCGTGACCCGCGCGACATGGGCTAGGGCAATGTCCTCGAGCGAAGCGCAGTGCTCGAACGCCAGCTCGTTAAGTCGCACGAGACGCGTCGCGAGAACACGCAGGCCGTGGCCCTTAATCGACGTCTCGGAGAGGTCCAGCACCTCCAAGGCCGTCAGCGGCGCGAGGTGACGCAGTCCGCGGTCGGTGATCTTGGGGCAGTCGGAGAGGTCGAGGTCGGTGAGCGTCGTGGTGAGGTGGGAGAGAGACGCGAGGCCGGAGTTGGTGACGCGGCGGCAGCCCCCGATGGAGAGGTTGTCAAGGCGCTTAAGAGACGTGAGGGCGTCGAGGCCCGCGTCCGACAGAAGCTCGCAGTGCTTGAGGTTGAGCCGCTGTAGGAGGGTGAGCCGCGAGAGCTGCCTGAGCCCGTTGGGGCCATTGGTGAGGTTCCGGCACCCCTCAAGGCCGAGGGACACCAACGTGGGAAGGCCACAGACGGCCTTCAGGCCAGAGTCCCCCATCCGACGGCATCCGCGGAGCTCGAGCTCCTCGAGAGCGCCGAATCCCGATGCTAGCCGCGCGAGACCACTGCCCGTGAGCGTGTCGCACCCTGAGAGATCGAGCGCCGACAGTCGGCTAAGCCCGCCGAGGGCGCCGAGAGCGCCGTCCTCAAGCCCCGAGTCGGCCAGCACGAGCTCCTGCAGCCTCGGATGAGCGGCGACAAGCTCGGAAAGATGCTCTGCGTGAGGAACCCCCAGAGGCTCCCCCACCTCTTTCCCGACCCCCCGGAGGCCGAGGACACGGAGCCCCCGGATCGCCCTGAATCCCGCCCCCGCCCGGTCGACCCCTGGGCAATCGTTGAGCTGCAGCGACGTCAGCCTCGTCAAACCCGCCAGGCCCAGCAGGTCGCGAGACGTCACCCCCTCGCATCCCGTCAGCACCAGATCCTCGAGCGCCACCATCCCACGCAGGTGGAGGGCGAGGAGAGACATCTGCTCATCCCGCGCTTCGAACGCCGCGTAAGCGTCGTTGTCGACGATCGCTCCGTCCAGGACGTACGTTTCATCCGCGATGTCGACGACCTCGCCGTCCTCGTTCGGGGTCACCGAATCCAGCCGCCCGTCAGGCAGGACACCCGCAGCGGCGCGACGCATGATCATCGCCGCCGGGTCCCTCAACGGCGGCGACCCGACGCGTCGCGCCGCGACCCATGCCGGCTCCGTCCGGGGAAAAGCCGCCTCTTTGTAGCGGCTCATGGCCGCTTTAACGGCATCGGCCTCCCACGCGTGATGTCGCCGTTGATCTTGGCCGAGGCTCCGGCAGCCCTCCAGGTTGAGGGCCTTCAGCGACCGCAAATCGAAGAGGGCGCGGACGCCCGCGTTGGACAGATTGCGACAGAAGGACAGGTCGAGCTCCTCCAGCAGGGGCGTCCGGGGGTGGACGGGGCAGAGGGACGCGTGGGCGTAACCGACGTCGGCGGGCCGGGCAGTGCCGTCGTCGAGGAGGACAGGGGGACGGTCCCACGGCAGAGGGGCGTCGGGCTCAGGCGCCAGCGCGCCGGTGTCGGGGTGGCAGGGGAAGGACCAGGGGGCCCAGGTCCCACGCCAGCCGGGATCGCCTTCGCCGTCGGGCCGCTCGGCGGCCCCGCGCGTCGCTTCGGTGCGGGGGTCCTCGGACCGCCGGCCGTCTGCCGCGCGATCGGGCTCGGTCGCCGCCGCCGCCTCCGACGTTGTCGCCTCCGACGCAGGCGTCGATCTCGACGTGGCCTTCGCCCTGACGAGGATCTCGGCGTCCCCGCCCCCCCCCCCCGCCAGGTCCGACGCGGGAGGGGGCCTCCGCCCCTCGATCTCCAGGGCGATCTCGAGGTACCGCGGTCCCAGGGAGAAGTCGGGGTCCTCCCCCAGCAGCCGGAGCAGGGCCTCGGCGCCCTCGACGCCGTGGCCGCGCAGGGCCCAGAGCCCCGCGTCCGTCACGGCCGTGTACGACAGCCCGAGCCTCCGCAGCCTAGGGCAGTGCGACAGCGCCTCAAGCGCCCCGTCCCCCACGTGGCCCGAGTCGGCCGCGTCGAACTCCTCCAACAGGGAGAGCGACGAGAGCGCCGTCAGCCCCTGGTCGGTGAGCCCCGGGCAGTGCTCGAGCCGCAGGGACGTCAGCCCCGTCGTCCCCGCCTCCACCATGGCCGCGACCGTCCCGTCGTCGACCAGGTTGGGGCACTCGGACAGGACGAGCGACTGCAGGCCGGTGAGCCGCGCGAGCGGCGTGGCGTCGCGCATCTGGAAGCAGTTGTAGACGTCGAGGTGCCGGAGGTTCCCCCCGAGGTCGGCGACGCGCGCCAGCCCGGCGTCGGTGACGCGGTCGCACCCGGCGAGGGAGAGCGAGGTGAGGCGAGAGAGGGTGTTGGAGACGACGGCGTCGACGCCGACGTCGGTGACCCGCTCGCAGTCGCTGAGGGACAGGGAGGAGAGGCAGGGCAGGCCCGCGCACACCGCCGCCACGCCGCAGTCCGTCACCGCCGGGTTGTCCTCGCACGTCAGCTTCTTGATTTTCTTGCACGAACGCGCCACCGCCTCCAGGGCCTCGTCACCGATCTCGCACACACTCAGCTCGAGCGTCTCGAGCTGCGCGAGCGCCAGGAGCGCGGAGTAGCCACGGGGGCCCACCGCCGACAGGTCGCATCCGTTGAGGCTGAGCGATCGGAGATTCCACGCCGGCAGATGGCGCAGGGCGCGGTCGCACAGCTGGCACGAGGTCAGGGCAAGAGACCGGAGGGCCTGACAGTGGCGGAGGATCTTGACGGCACGGGACGTGGGCTCGTCAATAAGGTTGCCGTCGGTGATGGCAGATTCCGCGCACACATGGACGGCGCTACGAAAGGCACGGCACGCTTGGGGGAAGGCGCGTCGACCAACGACCTCGCGGTCGTTGACGTGCTGGGAGGGGATGCGCTGGTATATCTGCCACTGCGGAGGAGGAGGAGGGACCCAGGGGGGTGGCAGAGGTCGGCGGGCGTGGCCAACGTCGGGACAGATATCCCTCGGTAGAAATATGTGTGGAGATTCAACAATCGGGTGCGAGGCGGAGATTTGAAGCATCGAGAGTGCGTGAGAATCAACGCGGCGTCGAGCGAAATAAGAGAGCGGGCGCGGCCTTCATCGTCGGCGGCGGCAGCAACCCGCCGGGGCGCCTCTCTGCCCGAACGTCAACTCGCCAGCACATCAAGCGGGAGGTCCGTGATGGTAGCGGGCCCTGATTCTCCCAGATCGACCGGCTGCGGCTGGTTCCACCCATCCCGCTCGGAACTGACGTCGTCGGCCTCGTCGAGCCGCTCGCCGCGCCCGCTGAAGCCGGCATCGGCCGCGCCGGCGCCGGCGCCTCCCCCGGGGGACGTCGACGACGCGTTCCGCATCCACCCTCCCCAAGCCCTCGTCTGCCGCGAGACAAGCAAGGGTACGGCGCGAGACTGACGGGCGCGGGGGAGGAAGGGCGACCCTTCCAACTCGCGACACGACCGGCCGACCTCGCCCGTCCGCCCACCCGTCCTCACCAGTCCCCATCGTCCGGCGGTGCGTTGGCGATCTCGACGCACCGCGCCACCAGGGACTCGCGATCCGTGTACCGTCGGACGCCCTCGGGTCCGGCGTCGCCGGGACCTCCCCGCTCCGCCACGAGCCGCCGGAGCTCAGCGACGGGCCACGCGGCGAAATCGGCGGCCGTCTGCCGGGGCGGCGCGGCAGCCTCGGGGGGGTGGTCGGCTGCGGCGGCCGTCGCCGTGCCGCCCTCCGTCGCCCCTGCGGGCGCAGACGCGGGCCCGTCTGCGGCGGCGGCGAACATGTCGTCGCCGTCGTCGTCGGCTCCCGCCCCGGCTCCCGACCCTGCCCCCCTCTCCCGCTCGTTCGCCCCCCCGCCCCCCTCCCCCGCCGCCCCCCCCCGCTCCCGGTCATCCCCCCCCAGGAGGGTCTCTCGCGTCAGGCCGTAGACGTCGACCGAGGCGTCCGACGCGGCGACCAGATCCGTCGCCAGACCGGAGAGCAGGTCGAGCTGCCTCCGCCGGAGCGCGTCGGGGTCGGCGGGGCCGGCGGGGCCGGCCCCGGCGCCGACCGCCTCCCGCCCGGCGCCGGCCCCCGGAGCGGCGGCGGCGGCGCGCCCGACCCCCCGACGCGACGCCCCCCCCCCGCCTCCCAGGCGGCGCAGCCCCCCCGCGACCGTCTCCCCCGCCTGGAGCAGCGCCCCCGCCCTCCTCCTCAGTCCCCTGAGGTAGGCGGCCGGCCGCGCCCGCTCCGCCCGCGCGTCCCGGGCCGCCTCGCGCAGGGCCGCCAGCTGCCGCCGGTGGTTCTCGGCCGCCGCCCCCGTGACCGCCGGGGCGGCGCCGCCCCCCTCGGCGTCGGCCGCCCAGGCCTCGTCCCCCGTCTCCGCGCGAGCGGACCCCGACGACTCGGGCCCCGACCCGCCGCGGCGGTGGCGCCTCTGCGGCGGGGGCGGGGTGGCGGGTGGACGAGGGCGAGGGAGGGAGAGGGCGTGGAGGGAAGGTGTGCGGACGGTGTGGAGGGAGGGAAAGAGAGAGGGAGAG
>Ga0181576_10002259_pt1 | contig 14461 bp, 9 predicted proteins | sample 101ome_22_FD_132464 | JGI IMG/M metagenome (GOLD analysis project Ga0181576, IMG submission 132464) | Coastal salt marsh microbial communities from the Groves Creek Marsh, Skidaway Island, Georgia - 101412BT metaG (megahit assembly) | ecosystem: Environmental > Aquatic > Marine > Intertidal zone... | reverse complement strand
GAGACCGCCGCTCGCGGAGCGCGCGGGGGTCGAGACGCGCTCGCCGGCGAACGAATCGAGATCGAGCGGTAAGGCGCCGGCTTCGACGACGGCTTCGACGACGACGAAGGGTTCGCTGAGCATGTTCTTGGCTGGAGATTTAGAGAACCGCGCGTCGACGTCGCCTCGCGCGTCTCCCGGCCCGTCGCTTCGAGACATTCAGTCGCAACAGGAGCGCGCGTCGGCGACGCGCGCCGCGGCGTCGCCTCGCGCATCGGACGGGCTCCCGCACGTCTTCTCCCCGTCGCCGTCGTCGCCCGGCGCGTTCTCCCTCGGCGATCTCATCCGCGTCAAACAGCGCGGAGACGGGACGCCCGCGTGGAAAACGCCCGCGCGCGCGACGCCGAGCGCCGCCGCCGGTTCGCCTTCTTCGACCAACATGCGAGACATACTCGCCGCCGAAGCCTCCGCGGCGTCGAGACGACGACGCTCGAACGACGGACGCGAACGGTTTCCCACGCGCACCGGGTTCGACGTCTCGCGTTCGCCGTCGGATCGATGGTACGTCCCTTCGGAGACGCGCGCGGAGACTCAAAGTCTTCGAGACATTCTCGACGACGAGCGTCGCCGCGCCGAAGAAGCGCAGGAAGCCGAGGAGCTCGCCGCCGCGCTCGCCGCCGTTCGCGCGGCCGAGCGAGGCGAGACCGACGGAACGACCGCGCGCGCGCGTCGCCGACCGCGTCGCGGGAAACGGACGGGGAGAGACGCCGCGCCGACGTCGACGTCAGAGACGACGAAAAAACCCACGAAACCGAAGAACCCGACAGAACGAACGCGCGAACGACGACCGAACGACGATCGGGACGACGCGCGCGCGCCCAGACGTCGTCGTCGCCCGAAGCCCGACGCGCCGCGCGCCGACGCGCCCGGCGAGACGACGACGAATACCCATAGTACGTAGATGGAGTAAAATAGTTACATAAAACGACTCTAGTACCGTATAGTATGACTTCAAACCCGCATGTACCAAAAAGTACACGCGTGAAACCCTGAAGGCTACGCGCGCGACGCCCGCGCGCGCGCGGCACACGTCGACGCCTCGCGCACGCCGCGATCCGGTCGAGAGTTCACGCATCGCATCGTTCACGCCTCGCTCGTCGACATGCCGTTCGCGCTTCCCACCGCCTCCGCCGTGCGCGCGCCTCGCGCCGCGCGGGCCCGCACCCCATCATCGCGCTCGAACGCGTCGTCCGCGTCTCGCGCGGCGGTGCGCGCGCGCGCGGGTCCGTCCGGTGACGTCAAGAAGGTTGTCTTGGCGTACTCTGGTGGATTGGACACGTCCATCATCCTGAAGTGGTTGCAAGACACGTACGGGTGCGAGGTCGTGACGTTTACGGCGGATTTGGGCCAAGGCGAGGAGCTGGAACCGGCGCGCGCCAAGGCTGCGCAATTCGGTGTCAAGGAGATTTTCGTGGACGATTTGCGAGAAGAGTTCGTTCGGGATTACGTGTTCCCGATGTTCCGCGCGAACGCTGTGTACGAGGGGACGTATTTGTTGGGGACGTCCATCGCGCGTCCGCTCATCGCCAAGCGACAAATCGAAATCGCCAAGCAAGTGGGCGCGGACGCCGTGTGTCACGGCGCGACGGGTAAGGGTAACGATCAAGTGCGATTTGAACTCGGGTATTACGGATTGAAGCCGGACGTCAAGGTGATCGCGCCGTGGAGAGAGTGGGACTTGAACTCGCGCACCAAGTTGTTGGCGTACGCCGACGCCGCGGGCATTCCGGTGGCGCAATCCAAGCGTCAAGACGCGCCGTATTCCACCGATGCCAACCTCTTGCACATCTCGTACGAGGGTAACGCGTTGGAGGATCCGTGGGTGGAGTACTCCGAGGACATGTTCACGCGATCGGTGAGCCCGGAGAACGCGCCGGACACGCCGACGTACATCGAAGTCGACTTTGAAAAGGGCGATCCGGTGGCCATCGACGGCGTTCGATACTCTCCGGCGGACATGTTAGCCAAGCTCAACGAACTCGGCGGTGCGAACGGGATCGGTCGATTGGACATCGTCGAGTCTCGTTTCGTCGGCATGAAGTCTCGCGGCGTGTACGAAACCCCGGGCGGTACCATTCTCTTGGCGGTGCGACGCGCGCTCGAAACCGTCTGCCTCGATCGCGGTGAGATGCACTACAAGGATCAAATGATGCCGCAATACGCCGAGCTCATCTACAACGGGTTCTGGTTCTCTCCGGAACGCGAGATGATGCAAGCCGCCATCGACAAGTGCTCCGAAAACGTCACCGGTACCGTTCGCGCCAAGCTCTACAAGGGCAACGTCATCGTCGTCGGACGCAAGGCGGACAACACGCTGTACGACGACCGACTCTCGACGTTCGAGGAAGACGGCGGGGCGTACGACCAAAAGGACGCCGCCGGTTTCATCAAGTTGCAAGCGCTTCGTCTCCGCACCCTCAAGGCGGCGCGCGACAAGTAACGACGCCATCGACATTATTGATTGTTTGAAAACCAGCTGTAAGTAAGAGACGTATTCGTTCGTCGGTATGAAACGCTAATAATCTACAGTACCGTGCGCGAGACTGTGCTCTACGCTCTACTACGCATTATCCTCCTCGATGCGCGAAAACGCCACCGCGTCAAACATTCGCGCGACGTCCGGCGGCACCCGCATACCGTCCGGCGGCGGAGGTAACGACCAAGGATCGTCGCAACACGCCGCGTACGCGCGTGCGTACGGGCCGATGAACCGGTCGGGCCATTTAAATGTTCGAAGTTGACTCTCGATGATGCTCGTCAATTCGTCGTGAATCGCCAGCTCGCGCTCGGCGGCGGATGTTGCGAGCGCCTTTTCTCGGTCGCGCGTCACCCGTCTCGCGCGCGCGCGCGTCGCGTCGTACGTCTGTCGAGCAAAGACTTTGGCGAAATCGATGACACCCTCCGCGGGACGCCCGGGACGTTCGGCCGGCGCGGCGTCTTCGAGACGGGCGCGCACGCGAAAATCAGCGACGTTGACGTCGACGTGCGCGTCCACCAGAGCGAGCCAGTGCGACCGCTGGTGCCCGCCTCGACTCTTTTCGAGCGCGCGATGGAGCGATAATCGCGCCTGGCCCGCGAAGACGCCCTCACGCGTTCGCGCGTCGACGTGGAACAGTCGAAACTCGAGAGTGCGATCCGGACGCGCGACGCCTCGGTCGAGCTCCGCGCGAGACGTCTCGCGACTGGTGACTTTGAACCGTAACCAGTGATTCCACACCGGTGACGTCGTCTTTTCGCACACCTTCGTGCGAAACGTCGCATTCCCGCACGTCGTCTCGACGAAGACGTCGCTCGACCCGAAGACGTCGCCCGCGCTCACGTCGTCGGCTCTCTTGACGCATACCCGTAAATCAGTCCTCGCGTCGTCTTCGAAATACACCACGACGTTGAGCGCGCCCGCGGGCTCCAGTTTCGAGGGTATCTGTCGCCACGGCGTCTCTTTGGCCGCCGCTCGCGCGTCCGTCGGTCTCGCGGCGCCGAGCTCTCGAACGTGAATCGCCGTCTGCGCCAATATATCGTCCCGTCCCACGACGTCTGCGTCGTACAACTCAAACGTGAGATACGAATCTGACCTTCGATCGACGCGCGTGAACGTGAACCGTTCGTTCCACACGGGATCGAGCGTTCGACGCGCCGTCTTGGTCCGTCGAACATCCTTCGAGGAAACGCCGCGGACCGACCCTCGACGCGCGCGCCGGACGCCGTCGCCGTCCTCCTCGTCGTCCTCCTCCTCTTCGCCGTCGCGTCGCCGCTCTTCTTCCGCCCGCGCGATGAGCTGGAGTCTCTCCGCGCTCTCGTTCACGCGGTGAAGCGTCACGACGACGTACGGATCGCTCAAACCGTTGGAGTCGCTCGCCTTGACGCGTCGCGCGCGCTCGCACCGCACGCGCAACACGCCCTCGCGTTCGTGATCAAAGTGCGCGCACCACGTAAACGTGCCGAGATTTTCTCTCGCTCGACGCTCGTGCGTCGCGGGCATCCACGTAAACTCCTTAAAATCGCCCTCGACGGCGCGTCGGACGGAGAACTCGACGATTCCCAGCGGATACGCGTCTCGCTCTTCGCCCGACCGCTTCGCTCGAAACACCGACAGTCTCGCGACGTCCCGCGGCGACGCTCGAGTGACGTAACACGCGAACGACGTCTTGAACCGAAACAGTGACGACGACGACGACGACGACGCGACGTCGCCGCTCGAACGCAGCGTCGTATCGTCGTCGTCCTCGTCGTCGTCCGAACCGTCGTCGCCCGAACCGTCGTCGCGCGGCGCGTCCCGGCGTCGTCGGCCCGAGCTCCGTCGTCTTTGACTCTCTCTCGCTCGCGTCACCGGCGCGTCGTCGTGCGTCGTGAACGTGCGCGCGTCGGTGAGTAAAGGACCCGGGGCGATCTCGCACGTCGCGCACGCGCGTCGGACGTCGCGAGGGAGTCCGCGCGCGGCGTCGAATTCAATGGTGAGCAGTAACGGTTTGAGCTCGTCATCGTTCGATGTCTTGGCGAGCGCGCGCGCGCGAGATTCGTCGACGGCGTCGATGACGAGACGACCATCGACGTCGTATTCGACGCACGCGCGAGGCGCGAGGCGCGACGACGTCGACGTCGTCGTCGTCTCGTCCGCGCGGGACATGATGTGACGTTTTCGAGCCGGCGAGCTCGTCGGGACGCGTTCTCCCGACTCGACGACTTTTGCTCTTCTATTCTACTAAGTAGTACTACACTCTATGTACGATCTGCGTGTCTAGTTTCGTGTGAATCACGCGCGAGCGGCGGTGCACGCAAAGGCGCGCACGGGATCGCCGGCGTGCGCGCGTCTCGCGTCGGCGAATAAAAATTTGGGCGAAGACGCGTCGGCGCGCACCTCCTCGACGACGCTCGTGACGTCTACTGGGTACAGACGCGCGCGTTCGAGCGCGCGAATGAGCACACGCATCGTTTCTTCTTGACGCACGGCGCTCAGAACGAGCGCGCACGGCGTGGTGGCATACGCGTCGACGAGTCTCGACCGCGCGGACGCGGCGTCGAGCGTCTCGAGCGGCGTCCGCTCCGCGTCGTCATCGCTCGGCGTCGCCCCCAGGAGCGCACCGATCGCGCGCACGAGTCCCGGAATCAGCGTCGGATCGTACGAACAATCCGCCGCGAGCACGAAATCCGCGCGCATGCGCCGCATGATGTCGACGTCGGCGCGTTCCCAATCCAACGCGCGAATCGACGCCTCCAACGCCGCGTCGCTCGACGCGCCTCGCGTCACCACCGGCGCCTCTAAATCGTCCACGCGCACGCGATACGTCCCACACTGGGCGTCCATCTCTCTGTTCACCTCGAGATTCATTCGTAAATTCTCCAACGCGCGCGCGTCTCGATCCGTCGCCGTCATCGCGCGAGGCGCCGCTCGACACAACGTCGTCGCCGTCACCCCCGTCCCACTTCCGAGCTCCACCACGCGTCTGTCTCGCACCAACGTCCCGCCGACGTCTGACATGATGAATTCACTCGCCGTGAACCCGGCGGACCACGCGAACGCGCCCGTGGATCCCGCCAACGCGTCGGTTTGCGTCCTCGCGCGCACGGCGTCGACGACGCGCGTCCCCAACGCCGTCGCGGGACGCATCTCTCTCGCCTCGATCGCGTCTTCGCGCGCGGGCGTCGCGTCGCACAGAAACACTTTGCGTCTCCATCCCTCAGACTCTGCGTTCGCCTCGTCGTCGTCCAAGTCGTCCAAGTCGTCCACGAACATGGTTTCGGCCAAGTCGTCGCGCGTCTCGCCGTCGCCGCGTCCCTCCCGCGCCTCCCTCTCGATCGTCTTACACGCCTCGCGCGCCGCGCGACGCGCGTACGACGGAGAAAATTTCGCACACGTTCGAAGCGCGCGCGCGAGCGTCGCCTGCGCGCGCGCGTCGAGCGTCGAGACGCCGCCGTTTTTGTGTGCGCTCGTCGTCATCGCCTCCTCGATCGCGCTTCTCGGATCGCACTGCGCGAGCGCGCGCGCGAGCACGCGCGCGAAGACGCACTCGTCGTCGTCCGCGGTGCCGTCCGCGATGACGGCCGCGTCGCGCGTCATCGCGCGTCGCGAGGTGATGACGACGATGCGACGCCCATCATTCATCAATCATCAACTTCAGACGCCCGCGCGCGCGCCGCGCCTCGACCGCTCGCCCCCGACCGCGTCGACATGTCGCCGACCGCGTTTCTCGACGCGTTCGCCTCCTCGCTCGGCGTCGACGCGAACGTCGTCCCGCTCTACATCGCCCGCGCGCTCGTCGCCGTGGTGGTGGCCTATTTCCTCGCCGCGCGCATCCTCGTCCGCGCCGACGCCGGACGAGGTAAAGATCGCGCGCGCGCGACGAAACCGGATCCGATGACACCGTACGCGCCGACCGAGATCGCGAGACACGCGTCTGTGGACGATTTATGGGTCATCATCGACGACAAGGTGTACGACCTCACCGACTACGTCGACGAACACCCCGGCGGGACGGAGGCCATCGCGAAAAACGCCGGGAAGGACGCCACGGTGGGGTTTAAGGGACCACAACATCCGTCCAGAGTGTTCGACATCGTCGAGGAGTATCGCGTGGGGGTGGTGGCGAAACCGTGACGCGCGCGCGGTTCGGTTTCGGCGGTGGATTTTTCGGCTTCGCGAGCGCGAGACGCGGCGCGGTCGGTACCGACGATCGACGCGCGCGCGAGACGCCGCGACGAACGATTGATTGTGATAGATAGTAGTTTTACGACGCACGCGACGTTCGAGTTCGCGCGCACGGGCGCCGACACGACGTCTCGACCGCGTCCCGGTCTAAGACGTCCCGAAAAGTGACTGGTGACGTCACGCCTCGTCTAATCGTCAAAACGCGTCGCTCGTCGACCGATCGACGACGGTTCGACGACTCGCGCGGTCGTCGCGCGTGGAACCTTTCGTCCGCGACGCGTCGGTGGGCGTCGATGCGCGCGATGACGACGGTATCCGCGTCGACGGCGACGGGAAAGACGACGACGCGGTCGGCGGCTCGAGGAGATAAGAGGAGGATGATTCGAGCGTCGTGTCGACCGCGCGCGACGTCCGCGCGCGCGATGACGACGCACGAGGCGTCGACGATGGCCGTCGCGTCCGCGCGCGGCGCGTCTCTCGGTGCGCGCGTCTTGAGAGCGGGTACCGTCGACGCGCGCGCGCGCTCGCGAGGGTCGGCGGCGGCGAAGACGCGGGCGACGACGGAAGACGACGACGATGCGGAGACTCGTGCGGATTCTGAACTCACGCAAGGAATGATCGACGCCATGAACGCGCGACGCGCGCGGAAACAGCGGGAACAGTCTCGTCAACAGTCCCCGGGTGGTGGATTGGAGGACGTCAACCCGGTGGCGTTGGGACGCAAGTCGCGCGCGGCTTTCGATCAAGTCTTCAAGCGTCTCACCTCGCTCACATCCATACCGGGGCAGAGTGGATCGGTGACGGACGGTGCGGCGTACGTTGATGGGGTGTACGACGCGGAATTGTTGAGCGGGAGCTCGGTGGGGGAGTACGAGACGCCGAACGCAAAGTTTACGACGGTGCTCGTGACGGGGGCGACGGGACGCGTGGGACGGGTGTTGATTCGTAAGTTGCTCTTGCGTGGATACACCGTCAAGGCGCTCGTTCGACGAGAGAGCGACGTGGAGGTTTTACCGGGACTCGTGCAAGTCATCGTCGGCGACGTCGGGGATAAGGAGACGATTCAAAACGCCACGGCGGGGGTGAACAAGGTGATTTACTGCGCGAGCGCCAAGACGCGCGTGACGAGCGATTTGTTCAACGTCGACGTCGAGGGCGTGAAGAACGTCGTGTCGTGCATGCAAGATTACTATCATAAGCTCGCGTCGAGACGCGCGGGGAGAAGCGCGAAATCCAAGGTGATGTTGACGAATTTCAAACACCCGACGGCGTACGAGACGTGGTCGACGCGAGACAACGGCGAGGGCGACGCCGCCGGCGACTCGGATGGACGATGGTCCGCCGCCGCGGAGATGCAGCGGGTGAATTTCGATCCGTTGTATCCGGAAGATGAAGACAAACCGTTCAAGTTTGCCAGCTTTAATGGTTTCATCACCAGTCGCACCGGCAAGGCGGAGATCGCCGCGTCGACGACAGACTTGCAAGCCGACGTCGACTACGCCACCATGGAGGGTTTACTCTTTCGATTAAAGGGCGACGGGAAGCGATACAGCGTCATGCTCACGCAGGACGATGGACTGAGGTTTAGATTCTCATTCAACACCACGGGCGGTTGGCAGGTGATTCGCATGCCCTTTCATAAATTCGTCAACGAGGGCGAGACGTCGTGGGGCGCCGACGGCGAGGCGACGCTCGATTTGGCGCGCGTGACGGACATCGGCGTTCGTTTCGACGCGAGAAAGAATCAGCGCGACGTCTCCATGACGGACGTCATGAGCGGGAGTAACAACATGTTCGATCTCACCCTCGAGTACGTCAAGGCGATTCCTCGAGGCGAGGAACCGGACGTCATCTTGGTGTCGTGCTTCGGCGCCGGTTTGGAGGAGGGCGAGGATAAGGAGCGCGTGCTCAAGATGAAGCGCGACGGCGAGCGCGTGTTGCGGAACTCCGGGGTCGGGTACACGATCGTTCGACCGGGTGAACTCGTGGACGAGGCTGGGGGTGGGAAGGCGTTGGTGTTTGATCAGACGGAACGCATCAATACGCCGATTTCGTGCGCCGACGTCGCCGACGTCTGCGTCAAGGCAATGCACGACGAACAGGCGAGGAATCGTTCGTTCGACGTCGGGTACGAATACGAAGCCACCGAATCCGAGTACGAGTTGGTGACGCAGGTAAAGAGCAGTAAGAGCGGTAATTACCTCACCCCGGCGCTCGAGTCGCTCGAGAGAAACACGTAAACGAGAGAGCGATTGTCATCCATGTAAGACGACGACGATACATACTACGTACTTTGTTTGACTACACTACGACACGATACGACACGTACCCACGCGCGCATCGCCTCACGACGTCGCCGCCGTGAGCTGCGGACGCACGACGCCGAGCAAGGATTCATTCTCCTCGACGTATCTCTGCAAGAGACGCTCCGCCGCCGCCGCCGCGAGCGCCGCGCCCTCCGCGCGTCCACCCTCTCCCGCGTATTCGCGCAATTTTCTCGCGCACAACACCACCCCATACATCGCGCGCACGTCTCTCCCGTTCGTGAAATCCAACGCAGCGGCGAAATGATTCTTGGCGTCTCTCAGATTCCGCTCGCCTCCCATCGCGTACAACGTCTCCGCCGCGCGTCTGTGCGCGCTCGGATCGAACGGCATCGCGCACATCACCTCCTCGTAACAAAACAACGCCTCCTCGTACGCGCACCGCATCGCGTGCGCGCGTCCGAGCTCCAACCACGCGCGTTCATCCCCACCGAACCGTTCGACGTACGCCGTGAGCGCGCGCGTCGCCTCGACGTCGTCGCCGACGTGACGCGCCGCCGCGATTTTCATTCGCGACGCCCGTCCATCCGCGTCGCCATCCTTCACCGCCATCACGCCGTCTAATATCTCGTGCGCGCGTTTCACGTCACCGCGCGCCAACGCCGCCGCGCACCGCGCGAACGCCGCCCGTCTCGACGTTTCGCCGAAACGCGTCGTCGTCGCCCGCGCCAACGCGTCGGCGCCGTCCGCGTCCCCGGCGTCCGCGCACGCCCACACCCCGCGTTCGACGCGCGCGTGGACGTCACCGCGCGACGACGACGCGAACGCGCGCGACTCGGCGCTCGTCGGATCGTCGAGCGCGCGCGCGTGGGCGCCGAACGCGCGACGCCAGATTGATGAAATCTCACGACCGGTGCCTCGTCGCGCCTCCGTGACGACGCGCGCGAGGTCGGGAGCGCTGACGGTCGACGCGGTGGATGTCGATGGACGACGTCGCGCGTCGTCGAGGGGCGAGCGCGTCGTCGGCGTCGTCATGATGGACGGCGTCGCGATCTGATGAACGATGTCACGCGATCCATCATCATCGTCATCCTCACTCGCGCGCGCGCGACGCCTCGTCGTCGACTCGCCCGTTCGACCGTTCGACCGTTCGACCGTTCGTTCGTCCGACGCGCGCGATGCGACGCGCGCTCGCGCTCGCGACGACGACGACGACGACGACGATCGGGACGGGAAAGGTTTTCTTCCAAACCACCACCGTCCCCGTCGTCGTCGCGAGCGCGCGCACCGATCGCGCGATGCGACGCGCGTCCACCTTGTGCGTGCGCGTCTCCGTCTCCTCGTCCCGGTCGTCGCGTCGTTCGCGTCTCGCGTCTCGCGTCGACGCGAATCGTTTCGTCTCGCCTCTGACCCTCGTTTTGGTTTTTCGACGACGACATCAGGACGAAGATATTAGACGGGAGCGTGTGGTGCGTGTGAATCGACGCCGAGGACGACGCGCGCCGCGTGTGGTACGCATCATCATCGCGCGTGACTGAGTGACTCGACGCTTTTTTTTCTCGCAGGCAACTCGACGGACGTAAAGGCGAACTCGTCGGCGAGGACGCGCTCGGAAACAAATATTACCGAAACCAGTCGTATCAACAGGGACGAAACCGGTGGGTGGTGCCCCCGAACCCGAACGATTACTCCGCGGCGAACATTCCTCGCGAGTGGCACGGATGGTTGCACCACATGAACGATGAACCGGGTCTTCCGAACGCCGTCGAACCGACGTACGAAGACGCGGCGCCGCTCTTCGTCGAGGGAAAATCGAGCGCGGGGACGTATCTTCCAAAAGGACACTTTTTACGCGCGAGACCGGGGGAGGTGACGCGATCGTGGGCGCGGTACCAATCGTGGACGCCGAATTGACGACGATCGCGCCGCGTCGTCGACGAGAAAAAGCTTGTATCAACGAATGAAATAAAAGTGAAAAAATTTAAAAAAGAAAGTCATCTCCGCACACATCGTCGGTCAAGCGTCACCTCGATGACGCGTCGATCGCCGAGAGCGTCGGACGAGGGCGAGAGGGACGATACCGATCGCATCGACGCGAGGGATGCGTACGCGCGCGATATATCTCTCGAGAGCGGTCTCAGTCGAAGCGGGACACCGCCGATCCCACCGTTACCCCCGGCTGAGTACGAGGCGATGATTCGCGCGCAGCGAGACCTCGGGCGGGCGATGCGAGTCGCGGCGTCGATCGCGGAGGGAGACGCTGGATACGGTCGTTCGGATGGGCTCGGCTCGCCGGCGCGCGAGGGGAGGAGGACGCGCGCGGGAGGCGTTGAAGAGCCCAGGGACGAGGACGGGGCGGAGGACTCGGAAGACTTTGAACACGAACGCCCGCGCGCGTTCGATGGAGCCGCGGTGGCGAGAGAACTCATGGGTGCGTACGCGGAGAGTGATTCTGGGTCTGGGGTGACGACGACGAGCGACTCGACGCGGGCGCGTGCGGCGCCTTTGGCGGCGGCGGCGGGCGCGAAACCGCCGGCGGAGACGCGGGACGCGCTCGAACGCGTCATGGTGGCGAAACCGCCGAGAGGCGCCGGACGGTACGACTCGGTGAACGTGGACGTCGTCGAACCGGTGAAACAGACGACGACGACGACGACGAACACGGGACGCGCCAAGGTTGGATGGGTACGCGTGAACACGCACGGCGCGGTGAACAAACTGAGTCTCGAAAAGACAAAGATCGCGTCGTTGCTTCGCGTACCGCTGAGAGATTTACGCGTGCTCGAACCGACGACGGCAGATTCGTATTCAGCGGCGGTACTGTGTCGAGAGCGCGCCATCGTGGTGAATCTCGAACAGATTAAGGTGTTAATCACGAGCGAGGAGGTCATCATGACGGATTCGCAGACGAGCACGGTGACGCACTTTTTACCCGAGCTGAGGAATCGATTGCTGCGGAGGAAAAGGATTCGAGAATCGAAATCGAACGCGAGCATGACGATTAATCTATCAGCCGTGGATTTGAGTGCGATGGGTGAGCCCGTGGCGACGACGACGAGCAAAGGCGGCGCGGCGGCGTCGCAGTCGGCGCCGTCGTCCATGGCGCCGACGCCCTCCGATCGTTCGCCCGATAAGCCGACGACGACGACGCAGGGCGCGGCTCCGACGGAGGAGTTTCCGTTTGAATTCGTCGCCTTGGAAGTGGCGCTCGAGATGGTGTGCAATTCCCTCGAGGTGGAGGCGAACAAGGTCGAACTCGACGCTAAACCGGCGCTCGAGGCTCTGCGCAAACGCGTCGATAACGTCAATCTCGAACGCGTACGAAGGATGAAGACGCGTCTCGTGCGAGTCGCCGGTCGCGTGAGTAAAGTGCGCGAGGAGATTCAACGTTATTTAGATGACGATTCAGACATGCGCGACATGTACCTGACGCGCAAGGCGAAACAAGAGTCTGAATCGTACGCCTCACCCGCGCCCGACGGTACCGGTCATAGAGGAGGTGATCAAACCATTACCGCCGCCGAGCGTCATCGGCTCGAACACGCGCTCAGCGTCTCGAGCGTCAGCGGTCGGTCGCCGCTCGGCGTCCACGGCGTCCACGTCCAGGGCGGCGACGCGCACGCCGCCTATTTCGACGCGTACGACGAGGATAAAGATTTACAAGAGCTCGAGGATTTACTCGAGACGTATTTCACCCACGTCGATTCCACCCATCGATCTCTGAACGGCCTCAACGAATACATTGACGATTTGGAAGATTTAATCGAGATTGAGCTCGATTCCCAGCGAAACCAGCTCATCAAGCTCGAGCTGATTCTCACCACGGCGACGCTGTCGCTCACGTGTTTCTCCGTCGTCGTCGGCATCTTCGGCATGAACATCAAAAACAACATCGAGAACAAACACGACGCCTTTTTATTCGTCGCGTGGTTCGGAACCGCGGCGACGGTGGGCATGTTTTTACTCTTGTTGCGCGTGTGTCGATACTACAAGCTCTTCTAGCGGGACGTCGCTCTCGGGACGCGAGACCGAGGCGCGTCGGCGGCGGCAGCGGCGGGTCGTTCGTAGCCGATACGATGTCGTCATCGTATCGAATAGTAAAAATAAAATCAAAACAAAACGATACTCGTTTCCGTCGTCTCTTCGCGCGTCGCGTCGCCGTCGAGCTCGCAGAGTGAAGGTGAAGCCTGAGTCGTCGGCGTCGGTGTCGGCGGACATGCCGATCGATTTCGCCGCGGTGCGCGCGAGAGCGAAAGCGTCGCGCGACACCGATCGCCGTCGCGGCGACGACGACGGTGACGACGCGCGCGCGGTGACGGGTGATGATGAAAAAGATGACTTTTTGAAAGATTACGATGAAATGGGCGCCGACGCCGACGACGTGTTCGCGAAACACGCGACGCCGATCGCCGGGATCGCGCTGTGCGATGCGTTCATCGATGAAGACACCGCGCGCGCGTTGGAGGCGCGCTTGATGCGCGAACCGGCGTCGAGTTGGACGTCCAAGACGAGAGGTCGGCGCGTGCACAACGTCGGCGGGGCGTCTCCGTCGGCGCCGTATCGAGACGAGGACGCGATGAAGACGCCGACGTACGCGAAACGATTGATGGAACACGTGTTTCGACGCGGTGGGACGGCGAACGCGCCGAATCACGTGTTGGTGAACGAGTACGAGGCGAACGCGGGCGTCGCGCCGCACTCGGACGGCGAGTGTTACGACAAAGACGTGGCGATTTTAACGCTTCGAGGTCGAGCGATGATTGAATTTTGGCCGAGCGACGACGGCGAGGGTGGCGCCGACGAACCGGTGATGAGTTTGGTGTTGGAACCGAGATCTTTGTTGATGTATCGAGGCGACGCGTATCGGTTGAGACACGGCATTCGGGAAACGGAATCGGACGTGGTGACGCGCGCGACGGCGAACGCGCGCGCGTTGGGACTCGAGGTCGGGGATGTGATTAAAAGGAATCCTCTCGGTCGCGTGTCCGTGGTGTTTGTGCGCAAAAAGCGCGCCGAATGACGGCGCTCGGTAGTTGGTAGTAGTCGGTCGTAGTCGGTAGTAGTCAGTCGTCTCGAGTGGAAGACACCAAGTCTTTCTTCCTTTCTTCGACGCACGGTTCACGACGGAGGCGCGCGAACGCGCCTCGGATCGTCATCGTCTCCCTCTTCGCCTCCCGGCGCTCGACGTCGTCTCGCCACCTCTCGCAACAGTCGCGCGCGCGCCGCGAATTCGCGCGCGCGTTCGCGACCTTCGCTCGCCCGTCGCGCCATCTCGTTCGCGCGCTGACGCATCCGTCTGTGCGCCTTCGAGTACATCACCTCCGCCTGGTGATCCAATTCCTCCGCCGCGCGTCGAAGCGACGCCGCGCGCGCCTCGAGTCGCGTCGGCGACGCGTTTTGGTCGACGTCCGCGCGTTCCTCCATCTCGATCTCTTCCACCAACATCTCTCGCGCCAGACGCTCCACCGTCTCCGCGTTCGTCTCCGCGCTCGCGTCGTCGTCGTCGTCGTCGACG
>Ga0181576_10002255_pt1 | contig 14469 bp, 11 predicted proteins | sample 101ome_22_FD_132464 | JGI IMG/M metagenome (GOLD analysis project Ga0181576, IMG submission 132464) | Coastal salt marsh microbial communities from the Groves Creek Marsh, Skidaway Island, Georgia - 101412BT metaG (megahit assembly) | ecosystem: Environmental > Aquatic > Marine > Intertidal... | reverse complement strand
CCGAACATAATAATCGTCTTTAGATGCAAATGCCAATTGCCTGATTTAGACAAGTTATTTTCTTTAAAATATTCGTTTACTCGGCGGTTCAGGGTTTTAAAAAACTGTGCCTTGTCCGCTCTAGGAAATTTTATCGTTGTATGCCCCACAATGAAAAGTTGAGATTAATTAGGTTGTCAATTGAAAACACTAAAATAAGCATCTAAGACTTAATACTCTGTCTTGAAGATTTAAAATTATCAAGGAAGATGTATTTTTGACGTTAATAACTACTATGGAGCTCCTTGAAACCTATTTCCCTGAATTAAGCGATGATCAAAAAGATCATTTTAACGCATTGGATGGACTTTATCGCTATTGGAATGATCAGATAAATGTTGTTTCTCGAAAGGACATTGATGCCCTGTATGAGCGCCATGTGCTTCATTCCTTAGGCATTGCCAAAGTCGTTGCATTTAATAAGGGTGCGCGAATTTTGGATGTGGGTACCGGTGGGGGATTTCCTGGAATTCCATTAGCCATTTTATTTCCTGAAACGGAATTCGTTTTGGTCGATAGTATTGGTAAAAAGATAAAAGTGGTTCATCAGGTGGCTGAATCATTGGGCTTAGACAATGTATCGGCCTTTCATAAAAGAGCGGAATTGACTCAAGGGTCCTACGATTTTGTGGTCACTAGAGCCGTTACCAAAATGGAAGGACTCGTGGCTTGGACCCATCAAAAGATACGCAAGGATTCTACCCACAGTATACCCAATGGAATACTCGCACTAAAGGGCGGTGATCTCACTGACGAGTTACGCCGGTATCGAAAATCTGGGATTTATAATTTATCGGAGTTTTTTAAGGAGGAGTTTTTTGAGACCAAGGTTGTGGTCCATGTCCCACTGGGGTGAGCATAATTTAGGGATACTTTCTTTTCGCTCAAATGATATTAGGAATAAAAAATCCCGGCCGAAGGCCGGGATTTTTTATTCTATTCCATGATAGCTTAAACTACTCAACAATAATTTTTTTCACACAAGAGCGTTGATTTTCAGATAATTGGAGTAAATAAACCCCTGGTGTCATCCCGGTTACGTCAATAGAACTTTGTCCCGATTGGAGTGAACCAGTCATGATTTTCTGACCTATGATGTTGGAAAGCACAAAAAGCGTGGTTTGACTGATGCCTGATAGCTCTATGTTTCCGCGTGTTGGATTGGGCCAAATGCCTACCTCTTGGTCAAAAGAAGTATCCTCTAGGCCTAAAATAGTTTCCACTTTGTAACCAAAGGTACGTTCTAGAGTGGCTCCAAATTCACCATCAGTTTGCAATATTTGATTCCCAGAAGCATCGCGCAAGAGGACCTCGGTTCCTCCATTACCCATACTGTCATAGATCGTAAAAGTGTAGCAGCTTTCTGTGGTCATTGAAATCACCTGTGTAAAGGTTTCAAAAGATCCATAGGGCCCTCCACTGGCATAAACGGCACCGGTATAATCCACCATTTCCCAAGTAAATTCATTACCAAAGCCATCAGTATCGATGGTAAGATTCAGATTTCCTTGATATTCTTCGGCTTCAAAAAATTCAATTTCTCTATCATTATTGCCATTAAAATCATCATTTCCAATGGTTACTGCAACCACATTACTGCCATTAAAGGGAAATTCTTGTGCAGGCAAAGTCACGAAGGTCTGTTCCAAAGAGGGCAGGTTACCGTTCCAAGTGTAATTATAGGAAGCTCCATTAATTTCGTAGGTGATTTGTGCAGAGGTAGCTGTTTGTGTTCCGACATTCTGCAATAAAATTTCTGGTCCTAAAACGCCGTAGCAAACCTCACCAATGGGTGATATGGCGCCAACAGATAAATCGTTTTGAAAACTTACGACTAAATCTGGTGTGTTTGCATTACCGCTTATAATGTCTTGACTGCTTTCAGCCATGAAGACAACCACCTCAAGATCGGCCAACTGAGTTGGAACACCATTATAATCTGGTGGAACACTATAATTATAGGTTCGATCGATAAACGTGCCGGCGGTTGTTGTTGTTATTTCCTCACCAAATTGACCTGTAATTAAATCCACTAAACGATGCTTATGGACATAATTATTACCCTGGCCCCCTCCAGTTTGTGGACCGAGCGTATTGTTTTGTAATAAGGCTACGTTTAAATAATTCTGGCCTACGGGACTTGAACCTGTATAATAAGCCTCAACATGGATTTCTAATTCACCTGTTGATGCATTTAGGGTTGATTCAACTCCAAGATTAACATAAGAAGTGTTCGCAATTGTTTGATTTGTTGCACTTTCCCAGTTTTCTCGATTCATCGCGCGGCTTGTAGACCCATTTTGGGACAATCCTTGAAAAAACAATCGATTCACTGTTCCCGCAGGATAACCAATGAGTTCCGATTGTTGAACTAGAGCAGCGCCCCAAGGGGTGCGAAAATCGGGCGCACCTGGCAATGGCGCTGCAAAACTGCCCGCGTGAATATTGATGATAAATACATCGTCAGGATTTTGAGCCTGTATTGCCTCAGCTATTGCATGGCCCTCTGGACAATAGGTACAATATATTCCAGTAAACTCTTCAAGGATAACTTTTGCGTTTTCAGGATTGGTACTAACAATAGTTTGGCCCATTGCACTTAGTGCAATGAGCCAAACAGGTAATGTAAATAATTTCATGGTCATTAATAGTTATGAAATTATCTCGCGATAATTAATTTTTCTGTCTGGGTCTGATTTCCCTTTGATAAACGAACAAAATACGTCCCTGCAATAAGGGTACTCACATCCATTTGAACTTGATTGTTTGCTTGAACTTGGCTCCAAACCTTGCGCCCTAATACGTCATAAACGGCAATTGAAGCTTGTTTCGCCCCAACAATGTTTACGATGTTTTGAGCAGGATTTGGATAAAATACAGCGTCAATGGTCTGGACATCATTTGTTCCGAGGGTAATTACTTGGAAACCAAATGTTTTACTTGCTCCAGAGCCATAGTCTCCATTGGATTGCCATATAACGGTACCTTGATCATCCACTAAAGAAACACCGCCAGAAAGCAGACCATCTCCATAAGAATCGTACATGTTAAACGTATAGCAACTCTCCGAAGGTAAACTAATGGTCTCAGTGTACGTACTATTGTTTCCGTAAGGACCTCCATTGGCTACCATAGCGCCAGTGTAGTCTCTTACATCCCAAGTGACTTCGCTACCCCATCCATCTGTCGTAATGGTCAGTGTAAGGTCTCCTGAATATTCTTGGGCATCAGCAAAAGTTATGGTTTGTGTATTGTTGCTAATATTGTCATCCTCGGCAGCAGTAACCGTGACTGTATTTGTTCCGTTAAAAACAAAAGGACTCATCGGTAATTCTACAGAGGTTGATTGTAGCGAAGCTAAACTCCCAGTCCAGGTATATTCATACGTAAGGTCATTAATGGTGTATACAAGGTCAACTGAAGTTAACGTGTCGATACCTACGTTTTGAATATTAATGGTTGGGGCGATTTCTCCAAAACACTGTTCTGGTATCTCCTCAATAAAACGGACAGAAACGTCATTTTGATTCACTAATCCAGTAAAAGTTGGGTAGGCCCCGTTACCACTGATGATTTCTTGGGTCGTCTCGGTCATGAATACAACGACTTCCAAATCTGCATATTCAACGGGAATTCCGTTGTAATCTGCTGGGATTTGGTAGGTAAACGTTTGCGCATGGAAATCCCCAGCCATTGTTTCGGTGATTTCCACACCCCATTGGCCGGTAATCATATCAACCAAACGGTGCATGTGGTTGTAATTATTTCCTGCGTTACCGCCTGTTTGAGGGCCCGAGGTGTTGTTTTGGAGGAGGGCTACATTTAAAAAGTTTGAAGGCTCTGGACTTGATCCTGTATAATAGGCTTCGACCAAGACAGTCATTTCTCCCGTACTGACATCGACACTCACTTCTGTGGCCATATTGAGATAAGAGGCATAACCAAGGTTTTCGTTACTCGTTGCCGCCCAAGTTCCACGACTTTGCGCTGTTCCGGTGCCTCCATTTTGCGCGGTTCCAGGAAAATAATGACGATTTACAGTACCGGCAGGATAACCAACGAGTTGAGATTGATTTGCAATCGCTGCACCCCATTGAGTTCGGAAATCAGGATCGTTACCACTTGGATTTGCAAAACTTCCAGTATGGATGTTAATTAAAAATACATCACCCGGATGTTGATTCTGAATGTTTTGTGCAATAGTATGACCCTGAGGACAATACACGCAGTAAATTCCGGTGAATTCTTCTAGAATAACTTTGGCGTTCTCTGGAGCAGTGCTCACAATGGTTTGAGCCGCTACGAAGGGGGCCAAAAGCAAAAAGAACAAAATTGATTTTATTTTCATTCTTTTAGTAATTAATTGGTTGTTATATAGTTATAGTTTTACGACTTTTTCAACACGGCGCTGACCGTTTTGATCTAGTGCCACGAAATAGGTGCCACTCAGTAATTGACTAAAGTCTATTATTTCATTTGAATTGCTAATCGATTGGGTCATTAGAACTTTTCCAAGAACATCGTAAACAGTCAATTTTGTGTTTTGAGCGTTTAAAATATTAACACGACTGTTGGTTGGATTTGGGAAAATACTGAGCTGACTCAAAAACTGATCTCCAGCATCTAAAATAAATTCTGTTTGGAACGGCACGCCTGCGCCAGCACCATAATTTCCACTGGAGTTAAAGATGACGTTGTTGTCACTGTCATAAAGCACAACAGATTCTCCACCATTACCTCCTGAATCTCTCAAGTTAAATTTATAGCAGTCACCGGGTAGGTTGAAACTTTGGGTAATGTTCGTTGCACCGTTGTATGGACCACCTTCTGCCACTACCTCGCCGGAGCCATTGAGAATTTCCCAAGTACATTCTTGACCTTGGCTATCAGTATTGAGAATTAAGTTTACCGTATTGGTGTTTTCGAACGTTAATTGATTAAAGGATTCCGAAAGTGTATTGTTATTATTCTCTTCATCCGCTTCTACACTTATCTCTACCGTGTTTGTCCCTTGAACCTCAAAGCTTACCCCAGGTAAAGTGACAAGCTCAGAATAAAGTGCTGGAATATTCCCGGTCCAAGTGTAGGTCTGAACGGCACTGCCGTTAACTGAATAGCTTACATCAACTGAAGTAAGTGGATCGTTACCGTAGTTTTTTAGCTCAAAAACTGGCTCAAGAAATCCACATTGATCTGGAATCGAAGGGATTGATTCTACTGCTGCGTCATTTTGTGCTGTAATTCCTGTGTAAAGAGGCGTCGTTCCACTACCACTAATAACTTCTTGAGTCGTTTCTGTCATAAATACGACAATTTCTAAATCTAGAATCTCAATCGGAATTCCATTATGATCAGCAGGTATTTGGTAGGTATAAGTTCTATCAATGAACGAACCGGCAGTCGTCGGAGAAACATCTTCACCCCATTGGCCCGTAATCATATCGATTAGACGGTGCATGTGGTTGTACTGATTACCAGCACCTCCACCTGTTTGTGGTCCAAGGGTGTTGTTTTGAAGTAGGGCCACATTTAATTTATTTGTTGATTCTGGACTGCTTCCCGTGTAATACGCCTCAACATGTACCGTCATTTCATTGGTTTGAATGTCGATTTCTGCCTCTACAGCCATATTCATATAAGAGGACTCGCCAAGCGTTTGATTGCTGCGAGCAGTCCATGCACCGCGGCTCATCGCAGTTCCTGTTCCTCCATTTTGCGCCGATCCCGGAAAATAATGACGATTCACTGTTCCCGCTGGATAACCGGTTAAATTTGATTGGTTGGCAATTGCCGCACCATAGGGTGTTCTAAAATCTGGATCATTACCAGAAGGATTTGAGAAACTCCCCGTGTGAATGTTGATCAAATAAACATCATTTGGATTAGCGTCTTTTATGGCCTGTGCTATCGCATGGCCATCGGGACAATACGTACAATAGATTCCCGTAAATTCCTCTAAAATGACATTTTTGTTTTCTGGATTGGTCGAAACGATAGTCTGCGCTATCATGCTAAAGGTCATCCCAAAAATAATGACGAGTGTGCTGTAAAAGTGTTTCATTTTCTGTCGTAAATTTATTTTGACTAAAACTAACGAAAAAAAATTACAAATGCATTTTGTAAATACTTTTTCGGCGTAAATACCTATAAAATAGTAACTTGCAATAAACAAGTTAAATTAATGTAAACAGAAATTCTTGTAAAAAAGGAAAATTGTTTTTGACAATTTTTATCTTGCATGATATTATTTAAGCTCTTAAAAATAGACTTGATTAAACACTTGTAAAACACTATTTATGAAAACACTTTATACTTTTATTTTATCCCTATGTACAGCCGTTGCATTTGCGCAATTTACGGTTGAGACTCATGATGGAGATCCGATTTTAGACGGCTCGACCTGGACCTTCGGTATTTATGGTTTAGGGATTGCCGAACTGCCATTTTGGGTAAACAATGAGTCTGCCACTGAAGAAATTTATACCAAGATTGAATTTGTCAGTGCGGTAAATGGAGATGGATCTGGTGTACAATTATGCTTCGGTTTGTGTTACACCGATTTGGTATTTGGTGGATCTTATCCTCCAGGCTCTGAGGTTGTGACGATTCAGCCAGGTGAAAATCAGGGTTTTCCTGGAGATCACATTGCTAATTTTGTCGATGGTGGCGGGAATCCAATTGAATATGTATTTCGATTTTATCAAGTAGATGCTAATGGTGATCCTATAGGTGAGAATGTGACAATGACCTATCGCTATGATCCAAATCTTGCAGTAGGGGACAACGCACCACAAGTTAGCGTATTGCAAAACCTAGTCAGTACCCAGTTAAAATTACGTGCACAAGAGCGTATGGTTCTTGATCTTTATGATCTTCAAGGAAAAAAAGTAGGTCAGTATCAAGTGAACCAAGGAGATCAGTCTATTGACCTCACGCATTTGTCTGCCTCTATGTATATGGCGGTCATGCAAAACGAAGCTGGTCAGCAAAAGACTTTTAAAATTGTAAAGCGTTAATTGGGGATTATATTCTAATTCTATTAGTGGTTTCCTAGCATAAAAAATGCCCGCGGCGAAAGCCGCGGGCATTTTTTATAATCCAAATTCAGCTTAAAAGTTTTTCAATTAATGCACCGTTCACTTAATGCAGTCGTTTAAATCTTTTCCTCTACTTAAAAGGTGACATTTAAATTCATACTGAGGCCATTATTCTCAGGAACAAAGCGACATACACCACCTACACAAATTAATCCACCGCGCTGACGACCATAATTCATGGCAAAACGAACCCGTCCTTGGGTATAGCTTCCTCCAAAATTGTAATAGTGCACCTGTGTTTCTCCACCATAATTATAGGCGTCTGCACCATACACTGATAATTTAGAATTGAAGTTGTATTCCATTACCGCTCCAGCCCAATTTTTACGATCTTGTTCGGTTGATAGGTGTTGACCCACGAGGCGCACTGATCGGCCGCTTCCTAATTTATAGGTTCCCTCTGCGACGATGATCGATGCTTTGATATCACCTTGACTGCCTAGTGGTCCCCCTAATACAACTCCTTTATCCGCGATGACATTTTGATAAGTCAAAACAGTGTTTAAGTTCTTGTTCCATCGGTTCTTTATTTCAGCATTAATGTCTCTGAAATAGCGATCCCCTGAGCCAATAAATTCTACATCATACGATTGGTCGTCATAAAAAGTAGCCTCGAGACCGGCCCAATAAGAAAAGTTAGCGGCTACTTTAGTGCCTAACTTACCAAGAGTACTCTCTTTAGGAAAGGAGAAATAGACATCAGACTGAAACCCTACCTCACCTGCTCGCTGATCGAGTGGATCGGTAATAAGCCTTGGTTGGGCATTGTATACGTAGATATTGGTCAAAAGGTAATCCTGTTGTTTGGTCAGTGCCGGCGTGTAAGAAATGAGCTGCTGATTGAATTGATTGCCCTCAGCAAGACGGTCGGCGTAAAAATTAAAATTTTCCAAGCGTCTGAAGGTTGTACTGGCCCCTAATCCTTTTTGAGAATAGCCCAAATTGGCTTGAAGCGCCGTACCGTCATAAAGTCGGTTCGAAACAAGCTGTCCTTCATTAGCAATCACATCAGGATCCTTTTTGATGGCCTCAATATTTCCGTATAAACCGCCAAAACGCCAATCCATGCGTCCGGATAGGGCACCTACATTACTCGGGATTTGGTCATTTGTCCCTCTTTCTTGATAGCGACTCACATAACTGGCACCAAATCTTAAATCTCCACGGGAGAAATTTAATTGTTGCCCTAGGTCATAGTTGAGGTCATATCCATTAATGACGCCTTCGGTGAGCTCAAACCCATTGCGTTGTTGTCCCACTAAAGCAGTAAATGAAACAAAACTGTTCAGGTTATATTTAACGCGAGCCCCTTGAATCGCAGAATTGATCCCTAATTGACGATCTTCCCAACTGCGTAAAATTAATCCACTACCAAATTGTTCGTAGAAATACCCGGCAGTAATATCCAGGTCTTGGAGTTTGGCATTTAAAAAGTAATAGGCAATTCCGTTATTGTTGTCAAAAGTTGGACTGTATCCCAGTAGGGCCGAGGGGAGGTAACTTTCGTATTGCACCCCCGCGGTAAAATCACCAATATTATAATTGAGTTGTAAGTAATTATTAGAGCGAAAAGCGTCTTCTGGGGCGAGAAACCCCGGGTCGGTATCTGAGAGTTTTAACTCAGTATCGTCAAGCAGCCATTGGCTGTTTGATTCATATCCCCCATAAAGATATCCTTGATTGTTTTGCCCCCAAAGTGGTGTCAGGGCCAAAAAACAACTGGCGTAAAGTAATTTTTTCATCAAAATATAAATAAAGATTATTCTGCGTTAGCCAAAATCTGCTCGTAAAGCTCTAGCTCGGCTCCTGGTGCATAACCAGAATGGCGATAGATAATTTGCCCATTTTTGACCAAGACGGTCAAGGGTACAGTTGCAGCACCAAGTGCTCTTTTAACATCATTATTTGTGTCTAATAAGATATTGTAGTCCCATCCTTTTCCGTTAATCATCGGGCGGACACGACGCACAGTGCGGGCATCATCAATCGAAACCGCAATTAACGATACATTGGTTTCCTCTTGCCAATCGGTATAAATTTCACTGATTGCATCGAGTTCTTTGATACAGGGGACACACCAGGTCGCCCAAAGGGATATAATAGTCAGTGGAGATTGACTGGCTTCCTTTACCAAAGAAGTGCTTTGCCCGTCGAGTGTTTCTAATGCAATGTCAGGAAGGGAATCCTGCGCCAATAAAGTACCACTGGTAAATAGGAGCAAACCGAGAATTAGATTTTTCATAAAAATGGACGTCTTTTGATTAAGTTTGATAACAATATTAATGAAATTTTTGCCGTATTCATTGATTTTGCGCCAAGTCTTTGAATGCTTAAAAAAAATTCTCTTAGTAGGCATATAATTTTTGGCTATTTTAGCAAACAATCAGTAACCTAAATTTATCGATCAATGTCTTCAAATTTTCGCAATGTCCTTTTGTATTCTTTGGGAGTAGTTTTGTATTCTGCATGCAGTGAAAAGGAGGATTTTTCCAGCTTCAACACCAACACAGTAGAGCCGATTAATATCGGTTTAACTTACAGGGCAGCTTCTTTGCGCAATCAAGAAATTGCCTTTCAGGTTTTTGACGAGGAATCCAATGAAATTGTGGACAATATTACTTTTTTTGTCGATGGCAGTCCAATAGTGGGCAATACTTTTAGTGCCGACCAAGAGGGGGTATTTTCAGTTTATGCTGAATATGAGGAGCAAGGCACCTTGTCAACTACGGATACAGGGAGTTTTTCTGTAGTCATACCTACTAAAAACGTTCTTGTAGAGGATTATACGGGCACCTGGTGTGGTTATTGTCCCGCAGTGTCTGCAGCTGTTGACGCAGTTCAAGGGCTTACAGATCATATATCAATTGTTGCCTTGCACAATGGTGACGATTTATCATTAGCGATCGAACCGGACATTCGAGAAGGCTTAGGGGTGCCATCAGGTTCTCCTCGAGCACGAATTGATCGAACGATAGTCTGGGGATTGGGAACTCCTCCAGAATTTCCAACGCCCGATGTTTTGAGTCTTGCAGGAATTGATTCTCCAGTAGCCATTGGTTTGACCTCTAGTCTCAACGGACGTGCATTGAGTGTCAATGTATCGATCGCTTCAGAAGAGGCTTTGTCCGATCACAAATTAGTCGTTTATTTAACCGAAGATGGACTCCTGCGCGATCAAACCAATTATTATGACAACGATCAAAGCAGTCCTTATTTCGGATTAGGCAATCCCATGGTAGATTTTGAACAAAAACACGTTTTGCGTGCGGCCCTAACCGATGCTATTGGTGACCCGATACCAGCGCTAAATGCTTTGACCGACTACAACACACAAATCAGTTACACGATCCCAGAAGATTTTGCCATTGACCAACTCCAATTGGTGGTTATGGTGGTTGATCAAAATAACTTCGCCGTTAATACACAGCATGCGGCCTTAGAGGAAACTGTAATTTACGAGTAACTCAGCATTCAAGCATAATTCACAGGCCAAAAGCCCACAAGGGCATTTTTACCCCAATAGATTATCGATAAGTGTTAATCCATGAATGGGTATCGATAGTTTTTGGCCACCACGAGTTGTTCTTTAACTGTTCTTGGAGACACCCAGCGATATAGGTTTAATTTACTACCCGCTTTGTCATTGGTACCACTCGCTCTAGCGCCACCAAAAGGCTGTTGTCCCACTACGGCCCCGGTAGGTTTATCGTTAATGTAGAAATTCCCCGCGCTATTTTCCAGCGCGACGACGGCCTGATCTAAGGCGTAACGATCTTGACTAAACACCGCTCCCGTTAAGGCGTAATCACTGGTTTGGTCGACCAATTCTAAGGTTTGTGTCCAATCCTGGTCATGATAAACATAAATGGTCAAAACAGGACCGAAAAGCTCGGTTTCCATTGTTTTGTAGTGAGGGTTGTCCGTTTTGATTACAGTAGGTTCAATAAAATAACCTTTACTCTTGTCGTATCCACCGCCAAAAATAATTTCTGCGTCTTGGTCCTTTTTGGCCTGTTGGATATAATGAGCCAATTTATCAAAGGATCCCTCGTGAATGACCGCAGTCATGAAGTTTTGCGGATCTTCCGGTGAGCCTTGCTTGATGGTTTGTAATTCTTGAGTGAGCTTTTGCGCCACCACCGCCCAGAGACTTTCTGGGATGTAACAGCGACTGGCAGCACTACATTTTTGACCTTGAAACTCAAAAGCTCCACGAATAATTGCAGTAACCAAACCGTCAATATCGGCTGAGGGATGGGCGACAATAAAGTCTTTTCCGCCGGTCTCTCCGACAATTCTTGGATAAGTTTTATACTTGTGGATATTGTGTCCAATTTTCTGCCATAAATTTTTAAATACATCAGTTGAACCCGTAAAATGAAGTCCACTGAAATCGGGATGGCTCAATATTTCTTCGGTGATCATTACCGGATCCCCCATAATCATATTAATGACTCCTGCAGGGACTCCTGCTTCCTTAAACACTTCAAGAACAACTTGTGCAGAAAAGACTTGTGCATCACTGGGTTTCCAGATAACAACATTTCCCATGAGTGCAGCGCTAGAAGGCAGATTACCGGCTATTGCTGTAAAGTTAAATGGGGTGATGGCATATACGAACCCTTCCAAGGGACGATATTCCAATCGATTCCACGTTTCGGCTGTGGAATGAGGCTGTTCTTGATACATTTCAGTCATGTACGCCACATTAAAACGCAGAAAGTCAATAAACTCACATGCTGCATCGATCTCGGCTTGATGAACCGTTTTGGATTGAGCCAGCATTGTGGCCGCATTGATACGAGCGCGATAAGGTCCAGCGATGAGTTCGGCAGCGCGTAAAAATATAGCCGCTCTTTGTTCCCAGGGCGTTTGTGCCCATTTTTCTCGAGTGGACAAAGCAGTGTCTATGGCCTGTTGCACTTCAGCTTTAGAGGCTTTGTGAAAAACCCCAAGAGCGTGTTGGTGGTCATGTGGAGGATTCATGGACTGCGTGTTTCCCGTGCGAACCTCTTGGCCGTTGATGTACAAAGGGACTTCTGTGGTCTGGTGATACATCTGAGTATATGCGGCAAGAACAGCTGCGCGTTCAGGTGTACCAGGCGCATATGATTTTACAGGTTCGTTATGTGGTTTTGGTACGGAAAAAACACCTTTGTCCATGATTGTTTTGGGTATTAATTGTGATGAGTTTTTGTGCGTTGTGCACGGGGCAAAGGTACAAAAAATACTGCCCATACCCAAGACCAGTTGCCCTAAGGGCCAGGCCAAAATGATAAAAAAATAAAAGGTGAATTAGGTATAAGCCCGTGATGTTAATTGTTTGTGATGCTCGTAGAATTTCCACGGCCCCAGCCGATGAGTCGATCATAGCGTTCTCCCGGACCTTTGTAATAGACCAGTACCGTGTAATCGTTTTCTGTTTCCCAAAAGTTTCCGTTGATACGCCCTAAATCGATAGGGCCATCATCAATTTGGCTGGCAAAAGTATAGTTGTAAAATCCTTGCTTTAAAAACAATATGGTCTCCATGAGCCCTGAATCCGGGTTGTAATACAATTCATTAGTTTCTTGCGTGACGTAATTATTATAATTTCCATAGACAAAAACACGCTGGTTTTCTTCAGGAGTATACCTCAATGAAAAATGGGTCAATATATATTCCGCCTCAATACTCGAATTATTTGTGCCCAAAGCGCGAATGACGAAATTTCCATTGACATCCGGATTAAATGTATATGGGCGTTCGGCGCGAGGGTTTTGTGTGTATAAATAATGTTCAAAAACTTCGTTGAGTTCAACGCGCCTAATGCCTACATTAGCCACCCGCGCTTCCTTGCTGTCAAAATTAAGGAACTCATTGCCTCCCCAAAATGAGGCTTCTTTATCATAACGATAAATCAAATCTCGCCCCATGGTATATTGCGGGATGAGGTTGTCAATAACCCGATGTAGGTTGTTGTTTTGTATGATAACCGTTTTGACGGACTCGTTTGGATTGATCAGCAAAAGGTCATTGGGGTAAACGGTAAATTGAACCGCTTGTTTTTCATTGATATATCGCAAGTCCCGTGAACGTTTTACGGAAACGCCCACACCAACTTGTTCTTCCACAATCATGAATTTTCGTGTAAATATCAAATTGCCGTCATCATCATATAGATGAATCATGTAATTGCCACTCTTTTTAAACCCCCGTGTTTCGCGATTGGGAAAACGCACTTCGTAGTGGGAGTAGAGTTGTAGGCTATTTAATGAATTGAGATACTGTTCGATACGAACGTCATCAAATCCGTCAAGGTATTCCCCTTTGGAAAGATCGCTTGGCGTCCAATCAAAGTCGTGATGCGTTATTTTATAGTAAAAATCTTCTTCTGTTCCTCTTAAATCGTCAAAGCTCAGCCTGATCGATTCTCCCAATTTTACCACGGGTAATTGCGCCTGCTGGCTTCCGCCTTGAAACTGTATGGATTTAATGTACAGAGGTTCGGTTTTTTCTAAAGTTTGAGCTTGAATTACGCCCAGACTAAAGACCCCCAGAAGCATAAGATAAACGCGACACATAGATCAAAAATTTCTCTAATATAGCTAAAAATCTACAGTTGAATTCAGGTCAAATTGCGGGGCTTTTAAACCTCCTTAAATTTATCTAGGATTATTATGGAAAGCGGCTTTTAATTTCTAAATTTGCAGTCCCAAAATCGCTCTTTTTTGCGATCGAGGCACCAAAAAAAGAACGCTAATACTACATCTATGTCCAGAGACATTAAGATTAAAAAGGGTCTTAATATCAATTTAAAAGGTGAAGCGGAAAAGACACTTTCAAAGGCGCCTCGCGCAAAAGTGTTTGCTTTAAGACCTGAAAACTTTCACCTCGTTACTCCGAAACTTACTGTAAAAGAAGGCGCCAAAATCAAAGCTGGCGAAGTTCTATTTTACGACAAAAATCAAGAGTCAGTGACTTTTGTGAGTCCCGTGAGTGGGACGCTTAAAAGTGTCGAGCGGGGTCCAAAGCGGGTAATCACCCAATTGACCATTGAGGCCGATGTTAAGGATGAGTTTTTGGCACATCAACCTTTTGATGTCGAGAAGGCTGACGCAGAAGCCATCAAGGCGCATTTGTTGGCCAGCGGTTGTTGGCCTTTCATCATGCAAAGGCCGTATCACATAATCGCCCGAACAAACAAAACGCCAAAAGCGATTTTTATCTCAGGATATACCACAGCGCCTTTGGCCGCAGATTTAGATTTTGCTTTAATCGGAAAAGAAGATGATTTACAATTGGCCATTACGGCCTTGAGTAAACTCACTACAGGTTCTGTTCATGTTGGTGT
>Ga0181576_10002251_pt1 | contig 14484 bp, 13 predicted proteins | sample 101ome_22_FD_132464 | JGI IMG/M metagenome (GOLD analysis project Ga0181576, IMG submission 132464) | Coastal salt marsh microbial communities from the Groves Creek Marsh, Skidaway Island, Georgia - 101412BT metaG (megahit assembly) | ecosystem: Environmental > Aquatic > Marine > Intertidal... | reverse complement strand
GCCCCCGGCCGAAGCCCTTGCCGCCCGCGTCTCCCCGGTCCGTATCAACGGGGAGTGGGTTCAATGGGCCCCTCCCGCTCTCTCGCTTCCCGCCGAGTCCCCCCCCCCCCTCTAGACGGCCACCCAGGCGCCTCCGCAGGCAACACAGGCGTCGGCCCCGAGGCCGCCCCAGTGCGGGTCAAGAGCGTCGGCCCCGCCCAGATCCTGCCGCGGCGGCCCCGACGCTGGCGGGGGCGGGGCGCGCGCCAGAGCCCCGCAAGTCGCGCAGATGAGGGGATCGCCCGGGGGTGGTGGACGCTTCTTCCCGCCCGCAGGGTCCGTCAAGGGGAGGTCGAGGACGACGGCCGGCCGCGGGCCCCGCCCACCCGACCACACGCCTGCCGTGTCGACGACGCCGCACGGGGCAGGTGAGGGACAGGGTGCGTCACGGACTCCCGCGATGGCGGCGGCAGAGGCCAGGTGGCAAGCCGCCGTGGCGCGCGCGGCGGGGCCGGGGGGCAGGGCTGCGCAGCGCGGCCGGGTGGGAGGCCGACGGGCGAGGACGATGGCGGCAGCCCCGGTCCCAGCACCAACGACGCGACCCCAAGCCCCCGGAAGGAGAGCGCCGTCCGAAGGCAACGAGCGCGCCGCTGCGGAGTCGTCGGCGTCGTCGTCTTCCTCGGCGTCGTCGTCACTGAGTGCGAGGGCGGCGGCCGCACGGGCGCCGAGACCGGGGGGGGGGGCGGCACCCGAGGCCGACACGAGACGGGCCGCGCCCCTTCCCTCAAGGGGAATGACCACGGGCGCCGCGTAAGACAGAGCCCGCAGAGCGGCCCGACCGTCCGCCAGCACCGCCCAGGCGTCAAGAGATGGGTCGGGAATAGAGACCCGGCTGGCGGGCCGCCAAGACGACCCGGGTCTGAGGGCCTCAGCAAGAGCCGCGGCCGGGTCGTCACCGTCGTCAGATGCCGGCCTAGTCGCCTCTGCCGCCGCCCTAGTTGCCTCTGCTGCCACCACCGCCTCTGCCGCTGCCTTTTTCGACACTGTCGCCCAGGCCGCAATCTGCCCCCGGAGCAATTCGGCCTTTCCCGCGATGATCGCCTCCGATTTCCTGGCGCTGGCCGCCGCCGACCGTGCCACCTCGGCCTTTTCGGCTGCCACTCGCTCGCCCACTTCCGCCTCGGTCTGGGCCGCTGTGTCGCCGCTGACACGCGCCGAGGCAACGAGGCCTGCCGCAACGGCGGCAGCCTCGGCGGCCTCGCGCTTGGCATCGGCCTCCTTCGCCTTGACTGCCCCCAAGCCATAGGCGCAGAGGGCAAGACCCCCCCCCCCAACGCTGGCGCCGGCCTGGGGGGCAGGGGGGCAGGCCGCCACATCAGCGGCAGGTGGGAGGACGCCGGCAATGGGAGCGGCGGAGCTCGACGAGTCCGCGACGGCGGTGGCAGCGGCGGAGGCGTCAACGACCGCCCGGACAAGGCCAAGGGCGCGATCGGGCCATCCGCTAAGGGCTAGACGTCGGGCGCCTGGCCGGGCGCCATGGCCGCCGGGGGCCCCGGGACCCTCGATGGCGTCGCCGAGGGTCCGCGCAGCAGCGCGCAGGTGCAGCCGGGTCCGGGCGTCTCGAGCCCGCTCAGCAAGCGCGGCGAGGCTGCGGTGCGGCCCCCGCAAGGGCAGCGCCGACGGGGAGGACGAGGCGGTGGCGAAGGCCAAGGCGTCGTCGTCAGTCCCGAGGCCGGCGAGCACAGCCAGGCGGACTCCTTCGAGCCACAGAGACCCACAGGGATCGCTACCCAGGGCGGCGTCGAGAGTGCGCACGCAGACGATCACGGGGATGAGACGTGCAGCGGCTGCGCGCAATACCGTGGCGTTGTCCACGCCCCGGCGGACGGCGTTGGACCACGTCGCTAGGCGCGACCGTAGCACGGCGACAAAGCACCCGGTCCTAGCGCCCTCGGCTCGGGCCCAGAGGGCGGCCGCGGCCAGGCTGCGACCGCACGCGACATCGGCGTCGTCGTCGAGCGGGACGACGCGGACAGCGAGGCCTCCGGGCCGCGCGCAGGCCGCAGCGGCCCAGCACCCGGCGCCAGAGGGCGCTGCCACCGCGGAGGAGTCGGCGAAGATGTCGTCGGCGACGAGAGGGGTCGTCGCCGCAAGGCCCCGGGCGGCAGGCGGACCATCGGAGTTGGGGCGCCGTGCCACCCACCACCGACCGTCGGGCCCACCTACAACAGCGACACCCCCAGCGGCGGTCGGCCGTACCGCCAGGGGCGCGACGCCAGACACGACGCCCATGGCGCTCCCCGCACCCTCGCTGTCGGGGGCCCCAACGTCCCCGCCGGTGCCCGCCGAGTCCCCGACGGGCAGCCAAGCGACACCACCACCCCCTCCCGCGGCGACCGACGGCCAGAACGCGACGGTCTGCCGCCCGTCGCCCCCTCCGCCGCTGGCGAGGGCGGCCGGCCCCGCGGCCCAAGGCGCTCGCCACCGCCCCACCCCGACGGAGCTGACGGCGACGCGGCCCCCGACCCGCTGTTCGCGGGCGGCGGCGGCGATCGCATTCAGCGTCATCGCGGGTACCGTCATCGTTCGGACGTCGGGGTCAGGATCAGCGTCGGTGGCCGTCCCGCCCGTCCAGGCCACGTCGAGGCCAAGGCCGACGTTGACGCGTGCCGCGACCGAGAAGAGGGGACGGACAGATGCCGCGGCTGCCGCGGCCGCTGCCCCGGCGCGTGGGGCGGCCGCGGCAGCCCCGGCGAGGAGAATAGTGGCCTGGGGCCACCGCCCAGTCTGGGCGTGGGCGGGGGCGTCGACTGCCCCTGCCCGGGCTCCCGGCGGCCCCGTCCCGCGGACGTCGCACCACCCCGCGGGGGGCGCAAGAAGGGCGACTTCTCCCCCGGCATGGGCAACAAGGACGGTCACGCCCCCGAGCTCGAGCCACGACGTGGGGTGGGCGCCGCGCCCGCCACCGACGCCCACGCTGGCAGCAAGGGCTGCAGAGACAGCGGCTGCTGTGGCGAACTCGCCGACGGCGGCCCCGGGCGCTGCAGCGAGGGGCGCCGAGCCAGCCTCGCCGCCTGACGCCATCGCAGCTGCGGTTGACAGCGACGAAGGCGAGGGCATAACCCACCCGGACGGGGCTGAGGGCGCGAAAGAGGGGTGAGGGGGGTGGGGAAGGCGAGCAGGGACGTGGGGAGGATCGGATTGGAGAGAAACACAGTCAATGGGCGCCCCTGCGCCCCCTCTCCCGTCTCGCCCGCAAGGATCTCGACGCCAACGACGGGTCCGAGCATCGCATTTCCTCGGCGTACGACCGCGGAGCCGCCGCTCGAGTCGACGCCGCACGCGCTCCCCCCTGCGCCACCTGTGACGACTGCGACGGTCCCGTCTGCCGTCACAGCAACGAGGGCGCGCCGGCCGCACTGCGGCGGCGTCCAGCGGAGCGCGACGAGCGGCGCGTGGGAGAAGGGGAGGAGGGGCACGGCGGTGGACCAACCGGGGGGGTGAGGGTGGAGCAGGTGGAGGAGGGGGGGGTGTGCGGACGCCGAGGCGGACACCGAGCTGGGGGGGGAAGTGGCGATGAGGCCCGTCGCAGGGCACACAGCGACGCAGCAGGCTCCTGCATCGTTCCCGCTCACACCGGCGTCGCGAAGAATTACACTGTACATGGCAACGCGATGCCAAGCGCTCGTGTCGCGCGAGTTGCCCCAGCCGGTTGCCTGCAGCCTCGAGGTCAGCGCCGGCCACCTCTTGGCGCGGCCTGTGGCGGCGCTGAAGGGATACGGGAGCCGGATCGACGACACACAGAGAGCGGATCAATGCTGAAGTTAGGCTGGGGATGAGCGAGGAGTCGGAACAAGTGCAGGATGGCGCCCACCCTCGCGCCCGCGGCCAAAAACCATCGAGTACGGCCCGCCACCCTCAAGCGCCCTAGAGCGGAGAGGTCCTCCTCCCCACCGCGCCACCCCAGGGCCCCAGGGGTCGCGAGGGAGGGGAGGCTCCGCCGGTCGTCCCCGCGGGCTCAAGCCAAGATGGGCGGGAACGGCCCTGCCACCGGCGCGCACGGCCCGGGGGCCTCGATTCAGACCCGTGTGCGTCCCCTCGACTGCACGCGCAAGATGAGGGTCGTGCGGGACGCATCGCTGCTGGATCCGGCGCCGCCGACGAGCGCGACGGAGGCGAGAGCGTGGCTTTGCGGGGTTTGGGGGGTGCCGAAGGGTTTCAGTGGGGGGCAAAGGGGTCGAAATTCGACCGGGCCGTAACGGTCCTTTGACCGATCCGGGGGGACAGCACCAACCCCTAGACCCCGCGGCGGCGTCGCAAGGTCCGGTTCGGTGGCCGCTGGGTCCAAGGAAGGCCGGCGGAACCGTCGTAGGGTCGGCCGCCGCCGCTCTTTTCTCCGCCAGCGAACCCCCCGCCGACCTGGTCGGTGGCTGGATGAGGGTATTTGATCGCGTGCGCGACCGCCCCCCTCCACTTCGTCTCAAAGCAGGACCCAGCGGTCGAACACAAACCAAACGTGGTTGGGGCCCCCCCCGCCCCCCCCGCTCCGCCCCCCGGCTGCACCCCCAAGGAGAAGAAAAAGGAGCCCCCCATCCCCGTGCCCAAGATCGGCGTCGTCCCCACCTACAGCAAGGACTACCGCGCCGACCACCGCCCCCCCCCCACGCGCATCCGGTGGCGCCCCGGCCTCGGCCGGTCCGAGCTCCACGTGCCATACGACCTCGACGCGGCCGACAGCGCCTGGCTGGCGGCGTACAACGCGGGGCAGGTGCGATTGAGCGCCGACAAGATGGAGCTGGTCATGTGGAAGCTCGAGACGCTCAATCGCGAGGCGACGGATCGGGCGCTGGACAAGGCCGGGGCGGGCCCAACTGAGCGGTCGAGCCAAGCGGCGGCGGCGACGACGGACCATTTCCCCCCGCCCGAGGCAGTGGCGGCTCTGGTGGCACATACGGGCTTGCGGGATCGCGTGTGCGAGGCCGTGCAGCGCCACTGGCGTGAGAAGAGGGACAAGCGCAAGCGCCCCCTTCTGCGCATGCTCGAGGCGCCCACAGGAGCGCAGGACAACAACCCCTACGCCGTATTCCGTCCCCGGGAGAAGCAGAGCCGGCCACAGACGCGGCGGCGCCGAGAGAACGACGTGCGCTCCTACGAACGCCTCCGCGAGGTGCACGACAACCTCACGGCTGCGCTGCAGCTAATTGAGACAGTGTGCGAGCGAGAGCGGAAGAAGAGAGAGCTGGTGCGGCACCTCGTGGACGAGCAGCGTCTCCGGTTGCGCTTGCGGCACTCGCCCGTGGCTGATCACGACCGGCTGTGCGCCGAGACGACGACGGCGCTAAAGGAGCGTCTGCGCCGAACGCTCGAGGGCGAGGCGGCAGCGGCGCGCGAGGGCCGGGGGGGAGCCGACGGCCGGAGCCGGTACGGCGTGCGTTCGGGCCGCGTCACGCGGCCGGGCGTCGGCCGGGGGCTCCATCCGGCCAACGCTGTCACCGACCTCCCGCCCGCTCCTGAGCGGCCTCAGCCGCCTGCGCCGTTTGACCTCCGCGGGCTGGGATCCCTTGACCTGGGCGACAATGCCCCGCTCGCCTCGCTTGAAAAGGCTCTCCTTCTCACCTTCCCGCGCGGTGCGGGGCTCCGTTCGGGCGCCCGTGCACGCTTCGGCCGTGGCGGCCGCATCATCTTCGACCGGTGCAAGGCCATGACGGGCGAGCGCTTTGGGCCCCGACCGGGCGACCTCTGGGAGGCGGGGGGCGGGGTGACCCCTGCTGGCGGGGCGCCGCCTCTTCCCGTCGACGTCTCTGCCGTGGCGGCCATGGAGCTCGATGGGTGACCGGAGATGGCGGAGGGAATGTTGGTTTGTTGTGAACCAGAGCACCGTACTGGTCGTCACCCCCTACCCCCATGCCTCGTCCGCCGCAGCCTGGGCCGCCGCCTGCAAGCGTGTGTCCGATGCGGCCTTGAGCTCCCGCAGCTCGTCAAGCCACCCCGCGGCCTCGCAAAGCGCCTCCACCCCTGCGTCACAGTCTCCCCGCAGCAGGACGTCGCGAAAGTTCCCCTCGCCCCAGAAAAAGCCGTTGCGCCGTGCGCCACGGCCCCACGCCTCGGCCGACATCTGCGCCGCAGGCTCGCGGTTGATGAGTACGCGTGGGCACGTGAGCCCTGGCACGCCGATGAGGCCAGCAAAGGGCTGCACTGCCAGGCTAGTGCCCAGCACGATGAGAAGGTCGGCTCCCCCAAGGTCCTCCGGGGCCAACTCATGGAAGCGGTCGGGGAGATTCTCCCCGAAAAAGACGATGCCCGGCTTGACGAGGCCTGGGGGGTTCTCGCCCCGCAGCGCGCACGAGCCCGAGGCCTCAGACGCACACCGAAGCCACGGCGCGCCAGGGTCGTCCCCCAGGGGGGGGGGTGGGTCGAGGGGCAGGTTGCGTGAGGCCCTCACAGCCTCGCGCATCTCGACCACGGAGGAATCGTGGCCACACTCCACGCAGTGGGCCCGTGCGAAGGAGCCATGCGCCTCGACGACCTCGTCGGGCGTCAGGCCTGCCGCCAGATCGAGCCCGTCGATGTTCTGAGGAGGGAGGAGTGTCGATGAGGTTCGGATTGAGAGTCGTCGTGGGCACATGCGAGCCCGCCAAGAGAAAAGGCAGGGTTGTGGGTGGCGGGGTGGCAGGGCGCCAGCAGGGGTGGTGGGGCCGTCCACGGCGGCGGCGTGTGGGGGTTCGTGCCCGGCGGGGCAGCTGCCCTCGCTGACACCGCCCCCCCGCCCCCGCGGGAGCCGCTGTCGCCGCCGACAGATGGGAGAACCCGACCCCGACCCCAATACCCAACCCAACCTGCCTGCGTGTAGACCCGAGTCAGGAGTCCCCGTCGGCTCAGCAATGGCCCGAGGTGGTGTGCGAGAGTTGGGAGATGCCTACCTGGACGCGGCCACAGTTCTCCGCCCAGCTTGTAAAATGCCGCGGGGCGTATCCGAAAGTAGTCGAGGTCGAACACGGCCTCGGGGTGCGGAAGACCATAGTTCCGAATGTTGTCGTAGAGGCCCGTGCCCTTGGTGCGAAAGTCAGGGACGCCAGCCGCAGTCGACAGGCCGGCGCCGACGAGGAGGCAGACGCGTCGGCACCGCCCCGAGCGCAGGTACGCGCCCACGCCGGAGGCGTCGAGGGTCTCTAGGACCCGGGGGGCGGGGGGGGGGGGATTGTCGCGCAGGCGTAGGATCTCGAGCATGAGGTTGAGCTGCTGGGGGCCTTGCTTGTCCGAGGAGGACGACGAGGACGTGGAGGACGAGGCGGGGAGCGCGTATCGGTCATCTTCGTCGGAGGACGAGCTCGACACATCCGTTTGATCTCGATCGTCCCGAGGAGGGTCGGGGGAGGTCCCGGGGGAGGATCCTGGGTCGACATCGGTCTCGGCGGTCGCGGCGCCCTGTAGTGGCGGCGCCTCGTCGCGGGGACCGCGGCCGGCCTCAAGCGACGACGGTGGGGAGACCCCCGCCAGTATCTCGACCCCCGGCGGGCACGTTCTATCTTCGTCAGCCCTCATTCTCGCCGTGCGCCGTCGCGACGGTGCCGAGGGCCTTCCCGGGGTGCTTTTTTGCTGCCCTTCGAGGACTCGCGGGGGAACGTTTCGGGCGGCCTGCTCCGGGCCCCCAGGCGGAAGCGACAAGTGAGAGGATCATTTTTCCACCTCGTTTGTTTCGAGCGAGCGAAGTCTGGCTCTTCAGGGCGCGGAGGCGAGCACGGACCTGTGGTAAACTGGCCGGGGCTGGGGAGCAGGCCGCCGGCCTCGCCTGCCGCGGTTTCCGACGAGTCGCGCTACTCTTGATGCCAAAGAGGCGGAAGGACTCGCCCAAGCCCGCCCAGCCCTCCCGCCACCCCAGTTCCAGGCTCACCTGGACAGCGTGCCCCCCCCAGGACCGCGATGGCCTCAACGTCGGCGTCGTCGTCGTCCTTTGACCATATCTTCAAGGTAATCATCGTTGGCTCGTCGGGCGTGGGCAAGAGCTGCCTGCTGCTGCAATTTACCGACCGGAGGTTCGAGGCTGGCCACGACACGACGATCGGCGTCGAGTTTGGCTCCCGGGTGGTCGACGTTGAGGGCCGCCGGGTCAAGCTGCAGTGCTGGGACACGGCTGGGCAGGCGAGAGAGAGGATCCGGCGCACCATCCGAGCCGTCGCCACTGCCCGAACAGACGACACGCCGCCCAAATTTGGTCTGCCGACGGGCGGCTAGGCCCGTCGGCCCAGGACTCCAGCCGAGAGAAACGGTGGCAGTGGCGCCGGCGGTGGCGGCGCCTGCGCCGCCACCGCCACCGCCACCGGCAGCGGCCGCGGAACGGGCACTGATACCGGCACTGGTACTGGCACCAGCATCACCACCGGCTCTGACATTTGCACCGAACTCGGCACTGGCAGCGGCCTCGGCATGCGCGACATTCCTCCTCCCCCTCCTCCGCCTTCCAGGAGTCCTTCGGGGCCATCACGCGATCCTACTTTCGGGCCTCGGCGTGTTGTCTCCTCACCTACGATGTCACGCGGAGGGCCTCGTTTCTGGAGCTCGACCGATGGCTCGCTGATGTCCGGCAGCACGCCAGCCCCACGATGCGCATCGTCGTCGTAGGGAACAAGGCCGATGATGGTGCGCCGACGCCATCGGGTGGCGCAGGCGGGTCGGCCGATAGCGACGTCGTGGCCGAGATCGAGGGCATTGAATTTGCCCGCGCCAACGGCCTCGCCGGTCATGTGCTGACCTCGGCCAAGACGGCCGCCAACGTGGACGAGGCCTTCATCACAGTCGCACGGGCCACATACGCGGCGATCGACCGCGGCGAGGTCGAGGTCGGTAACGACGCCCATGGCGTGCGGGAGCGGGGTGGCGGGACCCGAGGTCCTGCCGGCGGGTCAGTTGCCGTTGTCACGGGGTCGGGCGGGGGGGACAGGCGCTGGGCCACGGGATCCAACCCTTGCTGCAGCTGAGTCATGCGATGGGTGCAGGTGCTGCGGGATGTTCTCGAATCTTCTTTCACGCAGTCGCCGGCTTCTTCCCTCTCTCCCCCAATACCGGAAGGCGCAGGCGCGGGCCATCCGCTCCGTCTCCCTCACGTCCACCCGATACGACGTCAATCCACGCTGCCGATGTCGCCGGAGATGAGGCCCCACGGTTGCCACGCAGGCCCTCGGCGATGGACAACATCGCCACGTGTCCGTACTGGCTCCGAGCCCTGCCCGAGATCTGCATCGAACCCAATGACGTTTTTGCTCGGAGGCGTTCGCCGGCAAACCAGGCGCTCAGGGTCGCTCCGTCCTCACCGTCCGTCACAACCGACCCATCGCCGTCCTCCTTGATAACCCACTCGTGGCCAAGCCCGCCAGCGTGGTGCCGTGGCTCGGCGCCCGCCAGGGCGAGCACAATGCGATGGCCGGGGCTGAACACGTGGGCACAAGTGCGCAGAGGCACATCGACCCAGACGTCCGTGTCGTCATCGAGTGGGGAGGCGTCCTCGCGGTGGAAGGTGCGGAACGGGTTCGAGCTGGGCGTCCAGCGGCCCTCAGCGCGGTGGCCAGGCTCGGGTGGCCCCACTTGCGACGCCCTATGAGCCAAGCGAAGGCTGCCGTCGGCGACAAAGGCATGGCGCAGGACGCGCTCTGTATCCCCCCTCATCCTCCAGCAGGGCGCCGTCCAGCTCCACGCGGGCGCTGCGTCAAGAAGATAGACGTGGAGTGCGGCGTCACGAGTACCTGGCGGGAAGCGGAGACGGAGACGGACCTGGGGGCGTCCGACGACGATGAGCGGGGCGTCAAGTGGCGCCGAGGCGAGGACGAGACGCCCTCCACGCGGGCTCACCAGCTCCTCCCCGAGCCGTGGCGAGATCTTCCGGACGGGCGGTGCGACCGCGGCGATGCGATCGACACGGACACGGGTGCCGCGAACGTTCATCGGCAGGTGGCGAACGACGCTCTCCTCCTCGGGGCCGGGGCCAAGCCGGAGAGCGCGACGACTGACGTCGACGGCGAGGTCGACCGATATGGACGAGTCCAGCCCGTCAGCCGCGGGCAGCTCGCGCCATCCGGACGCGCCCCCGGCCGACCCCTCGCCCGATGGCCAGCCACGCCTCGCCGTGCGACCGCGCGCCCGGTCGGCCTTCGCCTTTCTCGCGCGGTCTCGATCGTCGGCCGCCGTCGGAGCCATGATGTAACAGACCACGCGCCGGTCTTCAGCGTGCGGAGGCAGCGTTCTGAGATTGCCCTCTGTGTCGTCGCAGACGTCGTCGACTTGGACATCGCCGGAGCCGACAATGCCGACATGCGTCTGGACCCGCCGGCGTCTCTGTGCCGCGACGCCACACGGCGGGGGCGGGGGCAGCGATTCGCACTCTGCAGTTCCGAGCGCCCATGCGACGCGGGCCCTCGCAGCTTCGGACGAGAGCCACGCCGGTGGGTGTCTGTCGTTGTTGATGTCGCTGGCATGTTTGTCGACGCAACTGCGCGCCCAACGCGCGAGGGCAAGCTCATGAGGGAAGCGCGACCACGCCGGCCGCACTGAGGGAATTCTCCGCGGCTTAGCGCCGGCCACAGCATTGGCCGCGACGCCGGCCACGGCTCCTCCAGTGCCCTGGTGCATAGCGATGAAGCCACCATGTCCCCACGGGCCAGCGACAAGTTCTGAGCCAGGACCGCGCGCCGCCCACCAGAACGTAGCTTGGGACCCCACAACAGTGAGGTCGAGCAGCCCCGTGTCAACACGCACTGGGAGTGCGAGAGTAGCGAGGCGTCTGGCGTGGCGACAAGGCGATCCAGCCTCAAAGGGTGCGAGCTGCGAGCTTGGCGCCGGGTCGTCCGCGCAACGCACGACGTCGAGGTCCGTTGCCGCGTGCCAGTTTTGACGTTGATGCAGGGCGGCCGACTGTTTCACCACGGCCGCGTCCGCCGCTGTTGCCGAGTCGCCTCCCGATCCGGGCGTTCCACCATGCCGAGCAGCCCGTTTCCCCTCGTGGATTTTGGCGCGGTCGCGGGCCTTCGACTTGAGCATTCTAACCTCGCGGAGCCCGATGTCGCGCGCGGCGACGTGAGCCGGATGATGGTGGTCCGAGGGCGAGGACTTCCCAGGAAGACACTCGTCTCCCGCCACCTCGCCGGCGAGCGTGTCAGCGAGTGGGCTCCGGGCTTCGACAAAGACCGGGGTGTGTCCAAAAAGGCACCGCAGCGGCCCCATTCTGCGCTCGTCTAGCCGCCGCCCAAAGGCTGCCCATTCCCGTGGGAAGCTCGTCAACGGCACGCCGCCGGGGAAGCCGACGTCGTCAAAAAGATCGAAGAACGGGCAGCGTGGGCAAATGCCGACGACGCTGGGGTGGTCAAGAGTCGCCGTGAGGAGGGCAGCTGTCGCATCGTATGAGAGGCCGACGAGCAGGGCGCGGCCGTCGGACCACGGGGCGCGCGCGCACCATTCGAGGACCTCGAGACTGTCGATGCGTTCGTGGAGACTCCAGGGGTGTTCCCAAACACCACCACTTGCGCCGGTTCCTCTTACGTCGTAACTGACGACAGCGAAACCCTCTGCCACGAGTTGCCGCTTCAAGCGTTGGTTGATGAAATCGATGGGCTTGTCACTGAGGAGACTGCGGAAGACGGCCCTCAGGAGCCAACGAGGCCTGAGCGAGCGCCAGTACCTTGTCTGGTGTACCGCGACGGGCGACCGGCCTCCAGGTCCGGCGAGCCTGGCGGAAGGGTCCGCGTTGGTAGGGCTCGAGGTTGAGCTGTGATGTCACAGTGCGCGGGGTCGGGGGTCAAGCGGCAGCTGCACCGGCGTAAGCACCAGCACCGAAGGGGACTCGCCTGTCTGGAGGACAGATGACATCGACGGCGAGCGGCACCCCATCCCGCATCTCCAGGTGATAACTCTGAAATTTTGCCTCACGCCACGCCCTAGAGACCTCGCGCGGTGAGGGCGCATCCTTCAACTCATCATAGTTCCAATGGTCGTCATGTCCCCACCCGAGACAGCCGGGGAGGGTCATTGTCCAGCCCTGGTCGCAGTGGCGACCAGCTGAGGGGGAGGAGGTGAGAAAAGGTGCGCGAAGGTGGCGACCGGCCCAATAGTTCAAGGAATGTGGCGATATACCGCGGCGGGGGGGCATGGCGAGGTTGTCACGGCAGACATCGAGTACGCCAACCATCCTTCCGCCTCGCTCAACTGATCTCAGCTCTTCCATGAGCTCACACCATCACACAGTGCTCCTCGCGTCCCAGTGAAGGCTCCAAGAAGCGGTTGCCGCCCGCTCCGTTCCGGCGGCCTGTCCGATGGTGCCGGCCGCCTCGTTTTGCAGGGGCGCGACCCTAACCCGCCCCGGCAAGCCCTTCGCCCCCCCACCCCGACGTGTGCGGTGCCGTGCGAGGTCGACGGGCGAGGGGAATGTATGGAACCACTTTTTGGACGAGGCACAGGACGCGATTTGTGCCGAGCTCGAGGCCCTCGACGGGTCCGACGCTCTCTTCGCACGGCACCCCTGGACCCGCGGGGGCTTTTCCTCCGACACGTCCGCCACCCGGGGCGAGGGCGCGGCCCGGGTGCTCGAGGGCGGGCGTGTGATTGAAAAGGGGGCTGTGAATGTGACACGGACGACCGGGGAGATGTCAGCAGAGCGGGCCGCCGCTATGGCGTCGCGGGGCCGCGACCTGGGCCTCGGCTCGGGGTCGGTCTACGAGCCTCTACGGTACGAAGCGGCGGCGCTGTCGCTCGTCATTCACCCGGCTTCGCCCCACGTTCCCACGCTGCGCGGCGACGTGCGCCGCTTCACCGTCGTCGACAGCCGTGGTGGCCGCAAGTCGTGGCTCGGTGGCGGCTGCGACCTTACGCCCATCTACTATGACCCGGCGGACATCCGCGCCTTTCACGCCCACTGGCGCGCCGTTTGCGACCGTCACGCGTCCGACCGGCTTGACTGCGGTTATCCGCGCCTAAAGTCCTGGTGCGATGACTACTTTTATTTGCCATCGAGGGGAGAGCGACGGGGCACAGGCGGCGTCTTCTTTGACGACCTTGCCACGGCGGCGGAGGGCGAGAGAGAGAGCGGGGCGCTCGATCCCGCCGAGGCCTTCGCCCGCGACGTCTGCCTCTCGATCCCCGCGTCATGGACGGCGCTGGCCCGGCGGCGGTCGGCCCTGCCCGTGACGACACGGCAGAGGGACTTTCAGCTCGAGCGACGCGCTCGGTACGTCGAATTCAACCTGCTGCACGATCGAGGTGTCAGGCGAGCACGGATCGACATCGAACGATCGAAAGAGAAAGAGATAGAGAGGCGACGGGGTGGGCATCGGGCGGTGCCACTCCATCGACGCCATGACGAGAGAGAGAGGCGGCCCGCCGCCCGCGGCGAGACGCCATCTCCATCGCCCCTCTCGTTCCTGACCCTCTCGTTCCTGCCTGGTCTCCTTGCAGGTTTGGGCTAGAGGGGTCGTCGCCCGACTCGGTTGAGCGCGTCATGGTCTCGGCGCCGCCGCTCGTGCGCTGGCCCTGGCGGGGCGGCGCCGAGGGTGACGGGAGCCCCGCCGCAGGGGTTCGCCTCGAGTACGGCGCGGGTTCCCCAGAGGACGAGCTAGTCACGATGCTCGCTGGCGAGCCCGTCAAGTGGTGCGCCTGAGGGGGGGGTGTTGGGGCGGGTCGAGCCTATCCAGCAACGATGGCCTCGAGTGTGAGTCGCTCAGGCGCGGCGTGACGACGTGGGGAGTGGGGGGGAGGGTGCCGTCCGACGAAACTCGGCACAGTTCCGAGCCCTGTCCCTCTTCTCGGCCCCGCGAGCGTGGACTCGCAGGGGGGCGGGGGCGACATTTCTCGGCCCCGCGAGCGTGGACTCGCAGGGGGGCGGGGGCCGACAAGATGGACGGAGGCGGCACTGCGACAGCTCCATCCTCGTCGAATGGCTACCGGGAGCTTGCCGTCGACGCTTACGTCGGCGAGCGAGGGCGCGCTCCGCCGGCCGTTCACCGACGGCGGCACCGCCCCTCATGCCCGCGCCCGTCCCGCGCCGCACTCTCTCCTGTCATCATCGCGTTTTACTGTTCAGTTCGCCGAACGTCATCACTGATCTGCCGCGTCACGCACCAAAGGGAGCGAGCGAGCGCCCCTCCTTGGGGGCACTCGGCCCCAGCTGCGTGGTCGCCGGGCGCGGTGTGGCGCTTTCCCCCTCCCACCCCCCTCCCCCCCTCACCCCCGCGAGATGCTCTCCAGCCGTTCTGCGCGCTGTGGAGAATGATATGACGAGGGCGCAGGAGGTGTTGCTGCAGTTAAGGGGCGAGCTGGACCTGTCGGAGCAGGACCACGCCGAAATTGTGAGGCGCATCATCTCTGGGGAGATCCCCGATAGGCCGCCTCCACCTCCGCCGGCGCCCGCCACCGCGGCGCCCGCCCGCAAGCGCTCTGCCGGCGGGGGCGCCGCGGCCCCCCGTCAGCGGGCGCCACGGCCGCCCGGCCAGCCCCGGCAGCGGAGCAGGCCAGCGGCCGGAGCGGGCG
>Ga0181576_10002250_pt1 | contig 14486 bp, 12 predicted proteins | sample 101ome_22_FD_132464 | JGI IMG/M metagenome (GOLD analysis project Ga0181576, IMG submission 132464) | Coastal salt marsh microbial communities from the Groves Creek Marsh, Skidaway Island, Georgia - 101412BT metaG (megahit assembly) | ecosystem: Environmental > Aquatic > Marine > Intertidal... | reverse complement strand
CTAGGATATTTATACGAACCGTAATACAGCCCTCTGAATATATGAATATAAACAATAATAAAAAACATAGAGGCCCCGTTCATATGAATATACCTTAAGAGCCAGCCATTATTTACATCTCTCATAATTCTTTCTACGCTGTCGAAGGCAAGATCAGTATTTGCAGTATATTGCATTGCCAGAAGTATTCCCGTTATTATCATAATAACTAGGGTAATTCCTGCAAGAGAACCAAAATTCCAAAAATAATTAAGATTTTTTGGTGTTGGGTAATCTCTCAAATTATGATTGATAAAGGTAAAAACAGGTAATCTTTTATCTATCCAAGCTGAAAAGCCTTTTTTTTCTTCATTTTCTATCATCTAACTAGCCAATCTTTATTATATCATCGCTTACAAATTTATATGGAGGTATTTCTAAATTAAGTGGTGCAGGACCTTTTCTAATTCTTCCTGATGTATCGTAGTGAGAGCCATGACAAGGGCAGAACCATCCTCCAAATTCACCTTTACTATCACCAACTTTTTGGCCTAACGGTACACAACCTAAGTGAGTACATACACCTACAACAACCAACCATTTAGGGTTATCAACTCTAGACTCGTCTGTTTCTTTATGAGCAAGTTGATCAACTGATACGTTAGCCGCAGATTCTATTTCCTCTTTGCTTCTATGCCTAATGAAAATTGGCTTTCCTCTCCACATTACGGTAAGACTTTGGCCCTCTTCAACTGGAGATAAGTCTACTTCTGTTGTGGATAGTGCAAGGACATCCTTTGCTGGGTTCATTGTATTAATTAATGAAATTGCTGTAGCTGCACCACCAGCAACGGCTAAGCCTGCAGTTGTTACAAAAAGAAAATCTCTTTTCTCTTCATCTATCTGAGATACTTCATTTTTTGTTTCAAGTGTAGTTTTTTTCATAGTTATATTTATTCTTAGATTATAATATAAAAAAAAAAAATTTTAAAACAATGAAAAAAATAGAACAAAAAAAAATGAAATGCTCAAAATGGTTCGAATCACTAAGAAATACCATTTGTAGAGAGATTGAAACACTTGAAGAAAGTAAAAGTAAATTCAAAAGAAAAAAATGGCTTAGAGACCCAAAAGGTTCTGAGCGCATGGGTGGTGGTGAAATGAGTATATTACGGGGAAATACATTTGAAAAAGCAGGTGTAAATATTTCAACAGTTTTTGGAAAAATCTCAAAAAATTTAAAGGGTAAAATACCAGGTACAGAGAATTCTGATAAATTTTGGGCATCGGGGATTTCTGTAGTGATTCATCCTTTTTCACCAAAAATTCCTGCTGTTCACATGAATACACGTCATATAGTTACTAAAAATTCTTGGTTTGGTGGAGGCATGGACATTACACCAACAGATTTAAAATCCAAGGAATCAGAGAAGCTCGCCGAATATTTTCATAAAAATATTAAAAAAATTTGTGAAGAAAATCAGAAAGGAAGTTATAAAAAATTTAAGAAATGGTGCGATGAATATTTTTATTTGCCACACAGAGGAGAACCTAGAGGTTTAGGAGGAATATTTTATGACTACTTGAATTCGGATAATTGGGAAACGGATTTCGAATTTACCAGAAAAGTTGGCATAACTTTTATAGATTCATATAAGAATATTGTAGTGAACACTAAAAATGTTAAATGGGATGAAAAAGATAAAAAACTTCAATATCACAGAAGGTCAAGATATACAGAGTTTAATCTACTTCATGACAGAGGAACAAAATTTGGATTACAGACCAATGGAAATATTGATGCGATATTAATGTCGTTACCACCTTCAACTGGATGGTAATTTTTCTTTTGCATATTTAAGACACTGATTCTTTTTTGGTTTAAGGTCGTTTATGATCCACCATTCTTCTATTTCAGCAAGAATTTCTCCTATTTTTTTTCCTTTTCTAAAACCTAAATCAAGAAGATCACGACCATTGATTGGAAATAATTTTTTTTTTATTTTTATGGTTTTTTTAATAAGAGAATTTACCCTCTGGATATCAATTAACCCATCAGCATAATTTATAATAATACTGTCATAAATCTGGTCGTCCGTCTTTTCTAATATTTCTTTAGTTATTTGATGTTCAGTATTTTTTTTGAAATTAAATTTGTAAAGTATCCTATCTTTTGATTTCTTGGAAAAAACATTAAGAAATTTAAGTTTTTCTTTTACATTTCTTGTTAAAAACTTAATTCTTCTAACTTTTGATATTCTTCCTAGTTTTTTTTCTAATTTACATAACTTTTCAAAATTATGAATATCTATATTTGAGTTGAGTGCATGTGAAAAAAACGAGGTTAATTTTTTTAAAACATTTTTGTCCTCTACGTTTCTTAAAGTTAAAATTTTTCCTAGTTCATTTATTCTTCTTTCAAAAGATAACTTTGAAATATTTTTTTGATATTTTTTACAGGCAATAAAATCATCTGAGTTGAATTTTTTTGAATATAATAATGAAAATCTAATAAACCTTAATATTCTCAAATAATCTTCTTTAATTCTATCGTCAGCTCTACCTATAAATTTAATTTTTTTTTCTTTTAAATCCTTTATGCCGTTAAGAGGATCTATTAAATTTCCATCCATATCACAATATATTGAGTTAATAGTAAAATCTCTTCTTCTTGCATCATGAATAATATCATTGGTAAATTTTATTTTGGCAAATCTTCCGTCGGTCTCTAAATCTTTTCTCATTGAAGTTATATCAAAAGATACTTTTTTTAAGTGTGCCACAATGGAGCCGTATTTAAGCCCAACCTTTGATATTTTAATTTTCTTTTCGTTAAGAGCTTTAACTACTTTATTTATTGGTAAATTACATACTAAATCTGAATGTGTTGTTTGTGCATTATTTAAAATCAAGTCCCTGACATTTCCTCCAACAAAAAACAATTTACCTCCATATTTTTTTAATGCATTTTGAATTAATTTTACTTCATCTAACAAAATCCCCAATCGCTTTGATTCATTCTCAAAATTTACTATTTTATTCATCAAAGTAACCTGGGACTATTTTGTCGCCATCAAATGTCGGGGGAATATAATTTTTTTTAATATCTTTTTGAGATCTAAAGAAAAAAATAAAAATTTATTTCCTAATTTTTTCGAAAAAATAAAGATTAATAAGATAAAAGATAAAATTATTATAAAAATTAATGCTTTAATCATTACAGAAAAAATACTATGTTACCTTATTATTGCAATATTTATATAATCCGTAAACTTATGTTACTTATAAAAAAACGAATTAATCTAAAAGTCCTTTATCTTACTTTATTTATGTGGCTTTTACCTTTTGTAGAATCTAATTCTAAACTTCTTTCGTATCAGAGTGAATATGAAATTAGTTTAGGCGATTCTGAAACTGTTAGGGTCCCCGGAAAGACTTATGTAGACAAAGCTTCAGGTGATTTGTTCATCGACTGGATTAACAATTGTGACAACTCGTGGGTTTCAAATCAAAGAATGATGACTCGTTTTATTAACTCGCATGGAGTTGGGACAGTAAATGAAATTAATTATTCTATCAATGAGAATGTTGACGGAAAAAAAATGGATTTTGTTCTTGAAATAAAAGAAAATGCTGAACTCGTTGAAAGAACAATTGGTCAGGCGAACAGGACTGAATCTTTAGTTGTTAAATTTCCAAAGTCTGATAAAAAAGATCTAATTTTTCCTAAAGATGTTTTATTTCCGCATACTTTCCTGAAAGAAATAACTGAAAACCTTTTTGGAAACAAAAAAATGATTGTTAAAAAAGTTTATGAGGGAACTATTCCGGAGAATTTCTTTAACATTTCTGTTTTTTTTACTGATAAAGTTTTAAAAGATTCTGAAGTTAAATTTCCTAAAGAGGTTAAAAATAATTTTAAAAAATTAAGAATGTCATATTATAGAAATAATGAATCTACACCAATCTTTGAACAAACAGTTCATCTTAACAATCAAGGGATTGCTAGTTTTTTTCGTTATGACTACCAAGACTATTCTTTAGTGTTGAAGTTAAAAAAAATTTCAATGGTTGAATTAAATTGTAACTAATTCAATTGTTTTGTGGATTTCATCATTATACATTTGCAGAATTTCAAATATTTTCTTTTTTTTTAAATTCTTTTGATTTCCTAAAGTTATAAAAAATGTATTAGGAGATGTTCTATTTCTTACAATAGGCAAGGAAATTCTAAGATTTTTAGAATTAAGGAAGTTTTTAATTTCTTTCAAATAATTTAAATGATTTTTATTGTAAGATTGAAATTGGGTAAAAATTATTATTTTCCCATGAGATAGATATTTATCAATCTCATCAATTAGTAAATGTTTTAGTGAATTTCTTTTATTTTCTTTTTTTAAAAGACCATTATCTGGATCAAGAAATATAATTTCATTATTTTTAAAAAAATCTACTGATTCTTGAAACCAAGACTCCCTTTCACTAGTAATTTGTTTATTATAGAATTTAATATGACTTTTTAAATGAGTTCTGTTCGTAAAATCAGCAATATTTCTTTTCTTTATATCTACAATTTTAATAAATTCCTCTGATATTTTATTGTCTAACTTACAAATTTCTTTTTTTTTAAGATAATTTCTGTTTTCACCATCTTTTTTTTTTTCTTCATTAGCTCCTAAAAGTTTAGGGCTGATAAGATACCAATTTAAGCCAATTTTTTTTTTTAACTTTTTACTTAGATATTTCAAAAAAAGAAATTTATAAAAATCATGAACGTCTCCAAGATATCTCTCCTGCATAAAATACCAGCAATAATAAAGTTGATTAATTAATAGGCATAATTCTTTGTATATTTATATAATTATACTATATTTTTTGGTTAAAATATAAATAATAAATAAAATTTATCAATATTTTCAATATTTTAAGTATTAATTTATATATGTTGGCATGCTTTGTGCATGTCTTTGTGCATATTAATTTGTTTAAGGGAGAAATATAATGATTAATAAAATTAAAACTTTTGATTCTTCTTTATTAAATGGAAAATTCATCAAGCTATTAGCATTTTCTATAGCTCTGATTTTTTCATTTGATTTAGGAGCTCAAGACGCTGCTGAAGTTCCAGCAGTTTCAGGAGAAGTTGCTTACATTTTGAACACATTTTTGTTTTTGGTTTGTGGCTTTTTAGTAATGTTTATGGCTGCAGGTTTTTGTATGCTTGAGGCAGGCTCTGTAAGGAGTAAAAATACTGCCGTTATCTGCTTAAAAAACATTGGATTGTTTTCTATTGCAGGATTTATGTATTACTTAGTTGGATACAATTTAATGTATGATGGCGTTGATGGTGGGTATTTAGGCTCATTTTCAATTTTTGACAGAAGTTCTGAAGTTGATTTAGAAACTGGGTATGCTGCTGCATCTGATTGGTTTTTTCAGATGGTTTTTGTTGCCACCACCGCATCAATTGTATCTGGTGCATTAGCGGAAAGAATTTTAATATGGCCTTTCTTTTTATTTGTAGCCTTATTAACAGGATTTATCTATCCAATTGCTGGATCTTGGCAATGGGGTGGCGGTTGGTTAAGCGAAATGGGTTTTTCTGATTTTGCTGGATCAACACTAGTTCATTCCGTTGGAGGTTGGGCTGCTCTTGCTGGTGCAATATTGTTAGGTGCAAGAGAAGGAAAGTTTTCTGCAGATGGAACGGTTAATACTCTTCCAGGTTGCTCTTTACCAATGACGACACTAGGTGTATTCATACTATGGTTAGGTTGGTTTGGATTTAATGGCGGATCACAATTAGCTTTAGGATCAGGTGCAGATGCAACAGCAGTTGCTGATATTTTTGTAAACACAAACTTAGCTGCTGCTGGTGGTGTATTAGCGAGTATGATTGTGAGTAAACTTACTAATAGTCATACAAATATATTCGCCACTCTTAATGGTGCAATCGCTGGATTAGTTGCAATTACAGCCGAACCACTTACTCCAAGTATGGGTCAAGCTGTAGTTATTGGTGCCATAGGTGGTATTATCTGTATGTATGGAATGAAGCTATTAGATGCACTAAAAATTGATGATGTGGTAATGGCGATTCCTGCCCATTTATTTGCTGGAATTTGGGGCACATTAGTTGTTGCATGGACAAACCCTGATGCATCCTTAAAAGTTCAGCTTTTAGGTGTAATTTCTTACGGACTTTTCACTCTAATTACTTGTTTTATAGTTTGGTTTGTTATTAAAACCATAATTGGAATCAGAGCTGGTAAAGAAGACGAAGAATATGGATTGGATATGAGCGAGTTAGGAGCTGTATCTTTTCCAGATTTTACAAAAAAATAATCAGAGCTCCCCATAGAAAAAAGGGTCTAACTTTTAGACCCTTTTTTTCCTATTCCTTCAAAAATAAAAAACCAGGTAAGAATAGCAGGTACACCTACTGCAATTTCTCTAATCCTCCTCCCAAGAGCCATTGAAAATGAAACACTATCACTAAGCCCCACATAGTTTCCTATTAAAACAAATGCCAACTCTTGAATGCCAAGCCCGGCAGGTATAAAAAAAACTACTGATCTAATCAGACCTGTAAATGCCTCTATCAAAATCACATCAACAAATGACGCTTCAACATTAATTATCCATAAAAATACATAAATTTCCATTGCTCCAGAAATCCAACCAAGCAACCTTATTAAGGTTGCCTTAAAAATATTTATTTTATTAGTACTAATTTTGTATAAAGATAAATCAATTTTAAGTAAAAATTTAAGGCTTTTTCTTTTAAGCTTAAAATTGACATTTAGAGGTTTTTTTAAACCAAGAATATATCTTATAAGTCTTTTTTTTATAAAAAAATAAAATAATAAACATCCAACAAATAAAATTAAAAGGGATAATAAAATATAAAGACTTTTATCATCATTTAAAAAAGTAATATTTTCTGATAACACAACCAATAAACTAAAAAATGCAATTAGAAATAAAGAAAAAGTAGCTATTACTAAATCAGCAAAAACTGTTGAAGATGATTCATAAAATGACAAACCTTTCTTCATACCTAAATAAATCCGAATAAACTCACCAGTTATAGTACCAGTAGGAAAAAATTTTCCAGATGCTTGAGAAACCCAGGTAATTATGAATGACCATAAAATAGAAAGATTTACATTCTTTATAAAAACTTTCCAAGCAATAGCATCAAAAAAAAGTGTGGGGATATGAATTAATATTATTAGAAATAATTTAGATTTATTTTCTTTAATCAATTCAATAGATTCTGCACTACCAAAAAAGTCATAAACCCATTTGAATAAAAAAATTCCTATAAAAAAAAAAATAAAAAATTTAAAGTATTTCAAATTCATTAGAAAATCTTTGAATCAATAATTTTTTTACATATTAAACTCGGATGATCTGAGTCGACTCTAGGATGCCAACCAAAAAAAGAAAATCTCCTGTAAAATAGTGTTCCTTTGTGCGGTGGAGTTTTATAATTATACTTTATAAGCTCTCTATATGATTCTTGTTCTACTGAAATATAATTAAGATTTTGTTGTTCAGATTTATAAATTTTTAAAAAATTTTTTTTTTCCCTTTTTTCTTTATCTGTCAAATAAATTACATGGTCTTTTTTTGATGATAAAAAAAAGTGGTTACTATAAATCTTTTTTTTAAAATAATTATATTCTGCAAACTCAAAAATTTTGCATTTGTTTGCTAATCTTGAACAAATAAAATTTGCAACGTCATGGTCCTGATGCCCCCCTTCGTATGCAGGACAAAAAATTGTATCAATGTCATGTTTTTTTTTTAATTGTAAAATTTTTTTATATGTTCTCTCAATATTATCCTTTAATGAACGAGTAGATATATCTTGAAGATAAAATTTTTTTATTTTTAACAATCTCATAGAGAGATTCATCTCTTTTTTTCTTTTTATAACCTTTTCTTCGTATTTATTTCTTTGCCAAAACCAAAGGGCATTTTTGTTAATTATTCCATTAGTTAAAAAAAAAACTATGACTCTTTTTCCTTTTAAAATTTTTTTAATTATCATAAATGCACCAACAATTTCATCATCTGGGTGAGGTGCTATTAAAAGAATATTTTTCATTACGCTTTTAATAAATCTTTCCATTTCGAGTCAAATTGTAAAAAATAAATATCTTTCCATGATTTTTGACTATTGTCATTTTTTAATTTTTTTTTAATCAAATTTGAAGTTTTCGTATTGGACATTAAATTTGCAATCTTTTTACACCAAGTATCAATATCATATTTATCTATGACAATACCATCCTCTCCATTCTTTTTTATCTGTCTCCCCCCTCCTCCAGGAGAAACAATGCAAACAGACTCACATGCTTTAGCTTCTAAGACTACTTGAGGACCGGTTTCATATAAGGATGGAAAAATAAAATAATCTGATAAATTCATCATTATAGAAATCTCTTTCTCACTCAAATAATCTAAGATAAAAAGATTTTTCCCTCCAATTTTTTTACATTTGTCACCTTGAAGATTTTCCCCAGCTAAAAATGTTGAAACATTATGACCTTTTGATTGAAGGGAGTTATGAATTTTAGCTAAGAATAAAGCTCCTTTTAATTCATGAATTCTTCCACAAAAAAAAATTATTTTAGAATTTACTGACAAGTTATATCTTTTAAGAAATTTTTTTTTATCAACTTTTCTTTTTTTAAAAATTTTTTTATCAACACCTCTTTCTAAATAAATTATTTTTTTCTGATCATAATCTTTTAAATAACTGCTAAAAGAAATAGATTTATTAATCATTACTTTTTTACAATATTTGAAAAAATCTACGATTTTTTTTTCTTGTTTGTATTTTACACTTTTATGAAGCTTCAGTTTGGAAATCATAAAATTTGAAATGAGTCTGGGGAAATAATTTAAAATTTTTTTAACATAAAACTCTGAGTATGATGGTGTATCAGTATGAAATGAAGTTGTTAAGGGAATTTTAAATTTTCTTGATACTTTTTTAGCAGTTTTAGCCATTGTAAATAGTTGATCAGTTGTATGAATTAAATCAAACTTTTTTAGTCGTCTGAATAATAAAGGGTTTATTGGTGCCAAATCAGTAGTATCGGCATCGATACCAATCGGTTTAAGTATTTTTGAAGAAATAACAGGTTTGATAAAATTTAAACTTATAAAATTATTAATTATTTTTGTTTTATTTGCTTTTCCTAAAAAAAAAAATTCCAATTTATAATTTAGTTTTTCATTTTTTATTGATTCATAAATTCTCTGCCAAAATTTAACATGCCCACCCGATTTCTCAGTAAATTCTAAATCAATTAATATAGCTATTCTTTGCATATTAAACCTAAAATGCTAATGATCCAAAAAAACTAACGAAAGTCGCTATAATACCAATACAAATAAAGTTCATTACAATTCCTGTTTTTATCATAAAACTAATGTTTATCTGCTTAGTTGAAAAAACAATAGCATTTGGTGGAGTAGATATTGGCATCATGAAAGCACAACTAGCCGCTAAAACAACTGGCAAAATAATTTTTACGATATCTAAGCCAGAGTCAATGGCAAAAGTTCCAAGTAAAGGTAATAACAAAAAAGTGGTCGCAGTATTGCTCGTAAATTCTGTAAAAAAAGATGTTAGAAATGTTAAAAATAATATAATTAAAATTATATCAAATTTATTTAAGAAACTTATATATCTAGAAATTTCATCAGCTAATCCAGTATCCATAACTAAAGAGGCCATAGCTAATCCTCCACCAAAAAGTATTAAAACATTCCAAGGAATATTTTTAAACCATTCTGCATCAAGAATTGTGTGATATCTTTTATTAATTGGAATTGCAAAAAATAAAAATGCGCAAAATAAAGCAATACCTGAATCGCTTAACTTTATTCCAAAGAATTCATTTATTTTCATTTTAAAGATCCACAAACTTGCAACTGTTATCAGTATAAATGATGTTATTTTTTCCTTTATTGAAAAAGTTCCCAACGATTTCAATTTTTTTTTAATAGAAGACTGATCAACTTCTTTTGTTTCATTTCTGATTTTAAAAGAAAAGTATAACCAAAGAAAACTTAACAATATCAAAGATAAAGGAAAAACAAAAATAACCCAATCGATAAAGTTTATTTGTAGATTATACTGTTCTTCAAAGAATCCAATCATCACTGCATTAGGTATTGTTCCTATTGGTGTAGTCATCCCCCCAATTGACGAAGAATATGCAATACACAAAATTAAAATTTTTGAAAAAAAATTGTCTTTATTCTGAGAAAAACTCGTATCAACGATAAATTTAACAATTGGTAACATTAACAAACAAGTAGCTGTGTTAGATAACCACATACTTATAAATGCGGTAATAAAAATAAAACAAAAAAGTAATGAAATTTTTGTTTTTCCAAAAATAGCGATAGTTTTAATAGCTATCCTTTCATGAAGAGAACTCTTTTCAAAGCCATTAGCTATTATAAACCCACCTAATAATAAAAAAACTACCGGACTTGCATATGATGAAAATATGGTTTTAGTATCAAAATCTAATAAAAATGGTGAGATTAATAAAGGTATTAAAGCTGTAACTGATAAAGGAATAGCTTCAGTAACCCAAAAAAAAATCATTGTAATAAGCATTTGCAAAATAATTTTTGAGTTAAAATCTAAATTGTCGCTGAAACCTATTATATTTGGTAAAAAACCAAGAAATATACCTACTAAAAAAGAATTTATTTTCATTTTTTTATGAATTTTCCATGTCTATAGACTTTTCCTCTAATTCATACCACTCTTTTTCCAGTAAAGACAAATCATCTTGTGCCTCTTTGATATTTTTAATTAGAAACTGATACTCTTCGGAATTTCCCATACTTTCAAAGTCTTGTTTTTCTAATTCTAAAGTTAATTCAGATAATTTTAACTCTTTTTTTTCAATCTTCTTTAAGATTCTGTTTATTTGTTTCTCAATATTTTCAGATTTAAAACTTTTATTTTTTTCAACTTTATTAACAACGTTATTATCCTCGTTGATGGTTTCATTTGAAAAGACTCTCCAATCTAAAGAAATTTTATAATTGCCATTACCGTCAAGAAATAAATATTTATCAACTACTTGCTCTAAGAAATCTTTGTCATGAGATGCAACCAATACACCACCATCGTATACTTTTAAAAAGTCTATTAAAATATCAATTGTTTCCATATCCAAATCATTTGTTGGTTCATCTAAAATTAAAATTTCTCTTGGATTAGCTAATATTTTAGCAAGAAGTAATCTATTTCTTTCTCCACCAGATAACAGTCCAACCTTATAGTCAATTTTTTTTGGATCAAATAAAAAATTTTTTAAGTATCCACATATATGAGATTTTTTTTCACCCACAAATAAGTAATCACCTCCACCAGGTATTAAATTTTCCTTAATAGTTTTCTCATTATCAAATTGAATACCCGATTGATCAAACAAGCTTATTTCTATATTTTTTCTTATCTTTATACTGCCCTCAGTTACAGTATTATTATTGACAACCAAATTTAAAAATGTTGATTTACCTGATCCATTTTTGCCTATAATTCCTATTTTTTCACCTTTCATCAATTTATAATTGAAATTTTTTAGAATAACTTTTTCTTTATCTAAAACTGTAAATTTTTTTTTAACATTAAAAAAATTTACTAATAGATTGGGACTATTACTTTCATTCTCCTCATAATTAATTTTAACTTTAGAGATTGACTTTAAAAAATCTCTTCTCTGATTCTCAAACTCTTCCTTAAAATTGAAAAAGTTTTCTTTTCTTCTTACATTTCTTTTTCTTCTTGCAGTAACACCTTTTGCCATCCATTCCATCTCTTGAAAAAGAATTTTTTTTTTATTATCAATTTCTCTTTTTTCTTGATTTATTAAACTTTGACTCCATTCATTGAATTCTCTAAAACCTTTTGGAGAAATTCTTATTTTGGTTCTATCAATCCAAAAAACCTTATTAGTCACTTTTTTTAAAAAACTCCTGTTATGGCTTATAACAAGAAAAGAACCTTTAAATTCATTAACTAAATATGTTTGTAACCATTCTATTGATTCCAAATCTAAATGATTTGTTGGTTCATCTAGTAAAAGAAGGTCTGGATCTTTTATGACTATAGATGCTAAATTAAGTTTTCTTTTCATTCCACCAGACAGTTTATCTAAAGTCTGATTGATATCAATTTTAAGCCCTTTACATAATCTTTTAATCGAAAAATCACTATTATTTGGGTCTTCAACGCAGTTTCTCAAAAAATCTAAAATATTAATATTTTCTTTAAATTTTTCCCTTTGATTTAAATATCCAATATTAATTTTAGGATTAATCCACAGTTCTCCAGAATCAATATTAATTTTATTTGAAATGATATTGAATAAAGTAGATTTTCCTACACCATTTTTACCCACAATGGCTGTTTTATCATCTCTGTGAATGCTTAAGGAAATATCATCAAAAATTATGCGTTTACCAAAGGCAAATTCACAACTGTTTAGGGATAAAAAAACATCATTCAACATTTTGATTACTGGCTGGGGTGGTAGGATTCGAACCTACGAATGCCGATACCAAAAACCGGTGCCTTACCACTTGGCCACACCCCAATAGATAATAAAAACATAATCATTTTTTAATTTTTATACAACCCTAATATTCTTTAAAATTGGTTTATTAGCTCTGTTCTTTTTATCCACATATTCTTAAATTCAGCTTTCAGCAATTTCTCGGCTATTTTTGCATTATTTGTATTTTCATAAATCCCAAAGCACGTTGCTCCAGAACCTGTCATTCGTGCAAGCTTTGTTTTTGTATTTCGTTTTAAAAAATTGTTAATTTCTTTAATCTTAGGACAAATCTTCTGAGCTGATTCTTGAAGATCATTTTTTTTTTCTATTAAATAGTTAAAAAAGTTTTCTGAATTAATTTCATTGTATTTAATTTTTTTTTTTTTTTTGCAAATATTAGGGTCCAAATTTTCGAAAATTTGCTTTGTAGAGATTTCAACTAAAGGATTTATTAATATCACCGGTAATTCAAATATTTTATTTTTAAGAAAATTTATTTTTTCACCTTTACCTGTAACAATTGCACTCTTTCTAAAATAACAAAATGGAACATCTGCACCCAGAGTAAACAACAAATTAGTCAAATCTTTTTTTTTTATTTTAAGATTATATAATTTTTTTAAGCTAAAAAAAACAGTTGCAGCATTTGATGATCCCCCACCCATACCTGAAGAAACAGGTAGATTTTTTGTTAATATAATTTCAACATTAAATTTAAGATTAAAAAAATTTTCCAATAAACAAACTGTATCAATAATAATATTTTTTTTTGTTGATAGATTTTTTGAAAATGGTCCGTCAATAAAGAATGAAAATTTATTTGATTTTTTTATTTTAATTAGGTCACCATACTTACAAAAACACATCAAACTTTCTAAATTATGATAACCATCATTTGTTTTGTTGATTACTTCTAAAAATAAATTTAATTTAATAGGTGATAGGAATTGTTCCGAATTTTTTATGATCATATACCAAGTTCAATCTTTTTTTTCACATCATCTTTATTTTTAAATTCTGGATCAATTATTAAAACCCTCTTCCATTGTGATTGAGCTTCATCATATCTTCCAGATTTCCAATATGCATCACCCAAGTGATCGTTTAATGTTGGATCATTAGGTAAAAAAGAAACTGCTTTTTCAAGAAAATAAATTGATTTCTCATAGGAATTGGACAAATAATGGGCCCATCCAAGAGAATCTAGAATATATCCATCTGAGGGTTCAAGTTCAACGGCCTTCTCTAACAAATTAAGAGCAAGATCAATATTCATTTTTCTATCCAACCAACTATATGCAAGATAGTTAATTACATATGGATCATTAGGTTGAAGTGTCATTGCCATTTTTAAGTCTTCTTCTGCTTTTTCCCATTTATTTAATCTTTCATATGCTATGCCCCTTGAGTAAAAAATCGACCATTTATTTTCGTCTAAAACATCTTCAATTATTTGTGAATATAAATTAATTGATCCATCATAATTTTTTTCTGTTCTATAGATATCTGCTAATAGAATCTTAAGCTCCCAATTTTTTGGATGATTTTTTATAAGTTCTTCAAGAAGCGGTTTAATTTCATTTTTCTTTTTAATTTCATCATTGAGTGAAACTCTTAGTTTCAAAAATTTCATATAATAAGGGTTTTTGGTATTTACTTGTGAAACAATCTCATCTGCATTATTTTCTAAATCAATTAATTCAAAAGAACTTGCAAGTAAAAGTCGCATAGCATTAAAATCTTTTCTCAACCTGAGAGAAAGTTTTCCAAAAAAAATTGAAAATTTATACAAATCTTTTTGATAATACCAACTAGAAATATTATAAAAAGCTTCAGCTAATCCATCTTTTTGGGTGAGTACGGGGTTTAAAATCTCAAGGTTACTTGAAATGTTTTTAATAT
>Ga0181576_10002244_pt1 | contig 14519 bp, 8 predicted proteins | sample 101ome_22_FD_132464 | JGI IMG/M metagenome (GOLD analysis project Ga0181576, IMG submission 132464) | Coastal salt marsh microbial communities from the Groves Creek Marsh, Skidaway Island, Georgia - 101412BT metaG (megahit assembly) | ecosystem: Environmental > Aquatic > Marine > Intertidal zone... | reverse complement strand
CTAACTCCAGCAGCACTTTCTTGCATCTTAGCTTTTTCAGTGTCGCTTAGTTCGATTTCAACAATTTTTTCAATACCATTTTTACCAATAATAACAGGTACTCCGATACAAATATCGTCCATACCGTATTCTCCAGTTAAAAAGGTAGAACAAGGATAGATTTTCTTCTGATCACATCCTATAGCTTGAACAAGCCCAGAAACCGCTGCACCTGGCGCATACCAAGCTGAAGTTCCTAAAAGTTTGGTCAAGGTAGCTCCTCCAACTTTAGTATCTTCAGCAACTTGAGATAATCGTTCTTCTGATAAAAATTCAGATACATTAACTGAGTTACGAGTCGCTAATCGAGTTAACGGTACCATTCCAGTATCTGAATGACCACCGATTACCATACCATCAACATCTGAAATAGGGGCTTCTAAAGCCTCAGCAAGACGGTATTTAAAACGAGCTGAATCTAAAGCACCACCCATACCGATAATTTTGTTTTTGGGAAGATCTAATACCTTATGAGCCAAATAAGTCATGGTATCCATTGGATTACTGACTACTATAAGGATCACATCAGGAGAATGTTGTACTAGATTTTCTGCAACTGTTTTAACAATTCCTGCATTTATTCCGATAAGTTCTTCACGAGTCATTCCTGGTTTTCTAGGAATCCCTGAGGTAATTACAGCAACATCACTACCAGCAGTTTTTGAGTAATCACCTGTGGTTCCAGTAATTTTAGTGTCAAAACCATTTAGCGATGCTGTTTGCATCAAATCCATAGCTTTACCTTCAGCATACCCTTCTTTAATATCGACTAAAACGACTTCTGAAGCAAAATTTTTGATGGCGATATATTCTGCGCAGCTAGCTCCAACTGCTCCAGCACCAACAACAGTAACTTTCATTTATTTATAGTTTATAGATTATTATTATGCGTCTATATTAGCATAGACAGCGTTCTTTTCAATAAATTCTCTTCTTGGTGGAACCTCATCTCCCATTAACATGGAAAAGATACGGTCTGTTTCTACAGCATTATCAATAGTCACTTGACGCAAAGTACGTTGCTCAGGATTCATGGTTGTTTCCCAAAGCTGTTCAGCATTCATCTCTCCAAGACCTTTATAACGTTGTATCGACGCTCCTTGACCAAATTCTTTCATCAATTGATCACGTTGAACATCATTCCATGCATACTGCTTCTTAGCTCCTTTTTTAACTAAGTAAAGTGGCGGTGTAGCTATAAAGATATGTCCTTCCTCTATAAGTTCTCTCATGTACCTAAAGAAGAATGTTAATATAAGTGTTTCAATATGAGATCCATCAACATCAGCATCACACATGATAACGATTTTATGATAACGTAACTTATCTAAGTTCAACGCTTTTGAATCTTCTTCCGTTCCAATGGTAACTCCAAGTGCGGTATAGATGTTTTTGATTTCTTCATTTTCAAACACCTTGTGTTGCATCGCTTTTTCAACGTTTAATATCTTACCTCTTAGAGGTAAAATCGCTTGAAAATTACGATCTCTTCCTTGTTTAGCAGTTCCTCCTGCGGAATCTCCCTCAACTAAGAATACTTCACAAAGTGCAGGATCTACCTCAGAACAATCAGATAATTTTCCAGGCAATCCCCCAACACTCATAACCGTTTTACGTTGAACCATCTCTCTGGCCTTCGTAGCAGCATGACGTGCTTGAGCAGCTAATATCACCTTTTGAACAATGATTTTAGCATCATCAGGGTGTTCTTCTAAATAATCGGTAAGCATCTCAGAAACCGCTTGGCTAACTGCAGAAGAAACTTCTCTGTTTCCAAGTTTGGTTTTGGTTTGGCCCTCGAATTGCGGCTCAGAAACTTTAACCGATACAATTGCTGTTAGACCTTCTCTAAAGTCATCTCCCGCAATTTCAAATTTTAATTTATCCAACATTCCTGAAGCATCTGCATACTTCTTCAACGTGGTTGTTAACCCCCTTCTAAAACCAGTTAGGTGTGTACCTCCTTCATGGGTGTTAATGTTGTTTACATAGGAATGAAGATTCTCTGTATACGAAGTATTATAAGTCATAGCTACTTCAACAGGAATACCATTCTTTTCTCCTTCCATAGCAATTACGGACTGAGTGAGTTGTTCTCTGTTTCCATCTAAGAAACGAACAAATTCTTTTAACCCCTCTTCTGAATGAAACTCTTCTGAAATAAATGCTCCTTTTTCATCGGTGTTTCGCTTATCAGTAATTGTTAAACGAACCCCTTTATTCAGATAAGCTAATTCACGCATTCTATTAGCTAGCGTGTCATAGGAATATTCTGTTGTTTGTTTAAAAATACTATCATCAGGCCAGAACGTAACAGTTGTTCCGTGTACATTTGATTCCCCTATATTTTTTACAGGATAACTCGCCTTACCTCTAGAATACTCTTGCTCCCATACTTTTCCGTCTCTATGAACCGTTGCAACTAATTTATTAGATAAGGCATTAACACAGGACACACCAACTCCATGAAGACCTCCAGATACTTTATAGGAATCTTTATCAAATTTACCTCCAGCACCAATTTTGGTCATAACTACTTCAAGAGCAGAAACACCTTCTTTTTTGTGCATATCTACAGGAATACCCCTACCATTATCCGATACTGATATCGAATTATCTTCATTGATGATTACTCCAATTGTATCACAATAGCCTCCCATTGCCTCATCAATGGAGTTATCTACAACCTCATATACCAAGTGATGCAATCCTCTAGGTCCAACATCCCCAATATACATCGATGGACGCATTCTAACGTGCTCAATCCCCTCAAGGGCCTGAATACTATCAGCCGAATAATTGGCTTTATTAAGTTCTTCGCTCATATGCAATGAATTGATTTATTCGTTTAACGTTAACAAACAAATATAAGGAATAGGCCCTTTAATAAAGACTTTAGATGACTTTAGAACAGGTAAGTTATCAACAGATATTGTGAACAAAAAAACTTCAGTTGAGGAGTAACAACTGAAGTTTTTTAAACACGTCTATGATACTTCTTTAATAGGAATCTGAGTGAACATTCGCTACGGCTCTTCCAGAGGGATCATTCATGTTTTTAAAGGCCTCATCCCATTCCAAAGCAACTGGTGTACTACACGCTACCGATGGAACTGAAGGCACACAGAGTGCTGCTGCATCAGAAGGGAAGTGTTCTTCAAAAAGTGATCGATAATAAAACTCTTCTTTTGATGTGGGAGTCTGTATTGGGAAACGATATTGGGCATTAGCTAATTGTTCATCACTCACCTCTTCACTAACTACCTCTTTAAGTGTATCAATCCAGGAGTAGCCAACTCCATCAGAAAATTGTTCTTTTTGTCTCCAAGCGACACTTTCTGGCAAGTAAGACTCAAATGCTTTACGAACCACCCATTTTTCCATACGTTCACCATTGATCATCTTGTCTTGTGGATTAATACGCATAGCTACATCCATGAATTCTTTATCCAAGAAAGGAACTCTTCCTTCAATTCCCCAAGCTGCAAGTGATTTGTTCGCTCTTAAACAATCATACATATGAAGTTTGTCTAACTTACGTACGGTTTCTTCATGAAAATCCTTTGCAGATGGTGCTTTATGGAAGTACAAATAACCTCCAAAAAGTTCATCCGCACCCTCACCAGATAGAACCATTTTAATTCCCATAGACTTGATGACTCTTGCCATCAAATACATAGGGGTCGATGCTCTAACCGTAGTTATGTCATAAGTTTCTAGATTGTAAATAACGTCTTTAATGGCGTCTAAACCTTCTTGTATCGTGAAGACAATTTCATGGTGAACCGTTCCGATGTGATCTGCCACTTTTCTAGCTGCAGCTAAGTCGGGAGAACCCTCTAAACCTACCGAAAAAGAATGCAACTGAGGCCACCAGGCATCGGAGGTATCACCACTTTCAACTCTTTTAAGAGCATATTTTTTTGCTATTGCTGAAGTTACTGAAGAATCCAAACCTCCGGAGAGTAAAACTCCATAAGGTACATCAGACATTAACTGCCTATGTACAGCAGCTTCTAAGGCATCACGTACCTCTTCAATACTGGTTTGGTTGTCTTTAACCGCTTCAAAATCCATCCAATCTCTTTCATACCATCGAACCAACTCTCCTGTTGATGAGTGTAAAAAGTGTCCGGGAGGAAATAATTCAATTTTTGAACAATAACCTTCTAGCGCTTTTAACTCTGAAGAGACATAAAAAGTACCGTTGACATCCCATCCCATATAAAGAGGAATAATACCCATATGATCTCTTGCAATGAAATATTCATCATTTTCAGTATCAAAAATAGCAAATCCAAAGATACCATTCATCTTATCCAAGAAATTTTTACCGTATTTTTGATATAACGCAAGGATTACCTCACAATCTGACTGTGTTTGAAATTCATAGGTTCCTTCAAACTCTTTTCTAAGCTCAAGATGATTATAAATTTCTCCATTTGCCGCCAACACTAATTTACCATTAGGACTTAATAAAGGTTGTTTTCCTGATGCAGGATCCACAATTGCTAAACGCTCATGAGCTAAAATAGCCTTATCATCAGAATAAATTCCACTCCAATCCGGACCTCTATGTCTAATTTTTTTAGACATCTCTAAAAGTTGTGGTCTGAGTTTATCAGACGGTTCTTTTAAATCAAATGCACATGTAATTCCACACATATCTCGTTATTTCAAATTAGTATGCAAATATTGTTTTAATGTTTCAATATGCAAAATAAAATATTAATTTAGTTACATTTTTTAACTTATTATGTAACTATCTATAATTTATGTAATAAGTAAATAAAAATTTAGGTTATGAAGTATCAATATGTAATGAGTGTATTTAATATAAGTTAAACGACCTTTAAAACAAACCATGAAACAAAAATTGTATTTTAGTTACATATATAACTTTTAAACGTAACCCTATTATGAAAAATATTTTCAGTTTATTAATAGCAGTTTTTTTAATAAGCACTACTGCTGGATATGCTCAAGACTTTCCCAAACTAGATGTTAGCCCTATGGATAAAGCTTCCTTTAACGCTGATACAGGATCGGTATCCATATATTATTCGAGACCACAATTACAAGAACGTTCTTTAGATAAATTAGCACCAAAAGGAGAAGTTTGGAGAACTGGAGCCAATGAAGCTACTACTATTAGTTTTTCAAAGGATGCTACTGTTGCCGGAAAGAAGGTAAAAGCAGGTGTTTATTCACTGTTCACAATTCCTGGAGATAACAATTGGACTATTATTTTAAATTCAAATGCAAATCAATGGGGAGCATATCAATACGATGAAACGTTAGATGTTTTAAGGGGAACCGCAACGGTTACGACAGACAAAAAGTCAATCGAAGCGTTCAGCATGGCATTTAAAAAAGATGGTTCACTAGTTATGGCTTGGGGAACAACAAGAATTCACATCCCAATTACATTTCAATAAAAGAATATCTTCATATCATTAAAGGACGGTAATCACCGTCCTTTATTTTTTTGTTATTTTTCTATACTGCTAGTTCCCATCATAAACTAACTCCCCATTCACATAGGTTGCTAAAACTTTTGTTGTTGGTATTTCAACCACAGGCACCTTCATCAAATCGTTATTGAGTACAATAAAATCAGCCATTTTACCCACTTCAATACTCCCACGTTCCTTCTCTTGAAAATTTGAGTGAGCAGCCCATATCGTCATCCCTTTTAAGGTTTCTTCTCTAGATAATAGTTCTTTAGGTGTAAATCCACTCTTAGGATACCCTTCCTGATCTTGTCTTGTGATCGCTGCATAGAAGGTTAAAAAAGGACTGACTTGCTCTACAGGAAAATCAGTACCAAGCGCAAGAGTTCCTGATGCTTTTAACAGTGATTTGAAAGGATAAGCTCCATTCATACGATCGCTTCCCAATCGATCTTCTACCCAATACATATCTGATGTAGCATGAGTCGGCTGAATCGATGGAATAATTCCATTTTTATAAAAATAAAAATCAATTGGTGAGGTTATTTGAGCATGTTCAACTTTCCACCGCCTTGATTTTAGGTCTGATAAGGCTTGTGTGTACGCTCTCAAAACAGCTATGTTTGCAGAATCACCGATGGCATGAGTATTCATTTGATAGTTACTTTTAGCAATTCTGTTGGCAAGACTAAAAAGTTCTTCTTGAGTGGTAATCATTGCGCCATAATGATTTGGCTTATCAGTATAAGGTGCTTTTAAAGCAGCTCCTCTAGATCCCAATGCTCCATCAGCATAGACCTTAACAGCACCCACATATAAACGATCTGTTTTAATAATTCCTCTAGGGAGGTAATACGCTAAATTATCTTCATTATTACTAATCATCGCATAAACCCTAATTTTAAGCGCTTTAATAGTTTGAAGGCTATCAATAAGTGTAATAACCTCCTTATTAAGTCCTGCATCATTTACAGTAGTCAATCCATAGGAGAAAGAAATTTGTTCTGCCTTTTTAAGAGCCTCACTTGATTCTTCTAAGGTTGGTTTTGGTAATACCTGATCTACTAAAGCCATTGGAGTATCCACTAGCACACCAGTAAGTTCTCCATTATTAATTTCAACAGAACCCCCTGCAACTTTAGTAGCAACAGTTATTCCCGCTAAATCCAATGCTTTTTGATTAACGATATAGGCGTGACCATCAATACGCTCTAGAACTACAGGTATCGAAGGATATAATTCATCTAATTGTTCTTTTGTTGGGAATTTTTTAACTTCCCAATCATTTTGATCCCATCCCCTTCCTCTGATAACAGACACCTCTTTATCTTTGTAGAAGGCCTTTACGCGATCAATGACTTCCTCAAAACTTTTAGTTCCAACCAAATCTACTAGCTGTTGATGGAGTCCTAAGCCATAAAAGTGACAATGAGCATCAATAAATCCAGGATAAACAGGCTTCTTATCTAAATCAATAAGTTGAGTTGAGGTATAACTTTTTAAAAGAGCATCATCTGATCCAACTGCGATTATGTTGCCATCTTTAACTGCAAGCGCTGATACAGTAGTAAAATCGTTATCTACCGTATATATGGTAGCGTTAACAATCAACAAATCAACTTCTTGTTTAGATGCACAAGAAACCATTAAAAACAAACTTAAAAGCGATAACAACAATTTATTCATAGCAAAAAATTAATTAGTAATCGAAGTGATATTGAGCTCCAATATTTAGTGTAGCTCCTAAATTAGGATACTCATACCACAATTGATATTGATTATTAGTTATGTTTTTAGCTTTCAATTCAAAACTCCAACTATCATTGTACTGGTAATAAAGTGAGGCATCCATCGTTACAAAGGCCTCTAAATCATAACTAACGTTAGGATATGCTCCAGGCAAAATATTTTCAACAACAGAAACATAATTATCCTTTCTGGATCCTGTATAATCAAGTTGAGTATTTAACATCCAACTTTCTGATAATTTAGCATTTAATACTCCAAAGGCGGTTAGATTTGGCATATTCCAAGCTTCCTCCTCTTTTAATGTTTTGTTTTTATTATACTGAATGCCTGTATTAAGTGTTACGTCATCTGTAGGTCTGATCATCAATGCACCTGTAATACTCAATTGATCCAATTGATCATAAACCAATTGGAAGCTTTTTAAATTACTATTCAAATAGGGGCCTGAATCAGTTCTAAAATAATTTTGGTAATTCAGCATCATCAAAGGCTTATCTTTTACTCGAGAATAGGCTGCGTTGAGTTTTAAATTCAATAATTTACCTGAATTTGCTTCCAATCCAACACCAAAATCATATAGCTTGAACGAAGGTTTTAATTCTAATGTTGGACTTAAAAAAGGATTTATCAGCGTTATGTTTGAAAAAGAATTTAAGCTGGTATTACCTTTCAAACTACAAGTAAGGGTAACTTCATTAGACAGATCATAAGTCGCATCTATAGCTGGATATATATTGAGCTTTGATTCCTTTAAATCAACATGTTGATTTAAATAATTAAAATCTAACCCAATCAGTAGCCCTAGCTTTTCTTTAGAATACGCTAGTTGTGGTTTTACCTCCAATGTCAAATAAGTATATGGAGAAGGTAGCACATTTGTCGCTTGAGTCAAGGAAGCATTATTAAATCCACCTTTTAGATAATCCAATGTAGTGAGCAATCTAATTTGACTCGATGGCAGATTAACTGTTAATAAAGCAGCACCCTCAAAATTAAGTTCATTCGAATCAGTTACATCTGAGATGGAATGGAAATTTAATTGCAAATAATCAATTACTCCTGAATAGAACTGATAATCTACATCGGCAATAAGTCGTTTGTATTTTTGAGTCATTGATTTTTCCTCAGGAGCTATTCCGTACATAATTGGAGCGCCATAAAAATTAAACGATTGATTTTGGTAACTTAAATAAAGAGTTGAAACCGCATTATTCGTATTAAAATTTAACACAGAACCTAATGATAATTCCTCATTAAATGGCTTATAGGAATACCCATCGATCATTCCACTCAGATGATCATAAGAGGCTTTAATCCCATAGTTCAAATTAGAATTCACATAGTGATTATGATTAAGATCTAACTTGAGGGTAGCGTTATTTCCTGCTACTAATTTTAGGTGATTTGAAAAACCGCTACTCACCGGATTAACCCATTGTAAATAGGGAGCTGCAAACTTCGGAATATGAGCATCAAAAACAGGATAGGTAGGAATTATGTACGTAAAATTTGCCGCTTCTTTTTTGTCAAATCTAGTTTTTTTCGGCAACAAAGGCTCTTTTTTTGAAGGTTCTATTTCTGGATTATAGGATTTCACAACGGTAACTGTTTCTCTGACTTCTTGAGTCTGTTCTTGAGCCAAAAGTAAAGTGCCGTATCCTAAAAAAAAGAGCGATAAATAGAGGTGTATAAATTTTGACATAATTACTGAATACTATCGTTAGCTATTGGAGTTGATGGGGAGGTTTCTTCATTGGATATTGTGGCCAATAATGCAGTCGCCTCTGCTACTGTTTCAGGAAATTGAGTGAAGTTTTTTATAACTGAACTCAATATGTAATGAGCTTGAAAGGAATCGTTAAGACCTATAAAATTTGTAGCCATCAAAACTAACCCTTTAGCCGCCCACTTTTTGTAAGCAGGATATTGTTTAGCCAATACTTGAATACGTTCATTTGATTGCTCGTAAGCAGCTTCATTAGTTAAAAAAAGAGCGGTAAAATACAAGGCCTCAGCTGCAATTTCACTACTAGAATTATCAGAAATGATGGCATAGGCTGATTTACTTTCCTTAAGGGCCCCTAGTTTGAACGAAGTTCTAGCTAAAATCAATAATGCATCCGACTCAAGTCGTTGTTCTAATCCATCAACAGCTAATAACTTTTTAGCATACGATTTAGCAAGGACTAACTCATTTCGCATATAATAGATACGCATCAAGTTTGAAATTGCGAAATGTTCATTTTGAATCCGATTAGCCGTAAGTTCAAGTTCTTTTAAATCACCCAGAGCACTGTCTAACCCATTAAGTTCCATGAGTAAACTTATTTTTTCCAGTAACGCCTCTTCTTTAAACATGGAAGGTTGTTGAGCTACACTTGTAAAGAGTGGCAGGGCTTTGTTTTTAAGGTCAGTTTTTAAGTAAAGTTTCGCTAAATTAAAACGAGACTCCAATTGATACCTTCCTTTTGGATAGGTTTCAATATAATATTCATAAGCCTTTATCGCTTTTGTAACATCAAGTGTTGTTGACAATTGCTTCGCAGCATCAAAACTAGATTTATCTAGAGATTCTTCACTTTCACTGATGTAATCTAAATTCTGTATCCATTGTGTATAGGTTTCTAAATCAGCTTGTTCCATATATATTCGCTTCGCTGCTGCAACCGCTTGAATCGCTTCCTCAGTTCTTGGAAAATCCTTAGTCAAACCTACAAACAACTCCAATGCTTCAGTGCTTTTTGCTTGAGAATAAAGAAGTAATCCTTTTTTGAGTTTACTAACAGCTACAAGAGGACTTTGTGGGTGTTGTAATACCAATTTATCATAGGTAGCAATAGCCAACTCATTTTTACCTTCACTAGCATAGGTCATCGCTAAATTATAACTAGCTTCATCCCTAAGACTAGAGTTAGTATACTCCATTAACCACTTTTTTAACAAAGATATTTTCTTGGTGTTTTGCTGTAAATATCCATATGCCATCGCTATTTTAAAAGCGGCATAAGCTCGTTCTTCAGAAGGATAACGTAGTACCGTGTTGTAGGCATTAATGGCAACCTTAAAATCTTTGGTTACATAGTAACAATCTGCTAATTTAACCAAAGCATCAGTATAGGTTGATGAGCCTACAGGACCATTAGTTACGTATTTTTTAAAGGAAGGAATTGCTTCGTCAAAACGTTTCATTTTAAAATACGCATAAGCCCTTAAAAAATCAATTTCATAAACTTCTTCAATAGAAGATCGTTTAGGATGTTTTTGTAGTTCAATTAGTTGTTGAAGAGCCAATTGATCCTTATTAAGTTCTAAGAGTGATTCTGCTTTCCAAAACAAACTTCGAGCGGCAAGAGAGGTATTTTTTGAAGATTCATAGGAACGATCCAAATAATCCAAAGCAGCATCATATGCACGCAAACGAATCAAATCCATAGCTTTTAAAAAGGTTACTTGCTGAAGTACTTTCTTAGAAGCTAATTGAGGTTGAGCTTTAATCATTGAAAGTGCAGCTTCAAAATCATTAGTCTGAACATAAGCTTCCACTAATAAAGATTTAATTTCTGTAATATAAGTGGATCTTGGAAAATTCGTAATAAACCTTCCTAATGCAGCAACAGCTGCTTCAAATGGATTCCCTATATCATAACTCAGTTTTGCATATTGATACTGAGCAACCTCATTCAATGAGGTAGAAAATCCTAATTGATAAGAAGCTCTAAAAGCGGTTAAGGCTTCTGATTTCTTGTTGAGCTTCATATAACAAGCTCCTAATTGATAATAGGCATTTTGAGCAATTTCATCGTTACCATTAATAATAGTTGAAAAGATAGAACGTGCTAATTCATAGTCTTGATGTTCAAAATAACAATACCCTAGTTGATAACTATCTAGTGTAGACCAGTCTTGAGCTAAAGATTTGTAAGCCTCATAATAAGGAATTGCTTTCGAGTACGCTTTAATTTGAAAATAACTAGCAGCGATAATTTTATTGAGCAAGGCCTTTTCGGAGCTTGAAGCATCAGGTAAATAGTTTAATGCAGCTTCGATGGCTTTAGTATAATCAGCTTCTCTAAAACTGATATCCGCCATAAAATAAGCCTTTTTGATAGTGAGGGCTTCTTCTGAAAATGGTATTGAAAATAAAGACTTTGCTAAACCAAGATCATTGTTGCGGTAAGCGATATAGGCAAGATAAAATCGTGCTTTTGATTCATAGGTGTTATCGGTTCTAGCATTTTCAAATAAACTGGTTGCTTTTTTTAAATCGTTATTGAGAAATAAAGAATAGGCATAATTAAAATAATATTGAGCTTGATTTTCTTTAGCGATTGATTTAACATCGATCTGAGCATACAGCTCTAAAGCCTTTTCAAAATTTGATAGTTCAAAAAAATGAGTAGCTTCTAAAAAAATCAATTGATGCTCATAAACGTTCTTAGGATAGGTAGTCCTAAATCGTTTGATTTCAGCTGATAGACTCTCCAATTGTAACTTGTAGGAGGTTAGAATCCTATTATATTCCATTTGAGTTTTTAAATGATCCTTTGGACTACTTTGAATCAATTCATCAAATAGATGTCGAGCTGATAAAAACGAATTTTGTTGATATAGCGTTAGCGCATCGGAATACCTATCATAACGCTTTTCTTGAACGGTGGATTGTTGAGCAATACCAACTAGACTCATTAGCAAGGTCATCACAATGCAACTATTTCTATACATGTAGGAAGTTTTAAATAGATCTTAAACTAAAACAATCGCCAAAAAACAAAACGATAAATCGAGTATGAATATAAAGAATTTTCATCAGTATAAACGCCTATTGAAAAGAAGTTATTACATTTATGATAACAAAAAATAATTATGGATCAAACAATTCTCTCGCTTACAGACCTTTGTGTTTATCAAGAACAAAATCTAGTGTTAAATCAAGTCAATTTAAGCCTAAAAAAAGGAGAATTTTGTTATCTCATAGGTGAAACAGGTTCGGGAAAGAGTAGTTTACTTAAAATTCTTTATGGGGACTTACAAATAAAACAAGGCCAGGCTCAAATTGTAAACTATAATCTTAATGAACTTAAAGAGTCAGATATTCCTTATTTGAGAAGAAAAATTGGAATTATCTTTCAGGATTTTAAATTGCTCCCCGATCGTACCGTTAAAGACAATTTGCTATTTGTATTAAAGGCTACGGGTTGGACAAATGCTTCAGAGATGGACGAACGTTGTGAACAAGTATTGGACAAGGTGGGAATGAAAACCAAAGGATTTAAATTTCCACATGAATTATCTGGAGGAGAACAACAACGGGTTGCAATCGCAAGAGCATTGTTGAATAACCCTGAATTAATATTAGCTGATGAACCTACAGGGAATTTAGATCCTAAAACAAGTGTAGAAGTCATGAAAGTTCTTGAAGAGATTCACAAAGGAGGAAATACCATATTAATGGCCACACATGATTATGCGCTTATTTTAAAATACCCACATAAGACGATTAAATGTCATGAAGGGGCTGTTTTTCAAGTGAACACTCATCAAGTTTAATACGTATATTTTTTGTTTCTTTAACTCAAATTAATATTATGGATATACTTGGAATAGATATTGGAGGTTCAGGAATAAAAGGGGCTTTAGTTAATTTAGAAACTGGAGAACTCACCAGTGAACGCTATCGAATTCCCACACCAAATGGCAGAGAACCTGAGGCTATGGCTGTGGTTGTAAAGCAAATTATAGCACACTTCAATTATAAAGGAAAAGTGGGATGTGGCATTCCGACTATTGTCAAAAAAGGAATCTGTAAAGAACACGGAAATCTAAGTAAAAAATGGCTAGGAATCAATGCTGAGGAGCTCTTTAAAAAACATACAGGACTTGACTTTCATATTATCAATGATGCTGATGCTGCCGCAAGTGCTATTATGCATTATGGTGTTGGAAAAGGTAAGAAGGGGTTTGTTTTAACAATAACCGTAGGGACTGGACTAGGATCAGGTGCCTTCTTTAATGGGGTGCTTATTCCTAATTTCGAACTAGGTCAAATACCCTATAAAGATTATTCCAAAATAGAGCTCTATGCCTCTTCTGCTGCAAAGGAACGAGATGAGTTATCCTTCAAGAAATGGGCTAAACGATTCAATAAATTTCTAAAATACGTCAACTTAATTGTAGCTCCAGAACTTATTATCATTGGAGGAGGTATCTCAAAAAGATGGGATAAATATGAAGAATTTATCGATTGTGATACAAAAATAATCCCCGCAGGATTACAAAATCATGCAGGAATTATAGGTGCTGCAGCTGAAGTTAATAATTAAGCGATTTTATTTCGCTTACGATCAACTTCTTTCAAATAAATCTTTCTTAGTCGAATCGACTGTGGAGTTACTTCAACATATTCGTCTTTTTGAATATATTCCAAGGCCTCTTCAAGAGAGAATTTAATTGCTGGAACAATTTTAGCTTTTTCATCGGCACCAGAAGAGCGAACGTTTGAAAGTTTCTTTGTCTTAGTTACGTTAACAGTCATATCATCACCTCTTGAATTTTCTCCAATAACTTGACCTTCGTAAATATCTTCTCCTGGATCAACAAAAAACTTACCACGATCCTGAAGTTTATCAATTGAATATGGAATAGCTTTTCCTTGCTCCATAGATACTAATGATCCATTTTGACGTTGAGGAACATTTCCCTTTAGTGGTTGGTATTCCAAGAATCTATGTGACATAATCGCTTCACCAGCAGTAGCAGTTAACAATTGATTTCTGAGACCAATTATCCCTCTTGAAGGAATTTGAAACTCACAAATCATGCGGGTTCCTTTTGCTTCCATAGAAGTCATTTCCCCTTTTCTAAGAGAAACCATTTCAACTGCTTTTCCAGAAACTTCCTCTGGAAGGTCGATGGTTAAATGTTCAACTGGCTCACATTTTACACCATCAATTTCTTTTATAATTACTTGAGGCTGGCCAATTTGAAGCTCATACCCCTCTCTTCTCATGGTCTCAATAAGTACAGAAAGGTGTAATACCCCTCTACCAAAAACCATAAATTTATCAGCAGAATCAGTTGATTCAACTTTTAGAGCAAGGTTTTTTTCTAACTCTTTGGTCAAACGCTCATTTATATGTCTAGAGGTAACAAACTTTCCTTCTTTACCAAAGAATGGAGAATCATTAATCGTAAAAAGCATACTCATAGTAGGCTCATCTATAGCGATAGTTTTTAATTTTTCAGGATTCTTAATATCTGCAACGGTATCACCGATGTCAT
>Ga0181576_10002239_pt1 | contig 14531 bp, 9 predicted proteins | sample 101ome_22_FD_132464 | JGI IMG/M metagenome (GOLD analysis project Ga0181576, IMG submission 132464) | Coastal salt marsh microbial communities from the Groves Creek Marsh, Skidaway Island, Georgia - 101412BT metaG (megahit assembly) | ecosystem: Environmental > Aquatic > Marine > Intertidal zone... | reverse complement strand
GAAATCCTTTTTATCTTTGCGTCCGCTTTACGGTTGATGAACCGCGAGCACTCCCCGATGGTGTAATGGTAACACACCGGTTTTTGGTGCCGTTTTTCCAGGTTCGAGTCCTGGTCGGGGAACAGATAATCCTCAGCGCAATGCTGGGGATTCTTGTTTCAGGGAATTGTATAGGCAGCTGGCTTTATTCGCCTCCTGTCAACCCGTCAATCTGCGTCTGCATGGCTGCGATCACCGACTGCAGCGAATCGACCGTGGCAACCAATTCGCTCAATGCCAGTACCACATCCATTTCTCCAGCAAGGACGGTGCCTTCGACGACAGCGTCGCCGTGGATTACTGCGTGGCCATCGGCATGAATTTCAAATGCATTGGACCGCATTTCGTCAGAACTGCCATTGCCAACAATCAGCAATGCACCTGTAGTTCCCAATGAATTGAATTGTCCAAGCGCTGTGCCATTATCTTGGTCAGCCACGGCACCATATCCCGAAGCAAAACTCGCTGTGGCCGTCGTGGTTGTGTTTCGCCCAACCGCACGGCTATATAGTCCAGCTGCGATGCTGGCATAACCACCTGCATGGCTCGCGTAGCCGCCTGCAATCGTTTGAAATCCTTCAGCATGCGCCACGTCACCGGAAGCCATGGCATCCTGTCCTTCAGCATGCGACGCTGAACCACCAGCTTCCGTTTGCCGGCCTTCAGAATGGGCGTACAAGCCAAGCGCATCCGTCAAGTAGCCTTCCGCATGAGAAGCCGTGCCACCCGCGAGCGTGGCGTATCCTTCCGCGTGGGCATAACTTGATGTGGCGTCGGTGTTGTAGCCTTCTGCGTGTGCTGTCAGCGCCGTGGCAGAAGTGAGCATGCCTTCGGAATGGCTGGCGGTGCCACTCGCGGTTGTTCCTTCACCCTCCGCGCTGGCGCAAGTGGCACTGGCCACCGAAAGTCGATTCTGCGCATTGCTGTATGCCCCGCTGGCGTTTGTGTTGATGCCGGAAGCATGGGCGTAGGTGCCAGAAGCGGAGACACCAAATCCTTGGGCGAATTCTTGTTGTATGCGGAGTGATTGTGATACCCATGCGTAAGATTCACTTCCTAAGGTAGAATCTTGAATGGACGAAAGGCCCAATGAATCTCTTGCCGCCGATGCCGAGGTGGCCCCTGTGCCGCCCAATGCTATTGGGATGGCCCCTTCTGGCAAAAAATTTTCGCCGTAATACGGAAGAAAAACGAGCAAGTCGCTCACATCGATGATGCCATTGCTGTCGCTGTCAGGATTGTATGGCAAACCACCAGTGGCTGCTTCTTGAGCGGCCAAATTTGAAAACAGAAACAGCGCAGTGATGCTGAAAATTGAGCGGCAGGATATCGGGTGTTGCATGCTTGTTTTTTTTCGAGAGCAATTTATGAAGTCAACAGGCCCAAGATTGATTCGTTCAATTCAGGAGGTCAACAAGTCACCGTTGAAACGGTCAATTTTTGATGAGCCAGCGAAGCGTTTCCTGGTGTTGACCTGCTTGCACTCGTACCAGGTAACATCCCGATTGCCAGCCCTGTGCGTTAAGTTCCACAACCGCCTGTGTGCATTCTGATCGCGCCATGATTTGGCCCGCGAGATTGAGCACGGTGATTTGTGCGCTGACCCCAGGTTCGAGGCGAATGCTGAGCATGGATGTTCCAGCGCTTGGATTCGGATAAATCTGCGGATTCAACGATGCTCCTGACTGCTCAAGCTGCTGGGTACGCAGCGTGGGTTTGGCATCTTTTCGCCCGCTTGTTGGCGGTGTTTCCGGTGCAGCGGGGCAAGCGGACCCATCAAAAATGAGGGATTGGATGAACTCCGTGGTATTCCCGCTACAGTCAGTTGCAGAATAGATTCGTTGGATTTCGAATGGTTCATCTTCGGCCAATTCTGGATCGCCCGAAATGACGGATTCCGAGAGAACGGGAACTAGCGGTTCTCCACACTCGTCTTCGAATGCAAATGCACAAGGTTCGGGAATTTCAACCGTGCTGTTCTCAACATCGTAACAAAGCGCAACGACGTCTTGGCAACCAGTACCGGTCCAAGCGGGTCCATCGGTGTCGTTCCTGACAAACATTTGAAAGGCTTGCGTGAAGGAACCGCACGACTCATTCATTGCATGATGGATGTGGACCACACTCTCGTTTCCGCAAGTGACGGGGCTGATTACATCAGCATCGAGGTCGATAATTAAATCTCCAGACATCCCGGATACATTTTCACCCAATACCCTTCCGTTCCAGGCAAACCAGCCGCCAAGTCCATAATTGCAGTTGACGGAATTTCCTCCTTGGCCGAATTGGAACCGCTTGAACTCATTGACCGGCATGTGCGAGAGTTGCAAGTAAGACCCTTCATACCCGCCAGCCCCAATAAGGAAAGAATGTTCCGAGGCTAACCGGTAAGTGGTCATCGATGCCGTATCGATGGTGCATCCGTACGCTGCAATCAGGCCGTGATCCGGGCTTTCTGCCAACCAATCTTCTGCTTCCGTAGCGTCTTCCAACACCAATTGAACGTTCCACTTCAAATTGGAATTCTGCACATTTTGGACTTGTCCGTTGATGATGACAATCCCATTGCTGTACCGCGAAACGAACAACGGAAAACTCTCGATGAAATAATCTGAGTTTGCCAGTCCTAAAGCCGTTAAGCCAAAAATCCGAATCGCCCCATCCGGTCCGATTCCATCGGCTGTCGTTCCCAAATTGACCACATAATCCTCCGTCAAATCCACTACAAGGCTAGTCACATCGAGGGTGTCCCCGGTGCAATTATTCACAGCTACAGGCACATCGGTAATCTCGAGAGGCAGGTCTTCCGCACATCCAAAACTCGTCGTAGGCAATTCCGAAACGATTTCGGGTTCGCATCCGACACACCCAATTTGATTGCCGGCGCAATCAAAATCAGGTTCGGGATATTCACACAAATTGGGGTCGGACAACGTCGCTTCTGGATCATACGAACAGGCCGTGAAGTCTGTGCAGCCGACACAACTTTCGAAGTCGCACGAAGCTTCATTTGGCACCAGGGCTTCGGGATCGTAATTGCACGCATCCACTGAAGTACATCCAGCACAAGACAGGAATTCGCAATTGTTTAAGGGATAAATCGCCAACGGATCATAATTGCATGCAAACTCATTCATACAACCTATGCAGGACAGGTATTCGCAAGAACCATCGTCCTCGGTGGCGTCGGGATTAAAATTGCATGCATACTCAATCGTGCAACCGGGAATTTCGGTTTGTGCAATACCATCGCCTAGGGCAAAATAGAATGCACAAATTCCAAGTAGGGCGGCTTTAATGCTAAACAGGCGCTTCGGCATGCAACGATTCGGTTAAATCAAACGAGGGGGTTTGACCTAACAAGGTCTTGATTTTTCGACAAATAATCAAGATAAACCCGATTAAAATCCAGACAAATAACCACAAAACTCCAATAAATAAGCTCAGCCCAAGACAATGTTGACGATGCGCCCTGGCACGACAATTACTTTTCGAATCGATTTCTCACCCAATTGAGCTAGGGTTTTTTCGTGGGCAAGCACCAACGCTTCTACGTCTTTTGGCGCCATGGAAGCGTCTACGGCCAACTGGAATCGGACCTTACCGTTGAAGGAAATTGGATAGGTCACTTCGTCCGAGGTGAGCCATTTATCGTTGGCTTCTGGCCACGGCTGATCAAGAACCGAATCGGCTCCACCAGCGAGTTGCCACAATTCTTCTGCTAAGTGCGGCGCCACGGGGCTCACCAAAATGGCCAGCGGACGCAGCACTTCATGCTGATGTCCCTTAGATTCCAACAATTCGTTGACACCAATCATCAAGGCGCTGATGACCGTGTTGAATGCATGCCGTTCCAAGTCGTCGGTTACTTTCTTGATGGTTTTGTGCAAGCTGCGTTGAGCGGCTTCCGAAGCTATCCCCTCTGACTTCCCTTCAAACAGCCGATGCAACTTGCGGAGGAAGTTGTGAACCCCGCTGATGCCTTGTGTGTCCCAAGGTTTGTGTTGGGTGAGCGGTCCCAAAAACATTTCGTAGCAACGGAGGGTGTCTGCTCCGTAACGCTCCACCAATTCATCGGGCGTTTGCACGTTGAATTTGGACTTGGACATTTTCTCCACTTCATGACCACAGACGTATTCGCCTGCATCGTTTAAGATGAATGTCGCTTGGGCATATTCCGGTCGCCAAGCCTTGAAGGCTTCCAGGTCAAGTTTGTCGGCTTGGACGAAATTGATGTCCACATGGAGCCGTTGAGTGGCGAATTCTTTGCGCTTCTCATAGGTGACAAATTCGTCGGTTCCTTGAACGCGGTAGACGAAGTTGGAACGGCCCAAGATCATGCCTTGATTGATCATTTGCTTGAACGGCTCATTGAAGCCAATCCAGCCTCTGTCGAATAAAAATTTCGTCCAAAAACGTGAGTAGAGTAGGTGTCCTGTGGTGTGTTCTGCACCGCCAACATACAGGTCGACTTGGCCCCAGTAATCGGATTTTTCGCGGCTGCAGAAAGTCTCGGAATTACCCGGGTCCATGTAGCGCAAGAAATACCAACTGGAACCTGCCCAACCGGGCATGGTGTTGTATTCCATGCGGTCGCCTCGTGTGACATTCCAGTCCTCTTGCCGTGCCCGAGCCAACGGAGGGTCTCCGTCTTTCGTGGGCAGGTAAGCGTCAACCGGTGGCAAGGTGACTTGCTCATCCTGAATCAATTTTGGAACGTCGTTTTCGTAATAAATGGGAAACGGCTCACCCCAGTAGCGCTGCCGACTGAACACGGCATCTCGCAAACGGTAATTGACTTGACCGGTTCCCACAGCTTTCGCTTCGAGCAACTTGATTGCCTCTGGGATGGCTTGAATGGGATTCAATCCGTTTAAACTTCCACTGTCGCATAGCGCGGCCGATTTCTCGGTGTAAACGGCTTCTTCCGTATCGATTCCCTCAAAAATGGCGGGAATGGGAAGGTTAAAAGCTTTGGCAAATTTCCAATCACGCTCGTCCCCAGCGGGAACAGCCATGATGGCTCCTGTGCCGTATCCGGCCAACACATAATCGGCAATCCAAACCGGGATTTCTTCACCGGTAAGTGGATGCACGGCGTGCCCGCCGGTGAAACAGCCGCTGACTTCGTGATCTCCAGCACCTTGGCGCTCGCGTTCGGATTTGGTGGCTGCAGCCTCCTGATAGGTTCGCACTGCAGATGCACAATCCGGCGAGGTCAAGGTATCGACCAACGGATGCTCCGGTGCCAGCACCATAAAGCTCACACCATACAAAGTATCAGGTCGGGTGGTGAATACTTCGATGGACAATTCGGGATGCTTTGCCACTCCGAACTTCACCGACGCACCTTCGCTTCGTCCAATCCAATTTCGTTGAGCTTCTTTGATGCTGTCCGTCCACTGCAACGTGTCGAGATCATCCAGAAGCCGCTGCGAATAGGCAGAAATGCGCATGATCCACTGACGCATGCGTTTGCGCACGACCGGATGCCCGCCCCGTTCACTCAATCCATCTTTCACTTCGTCATTGGCCAAAACGGTCCCCAATTCTGGACACCAGTTGACTTCGCTGTCCGCCAAGTAGGCCAAGCGGAATTGCATTAGGATATTCGATTGAGCCAAATCATCGCAACTCCGCCATTGGTCTGCGGTCAGTTCACCGCTGAAATTCGCATCCCATGGGTAGGTGGTATTGTCAGGCAATTGTTCCCACCACTTGGCATCGCAGGTGGCATCCACTCCCGCCAGTCCTTGGGATTCCAACTCCTTCAGCAGTTCAGCGATTGGCCGAGCGCGGTCCGCCGAACGGTCATACCAGGATTCGAATAATTCAGCAAAAATCCATTGCGTCCAGCGGTAATAATTCGGATCGCTCGTGCGCACTTCACGCGACCAATCGTAGCAAAAACCGAGTTGTTCGAGCTGTTCACGGTAGCGGGCAATGTTCGCCTCTGTGGTGACTGCGGGATGTTGGCCGGTTTGAATGGCATATTGCTCGGCGGGCAACCCAAAACTGTCGTATCCCATGGGGTGCAACACATTGAACCCACGATGGCGCTTATACCGAGCAAACACATCACTTGCGATGTAACCGAGGGGGTGGCCTACGTGCAAGCCGGCGCCAGAGGGATAGGGAAACATATCAAGCACGTAGAACTTCGGACGCGCTGGATCTTCGGTGACCTTGTATGCGTCCGTTTCTTGCCATCTCGTTTTCCAACGCTGTTCTATTGCTCGAAAATCGTATTCCATGCCGTTGCCAAATTCGCTGCAAAGGTAGTTGGTAGGTATCTTTGGTGGGTGTATTTGAGGCAGACTCCTCCGATAGTAAAAGCCATGGCGTCCCAGTTGACCTGGCACGGGCCCGGATTTGTGGACAACGAGCCGACGGTTTACTTGACCTTTGACGACGGTCCGCACCCTGTGATTACGCGACAGGCGATGGAAATATTGGGGCGTTTTGGGGCTCCAGCGACCTTTTTTTGTGTCGGCGAAAACGTGGAGCGTTATCCAGATGTCGTGGAGGAGCTTCGCAACAAGGGCCACGAAATTGGCAATCATTCATATTCGCACGAATCCGGTTGGAGCACGGCGAATTTCGCCTACCTCAAGAGTTTTTCGAAGTGCCAATCCGTGACAAATGCGCCTTGGTTTCGCCCGCCATATGGTCGCATCACAAGGTCACAAGCGGAGGCGCTGGCCCCACGTACTGAAATTGTGATGTGGGATGTGTTGAGTGCTGATTTTGATGTCAAAAAGACTCCGGAAGATTGTTTCAATCAATTGCTTGTGAACACCCGTCCGGGGGCCATCGTGGTGTTCCACGATTCAGAGCGCGCCGCACCCCGAATGCTTCCGGTACTGGAGCCGTATTTAGAATGGCTGGCCGCTGAAGGATACCGCTGTCGGTTGCTTCCGCAGCGGAGATAATTTACTCCTCTGGGGAAGGCGCAGCTTCGTCCTCTTTCGGCTTTTGGGAGGCGATTCGGAGCATCTTCAATTTTGATTTGATGTCGTCCACCTCTTTCTTATCGGCCTCCATCGACTTTTCGTATTGGCTTCGAATGCTCTCCGCACCCTTTCCGGTGAAACGCTCGAGGTTTTCTTCCGTTTTGGTGATGCGGTTGATCAAACGATCCAACTTTTCGCGAAGAATCCGTTGTTCCCTGCGAACTCCTTGCGCGTCCGACTCTATGAGGTGATCGACTCGCTGCTTGTACGTCTCCATTGCACGCTCAGATTTCTGTGCGCTGAGCGCATCGTAGTGCTCGTCCATAGCGGAACGGTACGCATTCATCACAGAATCCAAGGATTTGCGTGGGATGAAACCAATGGCATTCCATCGGTCTGAGAATGCCTTCAAAGCATCCAAATCCTCTTTCCGCTTTCCCGTCAAAGCATAGGCCTTGATTTCATCGATGATGGTTCTCTTTTGCTTTAGGTTCTCCTTTTCCGCTTGCAGCTTGTCGGCCATTTCGGATTTGCGGGCATTAAAGAACTTGTCTTGAGCTTTCCGGAATCGGCGCCAGAGTTTTTGTTCATCACGAGGAGCACAGGCGCCCACATTTTTCCACTGCTTTTGCAATTCCATCATCTTCGGGGCGTCTTCCCGGAAGTTGGTGGATGATGCCAGTGCCTCGGCCTGTTCAATGAGGGCGACCTTTTCCGCTTTGAAAGCGTTGCTCACCTCCTTCTGGGCGTCGTAGAAGAGTTGCTTCTTCCCGAAGAACACGTCAGCGAGTTCGCGGAATTGCGTCCACAATGTTTCATTGTGCTCTTTTCCTGCAAACCCGGTCTTTTTCCATGCATTTTGAATCTCTAGGATCTTCGCTGTGGCGGCTTGCCATGCTTCGTGCGAGGCCTCGACCTCCTCAGCAACCACGGCACGCAATTGTTCGATCAGGGCAGTTTTCGCTTCCGCATTGGATTGAAAATTGGCGCGGATCTCATCGTAATGTGCTTTGACCTCATCGAAGATGGGGCGCACAATGCCAAAGAAAGAATCGGCCAATTCTTTGTAAGTCTCACGCGGAGAAGGCCCAATGTCCATCCATTCTTTTTGCAAGGCCCGCGCTTGTTTTTGGCGTTCATTGAGCGATTCAATCCCCTCCAATGCTCCCGCTTTGATGATGAGGTCTTCCTTTTTCTTCAAGTTCACTTTGAGATCGTGATCCTTGAGTTCTTTGTAGATGTTGATGTTGTAGAAAAACTCGTCTTGGAGCCTGTAATACTGATCGTGAACCGTTTTGTATTGATCTCCAGGGACGTCGCCTACTTCTCCCCACGCTTCCCTCACTTCATTGAACACACCAAACGCCGCGCCGATGTTCTCTTCCTCTTGAATGGTGTGGCGCAAGCGCTCGAGCATGGCCACCTTCTTCTCCAAATTCGCCCGTTGCTCCTCGGCAACCTTTTTCCGCCATGTTTTTTCTCGCTCTTTGAAGGCATTCACTGCCTCATCAAATGCTTGCTCCTCGGGCGCTGCACTGTACTCAAAAACAGCATCCGAATCTTTCTCAGAAGCGGCCCAGGCCTCCCGCTGCTTCCTGACTTCTTCTTTAGTCAGCGCACGAAATTGGTCAATGGCTTCTCTAACATCCACACGGATGTTTTCTAGATCTTCCTGCTCGAGCAAGTTCTGAATGCGGGATAAAATCTCTGACCTCATCGGTCGACAGTTTTAAATTTTGGAGTGCAAATATCGTGTAAACCCTTGTTTTGTCGGCATTTTCGTCCAAATTCACGCCCAAGGATGGAGGAATGGATGGAAAAAATGCGCCGGTGGTGCAGCCAACAGGAACGTTGTACGCATGGCGTACGGGGGAAGTTGCAGCGTGCATCGGTGGACGATGAAACGGCGACCGCGGTCGTACAGGCCTTGTTGGATGAAGGGTTTTTGTCAGACGATCGTTTCTTGGAATCGTACGTTCGTACCCACATGGAATACAAGCGTTGGGGGCCGCGCAAGATCCTTCAAGGGTTGCGGGAAATCGGCTTTTCTGCAGCAGAAGTGGAACGAGCACTGAATCACGCAGATGAGCATCGATTTCAGGAAATTTTGACAGAATTGGTGGAGCGGAGAAAGCCTGAATTGGCCGAGAAGCGGGAGCGTGTCATCCGGTACCTCTTGGGTCGGGGATTTCTTGTGAATGAAGTATTGCGCGCTATCGAAGAAGCAGAGGGGCGCTGAATTAACTTTGCATCGTATGATTACGATTGATCAACTGAACGCGCTGCGAAAGCGTGTGGAGGATTTGCGCGGTTATTTGGCCATTGACGCCAAACTGATCGAAATCGCAGAAGAGGAGAAGCGCACCCAAGATCCCGAATTTTGGAACAATTCGAAGGAAGCGGAATTGGTGATGAAACGACTGCGTACCCTGAAGGCTTGGACGCAGAGCTTTCAATCTTGTCACTCTGCGCTTGACGATGCACAGGTGCTTTTTGACTTTATGAAAGCGGGAGAAGCTGAAGAATCAGAAGCGCAGGAAGCGTTTGATGCGGCAGCAGTGGCCTTGGAGGAGTTGGAATTCAAAAACATGCTCAGCGCGGAAGAGGATAACCTCAATGCCATCATGCAAATCACATCAGGTGCAGGCGGCACGGAAAGTTGCGATTGGGCTTCCATGCTGATGCGCATGTATCGGATGTATGGGGACCGAGCGGGATTTAAGGTCAAGGAATTGGATTTGCAGGAAGGCGATGTTGCCGGCATCAAACAGGTGACTTTGGAGTTTGAAGGTGACTTTGCCTTCGGAATGCTCAAAGGCGAAAACGGAGTCCATCGCCTCGTCCGCATCAGCCCATTTGATAGCCAAGCCCGCAGACACACCTCGTTCGTTTCGGTATACGTCTACCCGCTGGTGGACGATTCCATTGAAATTGAGGTCAACCCGTCAGATATCACGTGGGAAACGTTCCGCTCCGGTGGGGCAGGCGGACAAAATGTAAACAAGGTTGAGACGGGTGTGCGTTTGCGCCACGCCCCAACTGGCATCGTCATCGACAATACTGAGACGCGAAGCCAACTCGGTAACAAGGAGAAAGCAATGCAGTTGCTCAAATCGCAATTATTCGAGATGGAGTTGGCAAAACGCAATGAGGCACGAGCAGAAATCGAAGCGGGAAAGAAAAAAATCGAATGGGGGTCGCAAATCCGTTCGTACGTTATGCAGCCCTACAAAATGGTCAAAGACGTTCGGACCAATTACGAAACATCGAATGTCGATGCCGTCATGAACGGGGAGATTGATGAATTTTTGAAAGCGTTTTTGATGCAAGCAGGTTCAGGAGCAAAACCGACGGAAAAAGTTTAAACTAGCAAATCACACAGTGACCATGAGTGCATTTCGCATTGAAAAAGACACCATCGGTGAAGTTCAAGTCCCGGCCGATGCGCTTTGGGGCCCACAAACCGAGCGCTCTCGGAACAATTTCAAGATTGGACCTTCATCATCCATGCCCGGGGAAATTGTCGAGGCCTTTGCCTACCTCAAAAAAGCAGCAGCCCTCACCAATGCTGAATTGGGAGGATTGGATGGGCGAAAGCGGGACTTAATCGCACAGGCGTGCGATGAGATCATTGCTGGGCAATGGGCAGATCAATTTCCGCTGGTGGTATGGCAAACCGGTTCAGGGACCCAGTCCAATATGAATGTTAATGAGGTGGTGGCCAACCGTGCCCACCTGATCAACGGAGGCAAATTGGGTGAGGGCGAACGCCCTGTGCATCCGAATGATGACGTCAACAAATCCCAATCGTCTAACGACACCTTCCCCACGGCTATGCACATCGCGGCGTACCGTATGATTGTGCAGACGACCATCCCCGGTGTTGAGACGCTGCGCAACGCTTTGCATGCGAAGGCCAAGGCTTTCGCCGACGTGGTGAAGATTGGCCGGACGCACCTCATGGACGCTACGCCGCTCACGTTGGGACAAGAGTTCAGCGGGTATGTGGCGCAATTGGATTTCGGATTGAAGGCATTGCGAAATTCGCTGGAGCACCTTTCGGAACTGGCTCTTGGAGGGACAGCAGTAGGCACGGGAATCAATACTCCAAATGGCTATGCCGTTCGCGTGGCCGAGCACATCGCGGCATTGACTGGACACCCCTTTGTCACGGCCCAAAACAAATTCGAAGCGCTTGCGGCACATGACGCGATTGTGGAATCTCACGGCGCCCTAAGGCAGTTGGCGGTGGCGTTGAATAAAATCGCCAATGACATCCGCATGATGGCCTCAGGGCCGCGCTCAGGAATCGGCGAAATCATCATTCCTGCAAATGAGCCAGGCTCGAGCATCATGCCAGGCAAGGTCAACCCAACCCAGTGTGAGGCCATGACCATGGTATGCGCGCAGGTAATGGGCAATGATGTGGCGATTGCCGTTGGCGGGACCCAGGGCCACTATGAATTGAATGTCTTCAAGCCTATGATGGCCCGCAATATCCTCGAAAGTGCGCGCCTTCTCGGTGATGCATGTGATTCTTTCAGCGCACATTGCGTGGAGGGCATTGAACCGAATCACGCACGCATCGACGAATTGGTTCAAAATAGTTTGATGCTGGTCACCGCTCTCAATACCAAAATCGGGTACTATAAAGCCGCGGAAATCGCCAACAAAGCGCACACCGAAGGAACGACACTGAAAGCAGCAGCATTGGCTACCGGCTACCTCACCGAGGAGGAATATGACGCCTGGGTGGTGCCAGCCGACATGACCGGACGTTAACGTTATTTTTTGGAGGCCTTGAGTTGGGTGACCAACTGCTTGATCCACTGTTCTTCCGCTTTCGGGCAGATGAGCAACGCGTCCTCCGTATCCACGATGATGAAGTCATTCAGGCCGCGCAATGCGATGAGCTTCTTGCCCGTGGACTTGGTGTTGGAAGCGACGACGTTACCACCAGCTTCGTTCGCCACCAAGCGCACCCCAGACGTTCCGTTGCCCGCATCATCGATGGTGAGTTTTTCGTGCAACGATCCCCATGTGCCCAAATCGCTCCAGCCAAAATCTGAGAGGACCACGGCTACGTTGTTCGCCTTTTCCATGATACCATAGTCAATGGAAATGTTCTCACAATCACCGTAAATCGACTGGATGGTGGCGGGTTCTGAAGGGGTGCCAAAATCGGACGCGTGTTCTTGAAATAGGCTCTGCATATCCGGGAGGTGGCTCTCAAAAGCAGCGGTTATGTTGTCCAAACTCCAAATGAAAATCCCCGAGTTCCAATAGAAATCGCCAGAAGCCAAAAACTGCTCGGCGAGATCCAGCTGAGGTTTTTCCGTAAAGGTTTTTACCATTCGGATGCGTTCGTCCGATGCTTCAGGTAAATCTTCAAATTGGATGTAACCGTAGCCCGTGTCGGGTCGAGATGGACGAATTCCCAAAGTAACCAATTGACTGGTATTCCTGGTGTGATGCAAAGCCACCTCTGCAATCTCCAAAAAGTCATCCTCTTTGAGAATCAAGTGATCGGAAGGGGCCACGATTACAGCGGCTTCAGAAGCATGGTCGCCGGCTTTGTTCGCAATCCAGTGGTTTGCGTAGGCGATGCAAGGCGCTGTATTCCGCATGAATGGTTCACATAACGTATTTTCTGTTGGTAAGTCGGGCAAGTGTTCCGAGACCAACTCACGGTATCGTTCTTGGGTCACGACCAAGATGTTCTCTGCTGGAACCAACCGGTTCAATCGATCGAATGTCAATTGAATCAGGGAACGACCTGTACCCAAAATATCAAGGAATTGCTTTGGCTGCGACTCCTTGCTCATCGGCCAAAAGCGGCTTCCGATTCCTCCCGCCATGATGACGGCGTAAGTAGATGAATTCATGGGCGGGCGTGGGTTACAGGAAGCTCATTCATGGAATGGTTGTCCGACCATTGTGGACAATTGCAGTCCCGGTGCGCACGTTGACTGCTGCACGCAGTGAGCAACAACACGCACACCACAAAACAGCTCATAGCTTTCATTCTCTTGTTCATTCCAGTGCAAAAATACGGTGCAGGCGTGGACCTGCCGTTAACCGCCGCACCCTAACTTAGCCACATGCGCGCAATGTTTCATTTGGGTCGGTACGTACAATTGCTGGTACGGAGCTTCAGAAAGCCCGAGAAACTGAGTGTGTTTCGGAGGTTGCTGATGACGGAATTGGAATCGATTGGCCTCCAATCTATTGGAATTGTCGCGTTGCTCAGCATTTTTATGGGCGCGGTCATTTGCCTGCAGACGGCACACCAAATCGGCGGTTGGATCCCGGTTTACACCATTGGCTTTACCGTACGGCAGACCATGATTTTGGAGTTTTCACCGACGCTGATTCCCGTAATCCTAGCTGGAAAAGTGGGCTCGAACATCGCTTCGCAAATCGGTACGATGCGCGTGACGGAGCAAATTGATGCGCTGGAAATCATGGGGGTAAACAGCGCGAACTACTTGATTTTACCCAAAGTCATTGCTGGGGTGCTCATCATCCCGTTTTTGGTCATCTTGAGCATGTTTTTGGGCGTGGGAGCTGGGGCCTGGATTGGTGTGGCAACAGGCTTGAGTCCGCTAGCAGATTTTGAATACGGCATGCAAGTGGATTTCCGGGTGTACGACGTCATTTACGCGTTGACAAAAACCCTGGTCTTCGGATTCATCTTGACCAGCGTTTCGGCCTACCACGGTTACTACGCCGATGGGGGAGCCTTGGAAGTGGGCAGATCGAGCACCAAGGCCGTTGTATGGTCCGTCGTTATCATTATGATTTCCAACCTGTTGTTGACCCAAATGCTCCTGAATTGAGGTGAGATGATTGAGTTGAATCACATATACAAATCCTTTGGTGAGCACGAAGTCTTGAAGGACATTCAAGCAACTTTTGAGCGAGGGAAGGTCAATTTTGTCATTGGAAGAAGCGGAAGTGGGAAGAGTGTCATGACGAAATGCACAGTCGGGCTCATCGAACCCGATCGCGGTCACGTTACATATGATGGCAGGGATTTCACGGCGATGTCGGTTGTCCAGCGAAAAGCCATTCGACGGGAAATCGGCATGTTGTTCCAAGGGTCTGCCTTGTTCGACAGCATGACGGTCGAACAGAACGTACAATTCCCCTTGAGGATGTTCAGTGATTTATCTGACCCCGAAATCGTTCGCCGGGCAGCTGAATGCCTGGAACGCGTTGAATTGCCGGATGCGGGCGCGCGCTTTCCTTCCGAATGCAGCGGGGGCATGCAAAAGCGCGTGGGCATTGCCCGGGCGATTGCCATGAATCCGAAATACCTCTTTTGCGATGAGCCCAACTCCGGTTTGGACCCACAAACGGCCATCGTCATTGACAACCTCATTCTCGACATTACCCGCGAATACGAAATGACCACCGTGGTCGTCTCCCACGACATGAACAGTGTCATGGAAGCCAGCGACACGATCCATTTTGTGCACGAAGGTTCCATTCTCTGGAAGGGAGATCGCGCTGGATTGTTGCAGGGCGGAGTTCCCG
>Ga0181576_10002238_pt1 | contig 14536 bp, 6 predicted proteins | sample 101ome_22_FD_132464 | JGI IMG/M metagenome (GOLD analysis project Ga0181576, IMG submission 132464) | Coastal salt marsh microbial communities from the Groves Creek Marsh, Skidaway Island, Georgia - 101412BT metaG (megahit assembly) | ecosystem: Environmental > Aquatic > Marine > Intertidal zone... | reverse complement strand
GGGGGGGGGGGGGGGGGGGGGGGGGGGGGCGGGTGGGGGGGGGGGGGGCGGGGGGGGCGGTAGCCGAGGCCAAGCGACGACGCGCGAGAGTGCGACGCGCGCCGGCCCGGCCGGGGGGTCAGCAGCAGGGCGGCTACGGCCCTCGACATCGCCAGCCGAGGTGGGCGTGGGGGGAGGGCGTCGGCCGACGACGCGAGCGGCCTCGGCGTCCGGGGGCGAGGCGGCGACGGGAGAGTGTGTCCGTGAGGAGAGATCCACGCCCACCGGCGGGGCGACCTCATCGTCATCATCGTCGTTGCGGCCATTTGCCGGCCGCCCGTGTCTCGACCCACCCCGAGGGAGAAGATTGAGGATCGTTTTGACGCGCCTCACTCGCTCTGTCCTAACGCGCTGGCCTCGCCTCACACCGCCTTCGACCGCCCCGCCCACCCGCGGGTCCTCCCGTGGCTCCTCTGTCGGGCTTTTGACCTGGCCTGCGCGCCTTCTCGACCTCCTCGCGCCATTCCTTCTACCAATTTCGCTTCGGGCGCGCCGTCATGGGACAAAACTCTGCATATGGAGTCCGCAGATGTGCCGTCGCAGCCGCAGCACCTCCGCCGCGAGGCCTGGGGAGGCGCTTCCTCGCGCCAATCGAGGGTCGACCGAACGTGCCCCCCCGTCCTGGCTATCTGGCCTCCGCGGTCTCTCGCCGTGCTACCGCATCTGCATGGTCTTTTGCCGTGCTACTATCCGCCTTGGTGGCCTGCTTGACCCCCCTCTTGCTGGCCAGGCACGTGGGCGCTGGCGGCGGAACGGCCGCAGGAGGCGGGTGGGACGTGGCGGCGACGGGCGCCGGGCAGTCCTTCGTCCTGTCCGAGGCGCGGCCAGTCGGTGCCATCGCCGCCGCCAAAGGATCCGGCTTCACCTGCGCCCTCATGTCGGGCGGCAAGGTCAAGTGCTGGGGACCTGACGGCCCACAGGAGGCCGCGTGGGACGCCGCATTCGAGTCATCGTCCGAGTGCAACCGGTACTTGTTCCTGCAGGCTGGGGCGCCGTGCCCGACGGATACACCGCCGCCCCCTCCTGTGCCGACGGACATCCAGTGGAAGCCCAAGGTCGTGCCGCTGGGCACGGGGCGGACAGCAGTCCAGGTAGCCGTCGTCGCCGACCATGCCTGCGTCGTGCTCGACAACGGACGTGTCAAGGTGCGCGACCAAGTACCTGTTCACGCTGCCCATTTCTCCTCCGCCGCCGCGAGCCTCTCCGCCGGCATCTCTCTCCTCTCTCTCCGTTCCATCTCCGTCTGGACCCGCGCCTGTGCCCCTTGCCCCCAGCGCCGCCCGTGCCGCTGACTGAACGGGGCCGCCCGCCGAGCGCGCTCACCCGCCCCTCCCTTCTCCCGACCTCTACAGTGCTTCGGGCGCAACGACTACGGTCAGCTCGGGACTGGCGACCTCCTTCCCCGCATGCCCTTCGCGTCCATCAGCTCTGCAGCCGACGGGGTGACGCCGGCAGTCAAGACAACGAGCACTGCCTTTCTCGAAAACGTCGTGCAGGTGGCCCCTGGGGGCTGCCACACGTGCGCTCTCGACGACGAGGGCGCGGTTTGGTGCTGGGGGCGCAATATTACGGATCGACGCCTCTTGGACCAGACATACCAGATGGCCATCTTGTGCAACCCCGGCGGGCAGACCGTTGGCGTGGAGACAGGCGCCAATCTCACGGACTACAAGCCCAGGCCCCAGACGGTCACTGGCCTTGCCGGCGCCGCCGTCGGGGTGGGCTCGGGCTACGGCCACACGTGCGCCATCGTCGTGGTCGGCTCGTACCACAAGGTCCAGTGTTGGGGTCAGGCAAGCGGAGGGGGGATGACCGCGCCCGTCGGCCCGCCCACCCTTTTGCCCCCCAGCCCACCCACCCGTTCGCCCGCCCGTGCGCCCGCCCACTATTTCGCCCGCCCGCCCGCCTTCGTTCCCCAGAACTACCGCGGCCTCCTCGGCGGCGGGTCGACCTCGGCCACGGTAGGCGTCTCCCCCATCACGGTCAAGCTCGTAGCGTCAACTGGCAGCGGCGTCCCTGTAGCCTTCAAGGTCAAGGCCATGTCGGTCGGGTACTATCACACCTGCGTCATCATCGACGCCTTCTCCAGCTCCGGCTCGACCCTGGTCACAGGCGGCATCAAGGCGAGGCCGCCGTCGCACAGCGCCGCCCCTCCCCCCGTCCCCAACCTTGCCGGCGCCGCTGCTGCGCCCCGCCGGCAGCTGTTTGACCCTCCTGCCCGACCCCTCCTCGCCTTCGCAGTGCTGGGGACTCAATTCGATTGACCACCTGGCTGCTCTACCAGACGAGAGAAAGCTGGCAGTCAACGCTAAGCACATGCCTGAGTGGGGCTTCGGCAACTCAAGTAGTCAGCCGACCTACACGAACCAGCCCGTGGTACAGGGCATGCTCGGCGTCGGAGACGTGGCTGACCGCGGCGGCAACGCGACCGAAATGGGCAACGCCCTCCCTTTTGTCAACCGGAATATTGGTGAGCCTGCGTCCGGGCCGCTTCTGCCCGCCCAGACCATCGCGGCCGGCGTCGACCACACGTGCGCGACCCTCGGTCCCGATGGCGTCCTCTGGTGCTGGGGCTCCAACTGGAATGCCGAGCACGGCCGCGGCGGCCTCGGGCCGTGGCTGTCGTCCATCGAGCTCGAGGGCGGTGCCTTTAAGGGGCGCAACTCTGCGACAGGCGTCGTCACGTCTGCCTTCAACGACCTCGTGCCGCGGCCGGTGCCTGCGTCGTGCCTCTGCTCGCTCGCCCTCAAGGCGACCGACGTGGGCCTCCCGACCAACACTCGCCCCGACGCCGTTCCCCTCAACAAGGCTGTCTTCTCGGTCGGGGACCGCGTCATCGTGCCGTTCAACACCAAGGGCACCCCAATGTTCAATGCCTTCAACCGAGACTACACACAAGCCGGCCCAGGCGTCTTCGAGCCTAATGACTATGACTATTCTTACAGTTTGAATGGACCCTACCTTTACTTTCGAAATTTGGGCCATCCGTCTGGCGTCTATCTGTCTAGCGGTTCCCTAAAGAATTGGAACGAGGCTCTCGGTTATGAAAGTTATAACTTTGCTTACGAAGGTCCTGTGGCATCGCAAAACCCCTACATGTCGAGAAACTGGCGCGCCACGCCCCTCGGCTCCCTTCAACTCTCCCACGTGGACCAGTCCGGCTACTACTCCAACCTTCTCTACCGCGGGTCGTCGATCGAGTTCCAGGTCCAGAAAGGCATGCTCGCCAGCGCCAACTGCGATATGTTCGATCCCTCAGATGGATCTGTCTGCGTCAAGGGTCATCTTATCCGCAACAAAACAATCCCCGCGGAGGCGATCACGTTTCCGGTCGAGGGAGACCTGAGCCTCCTCGGCGTGGTGACAGGCACAGGCGTCGCTGACTCGGGCGGCATCATCACCTCGTTCTACGACCCATACGCCGGGGGAGGCGTTCGCAGGCGGCGCCGCGTCCTCTCGGCCTCAGCCTCTGGTGCCGATGCCACCCACGGAGATGACAACGACGGCGCGATGAGGGCGTCGTCGCATCGTCGCCGGCTGCAGCGGCGCGACGCCGGCGCCGCCGTGGGTCACGGCCCCGATGACATCAACCGTCGCGTCGCCCTCGCCACGGACATCTACCCGACCTGGCCCATGGAGGGCCCTTCCGCGAGCGCCGGCTACCCGGGCCGCGGCTTCTACGAAACTTACTACGGGTTCTTCTCCTCCTACTTTATGGGCGGCAAGGGGGCGTTCACTTGGGATACGGGGAAGTTCACTACGCAGGGCGGCAGAGTGCGCCGCAACCCGTACTTCTCGCACGCCATCGCCATTGATGGCGGTCCCTATTATTATGCCCAATTTTATGACGACCCTGAAGGCATCTTGAGCTCCTGGAAGGACCGTCTCGAGAGGTATGGCTTTCCCTTTTTGCCCTACTTTGGCCGGGACGCCAGCTCTGGCACTTACTCCGGCGGCTACTCCGGCGGCTACTCCGGCGGCTACTCCGGCGGCTACTCCGGCGGCTACCCCACTCCCACGACCGACACCTTCGAGGTCGACGTGGAAGACAACTGCGGCGTTGGGACGTGCCCCGGGGCGTCGCGCCTTGTGGCCCTTTCGGCGGGCAGCCGACGCACCTGCGCCATTCTCGACGGTGGGAACCTCAAGTGCTGGGGCTACGTCGGCTACCTCGGACAAGGGGCCTTCCACAGCCGGCTCTACTATGGCCAAACCCCCAAGGCGGGGCTTAACTCCCAGGGGTCCTCAGGTAATCCGACGAGGCGCCGGCGGCTGCGGCGCCGGCAGGGCGACAGACTCCGCGGAGCCGCTTCGTCGCCGACGGTGGAAGAGCCAGAGCCGGATAACGTCGCTGACGATGACCTCCGAGGGTTCTCCGCCTCGGACGACGACACGACATCAGACGCGCCCAGGGGGGACGCGTCCGAGGCTGGGCCGTCGCGTCGCCGTCTCCCGACGGACTCCTTCTTCGGCCCCGACTCCTATCCCGCGGTGGCCCGGCCTTTGAGACGGCCTCGAGGGTGCGCCGAGTTCCTCGGGTGGCAGGGCAGAGACAACAAGCCGAGCGAGGTCGTCAAATGGACGGAACCTCCAAAAGACTACACCGCGCCCGGTTTACCTGGCTACCCGGCTTACACCCTGAATTCTTTTTACGTGCCTTCTTATGACTCCTTGGGCACTTTTATCGGGAATATCGTCTACAAAGGACTGCTGTACCAGTCATCTCGACGTTACTATAACAGAAGCTACGCGTTCCTCGATGGGAACTACGGTTACACTTCCGAGGTCTCCCCGTTTTCGCGGCGTTTCGACATCGACACTTACTACTTTGGGAACGGTTCCTACTTCTTCCCCGCCAGCGGCGCCTCCCCGACGTGGGAAGATCTGTGCGAGCCGGGTGTCGCGGCCATCGGCAGATTTTTGGGCGATGGCAACAACAAGCACTTTGAGTTCGACCGCGCGCTTCCGCGCCGGACTTCGCAAGCAGGGTCGTTAAATCTGGGTCCGCGGCTGAAACGGGAGCTTTCGAAAGGGAGAGAACGCACTCTTCAACCTTCCTTCAACGAATACTTCTCGTTTTATGGGGGCTGGATTCGCGGCGGGTTCCCTATGGTGACGGGGTCCTCGTTCGAGACGGGCCACTTTGCACCACTCGTCCCGGTGAACGATCCCGGCGACGACTTTGACAACATTGACGACTGCGCCTGGGTTCCCGGGACCGGGCCAGAACCCCGTCTGTGGGGCTCCCTGTGGAATTTGGAGCGGGGGACGAACCCCGCCATCCGGCCAACGTCGCCTCGCTGCGGCAGCGTGGACGGACGGCGGTGCATCGACACGGGCCGGACCTTCAGGTGCGACGGCAGTTGTCCAGTGGGGAAGACGGGATCCACCTGCGGGTTGAATTTGAGTAAGCCCGATTGCGGCGACGACGCGGAGTGCAGCACCGAATGCGACACGGCGACCCCGCCCCTTAGCTCAAATGGGCCAATTGAGTGCGTCGCGACGGTGGCGGTCTCAAACACCGTGGTACCAGTGACATGCGCCAACGACAGTGGGGTCAAGTGCGTCGCCGGGGACTTCGCGGACCCCGCCAACCCAAAGTGCCGCTGCCGCCGCGCCCTCTTGCCGGGGGAGCTGTGCAGAGGCGAGGAAGACGGTGTCATCAAGGTCATTGGCCCCTGCTCACCGGGCACGGACACGAGTCGGCCTTGGACGTGCAGCCCCGACCCAGCCGTGCCCGACGCGACGAACCGGTACTGCGTTCGCGAACGCATGTTTGGCGAGACTTGTGGCTTCGACGTGAACCCCGAGTTGGGCGTCAAGCCGCGCGGCCCCTGTCAAGAGGGATACACGTGCTCCGAAGGGGCGTTCGGCTTGGCGGCAGGCAGCGGCAAGACGTGCCAGTGCCCCCCGCTGTTCCAGCATTCTTCCACGAATGGGTGCGTCCCGAGACCGTGTAAGACTCTGGGGACACCCGGTGCTTGTGAGCTCAACTCGACGTGCGTCCAACAGTCGGGGCAGCTCAACCAGTGCCGTTGCAAACCAGGCTTTGGCATCCTACGCGCCGGGGTATACTTTGACACCCACCTTGAGGGCGAACAGACGGCCTCGGGCGACGCGGTCACGTGCTCCACGGTCGACCTGTGCACGAGGGCCGACGGCAAGTCCAGGTGCGGCGATGGTTCCAGCTGCGAGACCATTGCGGTGCCGCCGGCAGCGGGATCTGTCGGGATCGATTTCACGTGGAAATGCACGTCCTGCCCGGCAGGCTCACGGCTTGCAACGCCAGAACCCAACGGAATCGGGTTCTCCCAGTCGTGCGAGAAGCTGCCGTGTCCCGCCGAGTGCCAACCCCCCGTGGCCCCCTTTGTCGACGCTTATTGCATCGAACAGGGCATTGGGTCCGTCAACATCTGCTCTTGCGACGTCGGATCCAGCGTGACACTCGAAGGCGGTGAGAAAGACACGATTGGACCCGCCGACGCTTCGGGGGGCTGCTGCGGCCGGTGCGAGACGGACCCCGAGCCCGTGCCGCCTGCGACGGCCGTCGGCGATACCTCCTCCGCCACCCCAGCCCCGACCGAGAAACCCCAGCCGGTAGCCAGTTACGATGCGAGCCTTTTGGCCAAGATGTGCGAGTGCTTAAAACCGCTGCCGGACCCAGCACCCCCAGTCTTGATCCAGGCCAGAAACAATCGGCGTTCCTGCGACGATCAGTGCCGGGCGACCGACTCCAACACGTATGACGCCAACTTCAACAATATCAATGGCACCGTCTTCTTTGGCGGAAAGTTGTCGGGCTCCACGCTAACTCGACTCAACCAACTCCCCTCTCTGCTGACGGCGGACACTGCTAAGGCGGAGGTCATAGGCACGAAGGCTTTGACGGGCACCACCTCTCGCCGCCTCCGCCGCTCGCTTCAGAGCTCGAACGCCGATGGACCGACGGGGCCGTTGTCGTTTGGACCGGCAGACTTTGTCTTCAACGACGCGACGCTGTCGTTCCGAGAGGCCACCCTCAGCTCAGTGCTGGGGGACGTTCCTCTCGACGGCCCCGTGCCCCTGACGCTGACGGACGACGTTCTCGATGTTCTCAAAAACGCCACCTTGGTGGAGGGGTCGCCCGAGTCAACGTGGTTCGATCCTACGCTCCCGGTGGAGCCGTTTGACGTGTGGGTCGACAACGTTGGCCCGTACTCTCGCTTTGTCTTGCCCATCGGTGGAACCAAGCTTCCTGCATGTACCGACTCGGTCAAACTGACTCTCGAGTTCATGGAGCCCACCACGCTGCCCAAGACCCCCGAGGGGCTAGCCGAGTTCATTTACGTCAACGAGAACATCGGAGAGTTCAACGTGACGGAGATCGACTCACAGGGGAGGGGTGCGGTCTTCTCTTTACGCGCTCGCTCTGTCGAGCAGGGCGGCGCCGAGTCCGGTCAATATATGCAAGTTGAGTTCTTTCCCGTGGCGCCCGAGAATCAAGACGGGGCCGCCGTGTACAGCGACGTGACAGACATGGCAGGCAACCTCGCCTTCCCGACGGTATGGACGGCCCTATGCGAGCAGCCGCTCATTGATGCCACTGAGGCGACAGTTGTCGCTACTGCCTCCGTGTCCAGCTCGGCGGCGGCGTCGAGTGCAGCCAGCGGCAGCTCAGCCGCATCGACGGGCACGCAGATGGGCCGGCTGTCGGCCATGGCTGGAATTCTCCCGGACAACAGCTCAGGCACGCTCTCCGAAGTGACGTCTGGGTTGTCGACCGTCTTTGCCCTTGACTTTGAGAGCTGGACTGACAAGTATGTCAAAGAACAAGGCAGCGACTCTCCCGTGGCGGGGGTTTCGCGCCGCCGGAGCCTCTTCGCCGGCGGCCTGGGCCCTGGGGCCCAGTCGTCGAATGTCGCGCCAATGAATTGGTACAGCAGGCTGTTCGGCTCGCGGGAGGCTCGCGCTGCGGCCCGCCGCGCCGGGCTTGGCATACCGATAAATCCCCGGCAGCGCGGCCACGACTCTATGTGCGTCGCGCCGTGGCTCGAGCCCGTCGGCGGCTACAACGTGGGGCCAGCTGACAGGGCTGTCCGAGCGGCCGTCCGACGCCGTTCGGGTGCCGACGTTGCTGAGGACGTGTCGTCGTCGGACGAAGGGGGTCGCGGGCTCCTCCTCAGGTACGCCGACCCCCCTCCTCCTCCCGAAGTAGCTGACACGACCACCGACCTCCCCACAACTGAACAGGTGTGGACAGCGGAGGCGATCAGGAGAGGGCTGCGGCAGGTCTCGTGGGCCGTTGAGTTGCTCATCGCCGTCACCTTCATTCATCTCGCCATCTTCCTCGTAATGGGCTGGGACATGAAGAAGGGCGCTGGCACCACGCGGGCCCAGGAGGAGGCTGCAAAGACGGGCGTGCCTCGGAACCCGGCACCGGCTTGGATCGCGTGGCCGAAACCCCAAATGTTCCTCGCGCTTGTCTGCGTGCCCCTTGTCTTTATGGCCGCATCGGGTCTAGTGAAGACAGGCAATTCGTTAGCGATGGCCCTCGGCTTTTTCCTCGTATTCATTATGCTCCCCGTCCTCGCGGGCTCCTCGGGCCTGCTCCTGACCTTCCACATTTTCGCCTTCCCCGAAGAGCGGCACCTCTATTACGAGGTCGAGGCGGCGCGCGCCCTCGCGGCCAAGTGGCCCGTGCCTGTCGTGAGTTGGTTTGGCCTTTTCCGTCGCAATCTTCCCGGAGAATGGAAAGCGGGAAGCTACCTCGGCGAACGTTTGCTGCGCAAGTACAACATTCTCTTCGATGATGTCCTCGGGCCGGCCGTCGTCCGCGTCGACGCCGGCCGCGTCGGTCGCGAGCAGGGCGGCGTCCTCATTCCGCTGGCGTCTCCCGAGGCGCAGCGGGGCAAACGCAGCCGCACGCGTGAGGCGCGTTGGATGCGCGTCCAGTACATGCCTCTCCTTGTCGTCTTCTTAAGGGCTGTCTTTGGCGTCGTGATCATCTCTTTGATGGCCACCGTCGACACGGCCTCGGACCCCGTGGGAGCCTACCGCACGACTCTCGTCATCACGCTTATGTCGCTGACGACTACGGGCGGTGCGCTCGCGTTTGCTCCCATGGAACTGCCCCGCGATCAGGTCATGGCGGCGCTCAACAGCATCGCCGAGCTCATGACCTATAGTCTGGTTGTCGTGCTCTACGTCGTCCAGCCGTCTCAAGCCACCCAAGACGCGCTGGCAGACGGCGACGCCGATGCGACGGCGGCTGACCAATCGTCTCTTGAGCAATCGGCCACCGTATCACGAGCGGTGCTCTTCTGCTTTGCCTTTATTGTCGTCATCTCTGTGCTGAATCAGCTCTATTTCTTCCTCGACTGGGCCATCGACGCCTTTGCCGTCGTAACCGAGGGCAAGTGGATCATGTCCCGTGCACAGCGGAGGGAAGCCCGGAAGGAGCGCGATCTCGCCTTATCGGGTCGCACGTACCGGACCATCGCGGACCCCGTCGTGTTGGCCAAGAAATACGCGTCGCGCTGGATGAGCAAGGCCCTCGGACGCAGCATGCCGGGGTGGCCCATCTGGGCCTTGACGACTCTGGCGACCCCTGCGATCGACGACGAGACACGCCACAAGCAAGCACTCGCGCGGCTTCTTGCGTCGGCTCGCGGCGCTGAGTTGGCCGGCGAGGGCCGCGTGCTACGCTGGTTCCGGCGTTGGGAGGGGCACTGGCTGCCAGACTGGTGCCGGTCTGGGACGGAATTCGGAATCACGCGGGAGGAGCGACGCGAGGTCATCAAGGCGGCGGCCGAGTTCCCTCCCGAGCAGAAGAGCAAGGCACTCGACTGGGCCACCGGCCGGCTCCTTCTCCCCGCCGACGGGGACGAAAACGGCGACGAGGAGATGGGCCAGGGCCGGAACCGCGGATCCGTCCTGGCGCGCACGGGGACCATGCTTCGTAAGATCGGGTCGCTGCGGATTCGGCCGGGCTCGGGGGCCCGTCGCTCCGCGTCGGTTGCTCCTCTCGTGGAGAGGGACTCTGGTGACGAGCATGATGAAGAGCGCCTCGTGGACGGGACCTTAAACAGCGAAGCCGCTGCGCCTTGGGGCGTCGAGGTGGCTCCCAATGACCAGGCCCCGGTCGACAAGGCCCCGGTCGACGCGCCGGCGGCCCCGCGCGTCGACGAGACCCCCGGCGGTCCCGCGCTGGTGGCCTCCAAATCCGTCGCTTCTTCTTCTGTGGACCGAAAGACCGCCGCCCGGGTCGTCTCAAAGCCGAGGCCAATGAGCGGTCGGGCAACCGCCGAGCGCGCCGCCGCACGCGCTGCGAGCGTCTCTGCGCGCTCTGCCGACCTGCACCCCGCATCGGGACCGAGGGTCGTCGGTCGGATCGCGAGCACGACCAATGGCGCGATCGGGGGGGCCAACCGCCCGCGGAGCGGGAGACGGGTCGCCAACGTGGTCGACGGTGTATCCGAAACGGGAAGCCTTGGCTCCGAGGGCTCCTTCGCGCCCCTCCAGACTACTCTCGGCGAAGATCCGGGCGTTCGCGACAACCTATTGGGAGCGCAGAAGATGGAACGCTCGACCTCGCGCTTCGGGAGGAGGGGATGAGGTTGAGAGATAGCGAAGAAGGAGGTGGCGAAGAGGGAACGGGAGCCCCCATGAGAGAGCAGCTTCCTCTCCTGTCCCCTGTCCTCGTCCCGCGCGCAGTCCTCGTCTGTCGCGCCTCCCTCTCGAAGGGCGTGATGGCGGTGCCGCGCTCAAAGAGGGCCGGCTCGGGGCTTTCCCTTGACAGCTGCAGTCGGCCGGTCTGCACCGGCGCCGGCCGCCGCCGCCGCCGCCTCGGCCCTCCCCGACCTCTCCCACCGCTGGCGATGGCGCTTGCATTGGCGGTTGCAGCCAGCGCCTTTGCGGCGGGGGGGAGGGGCACGACTTCATCGGCGCCCGGGGTCCCTCCCCCCCCCCCGCCTGCCCGCCCCCGCGCGGTGGGAGGGCCGACAGGGTCGTCGGCTGGCCTCGGGCTCGCCCGCCTGGTCGAGTTCACCACCCCGGAGGGCCACGACCGTGATCTCGTGCTGTACGACGGCGAGACGGCCAACGAGGCGGCGACCCGGTTTGCGCACGAGGTGCTGGCCGACACGGGAGAGGTCCTCGACGCCGATAGCGTTTCCGAGGTGGCGGACGAGATCGGTCCCCTGGCCTCCGGGGAGGCCTCCCTCTACTTTCGCCCTCCCTCGGCCAGGGGCGACAACGTCCCGCCCTGGCCGCCGCTGGTCGACGGCGCCGTCTATTTGGACGGGGAGATGGATCCGCTGGCGCCTTGGAACGGCGAGGAGGCGTCGCCCCCCGTCCGAGCGCGAGCGCGGCCCGGGGCGCCGGCCGAGGACGCCGACGTGGGGCCCGACCGACGGGGCCGGCTGACCTATGTCAGGCTCGCGGGGGGCACGGCCGTGTCGGTGTGGTCGTGTCCCGGGTTCGAGGAGGAGCCCGCTTGGCGCCGCGAGTGCCCGCCCTGCGCCCGGTGCCTCTTCCACCTCTCGGGGCCGGCGCTGACGACAGCAGTCGCCTGGCGGGTTGAGGGGGGCGCCAGGCCCCCGGGGCCAGGCGGCGACCTCCCGGGATGCCGCGAGGACCCCGTGGCGCCGCCGTCGACGGCAGAGACCGTGCGCTTGCCGGTCCGTCTGGGTCTCAATGGCTGGTTCGAGGCCGAGGCGAGACAGGTTTGGGGGTGGGGCGCGGGGGGGAGTGAGGTTGTGGGCCGCCGCCCACCGCTGTCTGCCGCGGTGCCCGCCACCCCACGAACGACCACCCCCCCCACTTTTCCATCGCCACGCAGCTGGTAGCGGATCGATCGATGTCTCCCGACGTGGCGCTAGAGGAGTTTATCGACGCGCATCACCCGTTCCGTGACGGTGCCGTGGCGTCCGGGCCGGGCCACGCCGACCTCCTCCGCCGGGTGCGGGCCGCCCTTGACGGCAACGACCCGTCAAAAGACGGCGACGACGACCGATCCGGACGAGACACCGCAGACGACCGCGCCGATCGCGCTCGCCGCGCTTCCCTCTGGTTCCCCTCGGACGACGAGCGAGTGTCCTACTATGCGTCCGGGGGTGGCGGGGGCGGGGGCAGGTCGGGGCTCGGGTGGCCGACGACCGACGCCCTGCCCTCGCGCGGGGCCGCCGATCCCGCTCCCCGGGACCTCCCAGTCTCTTTTTATCAGGGTCGGCTCCTCATCCCCTTCCCCCTCGGGGGCGGTGGTGAGCGGGGGGGGGACCTCGCCGGAGGGTGGGGCTTTTTCGACGCCGCTGCAGCCCCCTTCGCGTGGACGTCGGCCAATGCCGACGGGACCGACGACCCGGGAGAGGCCGCCGCCTGGAGCGCCTCGGCCGTTGACCAGGTGCACGCCGGGGCTCTCCGGCCGCTGCTAGCCGAGGCGAGGGTGGACTTTGCGGTTCCCCTAGTGCCAGGTGACCTGTTGTCTCTCCTGCGGGGCCCGGCCTTGTCAGCGACGCGCGCTGTGTCGTCCTCGACTGCCCTTGTCCAATCTATGAACAAGAGTCGGCACTGGGGTATGCTGGATGCGGTGCCTGACCTCGACACGCCCTACGCGGACAAGAGGCCCCAGGCCGTGTGGCGCGGGTCCCCGTCGGGCGTCTGGACGCGCGAGGGATTCGGGTCAAGTCCCCGTCACCTCCTCTATGAGCGATGGGGCAAGGTGCCGTCGACCGCGATGGTGGACGTTGGCATCTCGGCCGAGGCCGACTGGGGCGGTCTGCGAGCGGGCGAGGACGCCCGTCCCCTCGTCCTTGACATCGTGCTTAAGCCCGACCTGAGCCGCCGGCAGCAGCTGCGGTCGCGGTACCTTGTCGTGGTCGAGGGGGTTGACGTGGCGTCGGGTCGTGCTTGGGCCCTGTCATCTCAGTCGGTTGTCGTTATGCCCCGACCCACGCGAGAGACTTGGATCATGGAGGGGCTCCTCGAGCCCTGGGTTCACTACCTGCCCCTTGAGGACGACGCGTCCGACCTCGCCTCGCAGGTCGCCTGGTGCGAAGCCCGCCGCGACGGAGCCTGCCGCCGGATCGCCGAGGCTGGTCGGGCCTGGATGGAGCGGCTCACCGCTGACCCCGCCGCCGAGAGATCCCTCGAGATTCGCGTCGTTCGAGAATTTGTCCGGTCCCACGCCCGTGCGCTCGCGGCCCGGGCGGCCTACCGCGCCGCCCTCGACCGTGCTGCCGCCATCCGGGAGCTGGCTGCCGACGCTGTCGGCCTTGGGGGAGGGGGAGGGGTGGGGAGGCCTAGCCTCCTGGGCGGGTGGGACCTGGCTGCCCTCGAGGCCGACGTCGTCGCCCGCCTGGCGGCCGGGGCCGACCGCGTGGTGGAGTTCCTTCCGGGTGCCCCGGCTGCCAACGTGGCAGCGATGGTGGCCGCAGCACAGGCCAGGCGAGAGGGAGAATCGTGAATTGCTCGACATGGGACGGGTGGGGGGAGATCGGTGGTGGATGGGGGGCGTCCGCTGCGTCCGCTGCGTCGCCCGCTTTTCCGTCTTTCCGCCTTCCCGACCGACGAGCTTGTTTGATTCATCACACTATCGTTTTCCCTCCTCACTCAGGCTCGCTGTCGACGACCCCACCCGGTCGACTGGAGCCCTGATAATTGCTGAGACGCGAGAGGCAGCCGACGACGCCGAGGCCGACGCAGGCTTGGCCGGGCGCGTGGCGACGGGGCGCCACGTTGTTGTCGTCGCCCCTTCCGCCTGGGGCGTCGGGGGCGCGTGCGACCCCGACGTGGTGGGCCTGCTTCCCACCGGCGGGGCTGACGTTGTCTTTCTCCACGCGCCCCTCGCCGCCAGCGGCAGGTGGACGGCGCTCCCCTGCGCCCTGCGGGCCATGGGACGCCGCGGCCGCCTCGCCCTCGTGCTGCCCTGGGACCAGCAGGAGCAACGCGAGACGGCCGCTGCCATCGATCGGCTCTTGAGGACGTCGTCGTCGGAGACCGAGGGCGATGACGAGGAAGACGAGGAGGACGGGAGAAGAAAGACAAATGGGGGAGCCCGCGGCCGACTGTCGGATTTGGTCGTGGAGGAGGGAGAGTCGGGCATCGTCGTCCTTGCCCGCCGGTCCGACCTGCGGGACGGCGCGTGGTCGGCGGGCACGTCGGTGGGAAGTGCTGGGGGGGGGATGATGGCCCTCGCAAGCTGGGGAGACCAGGGCGACCTCCTGCTGGACGAAGGGGGAGGAGAGGGAGCTTTCTCGGCGAGAGGGGAGGAGCACCGTGACTGCTGCATGGACAGTCCGCGCGGGACTCCGACCCTTCTTCTTCTCCCGCTGCCCGCCTCCCACCCTCCTGTTTCTCGTTCCCCGCCCTTCACCGCCCCCCCCCTACCCCGCCTTTCATCTGCCCCAGGTGTCCGGGGTGACACGCGTTGGCCCAGCACGAATCGTTCCCTCGGGCCTGCGTGTCGCCGATGCCTCGTCCAACGGGGGTGTCCGGCGGACGTGGATTGAAGTCGATCCCG
>Ga0181576_10002233_pt1 | contig 14543 bp, 14 predicted proteins | sample 101ome_22_FD_132464 | JGI IMG/M metagenome (GOLD analysis project Ga0181576, IMG submission 132464) | Coastal salt marsh microbial communities from the Groves Creek Marsh, Skidaway Island, Georgia - 101412BT metaG (megahit assembly) | ecosystem: Environmental > Aquatic > Marine > Intertidal... | reverse complement strand
TACTCTGCAGTTTCTTTTTCGCTGCACCGGTCTGGGCTTTGTCGACAGACAAAGATCAGCCTGTCAATATTGAAGCTGATAGCGTAGACATTGATGAAACCAAGGAAATAGCCATTTACCGCGGCAACGTTATTGTTACTCAGGGCAGCATTAATCTCGAAGCAGAAAAAGTAACTGTCTATAAATTCCAGAGTGAAAATCCCTATGTTGTTGCAACCGGTAATCTGGTTAAATTCAGCCAGTTACCTGACAACGAAAAACAACGCATTAAAGGCCGATCACTGAAAGCAGAGTATGAACTGAACAGTGCCAAACTCGAACTTACCGGCAAAGCTGTATTGATCAAAGGTCCAAACACATTTAAAAACGACCGCATTATCTACGACCGTGAGAAGGCCGTTGTTAAAGCCGGCTCATCAGCCAAAGGCAAAGAGCGCGTCAAAATCACCATCGGCCCACAGAAAAAATAACACCAACCGGCAACTTCATGAGCATTCTGGCTGTTCAAAATATCAACAAAAGCTACAAACAACGGACAGTTGTTCATGATGTGTCTTTACAAGTCAACAGCGGTGAAGTGGTTGGACTGTTAGGTCCTAACGGCGCAGGCAAAACCACCAGCTTCTATATGATTGTCGGCCTGATTACCGTGGGCGAAGGCAACATCCTGCTTGATAATCAGGACATAACACGCCTGCCTATGCACGAACGCGGCAAACTCGGTATTGGCTATCTGGCTCAGGAGCCCTCGGTTTTTCGTCGTCTTTCTGTTGAAAATAACATCCTTGCCATTCTCGAGACCCGCAAGGAGCTGGATAAACAGCAACGTCATGATGTTTGTGAAAAACTCTTGCATGACCTGCATATTGGCCATCTGACAGATAGCATTGCCATGAGTCTTTCAGGCGGGGAACGCCGTCGCCTCGAGATCGCCCGTGCTTTAGCCGTCAATCCCAAGTTTATTTTACTCGACGAACCCTTTGCCGGCGTCGACCCCATTTCCGTAGTTGATATTCAAAACATCATTGCCGAACTGGCGAAAAACAATATTGGCATCCTGATTACCGATCATAATGTTCGCGAAACGCTGGGTATTTGTGACCGTGCCTATATTATCAGTGCAGGAAATGTCATTGCCGATGGCAGTCCTGCAAGTATTCTTGAAAATCGTCAGGTGCGGGATGTCTATCTCGGTGAAAACTTCCGACTCTAAAGCTGGTTATTTTTGACATAAATCAAACGGAAATCTGCAATAAATCTGTCGTCAAACGGGTAAATTGGGCTAGAATAATTGTAGGCATACAAATAGCGTACCAATAAACAGGGTCACACAACCACATGAAGCAATCCTTACAGCTTCGCATGGGTCAACAACTGACCATGACACCACAACTGCAGCAGGCAATCCGTCTTTTGCAGCTTTCAACATTGGATCTGAAACAGGAAATTCAGGAAGCGCTTGATTCCAATATCATGCTGGAAACTGAAGAGGATGGCAGCCAGCGCGATGAGGCCGCCGCTGAAGCTTCTGAAAAACAAAACAACAAAGAAGACAATCAGACCTCTAATAATGACAGCAACAACGAGACCGAAATCAATACAGAAGCCGAATCCATGCCTGACGACCTGCCTGTCGACAGTTCCTGGGAAGATGTCTTTGATATTCCGCTAGCCACAAATAATTTATCCAGTAACAGCAATAACGAAAGTGTCGATTTTCTCGCCCAGCAAAGTCATAGTGAATCTTTACAGGATTACCTGCTGTGGCAGTTAAACATGAGTGTTTTTTCCGATACTGACTATGTCATAGCCACCAGCATCATTGACGGCATCAATGACGATGGCTATCTCACTACATCTCTTGAAGATATCATCACCATGATTGACGATGAAGATGTAGAGATCGAAGAAGTCGAAGCCGTTTTACACCGTATACAGAATTTTGATCCTGCCGGTGTAGCTGCACGTGACACCCGTGAATGCCTGCTCATCCAATTACGACAGTTAAGCGCAGACACCGAATTTCGCTCTTTAGCCATACAACTGGTCAACGACTATTTCAAATTGCTTGCTGATCAGGATCTACGCGGCATTAAACGTCGCCTCGGCATCAGCGATGAGCAACTACAGGAAATCATGCAACTGATTCGCTCACTGAATCCGCGTCCCGGCAACGAGGTGATGCAAAGTCGTACTGAATATGTCGAGCCTGATGTTTTTGTCCGCAAACACAACGATAGCTGGCATGTCACGCTCAATGGTCAGGCAACGCCACGACTCAGGGTCAATTCAGAATATGCCTCTTATATACGCAGGGCTGATGACAGTTCCGATAATGTTTCATTGAAGAACCACTTACAGGAAGCCCGCTGGTTTATTAAAAGTCTGCAAAGCCGCAATGACACCCTGCTTAAAGTCGCAACCAAAATCGTTGAATTTCAGCAGGACTTTTTTGAGCATGGCGAAGAAGCGATGAAACCATTAGTATTGCGCGACATTGCCGATGAGCTGGAAATGCACGAATCGACTATTTCACGTGTTACGACACAAAAGTACATGCACAGTCCGCGCGGCACATATGAATTCAAATACTTTTTCTCCAGTCATGTCAGTACCAGCGCTGGAGGAGAATGTTCGGCTACGGCAATTCGGGCACTGATCAAAAAAATGATCAGCGAAGAAAATCCTGCCAAGCCTTTGAGTGACAATAAAATTGCCAAAATGCTGGTAGAACAGGGCATCGAGGTTGCCCGGCGCACTGTAGCCAAATACCGCGAAGCGATGGGAATTCCCCCATCGAATGAACGCAAACGCCTGTTATAGGCGATATGAAAAAAGGAGTAAGCTATGCAAATTAGCCTCACTGGTCACCACATCGATTTGACCGATTCTCTAAGAGCCTATGTTGATCAGAAATTTGAACGTCTGGAAAGGCATTTTGATCATGTCACCAATGTTCACGTTATTCTTAGCGTAGAAAAACTGGCTCAGAAAGCAGAGGCCAACATGCACGTTAGTGGCGCAGAAATTTTCGCCGATTCAACTCACGAAGATATGTACGCTGCGATTGATTCTCTGGTTGATAAGCTGGATCGTCAGTTGATCAAACACAAAGAGAAAATGCAGAGCAAACGCGGCAAAGCCGCGCCAGCCCCTCAGGAATGATCTTAAAATAGCGCAGTGCCATGTTAGCAGACAACTTTTTCAAACCAGATTGCGTAGTAACCGGTCTTAGTGTTCAGAGCAAAAAACGACTGCTCGAATTTATCGCCGACCGTTTTGCATTAAGCAACCCGGAACTGGATGCAAATTCCATTTTTGACCGGTTAATTGAAAGAGAACGCCTGGGCAGTACCGGGCTTGGCAAAGGCATCGCCTTGCCCCATGCACGGATTGACGACCTGACGGAAGCACGCGCTATTTTTGTCAGTCTGAACCAACCGGTTGATTTCGATTCTATCGACAACCAGCCGGTTGATCTGGTGGTAGCTTTGATCGTTCCGTCAGATGCCAACAATGAACATCTCAAAATTCTTGCCGGTCTGGCAGGTTTTTTCATCAATGATGACAATTGTCAGACATTGCGTAATTCCAATGATCCACAACAGGTTGTAGATATGCTGCGGGAAAGCATAGAATCATCCTTATCCGCAGTCAGCTGACCCATATGGATTATGCCGCAGGAAAAAAACATTTCGATTCAGGACGTATATCGCTCACTTGAGCATCGATTGTCTCTGAACTGGATCGCCGGGCTCGAATCCGGTCATCGTATTGTCGCCAGCAAGGTTGGCGGCGAACGTGCTGACACGCTTGCCGGCACGCTGAATTATATCCACCCGAATCGCCTTCAGGTCATCGGCCAGATGGAACTGGACTATCTGAACGACATGTCCGAAATCGCCCGACATGACGCCTTGAAAAGACTGTTTAACGCGTTGCCTGCGGCGGTTTTTCTCAGTAATGACCTCGATCCCGATGATCAGCTGATCAATATGGCTCAGGACAGTCAAACACCGTTAATGATGACCCCGGTCAGTGATACCCAGTTGCTGGCACATCTACGTTATTTTCTGACGCTGGAGCTTGCCGAACATACTTCTATACATGGTGTTTTTATGGAAGTTCTGGGCATGGGCGTTTTGCTTGCCGGTGACCCGGCAATCGGCAAAAGTGAACTGGCTCTGGAGCTGATCAACCGCGGTAGCCGGTTAATCGCTGATGATGCCCCTGAGTTTTCGCGCATTGCTCCTGACATTATTGATGGTAAATGTCCGCCTTTATTGCAGGACTTTCTTGAAGTTCGCGGCCTCGGCATTATCAATGTACGCAAGATGTACGGTGACAGCGCGATCAAACGCAATAAATATCTGCGTCTGATCATTAAACTTGAACGTATGAACAGTGAAACACTGAGCACCGTCAACCGTCTGACCGGTACGCATGCGAGCGCACCGATTCTGGGACTCGACATTCCACAGGTCACGGTGCCTGTTGCTCCCGGCCGCAATCTTGCTATCCTGATTGAAGCGGCAGTCAGAAATCATATTATGCGTTTAAAAGGCTACGATGCATCTGCCGACTTTATCGAACGTCAGCGTCGTGCCATTGAAAAACAGACTCGAAAATCATGAAATTTATCATCGTCACAGGCATGTCAGGATCCGGTAAAACCATTGCGCTGCATGCATTGGAAGACGAAGGCTTTTACTGCATTGATAATATGCCGGTTTTCCTTGTCAGACACTTTACCGAATCACTGATCCGGGAGAATACTCCCGGCTACAAACTCAGCGCCATCGGTCTCGATGTCAGAGCCGATCATGACGGCTTTAATGAAATCCCGGAGATAGTCAAAACGCTCAAACAGGCAGGCGTTGAGACCGAAATAGTCAGTCTCGAAACCGAGGATGACATCCTTATCAAACGCTTCAGCGAGACCCGGCGCAAACACCCGCTGACTGACCAGAATACCAAACTGACTGCTGCCATCAGACGTGAGCGCGAAATTCTCAAACCGCTGACAGACAACAGTACCATTCGGATTGATACCAGCAATACCACTTTGCATCAGTTACGCAAACAGATTCGCGACCGGGTTGCCAGAGTCGACGGTGACAACATGACCCTGCAAATTGAGTCCTTTGGTTTCAAATACGGTGCGCCCAAAGATGCAGATTTTGTTTTTGATGTTCGCTGTCTGCCCAATCCGCATTGGCAAAGCAACTTGCGTCCACTGACCGGCAAGGACCAGCCGGTTATCGAGTTCCTCGAAGCACAGCAACAGGCTGACGATCTCTACCATGATATTCGACATTTTGTCGAAAAATGGATACCCGCATTCAAAGCTGACGGCCGCTCCTATCTGACAGTTGCGATAGGTTGTACAGGTGGCCAGCACCGTTCTGTGTATATGGTCGAAAAATTACGGGCATATTTTGAAAAACTTGATATTGTTATGATTCATAGTCATCGTGAACTTGGGCAATAATTTCCATGTCAGTTGGAATCCTGCTTATCAGCCATCCCGGCATCGCCACCGCCATTCTGGATAACGCTAATCGTATCTGGCAACAGGCACATACGCAGATCGATATCCTGGAAGTGCCTTTTGACAGTGATGCTGAAACCGTTCACCAGTCCAGTATCGACAAAATCAATGCACTTGATGATGGCGATGGCGTGCTGGTTTTATGTGACATACTTGGTGCGTCACCTTGTAACATGACTCAAAATGATTCTGAACATACCGTTATTCGCATAAGCGGCCTTAACCTGCCGATGTTAATTAAAGCTTATAATTACGCAGACAAGACATTACCTGAGCTCAGCGATCTGGTGATTGAAGGTAGTACCCGCAGCATTTTGCAATTACCCTGAACTGAAACATCCATTTTAAGGAAATCGTGTGTTATCCCGTGAAATCGAAATTATCAATAAACTGGGTTTGCATGCGCGAGCAGCTGCCAAACTGGTTTCTACTGCCGCTCAGTTCACTGCCGAAGTCAAACTTGGCAAGGCAGGCCAGTCCATCAACGCCAAAAGCATCATGGGCGTCATGATGCTGGCTGCAAGTCAAGGCACCCGACTGACTCTGGAGATTGATGGCGAGGATGAGCAGCAAGCCATGCAAGCTATTGTTGATCTGGTCAATGATTATTTTGGTGAAGGCGAGTAATTCATGTCCCTGAGCGCCAATGAGACAGATAAGCTCGATAGTCTGCGAGGCCTGCTGGACAGTGGTTCAGTAAAAAAAGCCCGGCGCATGATTAACGCCCTGTCCACCGGAGAAATTTCACACTTACTCGAATCAGTACCGCCACCGGAACGTTCTATTCTCTGGAACATGGTGGATCCTGAATATGATGGCGAGATTCTGGTTCAGGTCACCGAAGAAGTTCGTACCGACCTGATCAATCAGATGGATCGATCTGAACTGCTGAATGCGACTGAAGGTCTGGATCTGGACGATCTGGCGGACTTGATCGAAAATCTGCCTTATACGATTACGCCGGAAATTTTATCCTCACTGGATTCACAACATCGCAAACGCCTTGAAGCGGTTTTGTCTTATCCGGATGACACTGCCGGTCATCTGCTTAATACCGATACGGTGACTGTCCGTCCGGAGGTCACGCTGGATGTTGTGTTGCGCTATCTTCGCCAGCTAGGCAGTAAAGTACCTAAAGATACAGACAGCCTGATTGTAGTCAATCGACAGGATAAATATCTGGGCACACTGAGACTTTCAGCGGTTGTCAGCAATGACCCGTCTGAAACCGTTGCTGAAATTATGTCGCTGGAACCGCAACCGATTCTGGCTACCACGCCGCAAAATGACGTCGCCCGTCAATTTGAACAGCTCGACCTGATTTCAGCGCCGGTTGTTAACGAGGAAGGTCTGCTGCTCGGCCGTATCACCATCGACGACATCGTCGACGTCATTCGTGAAGAAGGCGAACACCAGTTTATGGGACAGGCCGGTCTGTCTGAAGATGAGGACATGTTTGCGCCGGTGATGCTGAGCGCCCGTCGACGCGCGTTGTGGCTTGGGCTCAATTTGTTAACCGCTCTTATGGCATCCTGGGTGATCGGCTTGTTTGAAGCAACCATCGACAAGGTAGTTGCCCTCGCCGTATTGATGCCTATTGTTGCCAGTATGGGCGGCATCGCCGGCAGTCAGACCCTGGCTTTGACGATTCGCGGTCTTGCTTTGGGGCAGCTGTCTGCATCGAATAAAAAATGGCTGATTACGAAAGAGCTTGCCGTTGGCAGTATCAACAGTCTGATCTGGGCGTTAGTGGTAGCTTTTATTGCCGGAGTCTGGTTCGACAGTATTCAGATCAGCATTCTTATTGGTGTTGCGATGAGCATTAATCTGGTGATCGCAGCAGTCATGGGCACTCTGCTACCCATATTTCTTGATCAGGTCGGCATTGACCCGGCACTTGCCGGATCAGTTTTGTTAACCACGGTTACCGACATTGTCGGCTTCTTTGCGTTTCTCGGACTGGCTACACTGGTTCTGCTTTAAGCACCGCGTTTAAATTCGGTCGCATGACATTTCGGACAGGGTGGTACTCTGCCGGTTTTCTTGAAATGCAACGCCTCACCGCATTTTGTACAAACCAAAGTCGCCGGCCCGGTCACCTCGCCGGTATGAAACAGACTGGCCCGGCGAGCTCTTTCTGCTAATGCTTTAAGTTCAAGACTGGTTTGGTCGGCAACGCTGGCAAACATGTCATAAAACTTGGCTTCTATCAGCTGCACGTCAAAACTGAACCAGTCACGAAAATCCTGCCCCGTTTCCACAATAAAACTGGCAGCATCCTTGATATCCCTTTCGACATATTTCGAAACTTTTTCGGCTTCCTCACGCGTCAACTCACCCAGTTCAATCGCCATTTCGCGTGCCTGATCCAGACTTTTCTGCAACACAGGCGTCGCCTTGTCAGACATTTCATTAACGCGTTTGAACATGGTTTCGTAGGCAGCAACCATTTTTTCTACAGGATCATTGTTGTTCATGTCTAATCTCTAATTTTCTGTTCCTGTTATAAGTTTCGTTCATTTTGGCGTAATTACCATGTCAAAAAGCTATAGTATTTAAAATATTCATTAAAAAACGCATTATTCTCCTGCACGCCTTGTTATCGCATACGTTAGAATAACCTTTAACCTAGCTATCTGAATGCTCATGTCCGACAGAATCCGCGAAATTCCGTATAACTACACGTCCTTTTCCGATCGCGAAATTGTTATTCGCTATCTCGGCGAGGACAACTGGAAACTCATCGAAGAATTAAGAAGCACACGGCGTACCGGTCGCTCGGCCCGGATGTTGTTTGAAGTGCTCGGCGATATGTGGGTTGTACATCGCAATCCCTACCTGCAGGATGACTTGCTCAATAACCCGTCACGTCACAAGGCATTAAGCGAAGCCTTGAATCATCGTCTCGATCAGTTCGAGGCACGTCTTAACGACAATCAGCAGGCAGCGAATTTACTCAAAGCGGCACGCACCGCTGTACAGCACTTTGCTGACAGTTTCCATTCAACCGCCCAGATGCGACATCGTATCCGTCGCGCCTTGACCGGCCTGACCCGCAAGGACAATGTGGATTTCGGCGGGCTTGCACGTGTATCGCATGCAACCGATGCCACTGACTGGCGTGTCGAAATGCCCTTTGTGGTGATCTCACCGGACACCGAAGAAGAAGTTGCTCAGGTTGTCAAAGCCTGTCTGGATTGTGGGTTGACCCTGATTCCACGAGGCGGTGGTACCGGTTATACCGGCTCGGCTGTGCCATTGCATGAACACAGTGCCATCATCAATACCGAAAAACTCGAAATGCTCTCCGCTATCGAACATATCGAACTGCCGGAACTGCAAGGTACTCACCCGACTGTATTTACCGGCGCCGGCGTGGTAACCCGTCGAGTTTCTGATCTTGCCGCGCAAAATGGTCTGGCCTTCGCCGTTGACCCGACCTCGCAGGATGCCTCAACCATTGGTGGCAATATCGCCATGAATGCCGGCGGTAAAAAAGCCGTTCTCTGGGGTACGACGATTGATAATCTGGTGTCATGGCGCATGGTGACTCCGGATGCCAAATGGATGCTGATCGAAAGACTTGGGCATAATCTCGGCAAAATTCACCTGCAGGACGAAGTTCGTTTTCGCATCACGCGCTTTGAAGCTGACGGCAAAACACCGACAGGTGAAGCAGAAATCATCAGCATGCCGGGGCATACCTTTCGACAAACAGGCCTCGGCAAAGATGTCACCAACAAATTCCTGGCCGGACTTCCCGGGGTACAGAAAGAAGGCTGTGATGGCCTGATCACATCAGCCCGCTTCATCCTGCACCGTATGCCGGATCATGCGCGCACCGTCTGTCTTGAGTTTTTCGGCACTGACATTGCGCGCGCTGTACCGGCGATTGTCGAAATCAAGGACTACGTCGAAAAACAGCAGGATGTGCTGCTACCCGGACTTGAGCACCTTGATGAACGCTATATTCGCGCCGTCAAATACTCTACCAAATCCTCATCGGCTCAACATTCCGGCAAATTACCCAAAATGGTATTGCTTGCCGATCTGGTTTCAGATGATGTCGAGCGCCTCGAGCAGGTCACCCGTGAAGTCATCGAACTGGCCAACAAAAGAGATGCCGAAGGTTTTATCGCCGTCAGCCCCGAGGCCCGTCATCGTTTCTGGCTGGACCGTTCACGAACCGCAGCCATTTCCGCTCACACCAATGCCTTCAAGATCAATGAAGACGTAGTCATACCACTGGAAAAACTTAACGACTATAACCGTGGTATCGAGCGTTTGAATATTGAACAGTCGATTAAAAACAAACTGCAGATCAAAGCCGACCTGCTAAAGCTGCTGCAGGGCAATCTTGATGATATCTGCAACTGCGAAGATAACTCTGATGAAAACCGTCAGATTCTGGCTGACAAACAAAAACAGGCGGTTAACCTGCTCGAGGAAGCTATTGAGCGCTGGCAGAATATTCTTGACAGTCTTGATGAAAAGGCCGATAGCAGTGACTGCCTGTTAGGCCAGTCGGCTCTGCAGAATGCCAGAGACAATGACCTGATTATTGACCTGATGCTGCGTCGGGAACTGCGCCACTCCTACATGCAGGAAATAGCCGGCCCGTTAAATGATATTTTCAGTGGTCAGGATATGCAGCCTATTCGTCAGCGCATCAAAGAGCTGCACGAAAAGCGACGTAAATCGCGCCTGTTTATTGCCCTGCACATGCACGCCGGCGACGGTAATGTTCATACCAATATTCCTGTTCATTCGCATGACTACGCCATGCTCAAAGAAGCAGACCGACTGGTTGACAGCATTATGCAACTGGCCGTTTCTCTCGGCGGTTCAATTTCCGGTGAGCATGGCATTGGTCTGACCAAGTTTCAATATCTGGACCAGCAACGTATTGACGAATTTGTCCGCTATAAAAACCAGGTGGATCCTAACGGTAACTTCAATCGCGGTAAATTGATGCCCGGCTCCGGACTCAGTGATGCCTATACCCCATCTTTGCAACTGGTACAGCAGGAAGCCCTGATTCTGGAAAACAGTGAATTAGGCGAGCTCAATGATGACATCAAACATTGTCTGCGTTGCGGCAAATGTAAACCGGTCTGCATGACTCATGTGCCGCGCGCCAATCTGATGTATTCACCGCGTAACAAGATTCTTGGCAGCGGTCTGATCATAGAAGCCTTTCTTTATGAGGAGCAGACCCGCCGTGGCATTGCCGTTGAACATTTTGATGAAATGAATGACATCGCCGATCACTGCACGGTTTGCCATAAATGTTACAACCCCTGTCCGGTGAATATTGATTTTGGTGATGTCACCGTCAGAATGCGTAAAATTCTGACCGATCGCGGCAAGAAACGCTTCAATCCCGGCACCTGGGCGGCTATGCAGTTACTCAATGCGACCGATCCGAGGCTGGTCAAAAGTCTGCGTCAGGTCATGCTGAAGTGGGGTTTCAAAGGGATTAATTTCGGCCATGAGTTATTACGCAAAACACCGTTTTATAAGAAACCCGACAGTCTGCCACCGGCAACGACCGGGCGCATAACGCCCGTCGATCAGATTACCGGCATGCTAAGCCGGCCGGTCCGCGTTGAGCTGCCTAAACGTTCCTACCGCACCGAACTGCAGCTCGAGGATAAAACCATGATCCCGATTATCCGCGACCCGAAGGTCTCTGCGGATGATTCAGATGCGGTATTCTATTTCCCGGGTTGCGGTTCTGAGCGACTGTTTTCGGATGTCGGGCTTGCCAGCATTGCCATGCTTTATCAAAGTGGCGCCAGCGTGATTCTACCGCCCGGCTATCTGTGCTGCGGTTACCCGCAAACGGCTGCCGGACAAGCGGAAAGCGGTAAACGCATTACCACTGAAAACCGTGTTTTATTTCATCGAGTCGCCAACACACTTAACTACATGGATATCAAAACCGTGCTGGTTTCCTGTGGCACCTGTATCGATCAATTACTCAAGTACGAGTTTGAAAAAATCTTCCCCGGTTGCCGGATCATGGATATTCATGAATATTTGCTGGAGAAAGGCTTTGCCATGCAGGGTGATAACTCGCGTGAATATCTGTATCACGACCCCTGTCATTCACCGATGAAAAAGATCAACCCGCTGAAAGTCGCTCAACAGCTTACCGGCAAACAGGTCGTTTTAAGTGATCGCTGCTGCGGGGAGGCCGGAACGCTTGGGACTGCGCGTCCGGATATCGCCAATCAGCTACGCTTCCGCAAAGCCAATGAAATCCGCATCGGCATTGACACATTAAAATCCGGAAAAGACCTTGCAAATAGCGATATCAAACTACTGACAAGCTGCCCTGCCTGTCAACAGGGACTTAGCCGTTATGCGGATGAAACCGGTTTGAAAACCGATTATATCGTCGTCGAAATGGCACAGAACCTTCTCGGTGAAGGCTGGCAGGATAAATTTATGCAGCGTCTTAACAGTGAAGGTATAGAGAAGATCCTGCTTTAGGCAGATCGTATCAGCTCAAGCCTTTGCTGATAGTCAGCATTGTCCAGCCCTTTATCGATTAACAATGCTCCGGCTTCGCTTAACAGTAGTTGCCGGTGTTCATCGGATAACAATGTTAACGCCGTCCTCACCTGCTGCTCATCTTCACTAAGCATCACTGCCGGCAATTCATCTTCTTTGATTACGGAATCCGGATCCAGTAAATCTGCCACCAGTGCATTTTCCAACATGGCAAAATGCTGCTCTCTGGCCATCTGTTCCTGCATCAGTTCATTTTCCGCTTTACTGTCACCACCTGCATGACGGCTGATAGTGACCATGATAATTTTTAGCAAATCACGAATTGCGGCTTTGTTGTTACCCTGCTGATCACCTAAGCGACAGGCAGTTTCATACTGTTTTTCGAGCTCCGCTTTTAAGTCCAGCACCACATCACTGTCTGCTTTAGCGTCCAGGTTGACTGCCTGATTGACCAGTTTCTTCAGTTTCTGTAGAAAATCGATGATCTCTTCGTGATCAAGTTTCTGCACCGCGAGTAAATCATCATTACCGTGTTCATGGATAGGACGCGGGAACAATGGATTCTTGAGCTTGCGTTTAAAATGCCGCTCATGGCGTCCCGGATAAGTACTAAATGGAATTTCCATAATTAAAAATCTCTATAAAGCTTGCAGCAATGATAACCTACATGTCTTGATTCATTCATTAACGGTTAATATGGATTTATGAACAACCAGCCAATCAAACAAATCACCTTCAATGACAGCCAAATCACTCTGTTAGGCACCGCCCATGTTTCCAAAGCCAGCGCCGACAGCGTAAGAGAAATGCTCGAAAGCGGTGATTATCAGGCGGTTGCAGTTGAGCTTTGTCCGGCCCGCCACTCGGCACTGGTTAACCCGGATGCATTGGCAAAAATGGATTTATTCAAGGTCATCAAAGAAGGCAAAGCGGCGATGGTTGCGGCGAATCTGGCAATGGGTGCCTATCAGCAGCGTTTAGCGGATCAGTTTGGCATTGAACCCGGTGCTGAACAACGCATGGCGATTGAAATTGCCCGCGAAAAAAACCTGCCTGTATTGCTGATTGACCGCGATATCGGTACGACCCTAAGACGTGTTGCCGCTAATGTGCCCTGGTATAAACGCATGGGCATTGTTGCCGGGCTACTTGCCAGCATTCTTTCCCGTGAAGAAGTCACTGAAGAAGAGATTGAGAAACTTAAAGAGGGTGACATGCTGGAAACCACCTTTGCCGAGTTTGCCGAAGAACGTGAAGACCTGTTCCTGCCGTTAATTGATGAGCGCGACCAGTATATGGCTGCGCGCTTACAGCAGGAAGTTCTGTCGCAGGGACATGAAAATATTCTCGCGGTTTTAGGCGCCGGACATTTAAAAGGCACTGAGGGCTACCTGAAATCCCAGCCTGAGGACATTCCGGCCAGAATTTCTCAACTGGAGCAACTACCGGCCAAATCAAAAATTCTCAGCCTCTTGCCGTGGCTGGTTGTTGCGTTGATTGTCACCGGTTTTGCTATCGGTTTTATGCGAAGTGACCAGCTAGGCATCAGCATGGTCATTGACTGGGTGGTTATCAATGGCGGTTTGTCAGCATTAGGCGCGTTGATTGCCGGTGCTCATCCTTTAACCGTAGTTGCCGCTTTTATTGCCGCCCCTTTAACCTCTTTAAATCCGACCATCGGTGCCGGCATGGTGACAGCCGGTGTCGAGCTTTATCTGCGCAAACCGACAGTAGCCGATTTCAGTCGACTGCGAAAAGACACAACCGACTGGAAAGGCTGGTGGAAAAACCGGGTCTCGCGCACTCTGCTGGTATTCATTCTGAGTACGCTCGGATCAGCCATTGGTACTTATGTCGCCGGTTTCAGAATATTTGAAAAACTCACCTGAAAATTTTTCCGGGTAAAAAGTTACTTCGAAAAAACCGAAGTAATTTAGTTTTTTTTCTGATTTTCTATTTTTCTCCAACGCTTATGATTAACTTAACTTCAACAACACAGAGGTTAAGTTAAACATGAAAATTGATATTCAATCCAAGGGCGTCAAACTGACAGATTCAGTATTGAGTTATCTGGATGAACAAATTTTTTACCGTTTAAGCAATCGCTTTGATCAGATAAAAAAACTGTCTATCAATCTGAGCAAAGGCGCCGATGCCAAGCGTTGCAAAATCAGGATTTCTTTTCCGCGACTGAAAGATATTGTCGTCGAGGAAAAGCAAGCCAACATCAATGTTGCGATTTTCCGCGGTATGGAAAAAGCTACTACCCGTCTTTGCCAGCGACTCAATCGTTTTGAACGCAACAAAAAACGCTTTTATGTACCCTCGCATGGTTTTAAAGGAGTCAGAGATGAATCTTCAGTCCTTGTTTGATCGTTTTTCCAAATCCATCAGTGAACAATCAGGAGCCGGTTCAGATGGATCAATAGGCGATACCCTCAGCCGGATATCGTCAAACTTACCCTCCGGCCTG
>Ga0181576_10002218_pt1 | contig 14606 bp, 16 predicted proteins | sample 101ome_22_FD_132464 | JGI IMG/M metagenome (GOLD analysis project Ga0181576, IMG submission 132464) | Coastal salt marsh microbial communities from the Groves Creek Marsh, Skidaway Island, Georgia - 101412BT metaG (megahit assembly) | ecosystem: Environmental > Aquatic > Marine > Intertidal... | reverse complement strand
TTACAGCGCATATGCGGTGACTTGTCCGGTGTACAGCAACAGCAGTTGGCTATTGGCCGTGCATTGGTTACTGATCCGCAATTGTTAATTCTGGATGAACCGACTGAAGGTATTCAGCCTAATATTGTTGCTGAAATCGGCGATATTATTGGCCGCCTGAACAAGGAAATCGGCCTGACGGTGCTGCTGGTGGAACAAAAGTTACCTTTTGCCCGACGCGTCGGAGATCACTTTTGTATTCTTGATCGGGGACGATCGGTAGCCGCCGGTGAAATCAGTGCATTGAATGATGAATTGATACAACAGTACCTTACGGTTTAGGCTAAGAGCGTTTTTAAGTTGAGGATGAAATCATGATGAACAAAATAATCTTGGGTTTGGGCGCATTATCAAGTGGTTCTGCGCTGGCACATGTGGCTGATGTATCAACCATGCAGCATAGCACTGAGCATTTGCTGTTAGCGGCGATAGTCCTGCCTCTGGTCGGCTTAGTGGCTTTTAGAGTTTTCAAATAAGTTGAAGTGAATGAGCGCAGTCTTGCAATCATCCCGGAACACACAGGCCGGCTGGCAGGCGCGACTGGCTCTGACTTTTAGCGATAGCGGCAGTAAAACCGTCTTAAAAAAGCGTGAACGTTACGGGCCCTTATCGGTGCAACGGGCTTTTTATCCGGAAAAAGACGTCTGCCATATCTATCTGTTGCATCCTCCCGGCGGTGTTGTCGGTGGCGATGAGCTCGATATCAACATTAGCTTACAGCAAAATGCCAGGGCTTTATTGACGACGCCGGGGGCAACTAAGTTTTACCGCAGCGCCGGTCAAACGGCCATGCAGTCACAGTGCTTTAATGTTGCCGATCATGCTGTGCTGGAATGGTTGCCGCAGGAAAATATTTTTTTCCCGGGTGCCAGGTTAAATAGCCGGCTTGAATTAAATCTGCAGGGTAATGCTGGCGCGGCTGTCTGGGAAATACAGTGTCTGGGGCGGCCTGTGATCGGCGAAGTTTTTGATCAGGGTAAACTGGATAATCAATGGATCATCAGGCGTGATGGACAGCCTTTGATGATTGAGCGTTTAAGACTGGATGCAAGCCGTCTGAAGATGTCAGCCATCATGCATGACAGGGCCGTGGTGGGAACTTTTATCGTGACCGGCATAACCGAGGCCCTGCTGCAAAATGTCAGATCATTGATGTTTGATAAAGCGGATGAATCACTGGCGATAACCAATCTGAATGATTTACTGGTAGTGCGCTATCTGGGGCATTCAACAGAGAATGCACGACGATTGTTTGCGCAGGTCTGGTCACTTTTAAGACCGGCAGTTTTTGCCCGTGAAGCGATGACCCCGCGAATCTGGAATACCTGAATTTGAGGAAAAGGTATGGAATTAACCCCGAGAGAGAAAGATAAATTACTGTTATTTACTGCCGGTCTGTTGGCAGAACGTCGCAAAGACAAAGGTTTGAAACTCAATTATCCGGAGTCAATTGCATTGATTAGTTGCGCGATTCTTGAAGGTGCCAGAGAAGGCAGAACGGTAGCAGAGCTGATGGATTTTGGCCGTACCATTTTATCAGCCGATGAAGTCATGGACGGTGTGGCTGAAATGATCCATGAGGTTCAGGTAGAAGCGACTTTTCCGGATGGCACCAAACTGGTTACCGTTCACGATCCAATTGTATAGGAAGGCATTATGATTCCCGGAGAATTAATTGCAGCGCAGGGCGAAATTGAATTGAACGCAGGCCGGTCGACGCTGACGTTGACAGTAGCCAATACCGGTGACAGACCTGTGCAGGTTGGCTCGCATTATCATTTTTTTGAGACTAATACGGCACTCCAGTTCGAGCGCGATAAAAGCAAAGGCTTTCGTCTGAATATTCCGGCCGGCACGGCAGTACGTTTCGAACCCGGTCAGACCCGTGAAGTGGAACTGGTCAGTTATAGCGGTGATCGTCAGGTTTATGGTTTTCGTGCGCAAGTCATGGGAGGTCTGGACTAATGGTAACTATCAGCAGACAGGCTTATGCCGAAATGTATGGTCCGACGACCGGAGACCGTGTGCGTCTGGCAGATACCGAATTATTCATCAAGGTAGAAGAAGACCGCACCATTTATGGTGATGAGGTCAAATTTGGTGGCGGCAAGGTCATCCGTGATGGTATGGGGCAAAGTCAGCGAGTTGCGGCTGAAGTGGCTGATGTGGTGATTACCAACGCGCTGATTGTTGACTGGTGGGGCATTGTCAAAGCTGACATCGGTATCAAAAATGGTCGCATCAGTGGCATTGGTAAAGCCGGTAATCCGGATGTTCAGCCGGGTGTGGATATTATTATTGGTGCGGGTACCGAAGCGATAGCCGGAGAAGGGCAGATAGTGACTGCCGGTGGTATTGATTCGCATATTCACTTTATCTGCCCGCAACAGGTTGAGGAAGCCCTGATGTCCGGTGTCACTACCATGATCGGGGGAGGGACAGGACCTGCTACAGGTACCAATGCCACCACCTGTACACCGGGTCCATGGAATATTCATCGTATGTTGCAGGCCGCTGATCAGTTGCCGATGAATCTCGGCTTTCTGGGCAAAGGCAATGCTTCGCAACCCGGGCCATTGCTTGAACAGGTCAATGCCGGCGCGGTAGGGCTGAAATTACATGAAGACTGGGGCACGACACCGGCTTCAATTGATAACTGTCTGACAGTGGCGGAAGAAACCGATGTGCAAGTCGCTATTCATACCGATACCTTGAACGAATCGGGCTTTGTTGAAGATACATTAGCTGCGATGAAAGGTAGAACCATTCATACCTATCATACGGAAGGTGCGGGTGGCGGACATGCGCCGGATATTATCCGTGCTGCTGGCTATGATTATGTGCTGCCTTCATCAACCAATCCAACCCGGCCTTATACGATTAATACCGTAGATGAGCATCTGGATATGTTAATGGTCTGTCATCATCTGGATCCGTCAATCGCAGAAGATGTTGCTTTTGCCGAGTCGCGTATTCGACGTGAGACCATCGCTGCTGAAGATATTCTGCATGATCTCGGGGCATTTTCGATGATTGCCTCGGACTCACAGGCGATGGGGCGTGTTGGTGAGGTGATTATACGCACCTGGCAAACGGCACATAAAATGAAAGTGCAGCGTGGCAGTCTTGAAGGCGACAGCAGTGATGCCGATAACCTGCGGGTTAAACGCTACATTGCCAAATACACCATCAATCCGGCATTGACGCATGGTATGGCACATGAAGTCGGTTCGGTAGAAGTCGGTAAGCTGGCTGATCTGGTCCTTTGGAAACCGGCATTTTTTGCAACCAAGCCGAGTCTGATCATCAAAGGCGGCATGATTGCTGCTGCGCCCATGGGTGATCCTAATGCTTCGATCCCAACCCCGCAGCCGGTGCATTATCGTCCTATGTTCGGCGCTATGGGAATGGCTCAAAACGCTACCAGCATGACATTTCTGTCGCAGGCCGCGATTGGTGCTGGCGTCGCTGAACAACTCGCGTTGAAATCCCTGATCGGTGAGGTAAAAGATTGCCGAACGCTGCGTAAGAAAGATATGCGCCTGAATGATTATCAGCCTGTCATTGAGGTTGATTCGCAGACTTATCAGGTGCGTGCAGATGGCCAGTTACTGACCTGTGAGCCCGCAGAAGTGTTGCCGTTGGCGCAACGTTACTTCTTGTTCTAGTAGGTGAATAAATTGCTTGAGTTTACTAAAAGACTATCTGCGCAGGAGCAAACTGATTATAGCCTGACCCTGCCTTTTGAACTGCGTATCAAAGGTCGACTGCGGGTCACGCTTGATGATGGTACGGATGCCGGGCTGTTTTTACAGCGTGGTCCGATTCTGCGTGGTGGTGATGCCATTGCCACTGATGAAGGAATAACCGCAAGCATCATTGCCGCTGATGAAACGGTATCTTCTGTTTATAGCGATGATCTGCTGTTGTTATCGCGCGTCAGTTACCATCTCGGTAATCGACATACGCCGCTGCAAATCAGTAAAGGCATGTTGCGTTATCAGCATGATCATGTGCTCGATGAGATGGTAAAAGGTCTGGGGCTGGAGCCGGTTTGTGAGCAGGCGCCTTTTGAACCGGAACCCGGTGCCTATGGTGAGCATCAAACTGACCATGCACATGGCTCTCATTCTCATGGTCATCAGCATGTCCATGCATGAAATTAATAGCGGTTTAGCTGATCTGCGACTGATGCAATTGATCAGTCCTGCTTTGCCTATCGGGGCTTTTACCTATTCGCAGGGACTGGAATGGGCTGTAGAAAATAAAACCGTCAGTGATGCCGATGATGTTTCACAATGGCTGACCGGTTTGCTACAGGAAAGCATGACTTACCTTGAGATCCCTTTGTTAAAAAGACTTTTTTACGCGGTAGCGTCAAAGGATATTCAACAGGTTAACGACTGGTCGGCCTATTTGCTGGCCTGTCGTGAAACCCGGGAGCTGCGTCAGGAAGAAATTAACCGCGGGCGGGCTTTAGCGACTTTGCTTAAGGACCTGGCGATTGAAGATGTTGAGCTTTATGCCGCATCGTTGTCACAGACACAAATGACCGGCTATGCACTGGCTTGTGTTAAATGGCATATTGATCTTAGACAGGCAGCTCTGGGTTATGTCTGGGGCTGGCTGGAAAACCAGGTGGCCGCCGCCGTCAAACTGGTGCCTTTAGGGCAGACTGCCGGTCAGCGTCTGCAGTTGCATTTAGCCGGCTTGATACCTGAGGTGGTCAGTATGGGCTTGCAACTTGACGATGAAGAGATAGGTTCTTCAGCGCCGATGCTGGCAATGGCCAGCAGCTTTCATGAAACACAATACACGCGTTTATTCAGGTCATGATCTATGTCAGATAATAAATCCCCGCTAAGAATCGGTGTTGGCGGACCCGTTGGCTCAGGCAAAACAGCATTGCTTGAAGCATTATGCAAAGCGATGCGGGACGAGTATGAAATTGCGGTGGTGACAAACGATATTTATACGCAGGAAGATGCCAAAATTCTGATGCGTGCCGAGGCCTTGCCGGAGGAACGTATTATTGGTGTTGAGACCGGCGGCTGTCCGCATACGGCTATTCGTGAAGATGCTTCAATGAATCTTGCTGCTGTTGCTGATTTACAGGAACGCTTTCCTCAGTTACAGGCCGTTTTTATAGAAAGTGGCGGCGATAATCTGTCAGCGACCTTTAGTCCTGAACTGGCTGATCTGATGATTTATGTGATTGATGTCGCAGAAGGGGAAAAAATACCGCGCAAAGGTGGACCGGGCATTACGCGCTCTGATCTACTGGTGATTAACAAAATTGATCTGGCACCCTATGTAGGCGCATCTCTTGATGTTATGGAAGAAGATACTAAACGTATGCGTGGTGATAAACCTTATGTGTTTACCAATCTGAAAGTTGCGCAGGGACTGGATTTTATTATTGAATTTATTAAACGTGAGGGCATGCTTTGACAAGTATCTGAGCAGCCTCTGAAGTATTCTAAACGCAGAAGCCGGTTTCCTTGATGTACAAGATACAAGTTGACGAATATCTTAGAGGTGTCCTGAGTTGTTAGTATCTCTTGCAGTGTAATAATAAATTTACACTCGGCAGATACTATGCTCTAGTAATAACCGGACGTTCTTGAAGTGATGAGGATCAGACGATGGCAAAAAGCGATGACAGTGAAATCAAAGTAACCAAGAAAAAAGTCAGCAAGAAAAAGGTCAGTAAAAAGACTGCAGTCGGTAAACCAGCCGTAACTAAAAAGGCGGTTACCAAAAAGAAAACAGCCTCCAAAAAGAAAGTCAGCAAAAAAGCAGTTGTCTCCAAAACCATTACTTCTGAACAACGTTATCAGATGGTACAGGAAGCTGCCTATCATCTGGCTGAAAAGTCAGGCTTTGACAGTTCATACGATCTTGATAACTGGCTGGCAGCAGAAGCTCAGATCAAAGCCAAACTGGCTAAGGAAAAAATCAGCGTCGCTTAACCACTGCCTTTGGTGCGCGAGCGTGAAGTGCTTTTAGCCAGCTCATTAACCCGTTTTTCCATATGACGGATAATAGTGCCGGCAACATCTTTACCGCTCGCCGCTTCAATGCCTTCGAGTCCCGGTGATGAATTAACTTCCATCACGACGGGACCATGATTGGAGCGCAGTAAATCGACGCCGCAGACTTCCAGTCCCATGACTTTTGCTGCTCTTACCGCAGTAGATCGTTCTTCGGGTGTCAGTCTGATCAGTGAGGCAGAACCACCACGATGCAGGTTGGAGCGAAACTCACCTTCGGGTCCCTGACGTTTCATTGATGCAACGACTTTACCGCCAACCACAAAACAACGAATATCAGAACCACCGGCCTCTTTGATAAATTCCTGCACCATGATATTGGCTTTAAGTCCCATGAATGCCTGAATAACACTTTCGGCCGCTTTACGGGTTTCGGCTAAAACCACACCGATACCTTGAGTGCCTTCGAGCAGTTTAATCACGACAGGCGCTCCACCGACTTCTTTGAGCAGATCTTCAATATCGTCAGGATTATGGGCAAAGCCGGTGACCGGCATGCCGATATTTTTACGGGCTAATAATTGCGCGGAACGTAATTTATCGCGTGAACGGGTTACCGCGACTGACTCATTCAGGGGAAAAACGTTCATCATCTCAAACTGTCTTAACACCGCCGTACCATAAAAAGTGACCGATGCACCGATGCGTGGAATAACCGCATCAAAGTCTTCCAAAACGTCGCCGCGATAATGGATCGACGGTTTTAATGAGGTGATATTCATATAACAACGTAAAACATCAATGACTTTGACGGTATGACCACGGGTTTCTGCAGCTTCAACCAGACGACGGGTTGAATACAGGTTTTTGTTGCGCGACAAAATGGCAATTTTCATGTGAGACTCAAGGTTTGTTTTGCAGGTGGGCTTCGCCGGGATTAACAATAAAATGACCGCTAATCATGGCATTTCGTCCGAGAAGGGCACGGAATCTCATATTGTCTCTTGCCGTGAGGGTTATTTCAACATCATGTTGCCAGTCGCCGACACGGATTGGTGTTTTGATGACATAGCGTTCTTCGGTATGCCCGCCTGAGTCGGTTACCGGCCGTTTGTCGTGAACAGGGGCTCTGCAACTGATGATTTCATCAACATTATTTTGCAGAGGATGCACTTTGAATTCGATCCATTCCTGATCATCGATCCACTCTGGATTGATTTCAAAAGCATGCAGACAGGTGGTTTTTGCACCGGTGTCGACTTTGGCTTTGATCGGCGGTAACTGCAGTTCAGGTAAGACGATCCATTCTTTCCAGCCTAGTAGCTTTTCAGCTTGCAGGTTTGTCATTGTTCAGAGGCTCACTGGCAATTGATCGGTTAACTTCAGACGAAGTATTGTCCTGATCATACATGTGCACAACCCTTTGCGGAAACGGAATCTCGATATCAGCTTCGCGGAACAATTCATCAATACGGAAAAGCAGGTCGCTGCGCACTGATAATTTAGCATCGACTTCGCGAATAAAACAACGCAATTCAAAGTCCAGTGAACTTTCTCCAAAGCCCATGAATAAAACCACAGGTTTGCTGATACGCCAGTCATTACTTAATACCAATGGATGTTCATTGGCCGCCTTGAGTAGTAATTCCTTGACGACTGCGGTATCAGTGCCATAGGCAACGCCGACAGGCGTTATCACCCGTCCCATACGATCCTGTAGCATCCAGTTGGTTACCTGACTGGAGATCAACTCAGAGTTTGGCACCAGGACTTCTGCGCGGTCAAAGGTTTGAATCAGTGTGTAGCGGATACTGATTTTTCTGACATAACCCTCGGTTCCGCCAACGACAACCCAGTCGCCGGGTTTGACCGGCCGCTCGAATAACAGGATCAGACCGGAGACAAAGTTATTAACAATATTCTGTAAACCAAAACCGATACCGACTGACAGGGCACCGGCAACAATGGCTATATTCTGAAAATCCACCCCGGCAACACTTAAAGCGATCAGAATCGAGATGCCGACAATCACATAAGTGGTCAGTGAAATAATTGATTCTTTGGCTCCGGCATCAAGACGGGTGCGTTGCAGCCAGCGATCGGATAGCTGGTTTTTGATCCAGCGGGCGAAAGTTAACAGCACAAACAACGCAATCACGGCACCGAGTATTTTTACCGGCACAAATTTGATAGCACCGATATCAAATCCGTTATTCATGTAATCGAGGATAAGTGCAACCTCTGAGTCGGGTATTTTCCAGGCAATAGACAGCCAGTAGAGGAAAGCAACCAGCACCAGAATAATAACCAGTAGTCTGCCGACCCAGAGACCGGGGATATACTCCTGATTCTCATAGCCCAGATAGGCGCGAAGTTTTTTATTGGTTTGGGGTTCCTCCGGATCGAACATGCCCCAGAACATGGAACTCGCTGTCAGAAGACCATAGACAAATAGAAAGCCTGCCAGGGTGCCGTAAACGCCCGGAATCATCAGACTCGCCAGAGAATGATAACCCAGCCACATGGCTAGAGGCCCTGCCATCATGGCAACGGCTATCGGTGTTCTTAATGAATTGAGCAACTGGAAATTCGATCTCTTACTTAACAGAAACATGACCCAAAGCGAAAAACTCATCAAAAGAAAGTAATAACTTGATGAAATTAACAGGTACATATCTTCATCGAAAATCTGCTCTATGCCGGCAAAAGCAACCGCAATGCCAATCAGAACAATATCGAGCAGGGAGCGCGCCGGGAAGCCGACTCGACAGCGTTTACTGTCATGGCACAATATCCATTCCAGAAAAGGAGCGAGCAGCATAGAACTGGTGACTGCCAGTAAGATGGCGCTGAGAATCACCATCTCACTTAAGTATGTGAAAAGAATCAGACTGAGTGAGGTCGCAATCCAGGGCAGGCGTGTTGCCACCATACTCATGATCAATTGATAATCCGTCGCAGTCTGATTGTCATCAACCGGGGCGAGAGTCTTGCGGATAAAGCTGGCAATGAACTTTGCTAACGGCCATAGCACCATCAGTGCTAAGAGTCCGATAAGTGCTGACGGCCAGTAATTAAACGTCAGTTTGTAATCCGCTTTGAAAATACGTGGATTGGTTAACAAAGAGATGACGGTGCTGGTGATCGGTGCACCGCGTAAGCTGATGGTATTGGACAGTATTTCATTTTTTATCGGTTTGAATTCATCCAGTAAATCCCTGAGGCTTAATCTGGAAACCTTGCAAATGACTAACTGATTGTCATAAAGCTTTTTCTTGTCGGATAGTTGTTTGCGGCGTTTGATGATTTCGGCGCTCTCGGCTCCATCATCTTCGCCAAGTGCATCAATTTTTTCCTGTTCCGAAGCGGCTTTGTTTTCAAATGTGGCAATGCAATTGTCGAGTTTATCCTGCAAAGCAAGTGCGTCAGCCTGGACAGATTCAATCTGTTCGATAGACGGATTTTTAAGACGCCAGTTGATCAGCTCGCTTTGCCAGCTTTTGATCTGTTTTTCAGCGTCAGGCAGCCATGCATCGTTTTCTGCACTGGCTGCAAAAGCAAAGCCGCTGCCGATAAGCAGCCATATCAAAAACGAAAGCCTGAAAATAATGTGCATGGATCTGATCCGAAATTAGCGCCAACCGGTTTTAAATGCCGGCATATTGACATTTTTCGCCTGAGAAAAATTACTATGAACCACAGTAGCGGTATCGAGATTAACGCCGGCAAAGTCCGCATCGGTGACATTGGCTGCACGGATTACAGCGCCGCCCACCAGAGCACCACTGAAGTTGGCACCTCGTAAATTTGCGCCCCGCAAGTCAGCCATGCGCATCACAGAACCCTGCAGATTAGCTTCAATCATGCTCGCTTCGCGCAGATGAGTTCTGGCAAGAATAGTAGAATGATTGTTTTCGTCATTGGCCAGGTTGGCATAGTCAAGAATAGCTTCAACCAGATTGGCTTCGTTCAAATGGCTGCCGGATAAGTCAGTGTGACTGAGATCAGCATTGCGCAGATAGGTGTTGGTCAGCATGCAGTGGATCAGTTTGGCATGTGACAGTTTTGCGGCATTCATGTTGGCATCGGAAAAATCGCTGTCATGGCATTGAGTTTCCTGCATATTCGCCTGGTTAAAATCAACATTACGCATATCGGCCTGGTCGATTTTAGCGGCGTTCAAATTGCTGTTACATAAAGTAGCTGCTTCTGCTGCGCGGTCACTGCCGGCGATAACCGCAGTCAAATTGGCGCCACTTAAATCCGCATCGCAAATATGCGCGCCACGCAGATCGGCACCGCTTAAATCGGCATTGTTCAGATTGGCGCCGGTCAGATCGGCAAAACGTAAATCGGCGCCACGTAAATCCTGATTAGACAGGTCGGCATTGGCCAGGTTAGCTTCGTTGAGGTCCATGCCTGCAAGACTGTCTGCATCCGTTGACCAGATAGTTTCGCCGTTAAGTTTGTTTATGATGTTCATATTAAGTCCGTACTGCTGGATAAAATGAAGAAATGGGTAATTTGGAACGGATGATAATCTTCTCAAGCCAATTTTTGAATTAAGAAAAAGTTATGTGCCGTTAGATAGCTTGCGCAGCACATGAGCGACGGCTATCTGCGCAAAGCTACTGGTGACCGGCATCGAGGAACCCAGTCCGCCACAATTCAGCGATGAGGTGTTACGGGTTGCCGGTTTCTGCAGGCTGGTGCCGCCATCAGCCGTTGGATAACGCATCTGTTCTTCTGACCAGACAGAATCGATACCGAATTTTTTTTTGGGATTGCGCGAAAAACCATAATCCTGGCGTAATAACGCACGTGTTTTTGCCAGTAGCGGGTCCTGTTCACTGCGCGACAAATCCGTGTTTTTTATGCAGGTCGGATCGATTCGACCACCGGCACCGCCAATCGTGATCAGAGCGATATGCTGTTGTTTGCAATAGTCGGCGAGCGCTGCTTTGGTGCGAAAATTATCAATGCAGTCAATCACATAGTCGAATTGATTTGAAATATATTCAGGCAGGTTTTGAGCCTCGATGTAATCATCAATCAATTGGACTTCGCAGTCGGGATTGATTGCCATACAGCGATCTGCCATGACAACGATTTTACTTTTGCCGAGATTTTCAGTCATAGCGGGTAGCTGACGATTGATGTTGGATTCGGCAACATGGTCCATGTCAATTAGTGTCAGTTTTCCAATTGCACTGCGAGCCAGAGCCTCTACAGCCCAGGAGCCGACACCGCCTATTCCAATGACACAGACGTGGGCATCTTTGAAGCGTTGCAGTGCGGCCCTGCCGTAAAGGCGGGCAAGTCCACCGAAGCGTCGATCTGAGTCGCAGTAATCCATTTGGGCATTTTAATCGCTGTCTGCAGGAACCGGGTAGTAAATTTGCAGTCATTAAAGCTGGATGAAAGATAATCAGGTTTTTTCAAAGAGCAAAATGCGCGAGTTTTGTGTATTCTTGCCTGATTATTATCAAAACAATTAGTTATCAAAGGTGTTCTGGAATGCGATTTGTGGCGCGCTTTAGCGGTTTGCTGGTTCTGACATTATTGTCGTCTGGCGTTTTGTCCAAACCTAACGAAGTATCTCTCGAAGACCTGAAAGCAACAGATAATCACCGCAGTGCCAGTATTATCGTCGCTCAGGTGATGAAACGCTTTCATTATCTGCATACTGAAATTGACGATGAAACCTCAGCAAAAATGCTCGATCGTTACATCGAAAATCTTGACCCTAACCGGCATTTTTTCCTGCTCAAAGACATTCTAATTTTTGATGATTATCGATATAGCCTGGATGAAGCGCTAAAAGGCGGTAAACCTCAAATCGCCTTTGATATTTTCAGAAAATTCCGCACCAAGGTAGAGTCGCGTATTGAGTTTGCGCTGAATCAGCTGGAGCAACCGATGGATTTTTCGGTGGCTGAAACCTACCTGTTCGATCGCGAAAAAGCCTCCTGGGCTGAAACGCATCAGGAGTTGGACGATATCTGGCGTAAACGAGTCAAAAATGACTATTTGACCTTGAAACTCTCCGGCAAAAAACACGAGGAGATCGTCAAAACTCTCAGACAGCGTTACGAAGGCATTGCCCGTCGTACCCGTCAGTTGCATCCGGATGATGTTTTTCAGCTTTTTATCAATGCCTACACCCTGGTTGTCGAGCCACACACAGCTTATATGTCGGCGCGCGCGTCAGAAAATTTTGATATCAACATGCGTCTTTCGCTTGAAGGTATTGGCGCGGTACTGACGTCTGAAAATGAATTTACCAAAATCCAGAGCATTATTGCGGGTGGCCCGGCAGAAAAATCCGGCTTGCTCAAAGCCGGCGATCGCATCACCGGGGTAGGTCAGGATATCGATGGTGACATGCAGGATGTGGTTGGCTGGAGTCTGTCCGACGTGGTCGATCAAATCCGCGGTTCCAAAGGCAGTATCGTGCGTTTGCAAATCGTCGGTAAAAACAGCGGTCAGGATGCGCCGCCGCGCGAAGTAGTGATTGTTCGTGACGAAATCAAACTTGAAGATCAGGCTGCTAAAAGTGAATTGCTGGAAAACCTCGATGGACTTGGGGATACCCGTATTGGTGTGATTGAAGTGCCGGCCTTTTATCGTGATTTTGATGGACAGAGCCGGGGTGATTCGGATTTTCGTAGCACGACCCGTGATGTCAAAAAACTGATTGCTGATTTAACCGCTAAAAAAGTCAATGGTATCGTTATTGATCTGCGCAACAATGGCGGCGGATCTCTGACTGAGGCGACAGAGCTGACGGGCTTGTTTATCGAAGAAGGTCCGGTGGTTCAAGTGCGTGAAAGTGGAGGCGATCTGAGTATTGAAGAAGATGAAGATGACGCTGTTTATTACTCCGGGCCATTAGCTGTTCTGGTCAATCGTAACAGTGCATCTGCCTCTGAAATCTTTGCCGGTGCGATACAGGACTACAATCGCGGCATTGTTATCGGTGAACCGACTTTTGGTAAAGGCACGGTACAGACTTTGATAGACCTGGCGCGCATGATTAAATCCGATGAAAACCTCGGTCGTTTACGGTTGACGATGGCTCAGTTTTTCAGAGTCAACGGTGGTTCTACCCAGCATAAGGGTGTGGTGCCCGATATTGTGTTCCCGACCGCTAAATGGATCTCGGATCACGGTGAACGTTCGCTGGAAAATGCTTTACCCTGGGTCAGCATTGATCCTCTGAGTTATGATATCGGTGACCTGATGAATATCAAACCCCTGATCGAAAATCATCAGCAACGTATTGCCAAAGATCCGGGTTTTCAGTTTCTGGAGGCGCAGGAAGCTTTGCTGGACACGATCCGTAAAGAAAAAATTGTCAGTCTCAATGAAGCTGAACGTAAGAAATCCTGGGATAAACGTGAACAGTTGAGACTGGAGAATCGCAACAAATTCCGTACTTCTCTCGGTATGGACGTGATTAGTGACGATGTTAGTGAAGACGAGCAGGATAAGCTTGATGAAGAAGATGAAAAAGCACTACAGAGCGTCATGCTTAAAGAAACCGCAAGGATTCTGGCTGACTTTATCAAGCAGTCAAATTACCAGACGGCGCAAAATCGTTAAGCAGATGCTGAATTAAGATTCGTCTTAGCTCGAGCTTATGCCTGATTCAATCCATTTGCGAATACGATTGGCATCTCCGAAAGGTGTTAGTTTGCCGAAACTGTTCAGCAATACGATATACATCGGCTCACCGACAATCTCCGTTTTCATGATCAAACAGCGACCGGCTTCGTTGATATAGCCGGTTTTGCTTAATGCGATATCCCATTTTTTGTTTTTAACCAGTCTGTTGGTATTCACATAGCGTAATGTGCCGCGATTTTTCCAGGGTTTGACGGTTAATTCTTTTGCTGCGGTAGCTTCCTGTATCAATGGATATTGATCCGCGGCCTGCAGCATTTTTAACAAATCCCGGGCAGATGCCTGATTTTCAGGTTTCAAACCAGCCGGGTCCGCGAAACTTGCGGTGCTCATGCCAAGTGATTTGGCTTTATTGTTCATGGCTTTGATAATGCCCTGCAGACCACCTGGAAAGGTGCGGCCGAGCGCGGTAGCGGCACGATTCTCAGAGGACATTAAGGCTAGCTGCAACATCTCTTTGCGGCTTAGGGTGGCGCCATACTTAAGTCTTGAACCAGTCTGTTGGATCAGGTCACGGTCTGCTTTGGTGATCGTGATTTTTTCGTTCAGCGGCAGTTTTGCATCGAGCACGACCATGGCTGTCATGACTTTGGTAATAGAGGCAATCGAAGAAACTGAATCAGAAGATTTGCCGTAAACCGGATTGCCGCTTTGATCAACAATCAAGGCATGTTGGGAACGTAGTTTTAGTTTTTTGCTGTCGAGCTTCTGCCATTGACTGGAGGCGGGGTTGTTATCAGCCATGGCGGATGATGATAAGATCAGTAGAAATATCATCAGGCTTAATAAAATAGCTAATCTTCGGATGAAAAAAATCTGTCCGGTCATGCCAATCTCCATATAAGATCTCAAATGTGAATCGTGACAAGCATAACAGATTTATCCTTC
>Ga0181576_10002217_pt1 | contig 14610 bp, 17 predicted proteins | sample 101ome_22_FD_132464 | JGI IMG/M metagenome (GOLD analysis project Ga0181576, IMG submission 132464) | Coastal salt marsh microbial communities from the Groves Creek Marsh, Skidaway Island, Georgia - 101412BT metaG (megahit assembly) | ecosystem: Environmental > Aquatic > Marine > Intertidal... | reverse complement strand
GGTTTGGGTTTGGGTTTGGGTTTGGGTTTTGGCGCGGCTTGAGATTTTTTAGGCGTCGGTTTCGGCTTTAGCGACTCTGCCTGTACCAATGTCGCCTGCACCGGCTGCAGCGTGGGAACCGCTGCAACCACCTCTGCGGGCCCGGACCAACGCAGGAGCAATACGAGGGCGACTCCCGCGTGGAGAGCGATTGTCAGCAGGGTAGGCACGCCCGTAAAAAGAATGCGATCAGCACTCATCCCTCACCCACCGGACTCTCGGTCACCAACCCGACTGAAGGCGCTCCCGCCTCCTGAAGCGCTGTCATGACGCGCACAACGTCACCATAGGGAACACGCTTGTCGCCCCATATCAGGACTGGCTTTTCCGGCGTTCTTCTGAGGATCGCGGCAATGCGCTGGCGGACGGTCGCAAGCTCAAGCGCTTGCTTCTCACTCGCTCCCAAATTGAGAAATAACTGACCCCTGTCGTTAATGGAGACAATCACCGGCTCGGCATCCTGATCTTTGACCGGGGCTGCATTGGCATCCGGCAGGTCTACCTCGACGCCTTGCATCAACATGGGCGCCGTCACCATAAAGATCACCAGCAATACAAGCATCACATCGATGTAAGGCACGACGTTAATCTCTGCGAGCATTCGCCGGCGGCGCATCAGGACGATCTCTTTGCCTGATGCGCCTTCAGCGCATAAGTCTGACGCTGCAATATTCCAGAGAACTCGTCGACAAACGCTTCATAGCGATTGAGTAGCGCGTCGCTTCTCGCCGCCAGTCTGTTGTATGCCAGCACGGCAGGTATGGCCGCAAAAAGGCCCATCGCCGTTGCGATGAGCGCCTCCGAGATTCCCGGGGCCACCGTGGCCAAAGTCGCTTGCGTCGCATTGGCCAAGCCGCGAAACGAGTGCATGATCCCCCAAACGGTGCCCAACAAACCGATGTAGGGGCTGGTGGAGCCGACGGACGCCAAAAACGGCAAGTGTTGCTCAATGCGATCCGTTTCGCGCATCAATGCGACGCGCATGGCCCGACGCGAACCCTCAAGGATAGCGTCGGCATCGATATCCGCCTGCTGAGACAGCCGGGAAAATTCCTTGAAACCCGCCCGAAACAAACTCTCCACACCGGTCGGAAGCTGCCCATCGGCAACAGCCTGATTACCCTCGCGATACAACTGAGCGAGATCGATACCAGACCAAAAGCGCTCCTCGAAAGACAGTAACTCGTCGTCCGTGCGCCGCATCAACATGACTCGCTGAATAATCACAAACCAGGACGACACCGATGCCAAGAGCAAAATCAGCATCACCGCCTGCACCAAGCCACTGGCGCCAACGATAAGCTCCATCAAGCCCAGTTCATTGGTCATACGGTCTCTCCCTGTTGCAACAGTGCTGTCAATCTAGCCCTAATCGAAGGCTCGAGTCGGCGCGGGCGACCGGAGCATCGATCCACACAGGCAATCTGCACCCTACCCTCCACCAGCGTCATCTCGTCGCGACGCACCGTCTGGATGAAATCAATCGTCGCGCCTCCCACCCGTGCTGTCTTCACGGTCGCCTCGACACGATCATCCAGTCGAGCAGGCTGTCTATACTGAAGGGACAGATTAGACACCACAAACATCCAGCCGTGGTCCGACAGGGCGGCCCGTTCTACGCCCTGAGCACGCATAAACTCTGTCCGGGCCCGCTCCAGATATTTCAGGTAATTGACGTAATAGACAATGCCGCCCGCATCGGTATCTTCAATGTAGACCCGAATTGGAAGAGAAAATTCCGCCGTCACAGCGATTCATCCAAATCCAGGCTGAGCGTCTCTGCCCCCGACCCCTGAAAAGGAATGCCGAAGTGCGCGTATGCATGGCGCGTCGCAACACGACCACGGGGAGTTCTCAAGATAAAGCCCTGCTGGATCAGAAAGGGCTCCAAAACATCCTCGATAGTGCCCCGCTCCTCTGACAAAGCCGCAGCCAGACTATCCACGCCGACCGGCCCACCATCAAACTTTTCAATCATCATCAGCATCAGTCGTCTGTCCAGATGATCGAAACCTTGATTATCGACGCTCAGCATGTCCAGTGCCGCCTCCGCAACACTCCCGTTCACACGACCCTCGGCCTTTACCTCCGCGTAATCCCGAGCGCGTCTCAGTAGGCGGTTGGCGATCCGGGGCGTACCGCGAGATCGCCTTGCGATAGCGGCCGCGCCCTCGTCATCCGCCGGGATTTCCAATATGCGGGCAGAGCGCCTGACAATCTCGGATAGTTCATCAGGTGTATAAAACTCAAGGCGCTGCACGATGCCAAAACGGTCGCGCAATGGCGAGGTCAACAATCCCGCCCGGGTTGTTGCCCCCACCAGCGTAAAGGGCGGTAAATCCAATTTTATCGATCTCGCGGCGGGCCCCTCTCCGATCATGATGTCGAGCTGGTAATCTTCCATCGCCGGATACAAAATTTCCTCGACAAACGGGCTCAAGCGATGAATCTCATCGATGAACAGCACGTCTCCGGGTTCAAGGTTTGTCATCAGGGCTGCAATGTCGCCGGCCTTCTCAAGCACGGGACCGCTGGTGGTTTTCAGCTGAACCCCCATCTCCTCGGCAATAATGCTGGCGAGGGTGGTCTTGCCCAGACCCGGTGGTCCGAAGATGAGGGTGTGATCCAAGGGTTCGCCGCGCGCGCGCGCGGCCGATAGAAAGATTTCCATCTGCTCGCGCACTGCCTGTTGACCAATGTACTCATCGAGCCGCCGAGGCCGGATCGCGCGATCCGTCGGGTCTTCCCGATCCGAAGGCGCCGCTGCCACCAATCGATCTGTTTCAATTACCACGCCCGGTCCCCCTCAAGAGCGATCATCCCTTACCTCCCCCCGCATATCGCAAGGCAAGACGAATCAACTCTTCGCTGGTTGACGCCTCGGGAGCATCGATACTGGCTATCAGCCGACTGGCCTCTGTCAGCTTGTAGCCCAGCGACACCAGTGCCTGCTCGGCCTCCGCACGCTGATCAGCGTCAACCGCCTTTGCGCCGCGGGGATCTGCCGGCACGGCACCGTCGGGCGACAGCTCATCAAGCCAGTCCCCCGATTTATCTCTCATCTCTACCAGCAGGCGCTCCGCCGTTTTTCGTCCTACACCCGGTAATGCCACCAGTGCGGTGATGTCATCCCGTTGAAGGCAACGCGCAAAATCGGCTGCGTCCATTCCGGAAAGTAGCGTCAATGCCAAACGGGGGCCCACTCCGCTCACCTTGATCAGCTCGCGAAAGAGGCGTCGGTCAGCAGCCTCTGCGAAGCCATACAGTTGCTGAGCGTCTTCCCTCACCACAAAGTGCGTCAGCAGCGTGACGTCCTCACCCAATTCAGGTAGCCGATACGCCGTTGTCATTGGCACTTGAATTTCATAGCCAATACCGCCGACCTCAACGAGGATTTCTGGCACCTGTCTGGCCAATAATCTGCCGCGTATTTGTCCGATCATGGCGCCACTTTACCTTAAACGGCCAGCTCTGAATCCACTTGAGGCGAGCGTCGCAGCTAGGCCTGATGCGTGGCAGTGACACAACGCCGCGGCCAACCCATCGGCAGCATCCTCTGGCGGCTCTGCAGACAATTTGAGTAGCGTCGTGACCATGTGCTGAACCTGTTTTTTGTTCGCCGCGCCGGTACCGACAACTGACTGCTTGATTTGCCGCGCCGCATATTCATGCACCGCGACGTTTTGTATGACGCAGGCAACCATCGCAGCACCGCGCGCATGGCCCAGCTTCAGAGCAGAATCGGCGCTTTTCGCGACAAACACGCTCTCTATCGAAGCCTCGGTGGGCTGGTAGGTATCGATGATTTCAGAGAGCGATTCGAAAAGGACTTTCAGACGAGCACTCAGGGTATTTTTTACCGGCAATCGAATAATACCGCTGGACACATAAAGAGGTCGGTTATTTTCCAAGCGGATCACACCAAACCCCGTTTTTCGTGAACCGGGGTCAATTCCAAGGATCACTGTCATGCTGAGAACCAGCCAAAGCCCGGTGCTAGTGTGACCGATTGCAGGGAAAAGGTCATTTATAGTGCCGAGAGGATCTCCTCGGAAATATCGGCGTTTGAGTAGACGTTTTGGACATCGTCCAAATCTTCCAGCATGTCGATCAGCCCCACCACGCTGGCGGCTGTATCAGCATCGACAGTGACCTCAGTGCTTGGCAGCATGGTGACCTCTGTTTCAGCCGGCTCCAATCCAGCGCTGACCAATGCGTCGCGCACTTCACCGACATGCTCCCAGTGCGTCAGCACATCAATGCTGCCGTCTTCTGCTGTCACGACGTCTTCTGCACCCGCGTCCAAGGCGGCTTCCATAACCTGGTCCTCGTCAGCCCCCGGCGCAAACTGAATTAACCCCGTTCGTGAAAAAAGATAAGCCACTGAACCATCGGTGCCGAGATTGCCGCCGCGCTTGGTGAAAGCATGTCGAACTTCTGCCACCGTGCGATTGCGATTATCGGTCATGACCTCCACCAACACGGCAACCCCTCCCGGCGCGTAGCCCTCGTAGGTCAGCTCTTCCATGTTATCGGCTTCACCGGTGCCCGCACCGCGCGCAATCGCATTATCGATCGTGTCGCGCTTCATGTTGGCACCCAAGGCCTTATCCACCGCCGCCCTCAGACGGGGGTTGTCCTCCACGACCGGTCCGCCCGCCTTCGCAGCAACGACGAGCTCTCTGATCAATTTAGTAAATAACTTGCCGCGCTTCGCGTCCTGGGCAGCCTTGCGATGTTTGATATTCGCCCACTTGCTGTGACCCGCCATACTGTCGCCTCAACCTTTTGAGTTGGATTCGGCACGTTTGGGCCGCAGGGACAGCTCCCTCAACTGCTGGTCGGAAACCAATCCGGGGGCTTCCGTCATCACACATTGAGCACTTTGGGTTTTGGGGAACGCAATCACATCCCGAATCGAATGCCCGCCCACCATCAGCATGACCAATCGATCCAAACCAAAGGCAAGCCCCGCATGAGGTGGTGCACCGTGGCGCAACGCACCCAATAAAAATCCGAACTTCGATTCAGCTTCCGCTTCGTCGATACCCAATAAGTCAAACACTGCCTGTTGCATTGCCTGGTCATGAATACGCACTGAGCCACCGCCGATTTCGCTGCCATTGAGCACCATGTCATACGCCTGAGACAGCGCCGTCTCCGGGCTTTCGCGCAGAGCATCAACGGAGCAAGCAGGTGCGGTGAACGGGTGATGAAGCGCGGTCAGCCCGCCCTTGTCATCCCGCTCGAACATTGGAAAATCGACCACCCACAGCGGCGCCCACATCGTTTGGATCTGGTTGAGGTCAGCCGCCACCTTGAGGCGCAGGGCGCCTAGCGATTCGTTCACAACAGATCGCTTGTCAGCGCCAAAAAATACAATATCGCCATCCTGAAGTTCCAATCGATCCAGCATGGCCATCACCGTCTCGTCGGGCATGAACTTGATAATGGGTGACTGCAAACCCGCTATCCCTGCCGCCCGCTCATTCACTTTGATCCAGGCCAGCCCTTTTGCGCCATACACCCCAACATATTTGGTGTAATCATCAATCTCCTTGCGGGAGAGCGTCGCACCGCCCGGAACCTTCAATGCGGCCACCCGGCTGTCAGGGTCATTAGCTGGGCCACTGAATACTTTGAAATCAACCTCCGACATCAGATCGTCGATGGACACCAACTCCCACGGAATGCGCAGGTCCGGCTTGTCGGATCCGTAACGTTCCATAGCATCTGCCCAGGTCATGCGAGGGAAGTCACCCAACTCAACACCGAGTTGCTCACTGAACAGGCTTCGCACCATCGACTCGGTGATCGCCATCACCCCTTCAGCATCGAGAAAAGAAGTTTCTATATCGATCTGCGTAAATTCTGGTTGCCGGTCAGCTCGCAAGTCCTCATCACGAAAGCATCTTGCGATTTGATAGTAGCGATCAAATCCCGACACCATGAGAAGTTGTTTAAACAATTGGGGCGACTGTGGCAGCGCGAAGAAGGCGCCCGGTTGCGTGCGGCTGGGCACCAGATAGTCTCGGGCGCCCTCCGGCGTGGCGCGTGTGAGAATCGGTGTTTCGATATCTAGGAAGCCCTCGCCATCGAGATATCGACGAATACTGGAGGTGATCTTGGCACGGGCAATCAGGTTTTCCTGCATTTCCGGTCGACGCAAGTCCATGTAGCGATAACGCAAGCGGACGTCCTCTCCGACCGAATGATGCGCATCCAGAGGGAATGGCGGCGTGAGCGCTGCATTGAGAATCTGCAGTGTTTTGCCGAGTACTTCAATGCGCCCCGACGCCATATTGGGATTCACGGTGTCTGGCGTTCTGGCGCGCACTCTCCCGGTAATACACAGCACGTATTCACTGCGGACGCTATCGGCCCGCTCAAAATGCTCTCCGGTATCAGGATCAAAAACAACCTGAACCACTCCCTCTCGATCCCGCATGTCGAGAAAAATCACCCCTCCGTGATCCCTGCGACGATCTACCCAACCGCACAGCGTGACGGTCTCGTCGATCAGGCTGTCATCGACCAGTCCACAGTAGTGGGTGCGCATAGTTCTCTCCATTTCCGTTATCGCCACGTTCAACTCGTGGTTGTACTCTCGGTCTTTGCCGGCTTGGCGGGTTTATCAGTTGATTTTGCGCTAGCCTCGCCGGCGCTGCCTTTGCTCGCGTCTTTTCCAGCGGCGTCTCCAGAGGGCTTGTCTCCACGCTCACCCGCAAGGTTCTTTTTATCGCCAGTTTTAAAATCTGTCTCGTACCAGCCCCCACCAGATAGCCTGAACGAGGGTGCACTGACCTGTTTTTTCAGGCTCGATTGAGAGCAGGCTGGGCATTCCGTCAGAGGCGCATCAGCCAGACGTTGTATGGCCTCAAGTCGATGTCCGCACTCTTGGCAACAGTATTCGTAAATTGGCATAGTGAATCCTCCTCACACTCGGCGCCAGTCCTGATTCAGGCACCCACATAAGGTCTCGCGGATCGTTTTACAAGGGCGCGGAGCGTACCGTAAACGCTGAAACAGTGAAAGATACGCATCATGTGAGGATTTAGCTCGCCACTCGGGCTGAAGCAAAGAGGCCCCCATTGCGGAGGCCTCTTGAGAATTCGCTCAGTTGGCGAACTCTTTCATTTTCTTCAACGGTCGCACCTTCACCGCTGTGCTGGCTGGCTTAGCCTTGAACATCGTCTCTTCGCCAGTAAACGGATTGATACCCTTGCGTGCCTTAACGGCTGGCTTGCGAACCGTCGTGATTTTCATCAGACCCGGGAGAGTGAATTCACCGGCAGCGCGCTTGCCAATGCTGGCTTCGATCAGACGCTCCAAGGAACCGAGTACTGCAGTTACCTCCTTTTTGGACAGACCACTATCGTCTGCCAACGCCGCAATCATCTGCGACTTGGTCATTTTGTCTTTGACAGCCTTCATCTTTGCCGGAGCCTTGGGGGTAGCTTTTTTAGCCATTGAGTTGATTCCTCTAGAGTGGTTGATTTCAATCCAGACCAGCGACATCGCACAGTCGTCGGGATTCAACACCAGACGCCCATTCGGTACAACCCTCTATAGGGCAAATTCTTCTGCTGATGAGACTTTTTATCTCGATGTATGGCAGACACTGATTTCACAGCGCTATACGCACTGCTCTGTGCAACATTAGAATAACGCCGACACAAATGGAGTCTGCTATGCGCGCCAGCGAGTTTTTACTCTCGACCCTGAAAGAAACTCCCTCCGATGCGGAGGTCGTCAGCCATCAGCTCATGTTGCGAGCCGGTCTGATTCGCAGGGTCGCTGCTGGCATATATAACTGGATGCCCCTTGGCTTACGCGTCTTGCGCAAGGTGGAACAAATTGTCAGAGAGGAAATGGAGCGTGCGGGTGCTTTGGAGTTATCGATGCCCGTTGTGCAGCCCGGGGAACTCTGGCAAGAATCCGGTCGCTGGGATCTATATGGCCCAGAACTCTGCAGGCTCGAAGATCGCCATCAGCGGCCATTTTGCCTCGGCCCCACACATGAAGAGGTGATTACTCAAATCGCTCGCAGTGAAGTCAAGAGTTACAAGCAACTGCCCCTGAACCTTTTTCAGATCCAAACCAAATTCAGGGATGAGATCAGGCCGCGATTTGGGGTCATGCGGTCGAGAGAGTTCATCATGAAGGATGCCTACTCTTTTCACATAGACCAAGCCTGTCAAGAACAGACCTACTGGCGAATGCACGAAGCCTATACCACGATATTCCGTCGTCTGGGTCTGGATTTTAGAGCGGTAGAAGCAGACACCGGGGCAATCGGTGGCAATCACTCTCACGAATTCCATGTGCTGGCTACGTCGGGTGAGGACGCAATCGCTTTCTCTACCGACAGCGACTACGCAGCGAATGTCGAATTAGCACCTGCCGTTCCGGGACCACAGGAAGAGGCTGGAGATCCGGAGCCGCTGCTTGAGAAGTTTGCCACGCCGGATATGACAACGATTGAGGATCTCGCAGAGCAGTTGGGTATTCCAGCTCAGCGGTCGATCAAAACACTCTTGGCAAAAGATGCTCAGGGCGATCTGGTGGCCCTCGTCGTCAGAGGCGATCACCGATTGAACGCGGTCAAAGCGGCAAAGCTACCGGGCATGCTATCTCCACTGGTGCTTGCCGAAGCGACCGAAGTGAAACAACGGCTCGGCGCTGGCTTTGGGTCATTGGGCCCGGTTGGGCTACCGCTTAGGGTAGTGGTCGATCGCACTGCGGCTTCAATGCCCGACTTCGTCTGTGGAGCAAATGAAGATGGCTATCACCTGCGCGGCGCGATCTGGAGGAGAGACGTCCCCGATTGCGAGGTGGCCGATATCCGCGAGATCGTCAACGGCGACCCGAGTCCCTGCGGTCACGGCACGCTGGAGATTCGTCGCGGCATCGAGGTAGGCCACATCTTCCAACTAGGCACCAAGTATTCCGAGGCAATGGCCGCCACCGTTTTAGACGAGCAAGGTCGGAGCCAGCCAATGGTTATGGGGTGCTACGGCATTGGCGTGACACGCATTGTCGCCGCGGCCATCGAACAAAACCACGACAGCAAAGGGATCATCTGGCCCACAGCGATGGCGCCTTTTGATGTGGCAATCGTGCCGTTGGGAATGGACAAGTCTGACGCAGTTCGTGACGCCACCGAGTCACTGTATGCCGCGTGTGAAGCAGCCGGGTGGTCAGTGCTGATGGATGATCGACCTGAACGACCCGGTGTAAAATTTGCAGAGGTCGAATTGCTTGGCATACCGGTCCGGGTCACGATTGGTGACCGCTCGCTCGCTGAGGGGCATCTAGAAATCACACTGCGCCGAAGCGGTGAAACCGATATGGTTGCGCCCGAAAAAGCGACCGAAGCCATACGGGCGTTGCTCGCCAACCAATAGCCACCGCGCGTTTTCTCTTTTACACGCCGGACCCCAAGGCATGCCAGCCTAGGGCTACTGGATACCTGTTCTCTTGCGCACCCGCCTGACGACGGGAATGGGCACTAGTTCCAGTGGTGCAGATTTTGCGACGGCGGTAACATTGAGCACCTTCAAAAAGAGTCCTGCCATGCATCCCGATGCCGCAAAATTGCTCGCAGACTACCCGACGATCGAGATGGTCGAGGCACTGATTACCGACTGCAATGGCGCTGCTCGCGGTAAGTGGTTACCTGTGGACAAATTGTCCCCGCTGTTGGAGGAAGGGATCAAATTGCCCAAGTCAGCGGTAGCACAGGATGTATGGGGGCGAGACGTACCGCGCATTGCCTTGGATAATGGCGATATCGACGGCTGGTGCCACGTGGTACCCGGATCTTTGGCACCGTCGCTGAGTGCACGAGGCATCGATCAGGCTCAGGTAGTGCTCACCATGTTCACCGATCAGGGGGAGCCCGTGCTCTCTGACCCGCGTCAGGTACTGGCTCGAGTGGTCGATGCATTCACCGAACGTGGCTATGTTCCTAGAGTCGCCATCGAGCTCGAGTTCAATCTTTTTCGGCGCCCCGCAGAGGATCAAACCCTGCGAGATATTCTGCCGGACGAGAATTTGACCGGTGGAAATCTCTATGGACTGGGCGCTCTGGATGAGCATGCGGCGCTGCTTGAAGCATTGAGAGAGGCCTTCGCCGTTCAACAATTGCCTTACGAAGGCGTGCTAAAAGAGGCTGCGCCTGCGCAATACGAAATCAACGTGGCCTATTCCGATGACGCGCTGAGCTATTGCGATCAGGTTGTTCGCATGCAAAGAGGCATCAGTGCGGTGGCAGCCAGATTCGATGCCATCGCGAGTTTTATGCCTAAGCCCATGGAAAATCAGGCGGGCAATGGCATGCACATGCACTGCAGTCTACTCGACGCTGCGGGCAACAATGTCTTCGACAATGGAACAACGGAAGGATCCCCCCTATTACGTCAAGCCATTGGGGGATGCATCGAGATGATGGCGGATTCGCAATTGATCTTTGCGCCGAGTTACAACGCCTACCGCCGATTTCAACCTGGCAATCACGCTCCCACCCAACCCAACTGGGGCTATGACAACCGCACGACCGCCTTGCGAATACCTGCCAGCCCCAGCGCGGCAACTCGTATCGAACATCGCGTGGCGGGGGCAGATAGCAACCCCTATCTGGCGATCGCGGCACTCCTCGCCGGGATATTGATGGGTATCGATCGCGGCGCAGAACCGCCTGCGCCCATCGCAGGCAATGCGTGGGTGGATGATGTCGATAACGCTCCGCTGCCCGGTAGTATGGCTGATGCCATCCGGCGATTCTCGACCTCCGACAGTATCCGTCAGTATCTCAGTGCGACATTTCAGTCGGCCTTCGCCGAACTCAAACAACAGGAGTTGCTGGAATTCGAGCGCCGCGTCACTGACTTTGAACTGGAGACCTACCTTTCTGCGTAAGGTCTCTTCGAGATCAAACCTTGTTTCCTTTTCTCTACCACCTGGCTACTGCCTTGGGAGTACCTCATGACGACTGTTATGGATTTTTCAGCAACGCTCGCCACCGGCGACGAATTTGACTTACGTGATTTCGCGGGCCAGGTGCTACTGATCGTCAACACGGCGTCAAAATGTGGCTTTACACCACAATACGCCGGCCTTGAGGCGTTGCATAAAAGGTTTGTCGCGCGCGGCTTTTCTGTGCTGGCCTTCCCCTGCAATCAATTTGGCGGTCAAGAACCGGGGACGGACGCCGACATTCAGTCTTTTTGCGACCTTAACTACCAAACCAGCTTCCCACTGTTCAGTAAAATCGAAGTCAATGGTGCGGCGAGCCACCCATTATTCGCGCACCTCAAGCAGGCAGCACCCGGCCTACTCGGTAGCCACCGGATTAAATGGAACTTCACCAAGTTTTTGGTCAACCAACGGGGCGAAGTGGTCAAACGATACGCGCCGACTGCAACGCCAGAGGCGATTGCCCCCGATATTGAAGCGCTGCTCTGAGGGGATTCAGTGCTCTCTCGTCTCTCGAAACCGAATATCGGGCCACCGCTCCTCCATCAAAGCGAGATTGACTCGGGTAGGTGCGAGGTAGGTCAAATAGCCGCCCGCGTCTTCCGATAAGTGTTCGGACGCCTTCTGACGAAATTCGGCTAGCTTTCGAGGATCCTCGGACTCTACCCAGCGCGCGGTGAAGACATTCACTGGCTCGTATATCGCCTCTACCTTGTATTCGTCGGCCAAGCGGTACGCCACAACATCGAACTGAAGCTGCCCGACTGCTCCGACGATGAGATCGCTGCTCGAGAGCGGAGAAAAAACCTGCGTGGACCCTTCCTCGGATAACTGCTGCAGTCCCTTCTGCAATGCCTTGGTTTTCATAGGGTCCTTTAGCCGGATTCGCCTGAACAATTCCGGCGCAAAATGGGGAATTCCGGTGAATCGAATTGCCTCTCCCGTGGTAAAGGTGTCGCCGATTTGGATGGTGCCGTGGTTGTGCAAACCGATAATGTCTCCGGCAACTGCCGACTCCACGAGTGTTCTGTCCCCAGCCCGAAAAGTCACGGCATCTGCAATGCGCACGTCCTTACTGATTCTCACGTGCCGCATCTTCATGCCTTTTTCATATCGACCCGAGCAGATCCGCATAAAGGCGATCCGATCCCGATGCTTGGGGTCCATATTGGCCTGAATCTTGAAAACGAATCCGGTGAAATCCGGGTGGGATGCTTCAACCAGTCGATCTGATGATGCTCTGGGCTGAGGTGGGGGTGCCCACTCGACAAAATCATTCAGCATCTCGCGCACCCCAAAATTGGCCAGCGCTGTACCGAAGAAAACTGGCGTAAGTTGGCCGGCGAGAAAAGCATCGAGATCAAAGGTGTGAGATGCGCCTCGCACCAGTTCAATTTCATCGACAAAGTCGGCGTAGTCCTCGCCCAGCAGATCGCGAGCTTCCTCTGACTCGAGCCCCTGCACGGTAACGTCTGGTTCGGATACGTCGCTGACGGGCTGGAAACAATGAATTGTGTCGGTGTAGAGGTTGTAAACACCCTTAAAGTCGCGACCCATTCCAATTGGCCAGTTGATCGGTGCTCCCGCAATACCCAGCACCTGCTCTACCTCGTCAACCAACTCAATCGCATCGCGAATGTCTCTGTCCAGCTTATTGATGAAAGTGATGATCGGGGTATCGCGCAAACGACAGACGTTCATCAACTTAACGGTCCGATCCTCTACCCCCTTAGCCCCGTCAATGACCATCAACGCGGAATCCACCGCCGTCAAGGTCCGATAGGTATCCTCCGAAAAATCCTCGTGACCGGGGGTGTCCAGCAGATTCACCCAGCGCTCGCGGTAGGGAAACTGCATCACTGATGAAGTCACAGAGATGCCACGTTCCTGCTCTAGCGCCATCCAATCAGACGTGGCGTGTGGCCCCCGCTTGCCTTTGACCGAGCCCGCCACCTGAATGGCTTGTCCCAGCAACAAGAGCTTTTCCGTGATGGTGGTTTTCCCGGCATCCGGATGGGAAATAATGGCGAAGGTGCGCCGAGCGTCGATGTCGCGCTGCATTTCAGACATGGTGACTCCTACAAGGACGCGCGATTATGCCAGCCTATCCTTCAGTCGTCAGGGGAGTTATCGCAGTACCCTGCGCAAATGATCGAGCAATGCGTCACCGACCGCGTCAAGCGTGGGGCATGCCCCAGCGGGCAACTCGCGGGCAACCGAAGTTACCTCAAGGCCAGCATAGCCGCAGGGATTGATCCCATTATACGGCGCAAGATCCATGTCGACATTCAACGACAGCCCGTGATAACTCCTGCCTCGACTGACCTTAAGTCCCAGCGCGGCGATTTTGCGCCCCTCGACATACACCCCTCTGGCTGCCGGGTCGCCATATGCCTCTATGCCCAGATCAGACAATAGGTTGACCACCGACCCTTCGAGCAGGGCCACCAGTTCGCGAACATTAACGTTGGCCCGCCGCAGGTCGTACAGCACATATGCGACCCACTGCCCTGGACCGTGATAGGTGACCTGCCCCCCGCGATCCGCGGGAATGACCGGGATAGTGCCTACATCCAGAACATGCTCGGCTTTGCCGGAAAGGCCCTGCGTATACACGGGGGGGTGCTGGAGTAACCAGATCTCATCGTCTGTATCCTCCTCTCGCGTCTGGGTGAAGGCCTTCATCGCTTCCAGAGTAGGCCCGTAGTCGACCGTGCCCAACTGACGACATTGCATCAGACTACATCACCATTGTGACGAGCCCAGTGGCCATAAGATCCTCGTGGATCGAACGCAACTGGTCCTCACCTTGCGCCGTGATCGTGACCGTAATGGACTGAAAGGTGCCATTACGAGAGTCCTTGACCACCACATCACTGTCACTAAACCCGCTGGCATGTCGCTGAAAAATCGCCAGCACTTCTGAATAAAAGGATCCCCCCGACCGACCCAGCACCTTGATAGGGTACCGGCAAGGAAAGATGATTTTGGGGGGCTCGTCGGTCACGCGAGTTCAACCAAATACCTGCTGGAACCACAACACAATGCTGTCCCATAGCCGGGCAAAGAAACCTGCGGAGGCAACCGGATCCATTACCTCTAGCGGGATCTCAGCCACCCTTTCTCCCGCCCGGCTGAGCACAATTTGCCCCACCACATCGCCGGAGGCTAGGGGGGCGATAAGGGGAGTGTTGATTTCCACATTCCGCTCAATCGCGGCTGTGCTGCGCGGCAGGGTCAATACGAGTTCCTGACTCAGACCAAGCTGTACCTGCTCTTGTTTGCCCTTCCAGACTTTTGCCTGTGCGAGAGGCGCGGCAATGTCGATAGGTCGCACGGTTTCGTAAAATCGAAAGCCATAATTCAACAAGCTGCGTGTCTCCTGCTTTCGACTCGCCGTAGAACTGCTTCCCATCACCACTGAGATCAACCGCATGCCGTCTCGCTCAGCGGATGCGACGAGCCCATATCCCGCCTCCCTCGTATAACCGGTCTTCAGTCCATCGACGGACTCATCTTCCCGGAGCAGGTGGTTGCGGTTGTATTGCGTAATGTTGTTATAGGTATAGCTTTGCTCTTTATAGACCGCATAGC
>Ga0181576_10002211_pt1 | contig 14633 bp, 15 predicted proteins | sample 101ome_22_FD_132464 | JGI IMG/M metagenome (GOLD analysis project Ga0181576, IMG submission 132464) | Coastal salt marsh microbial communities from the Groves Creek Marsh, Skidaway Island, Georgia - 101412BT metaG (megahit assembly) | ecosystem: Environmental > Aquatic > Marine > Intertidal... | reverse complement strand
AATGAACAAGTTTGGGGTGGAGAATTAGAATCTGTTAACTTGTCTTCAGTGCAGGATTTATATCTTACTCTTTCTCCAAGAGATTTCCCGAGAGTAGAGCCACAAATTCAATTAAATGATTACCTTCAAGCACCTTTAGAAAAAGGTCAGGTAGTCGGCTCTGTGAACTTGATTCTAGATGGAGACTCATTAGCTTCCGTTGATCTTGTGTCAATGCAAGATATCCCAGCATTAGGGTTTTTTGGAAGAGCTTGGTCCAACATAAAGCTACTTACCTATCAATTCTTGATGGAAGAATAATCTTTTAATGTGGGTTTATTTAAATGGGAAAATACTAGATTCTTCAGAAGCTAAAATTTCTCCTCTAGATAGAGCTTTTACCTTTGGTGAAGGGGTTTATGAGGTAATTCCCTCTTATAACAAGAAATTATTTCTGTTTTCAGAACACTTAAGTCGGCTTAAATCTTCTTTAGAAAAAACTTTCATTCCTTTTCCTCAAGAACTTATAAATCTCGAAGAAGTCCTTCATAAATTACATGATATGAATGGTTTTCTAAATCAATCATTTTATATTCAGGTTACAAGAGGGGTACAAGAACTTAGATCACATCAGGTTGATTCAAAGATTGATCCAACAATTTTTATCTCTTCTCAGAATTTAGAGATAAATCCTTACAGGCTTAATCCAGAGAGAGCTGGACTAAGAGCACGTCTAGAAGAAGATATAAGATGGAGTAGGTGTGATATCAAGACAACTGGATTGATTGGTAATATTCTTTCGTTGCATGATCCATCTAAAGAAAGAGTAGATGAAATAATTTTTCATAAGGATGGAATAATCAATGAAGGGTCCCGGTCCAATATCTTTTTTGTCAAAGACAAGAAGGTCTATACTCCTTCTTTGGAACAAAATATTCTTCCTGGTGTAACTAGAGCTTTTATCATTAAATTACTTAAAGAAAATGATATTTCAATTTTCGAAGAGTCTATTCCAATAGATTTTATAAATGAGTCAGATGAGATCTGGTTAACTAGTTCTACAAAAGAGATACAGCCTGTTGATTATATTAATGAACGCGAATTACCCAAAAAAAATACACAATCACAAATTTGGAAAAGAATCCTAAGATTATTTGATTAATATTAAAAGTTAAGTGCTAAGTCTCTTATAGACTGCCAAGGGCTTTTGTCAGACAAACCTTTAATGGCTGCATCTATTTCAGCTATATCCTTTAATGAATTTTTAATTTTAGAAGAAGAAAGGCTTTTTGAACGCTTTGAAAGCAAATCTAAGTAATATCTAGGCCCCCAAATGCCATTTGTATTACCTTCTTCAATAACAGTGTATAAATTATTCACTTCCTTAGAGAGTGCCCATAAAACAAGAGGAGGTTGAGTTCCCTCAGCCTTAAGCATTTCAATTATTTTTACTGTTCTTTTTTTATTGCCCTCCAAAAAAGAGTTGGATAAATCAAATATTCCAAATTTCGAAGAATTTGAGATTGATTTTTCCATATTCTCCATCGAGATCTCTTGTTCAGGAAACAGAAGGCTTAGTTTCATCAATTCTTGAGAGGTAGCAAGTAAATTACCTTCAGTTCTCTCTGCTAATAGTCTTACCGCTTGTTCATTTATTTCAAGATTTAAATCTCTAGATTTTGCTTTTATCCAATCGGGCATTGAATTTTTGTTAATTGGAGGTTCCACTACTAAAACTCCATGTTTTAGAAGGGCTTTAGACCAAGCACTGTCTTGTTGTTTTTTATCAAGCTTTTCTGCAGAAAATATAAGTAGTTTGTTGGTATCAGGACTTAAACAATAATCCTTTATGGCTTTGGAACCCTTATTACCGGGGCCAGTTCCAATCAGCTTTACCTCAATTATTTTTTTTGATCCAAATAAATCAAAATTTTCATTCTCTGAACTTAAAAAAGACCAGTCAGTATCTTTAGTGATTATATGAGTTTGTTTTTCTTCAAATGATTGCAATCTTGCTTTACTAATTACCAAATCAGTTAATTCAGATATTTGGATAGATTCTTCAGCAAAAAAACAGTAAATAGACTTAAGTTCCTGATCTATATCCTTCCTAAGATGTGCCTTACTTAATTTCATTTAATTGAGTAGATAAGAAAAATTCCATATTTTTTAATGCCCTTGCAATAAATATAGCCTTCAAGGCCTCAACCTCACCTTCAAAAGCTAAAAGATCTGATTGATTAAAATCTACAAAGGACATGTCTTCATATGTTTGCTTGTAAGTATTATCATTTTTTTCAATCTCATAAACTAATTTGTAGTCTAACCTTACTTGTGTAGTTCGAGCTCCTATACCAGTCGACCCTACATACTTATCAATAGAATGATCCAAAATTTTAATTTTTAAATCAGAATCTTTACCATTCTCTCTAAGAACATTATTCATCTCTTTGAGCTTATTCTTGAGGTCAAGGTTTAAATCAGAATTGTCTCCTTCAAAGTGAACAGTCTGACTAGATAGGCCTGAAGAATATGTTCTAAGCTCGTAGCCACAAGAATTTAAAAATAAGGATAAAAATAATAGAACTTTAAGAGTTAGAGGAGACGATCTCTTCATATAACAATATTTATGATTTTACCTGGGACATAAATTATTTTTTTAATTTCATTGCCTTCTAGATATTTTTCAATCTTTTTATCCGTAACTGCCAAAGACTTAACTGATTCTTCTTCTCTATCTTTTTCAACTTCTATTTCAGACCTAAGCTTTCCGTTGATTTGTATGGCTATTTTTACTTTATCATCTACAAGAAGTTTTTCGTCAATTGTAGGCCACGGTTTATCCAGAATGGATTCTGAAGGATATAGTTGCCACCACAAATGCTGTGAAAGATGGGGTGTTATTGGATTGAGCATTAATAAAATAGACTCAATAGCTTCGTTCGCAACTTCTCTCATCTCTGGATTTGCTTTTGAATCCAAAAAATCGCCGGGAATATCATTAGAAAGCTCCATGATAGCGGCAATTGCAGTATTAAAACTATGTCTTCTAAGATAGTCATCTTTTACTTTTGCTAATGTTTTATGAATTTTAGATTTTAGTGCCTTACAGGCTTCGCTTGTTACTTCAATACTCTCTTTTTTTATACCAGCTTGAATATGCTTATTTACCAGTCTCCATATTCTATTTATAAATCTGTGGGCTCCTTGAACCCCCTGATCAGACCATTCTAGTGATTGCTCAGGAGGAGCTGCAAACATAACGAACAATCTTACGGTATCAGCTCCATATTTCTCAATTAATCCTTGAGGGTCAACAGTATTGCCTTTGGACTTAGACATCTTAGCTCCGTCTTTTAAAACCATACCTTGGCATAAAAGGTTTAAGAATGGTTCATCGCCCTCAACAAGTCCCATATCTCTCATGCACCTAAAAAAGAACCTAGAGTATAAAAGGTGCAGTACAGCATGTTCTATTCCCCCAATGTATTGATCAACTGGCAGCCAATACTTAGCCCTATCATCCAACATAAATTCGTCATTGTCATAACTTGCGAATCTTGCGTAGTACCATGAGGATTCAAAAAAAGTATCAAAAGTATCCGTTTCTCTTACTAATTTCATTCCATCTTGCTCGACGTTAAGAAATTCCGGCATTTCATTTAAAGGCGAACTTACACCTTTAAATTCAACTTTTGAGGGAAGTACAACTGGCAAATCTTTAGCAGAAAAGTTATTTTTCCCATCACTTAATACTGGAATAGGTGCACCCCAATATCTTTGCCTTGATACTCCCCAATCTCTAAGTCTGAAGTTGGTCTCTTTATGACCGCAGCTCATTTCTTCAGCTTTTTTTTCAATGGCTTGAAAGGCTTGATTAAAGTCTAAACCATCAAATTCATCTGAGTTAATTAAGATATTTTTTTCGACTGTAGCTTGATCCAAGATATCACTATCTGTTTCATCGCTTTGTATAACAGGCAAAATTGGTAATTTATATTTTGTAGCAAATTCAAAATCTCTTTGATCATGAGCAGGAACAGCCATTAAGGCACCCGAGCCGTAATCACTGAGAACGAAATTAGCAATCCAAATTGGAATTTCTTTCTTTGTAAAAGGATGGATAGCATACTTCCCAGTGAAAAATCCTTCCTTTTCTTGTTTGGCAAATTCAGCTTCTGATTGTTTAATTTTGTTTTGTTTAGTAATGAAGTTAAAAATTTCTTTATTATTTTCTGCTATCTCAAGACTTAAAAAATGTGATGCAGATATGGCAATAAAAGAAACCCCCATTATTGTGTCTGGTCTAGTTGTAAATACTTCAATTTTTGATTCTTCATCTTTTACAGCGAAACTGAAGTTCATTCCTTCAGATTTTCCTATCCAATTCTTCTGTTGTATTTTTACCTGCTCTGGCCAACCATCTAATTTATCTGTTCCTTCTAATAACTCTTCTGCATAGTCTGTAATTTTTAAGAACCATTGTTTTAGTCTTTTCTTTTCAACTTCAGCACCAGAACGCCATCCTTTTCCATCAATAACTTGTTCGTTTGCCAAGACAGTTTGATCTACTGGATCCCAGTTAACTTCCGCTTCTTCTTGATAGGCTAATCCCTTTTCCAGAATTTGAAGAAAGAACCACTGTTCCCATTTATAGTAATCTGATTCTGAAGTAGCAAATTCTCTTTTCCAGTCATAAGCAAAACCTAGCCTTGTAAGTTGCTTTTTCATGCTTGCAATATTTTCAAGAGTCCAGTCAGAAGGTTGAACTTTATTATTGATTGCAGCGTTTTCTGCAGGGAGGCCGAAAGCATCCCACCCCATAGGTTGTAGAACATTTTTACCAAGCATCCTATGGAATCTACTTATGGCATCACCAATAGAATAGTTCCTGACATGACCCATGTGTATTGATCCACTTGGATAAGGGAACATACTCAAGCAAAAATATTTTTCTTTATCTGGATCTTCAGTAACAGAAAAAGAATCATTTTCTTTCCAATATAATTGAACCTGCTCTTCAATGTCTCCCGGTTCATAAGGAAGATCTCTTTCAGGCATCTTTACTTTTCCTTATTCAGGTTTTCTAGATAATTTATATTGAAAGTTCCATTAATAAAATTAGGATCATTTATTAATTTTCTATGCATATCTAAATTGGTATCTATTCCTAAGACATACATTTCATCCAGAGCTCTTTCTAATCTAGCTCTTGCATCTTCTCTATCATTTGCTCTGCAGATTACTTTAGCAATTAGAGAATCATAATAAGGTGGCACTACATAATCTTTATAAAGATGTGAATCCATTCTCACTCCGATACCACCAGGAGCGTGATATTCAAGAATTTTTCCTGGAGAAGGCATAAAAGTCTCTGAATTCTCAGCATTAATCCTACATTCGATAGCATGACCATCAAGAACTATATCTTCTTGCTTTATCTTCAATTCTTCGTCTCTCGCTATTCTGAGTTGCAGTTTAACCAAGTCTAGGCCTGTTACGCTCTCAGTTACTGGATGCTCAACTTGAATTCTGGTATTCATTTCAATGAAATAAAAATTATCATTTTCGTAAAGAAATTCGAAAGTTCCCGCACTGACATAATTTAATTGGCGACAAGCTTCTATACATTGTGCGTAGATTTCTTGTCTTTTTTCCTCTTTGATTCCCATAGCAGGAGCTTCTTCAATAACCTTTTGATGCCTTCTTTGCAATGAGCAATCTCTATCCCCTAAATGCAAAACATTTCCGTGTCTATCTGCTATAACTTGAACTTCAATATGCCTCGGGCTTTCCAAGAATTTTTCAAGGTAAACGGTAGAATCTCCAAAGGCTGCAGCAGATTCTTGCTGAGTGAGCTCTATCGCATTGTCTAGTTCCTCTGGATTGTAAACAATCTTCATACCCCTACCACCGCCTCCAGAAGCAGCTTTAATTATGACGGGATAACCAATCTTTTCTGCTTCTTCATGAACGTTTTCATCGATTGGTCCTGAAGATCCTGGAACAATAGGTAGTCCGGACTTTAAAGCAAATTCTTTTGCCGATACTTTATTTCCCATCATCCTTATGACTGAGCCTGAAGGACCCACAAAATCAAATCCACTCTTTTCAACCTTTTCAGCAAAATCAGGATTTTCAGAGAGAAAGCCATATCCAGGATGTACCCCATCAGCTCCAGATAATTCCATGGCACTTATTATTGCTGGTATATTTAGATAACTTTGACTAGAGTCCGCAGGACCTATACAAATAGATTCGTCGGCCATTTTAACGTGCATTAAATCTTTATCAGCTTCAGAGTAGGCTGCCACAGTAGGAATTTTTAGTTCTTTAGCGGCCCTCAATATACGTAAGGCTATTTCGCCTCTATTGGCGATTAGAAGTTTATTAATCATTATTTAGATAGTTCAAAAAGTGATTGACCGTATTCTACTGGTTCAGCATTTTCAACGTTTACTGCTAAGACAGTACCTGAATATTCTGATTTTATTTCATTCATCATTTTCATTGCTTCTACAATGCAAACAACATCCCCCTCAGATACAACATCTCCAACTGAAATAAAAGGTTTGGCACCTGGAGAAGCTGATGCATAAAAAGTTCCTACCATAGGAGAGTTGATTGAATTACTATCTTTTACAACTTCTTCAGGAGTTTCAATTGCTTGAGGGGCAACTTCAGGCTGGGCCTCTTGAGGTAAGACAATAGATTGAGGTTGAAAGCTTTGCGGGCTTCCAAGACTTTTAACTAGCCTTACAGATTCTTCACCTTCTTTTATTTCTATCTCTTCAAGATTAGAGTTTTCTAACATCTCTATTAATTTTTTGACTTTTCTTATATCCATCTCTTCTCCTTAATTTCAATTAAACTTTTTTATAGCAACCTCTAAGGCAAGTTCATAACCTTGAACGCCTAAACCCGATATGACCCCTTCAGCAATGTCTGATAAGTAAGATTTTTTTCTAAATTCTTCTCTAGCATAAATATTAGAAATATGAACCTCTATGAAAGGTATATCCACTCCTGCAAGCGCATCCCTAAGCGCTATGCTGCTATGAGTCAAAGCTCCGGGATTGATTACAATGCATTTAACATCTTGGTTCTTCGCCTCATGAATAAAACCTACTAATTCATGTTCAGCATTGCTTTGATGACAAAGTAATTCACAGTCATTGTTTTTTGAAATCTTTGATAGGGTAGCTTCGATATCACTTAAAGACTCTGACCCGTAGATTTCCGGTTCTCTTGTTCCTAAAAGATTTAAGTTAGGACCATTTAGAAGCATATATTTAGTCATTTAAGTGTAAATTGGTGATTTTCGACGATTTTAAATGAAAATAATTAAAAAAGGTATCTCTAAGTTATGAATTATTTAACTCTTCAACATTTACTGTTTTATTTATAAGCGGATAGCAGAATCCCTTTTCATTACATCCTTGATAAGTGACATTTATTGAATCTACTTTGTTTTCCAAAAGTATCTCTTTCTCAAAACTATCGAAATATACTTCGACTTCGCCAAAGTAAATATCATTTATTTGTTTAGGCTCTCCGATTGTGTTTAAAGCCACTAAATTTTCTCCCCTCGCAGTAACTTTGAATTTATCTTTATAGAGAAAGCAGTTTTCTTTCATGATCCATGTCAGTATGATGCGATCTTCACTTTGCTTTGAGGCTGAGAATAAAAAGGCTTCATCTGCGTCAGGAATCTTTTCTAATGTTAAATTCTCTAGAAAAGCTTCGTTCGAGAGGGTAGAGGAGGTAAAAAAGATAACAGAAATGAAAAAAAAATATCTACTTAAAGCTTTCGTTATAAGTCTAGTTTTAACCATCTTTACGAATTGTACAGGGTCTCCTGAAGGAATAGTAATAAAGGATGCTCATCTTTATACTCCACTTAAGGGTTCCATGATGACTGGCGGTTATTTAAGTCTTTCTAACATCAGTGATGACTTTGTCGAAATCAAGGATATAGATTGTGCTCCTTTCAAAGCTGAAATACACGAAACTAAAACAGATTCTACGGGAATTATGAAAATGGAGAAGATTGAAAGTCTCCTGTTGAATCCTGACTCCCAAATTATTTTTGTCCCGGGTGGAAAACATATAATGTTACAAGGACTATCTGGCTTTAAAGAACCAGAGCTTGATTGTTCTTTTATACTTACAGATCAAGATTCTATAAAGTTTAAATTTGAGGTTATCAAACGTGGATAAAATACTAGAAATTAAAAATTTGGTAATAGATTTCGAATCGAAGGACTCTACTTTCAGGGCAGTTGATAATATCTCTTTAGAAATTGCGAGAGGAAAAACTTTATCTTTGGTAGGAGAATCTGGATCGGGCAAGTCTGTAACAGCGCTATCCATTCTGCAGCTTTTACCAGAGGGAACAGTTAGATATTCAAAAAAGTCCTCCATAGAGTTTGAAGGAAGGCAGATAATAGGTGGTTCTAAGAAGGATATAACCTCATTAAGAGGTAATAAGATTTCTATGATATTTCAGGAGCCAATGACATCTCTAAATCCTTATCAGAAGGTAGGTTATCAGATTGACGAGTCTTTAATTATTCATAGAGGACTCAGTAAAAAAGAAGCTAGAGAGAAAACTATAGATCTTTTAAAGAAAGTAAAAATTCCTGAACCTGAAATTAAAGTAAACTCTTATCCTCATCAACTGTCAGGAGGCCAAAGACAAAGGATAATGATTGCTATGGCTTTAGCAAATGAGCCCGAATTATTGATAGCTGATGAACCGACAACAGCTCTCGATGTGACAGTTGAAAAAGCGCTTTTGGAGTTGTTATCTGATCTTCAAAAAGAATTTGGTATGTCGATTCTTTTCATCACTCATGATTTAAATATAGTAAAGAAATTTTCAGATGATGTCTGTGTTATGAAAGATGGTCAGATTGTTGAAGCTGGTCGAGTGAAGGAATTATTCGACGATCCAAAACATCCTTATACCATTAAGCTACTCAATTCTATTCCAGGCAAAAAAGAAAAACTAAATACTAATAATGAATTATTGCTAAGCGGCAGCGAAGTAGATATCAATTACCCTGTAGCTAAAAATTTATTTGGACAGACAACAGAATTTCTTAATGCTGTAAAAAAAGTAGATATAAAAATTTATAGCGGCTCAACTACAGGACTTGTTGGAGAATCAGGTTCTGGAAAGTCTTCTCTTGCAAGAGCTTTACTGGGAATCGAAAATTCAGAAGGACAGATTATTTTTGATAAAAAGAATATAAATAAGCTTAGTTCAAGTGAAATTAGAGATTTTAAAAAAGATTTCCAAATTGTATTTCAAGATCCGTTCGGTTCTCTTTCTCCAAGGATGACTATAGGAGAGATAGTGGGCGAAGGTTTAAAGGTTCATCAACCAAATTTAACCAAGGAAGAGAGAAAAGACAAAATTGTTCAAGCTCTTAATGATGTGGAATTGGAATCTGCATCCTTTTCTAGATTTCCTCATGAATTATCAGGAGGACAAAGACAAAGAGTTGCAATCGCAAGAGCAATCATTCTTGAACCAAAACTCATTTTATTAGACGAACCAACTTCAGCGTTAGATGTGTCAATTCAGATGCAAATCTTAAATTTATTGAAAGACCTTCAATCCAGACTTGGGCTGGCTTACTTGTGCATTAGTCATGACCTGAAAGTCATTAGATTCTTATCTGACTACGTGTACGTTATGAAAGACGGAAATATAGTTGAGGATGGAATTTCTGATGATTTATTCGAATCTCCTAATCATATTTATACTCAAGAACTTCTAGCAGCGTCAATTGCTTAATCTATAAGAGAGCTTGTTTCTAACTTATAATTAAATAATGTCAAAAGATAAGAGAAAATATTCTTCCGAAATTGTTGATGGGGTAGAGCAGGCTCCATCTAGAGCCATGTTAAGAGCTGTAGGCTTTGAGTCTGAAGATTTTAATAAACCCCAAGTCGGCATTGCTTCAACATGGAGTATGGTAACTCCCTGTAACATGCATATAGATAAACTTGCTGAGTCAGCTGCTGAAGGTGCAAACTCGGTTGGATCGAAGGCAGTAATTTTTAACACAATTACTGTTTCTGATGGAATATCGATGGGGACGAAAGGTATGAGATATTCTCTCGTGTCTAGGGAAGTAATAGCAGACTCGATAGAAACCGTAGTAGGTGGACAAGGCTTTGATGGATTAGTCACCATTGGAGGATGTGATAAAAATATGCCTGCCTGTGTAATGGCAATGGCAAGATTAAATAGACCTTCAATTTTTGTGTATGGGGGTAGCATAAAGCCTGGTTCTAATAGGACAGATGTAGTTTCTGTTTTTGAGGCTGTAGGCAAGCACTCCGAAGGTGCAATTTCAGATATAGAGCTTCTGGATATTGAATCTTCAGCTATACCGGGTCCAGGGTCATGTGGCGGAATGTATACTGCAAATACAATGGCATCTGCGATAGAAGCTTTAGGTATGAGTCTTCCTAATAGTTCTGCGCAAGAGGCCACCTCAAGAAGCAAGATGTTAGATTCTTCTAGTGCAGGCGAAGCGATAATGCATTTAATTAGTGAGGATATTAAACCTCGCGACATTATGACAAAAGAGGCTTTTGAAAATGCAATTGCAGTTGTTATAGCGCTTGGAGGCTCTACAAACGCTGTTTTACATTTGCTCGCGATAGCTCATGAAGCCAAAGTTGATTTATCTCTAGATGATTTTGAAAGAATTGGTAAACGAACTCCTGTACTTGCTGACCTAAGACCTAGTGGTAACTATCTAATGTCCGAATTAATTGAAATTGGAGGTATTGTTCCTCTAATGAAAACTATGCTTGAGAAGGATCTCTTAAATGGAAGGCAAATGACAGTTACTGGCAAGACGTTAGAGGAAAATCTTCTTGAATATGAAGATTATCCAGACGATCAAAAGATTGTTTCTAATTTTGATGACCCCATAAAGCCTGATAGCCATTTACGAATTTTGTATGGCAATTTGGCTCCACAAGGTGCGGTTGCAAAAATCTCAGGAAAAGAAGGATTAAGGTTTGAAGGAAAAGCTAAGGTCTATAACTCCGAAGAGGATGCAATGGAAGGCATTCTTTCTAATCAAATTTCTGAGGGAGACGTTCTTGTTATAAGGTACGAAGGTCCTAGGGGAGCACCCGGAATGAGAGAGATGTTGAGTCCTACGTCTGCAATAATGGGAAAGGGCTTGGGAGATAAAGTAGCCTTTCTAACAGATGGAAGGTTTTCTGGAGGTACACACGGATTTGTTGTTGGGCATATTACCCCTGAAGCATTCGATGGTGGTCTTATTGCTTTCATACAAGATGGAGATTTGATTTCTATAGATGCGGAAAACAATCAAATAAACTTAGATTTAACAGAGGAAGAAATCCTAAAACGAAAAGATTCATGGGTTTGTCCAGTTAAGGATGAAGAAGGAGGGGTGTTAGATAAATATAGATCCCTTGTAGCTTCAGCTTCAGAGGGAGCAGTAACTACAAAAAAATAATTAGAATCTTGAAAAATAAAGTATTTGGACCAATAATAGTTCCAATAAATGATCCTGTATAAATTCCAATCCAAAATTTCCAAGGAGGAAGTATGAACGTTGTCACATTAACCGATGACAATTTCGAGACTGAAGTAAACGCATCTGAAAAACCTGTATTAGTAGACTACTGGGCTACTTGGTGTGGACCTTGCAAAATGGTAGGTCCCATCGTTGAAGAAATAGCCATAGAGTTTTCAGATAAAATTAAAGTTGGAAAACTAGATGTGGACGCAAATCAAACTTCAGCTGCACAACAAAACGTAATGAGTATTCCAACCTTGGCAATTTTCAAAGGCGGAGAGTTAATCGCTCAGCAAGTAGGCGCTTTAAGCAAAACACAACTAACAGAATTTATAGAATCTAACCTTTAGAAAATACTAGACTCTAATTTCTAACAAGGTTACTATGGTTTTACCAAAGTTTCTTTGGTCAACCCCTTTTTTCAAGCATTAACTTTATTTTATGCAATTAACAGAACTAAAAAAAATGCCAGTTGAACAGCTCATTGAGCTTGGTGAAGAGTGCGGAATTGAAAATGCTTCGCGCGCAAAAAGACAAGATATAGTTTTTGGAATCCTCAAAAGCAAGGCCAAAAGCGGTGAAGATATTGAAGGCGAAGGAGTCCTTGAAATTCTTCAAGACGGATTTGGCTTTCTTAGATCTCCTGACTCATCCTATTTGGCAGGACCAGATGATATTTATGTATCTCCCAGTCAAATAAGGCGATTTGGTCTTAGAACAGGAGATACTATTAAAGGCAAAATTAGATCCCCTAAAGATGGTGAAAGATACTTTGCTATCTTAAAAATAGAAGAGATAAACTTCGAGGAACCGGACAAGACAAAAAATAAACCATCTTTTGAAAACTTAACCCCACTTTTCCCTGATGAAAGAATGCTTTTTGAATTAGGCACTGGTAGTACCGAAGATCTTTCTTCACGAGTTATTGACCTGACTGCCCCAACTGGAAAAGGACAAAGGTCACTGATTGTCTCACCACCCAAGGCGGGCAAAACCTTATTGCTGCAAAGCATAGCTCATTCAATAGAAAGAAATAATCCAGAATGTAAGATTATGGTTTTGCTGGTTGATGAAAGACCTGAAGAAGTAACTGAAATGAAGCGTTCTGTTAAAGGTGAAGTCATCGCAAGTACTTTTGATGAAGCGCCCACAAGACATGTTCAAGTCGCTGAGATGGCAATTAATAAAGCGCGTAGATTGGTTGAACACAAACATGATGTTGTGATTTTGTTAGACTCAATAACAAGATTAGCTAGAGCGTATAATTCAACCCAAGCTGCTTCAGGAAAAATTCTTACAGGTGGTGTTGACGCTAATGCACTTCAAAAACCAAAAAGATTTTTTGGTGCAGCTAGAAATATTGAAGGGGGTGGAAGTTTATCTATCATAGCGACTGCCCTAATTGATACAGGGTCTAGAATGGATGAAGTGATTTTTGAAGAATTTAAAGGTACAGGAAATTCTGAGATAAACCTTGATCGTAAGATTGCAGAAAAAAGAGTTTTCCCTGCTATCAACGTTAGGAAGACAGGAACTAGAAGAGAAGATCTATTAACCTCTGACTTAGAATTAAGAAATATTACTGTTTTGAGAAAACTTCTTAATGAAATGGACGACACAGCCGCAATGGAATGGATGCTTGATAAACTTAAGGATTACAAAACTAACGCTGAATTTTTTGAGTCCATGAAAAGGAAATAGTCTACTCGTCCTTTTGTTTCTCTTTCTTCCTAGAAAAAAACAACCTTTCTATTACACCTATAGAAAAAATTCCTAATAGCGTAAATAGAATAATTAAAGATATTATTAGTTCTGTATTTAAAGTTATTTTTTTGTCAAAAACTAAAGTTTCTCTTGGGGGAATGAGATCAGATGATCCGTTCGTTAATAAAACTACCAACAGGGCAATAAAGATAAGAATTAAAAATAATCTAGCTTTCATACAGACAATATTTTGTTTCTCCTCCTCTAGAGAGTTTAAGTTGAGTAAGGTCGGTTCTTAGGGATTCTAAATCTAGGCCTCTTTCGCATTCAATATAAACTAAACCCTTATCTGTTAGTAATTCATTTTCAGATATTATATTCAATGATTTTTGGATAAGGCTTTCATTAAAAGGAGGATCTAAAAAAATTAAATCAAATTTAGTGTTTAGTTTTTTGAAATCAAATGCTGTTGAATTCGCATTTATAACTCGACATTTATTTTTTACACCTAGTTTTTTGACTACAACTTCAATCGCCCCACAAAGGGCCTTTTGTTTTTCAAAGAATATTACTTCTTCTGCTCCCCTAGAAAGAGCTTCTAGTCCTAATGCCCCTGTACCTGCGAACATGTCTAAACATTTTTTTTTATGCAAATCATTTAAAAGCCAATTAAAGAGGGTTTCTTTAGTTTTACTTTCAGTAGGGCGTAAATTCTTATTTGGCTTGAATGAAAGTTTAGTACCTTTGTAATCGCCTGCAATAATTCTTGATGTAGCTTGTTTTTTAGCCATATGGACAATATTATGCCTCTTCAAACCATCAGTAGCTAAAATTTAACTGATGTTTTCTAAATGCAAGACTCAGATATAAAGAAAAACTTTTTAAATTCAATGAGAGGAATAACCTCTACTGTAAATGTTATTTCAGCTACTGCCGAAGGACATAGGCATGCTATGACAGCAACTTCAGTTACTTCTTTATCACTAGATCCTCCATCAATGTTGGTGTGTATAAACAAGGACGCTTCTTTACATAAAATTCTTTTGAATAACTCTAATTTTTGTATAAATGTATTATCTAGTTTGCAAAAGGAACTTGCTGAAGTTTGCAGCAATAGCGAAGAAGGCGAATCACGTTTTGTTAGTGAATCTTGGAAAGATCAAGGCCCTTATATCTATAACGAAGAAGCTTTATCTAATATATTTTGTACGAAAACAAATCAAGTTGATCACACAAGTCATACTATTTTCATTGGCACTGTGGACAGAGTTTTAAATAGCCCTGACTTGAAACCGCTTTTATATGGATCTGGTGGATATTTATAAGCTTATGAAAATTTTTTTGATTATTTCTACAATTTTTGCAACTTTT
>Ga0181576_10002195_pt1 | contig 14672 bp, 7 predicted proteins | sample 101ome_22_FD_132464 | JGI IMG/M metagenome (GOLD analysis project Ga0181576, IMG submission 132464) | Coastal salt marsh microbial communities from the Groves Creek Marsh, Skidaway Island, Georgia - 101412BT metaG (megahit assembly) | ecosystem: Environmental > Aquatic > Marine > Intertidal zone... | reverse complement strand
GCCCTCGACCGAAGACGCGGACGGTGCGGACGGTGCGGATGAGGACGGAGAAGAAGGGAAAGAACTCAGCGCCTCACAAAAGAAGAAGCTCAAGAAGAAGCAAAAGGAAAAGGAAGCCAAGGCTAAGGCTAAGGCTGAGGCTGAAAAGAAGAGCGAAAAGGCGGGCAAGGCGGGCGCGCCGAACGCTCGAATTGCCGCGCTTCAAGCCGAGATGCAAAAGCGTAAGGAACTCGAAGAAGCCAAAGCGAAGGCTGAAGAGGAAGCTCGACTCGCCCGCGAAGAAGCTGAACGCCTCGAGGCGGAGAGAGAGGCGGAAGAAGAGGCGAAACGCGAAGCAAAGAAGCAAAAGGAACGCGAAAAGAAGGAGCGTCTTCGCGCCGAAGGCAAGCTTCTCAGCGCCAAGCAAAAGGCTGAACAGGCTCGTCTCGCCGCCATGCGTCAGCAAATGCTGGCCAAGGCTGGCATCGACGAAGACAAACTCGACGAGGTCGTCAAGCCGAAGCGTCCCGTGTACGATGATCGTAAGAAGAAGAAGGAACTCGAAGAGCGTCGTAAGAAGCAAGCCGAGGAACGCGCGGCGGCGGAAGCTAAAGCCAAGGCTGAAGAGGAGGCTCGACTCGCCGCCGAAGCGGCCAAGGGTGAGGAAAGCAACGATGCCGCGGACGATTGGGAAGCCGAAGACTGGGAAGAAAAGGACATCGTTCTTCCCGGTCAAAAGGAGGAAGAGGAACGCCTGGCCAAGGAGGCTGCCGAGAAGGAAGCCGCGGAGAAGAAGAGACACGAGCAAGAGAAGAAGGCTGCCGAAGCTGCCGCCAAGTTTGAAGCGGAAAAAGCAGCCAAGGCGAAACTCGCGGCTGACAAACCGTGGGCCAAGGAGGCGAAAGCGAAGGCTGCCGCGGCCAAGGCTGCTGCGGAAGAGTCTAGCTCTGAGGAAGAATCCGACTCCGAAGACGACTCCGAAGACGACTCTGACGAAGATTCCGATTCCGATAGCGATAGCGACAGTTCCGATTACTCCGATAGCTCGGATTACAGCGAGGACAGCGACGATGTTCGTCAACGCGAGCACGAAGAGCGCATGGCTGCGGCGAGAGAAGCCCGATTGGCTCGATTTGCCGCCGCCAAGGCGCGACGCAGTCCGGACAAGCTCCGTTGCCCGATCATCTGTATCATGGGTCACGTCGACACCGGTAAGACGAAGATCTTGGATAACATCAGACGAACCAACGTCCAAGACGGCGAAGCCGGCGGTATCACGCAGCAAATCGGCGCCACGTTCATTCCCAAGGAGTCTCTCATCGAGCGCACCGCCCAACTCAACAAGGGCGATTGGGACCTGCAAGTTCCCGGTTTGCTCGTCATCGATACTCCGGGTCACGAATCTTTCACCAACCTGCGATCGAGAGGCTCTTCGCTCTGCGATCTTGCCATTCTCGTCGTCGATATCATGCACGGCTTGGAACCTCAGACTATTGAGTCTTTGAACATGCTTCGATCGCGCAAGACGCCATTCGTCATCGCGTTGAACAAGATCGATCGCATGTACGACTGGCAGGCGAATACCAACTTCCCGACTCAAGAAACGTTGTCCATGCAAAAGGACCACGCGCAACGCGAATTCAGAGATCGATACGATAAGATCGTCATCGAATTCGCCGAGCAAGGCTTGAACGTCGCCAAGTACTGGGAGAACCCGGATCCGCGCACCTTCATCAACATCATCCCCACCTCTGCCATCACCGGCGAGGGTATGCCGGACATTTTGCAGACGCTCGTGGACTTGTGCCAGAAGCGAATGAACGAACGCATCCAGTACGTCCCCGCCGTGCAGTGTACCGTGCTCGAGGTGAAGATGATTGAAGGTCTCGGTACGAGCGTCGACGTCATCTTGATCAATGGTAAACTCAAGGAGGGACAAACCATCGTCGTGGCCGGTCTAGAGGGTGCGATTACGACACAAATCCGCGCGTTGTTGACGCCTCAGCCCATGCGGGAGATGCGCGTGAAGGGTAGTTACATTCATCACAAGGAGATTGAAGGCGCTCAGGGTATCAAAATCGTCGCGCCGGGATTGGAGAAGGCTGTCGCCGGTACCTCCCTCTTGGTTCTCGAACAGGAGGATGACGAAGAGGAACTTCGCGAAGAAGTGCTCAGCGATATGAAGGGTGTGCTCGCTCGCGTCGACAAGAGTGGTGAGGGCGTGTACGTCCAAGCGTCTACGCTCGGTTCGTTGGAGGCGTTGTTGGAGTTCTTAAAGTCTGACGCGGTGAAGATTCCCGTCGCCGGCATCGCCATCGGTCCCGTGAACAAGCGTGACGTCATGGGTGCGAGCGTCATGCACGAGCGCAAGAAGCCAGAGTTTGCCACGATTTTGGCCTTTGATGTCCCCGTGACCAAGGAAGCCGTCGCCATGGGTGAAGAGCTCAACGTTCGCATCTTCACCGCCGACATCATCTACCACTTGTTTGACCAATTCACGGCGTACATGGAAAAAGTCCGTGCGGACAAGCGAGAAGCGGCGTCCAAGTTTGTCAACTTCCCGTGCGTCTTGCAGATTATGCCCAACTGCATCTTCAACAAGCGTGACCCGATCGTCGTCGGCGTGGACATTGTGAAGGGAGTCGCTCGCGTGGGGACGCAAATTTGCATTCCGTCGCAAGGATACATCGACATCGGTAAGATTGCGTCAATGGAACACAATCACAAGGAAGTCACCAAGGCGACGTCGGGCATGTCGGTGGCGATGAAGATTGAACCCGGGACGCCCTCCGAATCATCGCGACTCTACGGCCGTCACTTTGATCACAAGGATCAACTCGTCGCGAGAATGACGCGTCAGTCCATCGACATGATGAAGGAGTCGTTCCGAGAAGAGTTGACAAAGGATGATTGGAGACTCGTCGTCGAACTCAAGACTCGACAAGAGAAGGCGACGGGCGAAACGATTTGATAATCTTTTAGCGCATAGCAATTGTTTATATTACACGCGAGTGAACGTGTTTCATGCATTCAGAGTGGAGCGAGCGATTCAAAAGGAAAGTACCACCCGTAAATTGGATGCGCGCCGCGCGAGATGGCCACGAGTCCGTTCGGCACGGACAGACCGACCACGGGCGTCGTTCTGTAATCGCGACTCACGACGCACACGCGAAAACACTTCCCACACGCCTCCTCCATGCCCAGTTCCCACCCGACCGGGTACCCGTACCGCGGCGCGTCCTCCCCCGTGCACATGTTTTTGACCTTCATCGCGTCCGACTTGACCCGCACCCACATCCCCGGAACGACCTCTTTCGGATCCAACGGTCTTCCTCGTCGCTCCAATATATCCAGTCGCTCTTTCCACGAGATTTGCCTATCGTCGTCGCGCGCGTCGCGTCTCGTCGTCAGTCTCGCGCGTCGTCAGTCGTCGCCCGTCGAACCGTTTTGACCGCTCGCCTCGCGCGCGCGTACCCGTAAAACTTTGGCATGTCCTCCACGCACTCCCGACGCACCCGTCCTCGCGCCACCGTCTCGCACATCCCCAGCCCACGATCGTTCCTTCGCGGCGACCTATAAAAGTACGAACTCACGCGCTCGAGCGTCGCTAATTCCCTCGCCGACAGAAATTCGCACACGCGCCGCAGCGCGTCCTCCGGAAGCGTCCCGAGCAGCGCGCTCCTCTCCTCGTTCTCTCGTCGTCGTTTCATCTCTCGCGCCGCCCGTCGCGTTCTCGGCGTCGGCGTCATCGCCATCACCGTCGTCGTCATCGCCATCACCGTCGTCGTCGTCGTCGTCGTCGTCGTCGCGCGTTCGCGAGTCGTCCTCGAACGCGTCGCGCGTCGAGTCGCCGCCGCCGCCGTCTCGTTCCCCAGACGCGATTCCATCGTCATCGTCGTCGTCGTCGTCATCGTCGTCGGCGTCGTCGGCGTCATCGTCGACGAGTCCTTGACGACGGAGACGCGCGCGCGTTTCGGTCGTCGTCGATCGGTCGTCGGCGGCGCGACGTCGGCGACGCGGGATCGACGACGCGCGTCGGGGACGCTGACCGAACGCGCGCGCGGTCGCAGCCTCGGCCGTGTCGACGCGTCGTCTCTCGCGCGCGTCGTCGTCGGCGTCGCGGACGCGGACGCGGACGCGGACGCGCGCGAGGCGAGCATCGTCGGCGGCGGCGTTGGCGTCGGCGGCGGTCTCTCGCGCGCGCGCATGTCGACGACGATCGATCGTTCGATCGATCGCGCGCGCCTCGAAGCGACGACCGACGACGAGACGCGCGTCGTCTCGCGGTGTCTCGGCGAGACGACCGGACGAATGGGTGGAAAACGGCGAAACAACGCGCGCGTGCGTTTTCGAGGCGACGGTGCGCGCCGGTCGAGGTCGTCTCGGGGACGTTGTTACCTCGCGCGCGACGTCGTTGACGTGGTCGTGGTGATATGAAGCGACTTTTTTGGAGGTTGGATTAGAAATCGACGCGTCTCTTGGCGTGCGAGCGCGGCGGTGAGCGCGGGTGATCGCGCGCGAAGACGGCTCGAATGAGATCATCGTCGTCGTCGCCCTCGCGGACGATGAGGAAACGGTGGAGGGCGTGCTTCTCAGCAAGGGTGCGGAAACGCGCGCGGAGGTTGTCCCTCTCGACGGAGCGATCGACGCCGTCGGATTCGGTCGACGCTCTGAGTTCATCCTCGTACACGCGTTGGTAGTGGCGACGATTGTCGACGAGTCGACGGAGTTGGTCGTCCATGGATGGAAAGATGGTGGCGAAGTGCACGAAGAGGGGCGCGATGACGAACTCGATGAAGTTGATTTGCGAGAGTCCCACCGACGTGGTCTCTCGATCCATCATCGGGCTGATCGGAAGACCGCGCGCGCGCTCGCGATCGCCTTGATTGAAGAACTCCTCGAGCACCCTCGACGCCCACTTGACGCAAAGTTCGTTCGGCTTGACCACGTTTGAGATGTCGGCGCAGTGCAGCAGCACGTTGAGCATGAACTGTCTCTCTTCATCCGTCTTGAACGCCTCGCTCGCCGGTATAGCGACGCTTCCGTGGCGGTTCGACTTGTTGATGCATGGAGTTTTGATCGGTGATCCGATGGGTGAACCGATGGGCGTGCCGTTGATGATGTCATTCTTTTTCCAGAGAGTGACGATTTCGTCCAGCCTGGAGACGAGCTTAAAGTGATGCGCCATGTCGGTGTGCAGGACACACTTGATGATGGTGCGCCGAACTTCCTGGTACTCAGCCTCGTCGAAGGCGGATAAAATGTCAGCGTCCTCGTTATTTTGACACAACGAAAAGAAGCGCGATACATGATGATTTTCCAACACGCTCTCGTCGTTGTACGTCAACGCGATGTTGTCTCGCGTGGCGATGAGGTACGCGTTGGTCAATCCCGGGTGATCCATGTCGTGCACCAGAGCGGCGACGAGCAGAGAAAACATCTCTATCGGCGTCATGTTCACTTCGTCTTTCACGGCGAGAATGTATAAATAAGTCGTGTGCGCGACGTCCAAGGCGTGTTTGAAACAATGGTATGGATTTTCCCGGTACGAGTTTTCAACCTCGGAAATGAATCGTCTCAATTTGAATGGATCCACCAATTGGAAGAGATCGAGCTCTTGAAACATGCGCGTGATGTGTGAGACGTGATCTTTTTTATCCACATCGAACACGTCAAACGTCCAAGAGTTGAGGGCGTCGATGTTGACGCTCGGATGCGACGCGACGGCGTCCGACGCCCGCGCGAAGGACGACACCACAGACTTGAACGCGTTGATTCGAGACTTTGACGTCGACGACGACGATTTCCCGACGTTCACCCTGTTCACCTCGTAACTCACCAACCACTCTCGAGTGCTTCCGTCCACGTCTTCGTGGTCTTCGAGGATGGCTTCGATCAACGCCGGACTTCCGTTGTCGGAATCGTTTCGCTTGACGATGTGACTCATCTTATCCAGAACGTATCCCAACACGCTGATGTCGAGCGATCGCATCTCGCCCGAGTTGAAGTCCAAATCCGTGAGCACTTGTTTGGCGTGATACTCCAGCGTCTCGATGATCCCTTGCAGAGGTCGACCGAGCAACTGTCGACGCGTTGCGTTGAAGAGCGTGTTGAAGAGCGCGGTGGTGACGGCGGCGACGAGCGCCTGTTCCACGCGTCGAACGACACGCAACACTTTATCGTCGAACACGCGCGTGAGAATACTCGAAGAACTGAGCAGACGATGCGCGTCGGTGGTCGGTCCGAGGGCGACGACGGCGAGACTCACGCACACGGCGACGTTTACCGCGCCCACGTGCTCGAGCCGATGAAACACGCCCCGCGCCCCCGTCGTTCGCCGTCCGCTCTCCGAATCCGACGGCGACGAGCACCACGCGTCGCCGAAATTCACCCATAGCGCGCTCGCCGCGCACGCGCGCGTGAGCAACGCTAACCGAATCACCCCGCGCGTCACCGTCCACGCGTCCGTTCGCCCGCCGCTCGCCGCCTCCGCCGTCGCCGCCAGCGCCCCGCACGCGTCCACCACCGCGTGCGCGTGCGATTCGTACCTCCCCCACCCGAGCGCGAGATGCATCCACCCGATCGTCAGCGCACACGCCGTCACACCGCGCGCCGTCGCCGATCTCGCGCCCAACGCGCGTCCGAACTCGCCGCACGTCGCCAACGCCCACGCGCACGCGACGTCCCACCCCGCGCCTCCTCGCGTCCGCGTCGTCGCCCCTTCCATCGACCGCACCGCCGCCCGCATCGCCGTCTCGAACGACATCGATCGTTTCCGGTCCATCCCTCGCCCCGACTCCGCGCTCGCGCTCGTCGTCGTCGTCGCCGTCGTCTCGGCCGTTTCTCGCGTTCCCGAGACGCGTCTCGCCGTCCCCGACACCGATCGCGCGCGCATCGCTCCCTCGCACCGCCGCGCCGACGCGACGAAACCACACACGCGTCCCGTCGAGGCGCGTCGAGGCGCACCACCGCCCCGCGCGTCGCGTCGCGCGCGCCCGCGTAACAATCAATCGATCCATCGCGCCATTCGTGGACACACACACGAAAACGCTCCGGTGAGCGTTTTTTTCAACTTCAGAGGGATACTGATGCCTTGAATAGAGAGTTTACTATGCACTTGTATTAAAATGTATTTTTATATATGTGGATACTCTTTGATAGATATAAAATACGATGTACGCGAGCGCTAAAAAGTTACTTCGGCGTAAGATGTAGCCACCCCCGTCGCGCATCCACCGACCGACCGATGATGATTGATGTCCTCCGGCCCACATTGGGCGCCGACGGTCGCGCGCGCGCGTTCGAACGCGATCGCGACGCGACCGGTGGACCGATCGTCTTTCCGATCGTCGACGTCGGTCGTCGCGGATCCGAGGCGACGGGGCGAATGGAGGAGGTGTTCGGGACGTTTTGGCGCGAGGTGCTCGGCGACGACGACGACGACGACGACGAGGCGGAGGCGACGTCGACGACGGATGTGGACGAGGATTCGGACGATTCCGGAGGTAGGGTGACGATACGTCGACCGTCGCTCGAGGAGACGCGCGTGTGGGCGCCGATGAGCGAGCGTGTGCGCGCGATCGATGCGAGGACATTCATCGGGATCGTCAAGGTTGACGAGGCGGCGTCGACGTCGACGCTCGTGGACGTGTTGCATCGAACGAAGAGTGGGAAATCGACGAGTTCGCGCGTGCGAGCGGAGGATGGACACGGTGGATTTTTGGGGCGCGTGCTCGATGCGTGGATGCGCACGATGGTGGAGGAGGAGGGGGAGGAGGGGGAGGCGAACGCGTCTCGCGCGACGACGACGACGACGACGACGACGACGACGACGACGAGGGGAGGCGCGAAGGCTTTGGCGACGTCCGGGGAGTGGAAGATTAAGATGGAATTGAAAACAGACGCGAAGAGCGATATCATGACGAACGAGCAGATGAAATCGCTTCGAGAGGCGTTACCCGGGATGTACAGGACGCGCGCGTGGTCGTTGGCGTACAGCACCAAGCGAGACGGGACGTCTCTGAAGAGTCTGTACAGAAGATCCAGTGGGAAAGGGGTGACGGTGCTCGTCGTACGCGATAGTGGTGGTGCAATCTTCGGGGCGTTCTGTACCGAGGCGTGGAAGGTGCACACGCGATACGTCGGCACCGGGGAGAGTTTTGTCTTCACGCTCGCCCCCGAGGGGACAAAGTATTCGTGGAGCGGAGACAACGACTATTACATGTTCGGCGCGGCGGATTCCTTAGCCGTGGGCGGAGGGAGCGCGCACGCGATACGCTTAGAGGAGGATTTACTCCAAGGATCGAGCGGGGAGTGCGAGACGTTTCGATCCCCGTCCCTCGCGAGCGAAAACATGTTTAGGACGTCTCGCATCGAACTCTGGGCGCTTGAGTGAGCGAAGACGTGTTGTTTGTTAAATCACAGTGTTGTGTCTTTTTTTAGGTCTCTATAGTAGTAAATGCAAAGTAAATCATTGCGCGAGCGAAGCGAAACCACCCTCTTCCAATTGCGTCGCAATCTCGACGCCGCCAGTCTGCACGATTTCACCCTTTTGCATGATGTGCACGTAGTCGGGATGAATCGCGTCCAACAAACGTTGATAGTGGGTGATGAGTAACAACCCCTTGTCACCCTCTCGCAACACATTCACAGCCTTGGCGACGTCACGCAACGCGTCGACGTCCAAACCAGAATCAATCTCGTCCAAAATGCTCATCTCGCTCTCCATGACGGCCAATTGCAAAATCTCGTTGCGCTTCTTTTCGCCCCCCGAGAACCCTTCATTGACGTTGCGCGTCAAAAAGCTCGGATCCATGTTCAACGACTCGAGCTTGGGCGTGAGGTACCCATAAAACTCCAAAGGGTCCAACTCTTCCTCTCCTCTCGCCTTTCTCCGTTCGTTACACATCATTCTCAAGAAATCCGTATTCGACACCCCCGGCACTTCGATCGGCGACTGAAACGACAAAAACAACCCCGCTCGCGCCCGTTCCTCCGGCTCCATCTCCAACAACGCCTCGCCCTTGAACGTCGCGCTCCCACCAGTCACCTCATACGCCGGATGCCCCACCAACACCTTGGTCAGCGTCGATTTTCCCGATCCATTCTTCCCCATGATGGCGTGCGTCTCCCCCTCGCGAATGACGAGGTTCACCCCTCGCAGGATCTCCTCCCCGGTCTCCGCCACCTTGGCGCGTAAATCCTTCACCTCGAGGAGCACTTTGCCCCCGGACGCGGCGCGAACGACGACACCGGTGCCGCGGGCGTCGACGGCGCGTCGGACGCGTCGCGCGGCGCGAGGCGCGAGCGCGCGCGAGGTGGTCGTGGACGTCGCGGACATGACGGCGCGGGACGATGCGTTTCTTTCTCTCGCTCTCTGTCGCGCGCGCGCGTCGGAGAGATGGATAGATGGACGAACGGACGTGCGAGACGGACGTGCGTGCGTGCGAAACGTGCGCGCGCGAGGTGTCGTCGCGTGCGCGCGTGTGTCGCCGCACGCGCACCCGAGTCGACTGGATAAACCCACACCCCCTCTCGCGTGTTGGGTCGTGATTCGTCACTTTGTCACTCGACGTCACTCGACGTCGCGGTCGACGCGATGTTGCGCGCGGTGGTGACGACGCGCGCGTGTCGAGTCGTCGACGCGCGGACGTCGTCGTCGTCGTCGTCGGGAGAGGCGGGGAGACGCGCGCGCGTCTCCTCCTCCTCCTCCTCCTCCTCCGACGTGGGACGACGGCGCATCGTGCTGACGAGCACCGTGATGGCGCCGCTCGCGACCGCGGCGCTCGCGACCGCGCGGGCGAGCGAGGCGGGCGATCTCGCGCGACGCGGGATGGCGAAATTCGCCGGGTACGACGTCGTCGGATCGGTGCGGGATTTCGATGAGGCGATCGCGGTGGATTCGCGAATGGGGGCGTACCTGTGGCAGCGAGGATTGGCGCTGTATTACGCCGACGATTTCGACGGCGCGGCGAGGCAATTTCGAGAGGATGTGGCGATGAATCCGAACGATACGGAAGAGTCGGTGTGGTGCTTTGCCTCGGAGGCGCGGGATCCGGTGAAAGGGGTGGAGTACGCGAGAGAACACATGTTGAAGACGGGGAGAGACGCGCGGCCGGTGATGGCGTCGGTGTTCGAGCTCTTCGAGCGCGGGACGGAGGAGGCGGAGGAGGCGTTACGAGCGGCGGGTGGGCGAAGCGCGAACGATGAATTTTATGCGTTGATGTATCTCGGGTTGTGGCGCGAGATCAACGGAGACGACGAGGGTGCGAAGGAGTTCATCAAAAGGGCGAATCGCACGGCGTACGCGAGACTTTCGGGAGACTACATGGCGAGCGTCACGCGCGTGCACGAGCGCGTGCGAGGGTGGTGAACGCGCGGGGTGCGTGCGATTCGTGTGTATTCATTCTAGTGTAGGCTACGTATTGTATTGCAATTAATGTTTTTTTTTCTACTGGTCGGGTCATCGGGGCGGTTTGACGGCCATCTTTTCGCTGTCCAAGAGCTCGAGAATGGTGGCGACGAGTGTGTTGGACATCGCGCACACGTCTCTACCGGCGTTTTCAATCTTTTGCGCCAAGACGCGATCGAGTTGGTTGCGAATCTCCTTTAGCAAGACGCCAACCTTTGCGGGCGCCTGGAAGGTGGCCCATCGATCGATGCTGATCGTGCCTTGCGTGTGTTGAACCTCCAATTTGCCGCCGAAGAGCAAGAGTTGGTACGGCGTCACCGCCGTCGAGTCTCGCACGAAGATGGCTGTCGTTTGCACGCGTTCGTGATACACGAGCCACTTGGTGATGAACTTTTTCGCCTCAAAATTGATGCTCGAGGGGTGAATCTGTATCTTCTCCGTCCGTCCATTCTCAGCCAAGAAGGACAGACGCGGAGGGGCGTCGGGCCGCGAGCCGGGATCGACTTTGATGAGGTTGGGATACAATCCGGCGACGATGACAGCCTTCAGTAGACGCTTGTTACCGGAGTTTCGATTCGCCTGAATCCAATCGGGATCCGTCTGTAACACACTCGCGCGCTGGCGTCCACGATATCGTCCTCCGCCTTTCTTTTTAGAACTGGACCCGAGGAAATCCGTGAGAAGCTGCGTAAACTGGTCTCGCAAATCTGCGATACCTTCGAGCGCTCGCCAAGACAAAAAGTTCTCGCGCGTAAAGGCGAATTCAGCTGATTTTCCAGTCTTTTTCGCCTCCAGCCAACCATTGTATGCGTTGAGAATGGTGAGAAGGTCAGATTGATCCTCCGCGAAGAGCTTCTTCGCCAAGTCTGCCTCGTCGCGCTTATCGAGCGGCGCGACAAACGGAGAACGACCGCTCAATACCGCCGCGATGGTCAACACTGGATCGAGACAACCGAGCATGGAACCGTATAAGAGCATCTTACCGACGCGAACGTCCACCGGTAAAGTCGCCAAGTGCTGACCGAGTGGCGTCAAACCTTCGCGCTCGTCCAACGCGCCGAGACGCTTGAGAGCGGCCACCGCCGTGTCCACGGATTCAACCTTTGGTGGTTCGAGGGCTTTACCGAGGAACCCAGCGATGCCGCCAGACATGCGTTGCAACTGGATTTGTAAACACAGACCCTCTAACGGCACGCGTCTAATCTCAGGAAGTGTGTGTTCCTCGAACACCGTGTCGTGGACGTGGCGAGTGTACATGCGGAAACACCTCCCCGCCTGGACACGACCGGCGCGACCACGTCGCTGTCGTGCGCTCGCCCGAGAGACCCACTGCTCGAGAAGTAATTGCATGCGAGTGTTCGGATCGTATCCGTTTTCTTTGCACTTACCGCTATCCACGACGTACACGACGTCGTGGATTTTGATGGATGTCTCGGCGATGTTCGTCGCGATGACGATTTTTCGAACACCGTCGGGGGCGTGATCGAAGACTATGCTTTGCTCGGCTGTGCTCAGAGTCTGTGAAGAGCGATCAGATACTTGCCTCCCCCAGTGGCGGCGTTAATCCCGGGATTAGCCCCACACGCTTCGTAAAGTTTGGTGATTTCAGCCAAACCGGGCATGAAGACTAAAATCGCGCCCGGGCCCATGGAATCACAAATGTGTGATATCAAGAGCGACATCAGCTCGTAATTTATCAATCCTTGCTCGAGATTTCTAAGCGCGCGAACGACGTTCTCGCCGTACCCCTTCCCTCGCAGTGCGACGTGGAAGGATTCTTCATCGGGAATGTTCCCATCCTTGCTAGAAACCGGCCGCGTCGAAGCGTCCAGGTTATCCTTGCGGCGCGGTGCCTTCTTGAAATACTCGGTGCCCGGGTTTGGCTGGTACTCCGTGACTTGTAAGATGTCTTCCAAGTAGTGCTCGGTCACGGGATACGTGAAACCAGGGATTTGACTCACCGCCGATACGCCCTTGAAGTACTCTTCAAACGCCAACGCGTTCAACGTGGCTGACATGAGCACCACCTTCAGTGTCGGTCGATGGGGCAAAATATCGCGAAGGAGAACGAGCAAAAAGTCAGAATCGAGCGAACGTTCGTGGACTTCGTCCACGATGACGTGACTGACGCCGCTGAGCAAGGGATCCTCAGTCAAGCGTCTGAGCAAAACGCCGGTGGTGCAGAACAGGATTCGAGTGTTGGAACTCGTGGAGCCCTCGAGTCGGATTTTGTAACCAACAGTCTTGCCGATTTGTTCGCCGCGCTCGCTCGCGACGCGAGTGGCGACGCTCGTGGCGCTGATTCGCCGAGGCTGGGTACAAATCATATTCGTCACCGCGCCACGCCCTTGCCAAATCGCATTATCTAGGATGAACTGAGGCAACTGCGTCGTCTTACCGCAGCCCGTCTCGCCCGCGACGATGAGCACTTGGTTACGCTCAACCGCTTCGATGAGCTCTTGTTGCTTGGCCCAAGAAGGCAAGCGCTGACGTTGCTGTAAAATTGGCGACGCGGCGTTCTCCGTCCAATACTTGGTGAGTTCTTCCTTCATTCTTTCGCTCTCCGCGATCGTTCTCGGATCGTTCGCGCGTTTCTCTTCGTCCTTTAAGATTGCCTCCGCGAGTTTCCGCGTTTTCGCTTCAGCCGTCATCTGCGCCGCGGCCTCCGTCTTCGCTTCAACTTCTGCGCGCGCCTTTTCGGCTTGAGCGGCGAGCTGTCGTCGACGCTCCAACTCCTTCTTTCGCTCCTCCTTAGATTGTTGGGGAGGCGCCAAAAGGCTTCCTTTGGGAGGCGGAATAGACTTTGTACCGTTAGATTTCGGTTTTGTCTCGGCGGTTCGTGGCGCTGGTGGCGCCAACGACCGCTCGCGCGCCTCCTCCATGGCTTCCAGCGGTCCGCTCCCTTGGAGCCACTCGACGACGTCGTCGAGCATCGGTTGGCCCACCAGCGTCTCCGCGTGGCGCATCATCGCAGCCGATACCGCCACGGCCCGCTCGACGTCTAGCGTCGGGTGAGAAAACTTCAGCCGAGGAAGTTCGAACGGGTACAACGGCGTATTTCTAAAGTCAACTTGTAAATCGGCGGCGTATTGTTTTGCCGCCCCCAACTGCACTATGCCCGAGATTTCAATCGCCAGCGACGCCGTCCCAGACGCTGGATTATACCCTCTGGGCTTGTAAAGTTCGCGAGGAAGGTCGCTGAGCTCGTCGAATTGGGCGTTTCGTAGCACCTCTCGTATGTCTTCCTCATTCGCGCACTCCGCTCCCGTGTCGGCGAACGCCTCCGTCGCCTCGGCGAGCGCTTCCTCGCGACTCGGTCCGAGCGCGGCGCACAGTTCCTCCAACGCCCGATCGACATCACCCTTGGCGCTTTTTACAGCTGCTTTCGCCGCGTCCGCGCCGAATCCAGCCTTCACGAACGCCTCGACCGCGCTCGTCTCGGCGCTCTCCGCGCGCGCGCCGTCGCCGCCGCTCGCCTCGTCTCCCGCCTTCTTCTTCCCTCGTCGTTTCTTCGACGCCTCCGACCGCAACGCTTCCGGTAACTCGCTCTCATCCGCGTTCAATATCAACCAATCCATCGCTCTCGCGATCGCTCGTCGTTTCTGTTCGTTAAATCCTTCCGCCGCGTCGCCCTCCGCCGCCGCCGCCGCCGCCGTCGCCCGCAGCGCGCGTTCGATCGCCGCCTCCCCGAACCCCTTCTTCCCGATCCCCTGCGCCGCCTTCCGCAGCACATCCTCTCGATCGACGTCCACGCGAGCCTCCACCGCCGTCACGGTCCCACCTTTCCCCCCCACTCCGCTTCCGCTCGTCGTCGACACGTCCAGCCGCCGCAACGTCGCCGTCACCATCGCCGCCGCGCTCGCGCTCATCACCACCTCCTCCGCACGCTCCTCACTCTCTCCACCCTTGGACCCACGACGCGCGCCTCCACCTTTCCCACGCAAAAATTCCGGTCGCTTCGCCTCCGCCGCCGCCGTCGCGCGACTCCCTCGCCGCGCGTCTCGCTCGCGCTCGCGCTTCTCCTTATTCTTGTCCATCGCATTCTGTCCCGCCTGGTGACCACCGCCACCGAACCGTCGACCACCGCCGCGATTGGGTCCCATGACGACGAGGAATGGGACAAATAGGAGCGCGTCGGCGGCGGCGGCGCCCGCGTCTGCCTCGGCCTCCTCCCGTCGTCCTCTGCCTCCTCCGCCCGCCTCCTCGCTGTCGTCACTTTTACACCCAGAAAGGGGCAAGCAAGTGTGTCGCACCATCCATCCCAAACCTGGGTGCAAATGCG
>Ga0181576_10002179_pt1 | contig 14734 bp, 13 predicted proteins | sample 101ome_22_FD_132464 | JGI IMG/M metagenome (GOLD analysis project Ga0181576, IMG submission 132464) | Coastal salt marsh microbial communities from the Groves Creek Marsh, Skidaway Island, Georgia - 101412BT metaG (megahit assembly) | ecosystem: Environmental > Aquatic > Marine > Intertidal... | reverse complement strand
GAATCCTGGTCGATGGCGTCGTTCAGATCGTCGATTGCCTTCCAGTACGCGCCGGCACTGGCCAATGTGATCGCCCGGTCCAGCAGCAGTTCCAGCTCCGGCCCGACCAGGGCCAGCGCCCTGGTCTGGGCCGACAGCGCGCTCTCGGTTCGACCGGCGATCAGCCAGGCCTGTCCAGCCTGTGCGAGCAGCTCGCCCTTCAGGCGCTTGCCGGGACGGTTCGTGGTTGCCGCCAGCGATTCAAGCTGACGCGCGGCCTCTGCATAAGCGCCCGTGTTCATCAGGGCGACGGCACGGCAGTGCCGGGCGCCTTCGTCGCCGCCTTCGCGTTCCCAGCGATTCGCGATCGTCAGTGCTTTTTCCGGCGCGCGGCGGGCCTGCGACATGCAGTCCGCATAGGCGATCGCATGGGTGGCGAGAGCATCCGTCGTGCCGGGCGCCTGCGTCTGCTGAGCCAGGGCCGGACGACCGGACACCCAGGTTGCCGCCGCCAGAACGGCGGCACACAGCGTGCCGATGCACAAACCTTGCCGAGACCAAGCCATAACGCCTACAGTCGCGACCCCCGACGCAGAAGGCAAGCTCCCTGACTCAACCGCCCCCTCATTCCGCACCCGGCGTGCTGTTCAGTTTCGGTCTCGGGTATTCTGCTATGGCGCTGTCGCGGCGGCTGGACACGGCCGGCTGGGAAATTCGCGGCACGTGCCGCGACTCCGACCGGCAGCGGGCGCTGGGCGCGCTGGGCATCAGGGCGGCGGGTTTCGACGGGACCGCCCCGATGGACTCGCCGGAAGTACTGGAAGGTGCGACACATGTTCTGCTGTCGATCCCGCCAGGCGAAGACGGCGATCCGGCGTTCCTCCACCATGCCGAAACGATCGCCGAAACGGGCTCGGTCGAATGGGTCGGATACCTGTCCACCACCGGCGTGTACGGCAACCGCGACGGCGGCTGGGTCGACGAGACATCGGACCTGCGGCCCGGCAGTCCGCGCAGCCAGCGCCGCGTCGATGCCGAGCGCGCCTGGCTGGATTGGGGCGACCGCAACGGGATCGCGACGCAGATATTCCGGCTGGCCGGCATATATGGCCCCGGCCGGTCGGTCGCCGATCAGATAAAAGCCGGAACGGCACGGCGCATTTCCAAACCCGGACATGTCTTTTCCCGCATCCACGTCGAAGATATCGCGACGGTCCTGGCGGCGTCGATCGCAAACCCGGACCCCGGCGGCATCTACAATGTGTGCGATGACGAACCCGCCGCGCCCGCCGATGTCACCGCCTATGTGTGCGAGTTGCTGAGCATCGCGCCGCCGCCGCTTATTCCATTCGAAGACGCCGAACTGTCGCCGATGGGCAAAACCTTCTGGGCCGACAACCGCCGCGTCCGCAACGACCGGATCAAGAAGGATCTCGGCGTAGAGCTGGCGTTCCCCGATTACAGGGTCGGCATGCGGGCAGTATTGGGAATATAGTTTTCGCTGGCGTCACGCCGCGAAACGATAATTAAATCTCTTCCAGCAGCTCTTCGAGCGTCAGTTTCAGCCGGGCGATGTCCTGATCGCGGGACAATCGGTGATCGCCGTCCTTCACTAGGAAAATCCGCACGTCTTCGGACAGGATCTTCTCGGCGATGCGGCTGGTCGTCATCCACGGCACCGAATCGTCGCGCATCCCGTGCAGCAGGCGCACCGGACAGTGCAGCGGGATCGGCCGGTCGAGAAGAAGATGGTTTATCCCGTCCTCGATCAGTTTCATCGTGATCGTATAGGGCTCGTCGCCGTATTCCGACGGCTCGTAATAGACGCCTTCCGTTTCCAGCGTGTTTTTGATCTCGTCGCTGAAACGATCCCACATCAGATCGCGTGTGAAATCGGGCGCGGCGGCGATACCGATCAGGCCGGCCACCCGTTCCGGCCGGGCCAGTGCCGCCAGCAGCATGATCCAGCCGCCCATGGACGAGCCGACCAGCACCAGCGGACCGTCGGTGCAGTCGTCGATCACCGCCAGCGCGTCCGCCAGCCAGTCGCTGATGGTGCCGTCCCTGAAGGCGCCCGACGATTCGCCGTGGCCGCGGTAATCGAGCCGCGTAAACGCGCGACCCGCGGCACGGCAATATCGTTCCAGCTCCACCGCCTTGGTGCCCTGCATATCGGACATGAAGCCGCCCAGAAAGACCACGCCGGGGACCTTGCCGTCGATGCGTCTGTAAGCGATTGTGACGCCACCGTCTCGTGGTAGAATTTCAGGCGGCCGTTCGTTCGACTCGTTCATGGATATTCGATACCTGTCATGACCCCCGCCGACGCGGAAACACAATCCAGTCATAGCGCGCCCGAACCGGATGCGAAAGCGCCGGCGGTGATGCAGGTGCTGCCACGCCTGGAAACCGGCGGGGTCGAGCGCGGCACCGTCGATATCACCACCGCGCTGACAGCGGCGGGGCGTCGCGCGATCGTCGTCTCGGCGGGCGGGCCGATGGTGCGGGAGATTGAACGCGCCGGCGGTGTGCACATCACACTGCCGGTCGACAGCAAGAATCCGCTGACCATGCGCAAGAACGTCGCGGCGCTGACGGAAGTCATCGCGGACAACAATGTCGGGCTGGTGCATGCCCGCAGCCGCGCCCCGGCGTGGAGCGCACGACCGGCGGCCGAGCGGTCAAACGTGCCGTTCATCACCACCTTTCACGGAACCTATAATTTCAGCAACCCGGCCAAGAAGGCCTACAACGCGATCATGGCCAAGGGAGAGCGGGTAATAGCGATATCCGAGTTCATCGGCCGCCATGTCGCGGAACAATACGATGTCCCGGAAGACCGTATCCGCGTCATTCCGCGCGGCATCGATCTGGACGCGTTTAATCCGGAAGCGGTCTCGGCCGAACGGATGATTCAGCTGGCGCAGGCCTGGCGCCTGCCGGACGATTCGCCGGTGGTGATGCTGCCGGGACGCCTGACCCGGTGGAAGGGCCAAAGCGTGTTGATCGAGGCTGCCAGGCGGCTGGCGCGTCCCGACGTGCGGGTGCTGCTGGTCGGCGACGACCAGGGCCGGACCGGATACCGGGAAGAGCTGGAATCCCAGATCGGACGTATCGGCGCCGAAGGCATCATTCATCTGACCGGACCCTGCCGCGACATGGCCGCCGCCTATATGCTGGCCGACGTCGTGGTTTCCGCTTCGACCGACCCGGAAGCATTCGGCCGCGTCGCCGCCGAGGCCCATGCCATGGGCCGGCCCGTCATCGCAAGCGACCATGGCGGCGCGCGGGAAACGGTTATCGCCGGCGAAACCGGCTGGCTGGTCCCGCCGGGCGATGCCGACGCCCTGGCCCAGACACTTCGCACTGCGCTGACCATTACCGGGGAAGAGCGGGAAACCGTGGCCCGCCGCGCCATTGCCCATATCCGGGACAATTACACCAAGCCGCAGATGTGCGCCGCCACGCTTGCCGTCTATGACGAATTAATTCCCCCCGCATGACCGCACCGAAGCGGCGAATACTGGTTATCAAACTGGGCGCACTGGGCGACTTCATTCTCGCCACCGGCCCGTTTTCAGCCATTCGCGCCGCGCACCCGCATGACGAGATCGTGCTGCTGACCACGGCGCCGTTCGCCCAACTGGGGCGCGACTGCGATCTGTTCGACGAGGTGTGGATCGACGAGCGCCCGTCGCGCATCAATCTGATTGCGATCCAGAGGCTGCGCCGGCGGCTGCGGGGCGGACGGTTCACCCGGGTCTACGACCTGCAGACGTCGGGCCGGTCGGCCTGGTATTTCCGTCTGATGCGCGGTTTCGGGCGGCCGCAATGGTCGGGCGTCGCGTTCGGCGCGTCCCACCCGCATGCCAACCACAACCGCAACAACATGCACACGATCGAGCGTCAGGCAGATCAGCTGGCCATGGCGGGCATTCCGGAAACCCCGTTCCCGGATCTGTCGTGGCTGACCTCGGATATTTCGCGCTTCGGCCTGCCGGACCGGTTCGCGCTGCTGATTCCGGGCGGCGCCGCCCACCGGCCCGAAAAGCGCTGGCCGGCCGCCTCGTATCGTGAAATCGCCGGATCGATATCGGACAGGGGCGTGCTGCCGCTGGTGATCGGCGGGCCGGATGAGTTTAACCTGGCGGCGGAAATCGCGGCGAACGGTGTGGCGAAATCGATCGCCGGAGACACCTCTTTCGCCGATATCGCCGAGATGTCGCGTCATGCCGCGGGGGCGGTCGGTAACGACACCGGACCGATGCATATCGCCGCGATCTGCGGTTGCCCGTCCGTGGTGCTGTTTTCGAAAGCCTCCAACCCCGACATCACGGCGCCGCGCGGCGACGACGTAACCATCCTGCAACGCGACAATCTGGCGGATCTGGGCGTTTCCGAGGTTGCCGCAGCGTTAACTTTGCGTTAAACGCCCGGCTCTATGGATAACGCGTGGGCGCGATAAGCAAATCATGAGCAGTGTAGCGATTACGTTGCCGGACGGCAGCGTGAGACAGTTCGACGGCCCGGTCACCGGCGCCGAGCTGGCGGCCGATATCGGGCCGGGTCTGGCGAAGGCGGCGCTTGCCATAAAACTCGATGGCGAAGTAGTCGATCTTTCCCGCAAGATCGAGCAGGACAGCGCGGTCGAAATCATCACCCGCAAATCCGACGAAGCGCTCGAACTCATCCGTCACGATGCCGCCCATGTCATGGCGGAAGCCGTGCAGGAACTGTATCCCGGCACGCAGGTAACCATCGGCCCGGCCATCGAACACGGTTTCTATTACGATTTCGCCCGCGACGAGCCGTTCACGCCCGACGATCTGGAAAAGATCGAGGCCAAGATGCGTGAAATCGTCAAACGCGACGATGCGTTCGTGCGCGAGGAATGGGACCGCGACGAAGCGGCCCGCCATTTCGACGGCATCGACGAAAAATACAAGGCACAGCTGATCCACGATCTTCCGATGGACGAAACGATTTCGATCTATCGTCAGGGCGACTGGATGGATCTGTGCCGCGGCCCGCATCTGCCGTCGACCGGCCATGTCGGAAAGGCGTTCAAGCTGCAGAAACTGGCGGGGGCCTATTGGCGCGGCGATTCCAACAACGAAATGCTGCAGCGTATATACGGCACCGCCTGGCGCGACGAAAAGGAACTCAAGGCCCACCTCCACATGCTGGAAGAGGCCGAAAAGCGCGATCACCGGCGGCTCGGCCGCGAGATGGAGCTTTTCCATTTCCAGGAAGAGGCCATCGGCAGCGTATTCTGGCACCCCAAGGGCTGGACGCTGTATCGCACGCTCGAAACCTATATCCGCGCCCGGCTGGACAAGGCCGGCTACGTCGAGGTCAAGACGCCGCAGCTGATCGACCGCGGTCTTTGGGAATCCTCGGGTCACTGGGACAAGTTCCGCGAGCACATGTTCACGGCCGAGACCGAGGACGACCGCATTTTTGCGCTGAAGCCGATGAACTGCCCCGGCCATGTGCAGATTTTCCGCCAGGGGATAACAAGCTACCGCGACCTGCCGCTGCGCATGGCCGAGTTCGGATCGTGCCACCGCTACGAGCCGTCGGGCGCGCTGCACGGGCTGATGCGGGTGCGCGCGTTCACCCAGGACGACGCACATATCTTCTGCACCGAGGACCAGATCACGGCGGAGACCGAGGCGTTCTGCGCATTGCTGCTCAGCGTCTACAAGGATTGCGGCTTCACCGACGTGATGGTGAAGTTCGCCGACCGGCCCGAAGTGCGCGCCGGCGAGGACGACGTGTGGGACCGCGCCGAGGCGGCACTGACCGATGCGGTCAACGCGTCCGGGCTGGACTATACGCTGAACCCCGGCGAGGGTGCGTTCTACGGCCCGAAACTCGAATTCGTGCTGCGCGACGCCATCGGCCGCGACTGGCAGTGCGGCACGCTGCAGGTCGATTTCGTCCTGCCCGAACGGCTCGATGCGTCCTATATCGGCGAAGACGGCGAAAAGCACCGCCCGGTCATGCTGCACCGCGCGATTCTGGGGTCGTTCGAACGCTTTATCGGCATCCTGATCGAAAACTATGCCGGGCGCATGCCGATGTGGATGGCGCCGGTCCAGGCGGTGGTGGCGACGATTACGTCGGATGCCGACGCCTATGCCGTCGAGGTCCGCAACGCACTGGACGCCGCCGGCATCCGCGCCGAGCTGGACATCCGCAACGAGAAGATCAATTACAAGGTGCGCGAACACAGCCACGCCAAGGTGCCGGCGATGCTGGTGGTCGGTCAGCGCGAAATCGAAGACCGCAAGGTGGCGCTGCGGCGTCTGGGCGGCAAGGATCAGGAATTTCTTGCGCTGGACGAAGCCGTCGCTAGACTTGCGGAGGAGTGCCGGGCCCCGGCGGCCTGAGGCGAAGGAGAGCGCCCGAAACCGCTGGAACCGGTTGTTCGTACCAGACTGAAACGATTAGAGGAGAAAATCGATCGCAAGACATACAAGCATGGAGCCGCCCGTTAAGGACGACCGGCCCATCAATGAAATGATCCAGGCGGCGGAAGTCCGCCTGATCGGCGCCGAAGGAGAGCAGATCGGCGTCGTGACCCGGGACGATGCTCTCGACCGCGCGGCAAATCTGGGGCTCGACCTCGTCATTGTCGCGGATAATGCCGACCCGCCGGTCTGCAAGATTATGGATTACGGCAAGTTCAAATACGAAGAACAGAAGAAAAAGAATGAAGCCCGGAAAAAGCAGAAAACAATCGACGTCAAGGAAATCAAGCTGCGGCCGAATATCGACAGCCACGATTACGACGTGAAGATGCGGTCCATGGTGAAATTCCTGGGCGAAGGCGACAAGGTGAAGGTCACGATGCGCTTCCGCGGCCGCGAAATGGCCCACCAGAATCTCGGTCTCGACGTGCTCCATCGTGTGCGCGACGATCTGGAGGAACTGAGCAAGATCGAACAGTTCCCCAAGATGGAAGGCCGCCAGATGGTGATGGTGCTGTCGCCCAAGTGACAGTCGTTCGATCGAACGGCGGTCATCCCCGCACAGGCGGGGATCTCTCAGACCCAGTCACATGAATCGAAGATTCCCGCCTCCGCGGGAATGACGCAGGGAGGGGAAACGCCTTCGGGCTATCCCCTCAATGCCCGCCCGCCGGCGTCACGCCGGCCTTGAGGACGAATTTTCTGTCGCAATAGGGGCATTCGACCTCGCCGTCGACCAGGGTCAGATAGACCTTGGGATGTCCCAGCGCGCCGCCGCCGCCGTCGCAGGACACATTGATCGTTTCCACTTCCACTGTTTCGGGGGGCGCGGGTGCCTGTGACATGGCGGGTTTGCCTCTTTGCGGTGTTGGCCGTAGGTTCGCGCGGATGATACCCAAACCGGGCGATTCACGAAAGAAATCAACGCATGAACCACCCTGACGCCCCCGCCATAGAGGTTTCCGCCCTGCGCAAGGTCTATGCGGGCGTGGACGGACCGCCCAAGGAGGCGCTCAAATCGTTGGAGCTGTCCGTGCCGCGCGGTACGATTTTCGGCCTGCTGGGCCCCAACGGTGCGGGAAAATCGACGCTGATCAACATCCTTGCCGGGCTGGTGATCAAAACGTCCGGCAGCGCCCGCATCCTCGGCTGGGACATCGAAGACGACATGCGCCGCGCACGCGGCTCCATCGGCGTGGTGCCGCAGGAGCTGAACCTCGATTCATTCTTCACGCCGCGCGAGGTAATGGACCTGCAGGCCGGGCTGTACGGCGTGCCGAAGCGCCAGCGCCGGACCATGGAAATCCTCGACGTGCTGGGCCTTGCGGACAAGGCCGATGTCTACGCCCGGTCGCTGTCGGGCGGGATGCGCCGCCGCCTGCTGGTCGCCAAGGCGCTGGTCCATTCGCCGCCGGTGGTGGTGCTGGACGAACCGACCGCCGGCGTCGACGTCGAACTGCGCCAGTCGCTGTGGGAATACATGAAGGAGCTGAACGACGCCGGCACCACCATCCTGCTGACCACCCATTACCTGGAGGAAGCCCAGGCCATGTGCGAGGAAATCGCCATCATCAATCACGGCGAGATCGTGGCGCAGGATTCGACCTCCGCCCTGCTCGCCCGGCTGGACCGCAAGGAAGCCCGCATTGTCGTGGACCGCGACATCGACATCCTGCCCGACGGGCTGAGCGGTCCCGGCGTCGATGCCGGCATCGAGAACGGCCGCGAAATCCTGGTCCGGTTTCCGCCCAGCCAGGTTCAGATGGGCCGGTTGCTCGACGCGGTGAAGGCCGCCGGGCTGCGCATCGCCGATCTGTCGACCCGCGATACCGACCTGGAGGAAATCTTCGTGGCGCTGACCACCGGCGCGCCAGAAGCGGAGACGCGCCCCGCCAAGCCCGACCCGCAGGCCGGCACGCTGGAAGCCACGCGCTCGCAACCGCGCCCGTGACACGCGCCGCTCTCCGCATCCTCTTTCTCGTCGCAGCGGCGGCCGCGCTGGCCGCCTGCGCGCCCCGGCTGCAACCGGCGGGTCCCGCTTTCATGGACCCGGCAATGACGCCCGACAGTTTCGTGCAGGCGGACGGCACCGAGCTGCCCTATCGCGCCTGGCTGCCCAAAGCCGAGCCCCGTGCCGCCATCGTCGCGCTGCACGGCTTCAACGATTATTCCCGCGCTTTCGAAAAACCGGGCGCCCACTGGGCGACGCGGGGGATTGCCACCTATGCCTACGATCAGCGCGGTTTCGGCGGCGGACCGCACCGCAAGATCTGGGCCGGGCACGAAACGATGGTCGCCGACCTTGCCGCCACGGTGGCGCTGGTCCGCGCGCGCCATCCCGGCGTGCCGGTCTTCGTGCTGGGCGAAAGCATGGGCGGCGCCATCGCCATGATCGGCGACGCCGGACGGCGGGTTCGTGCCGACGGGCTGATCCTCGTCGCCCCGGCGCTGCGCGGGCGCAGATATCTCGGCCCCGTTCCCGGCGCGGCGCTCGACATCGCCCATGCCGTCCTGCCCGGCTGGCGGCTGACCGGCAGCGGGCTGCGCATTCAGGCGTCCGACAATATTCCGATGCTGCGCCGCCTCGGCGCCGATCCGAAGGTGATCAAGGGCGCGCGTGTCGACACCATCAGGGGCCTGGTCGATGCCATGGACGCCGCCGTCGCCGCCGCGCCGCGCCTGAAAACCCGATCGCTGATCCTGTATGGCAGCCGCGACGAACTGATCCCCAAACGACCGACCTTCGATGCCATCCGCGCGCTGCCCAAAGGCGCCGGTCACCGCCCGGCCGTCTACCGCACCGGCTGGCACCTGCTGCTGCGCGATCTGAAAGCGCAGATCGTGTGGGACGATATCGCCGCCTGGATCGCCGACCCGGAAGCCCCGCTGCCGTCCGGCGCGGGCAGGGCGGCGAAAAATGCGTTAAGTGCGTTGAGGCGGCAACCCTAACCTTCCGATTGCCGCGCGCCGCCGGGCGCGCTATGTTCCGCGCGCTTCGGAACGGTCGCCATTCAGGACCGTCACGGCACAGGGGCACCCGTAGCTCAGTTGGATAGAGCGCTGGCCTCCGAAGCCAGAGGTCACAGGTTCGAATCCTGTCGGGTGCGCCATTCTCTTTTGAACACAGTGGTTACACCATTGAATCCAAACGCTTTTCTAGGTGAAGCTGTTGGGGTGTATACCATGCTGTGTACCAACGATTTTCCGTACCTCTATCAACGAGGCTCCGTCTTCTACTTCAACAGACGAGTGCCATCGGACCTGCAAAGGCACTATCGATGTGAGCGAATTGTCATCTCTCTCAGAACCAGATCGATTAAAGCTGCCAGAGTTAAGTCTGCGTCTCTTACTTCTCAGCTGGATGAAGAATGGCTGACGTTAAGGTGGAAAAAACAGGAAACCCCCCTCGCCCGTTTTCTGTTGGATGAGGGCTCCGCCAACTCAAATGCACCCAGTTTGTCCCAAGCTAAAGACATTTATCTTTCGGCAAAGGGAGCTGATAAGCCCAAAACATTTCACCAAACGGTAGAGAGGTCAGCGAAGAATGTGACCTCGATTGTCGGCGACCGACCGATAGATCTATACACGCGCAAACATGCCAACCTTGTAAGAGACAGTCTCCTGGATAGAGGGTTGTCTCCATCAAGCATCAGGAGAATGTTCGGTGCACTTGCTGCCCTATTGAACTTTGTCTCCAAAGAGGAGGGCTGCGCGAACACATCGGCGTTCTCGGGTGTGTATCTTCGCGAGGATCAACGCATGCCTTCCCAAAAAAGGCAGCCCATTCCTAATGAAACTATCTTGGCGGTTCAGTCGGAATGCGAAACCATAGATGACCAAGCTAGATGGTTAGTAGCCTTGATAAGCGACACAGGTATGCGTCTTAGTGAGGCTGTCGGATTGGTAAAAGCCGACATACGTTTAAACGAAGAGTTCCCTCATATCATGCTCAGGACTCATCCGTGGCGGCGACTTAAAACAGAAGCAAGCGAGAGATTGGTACCTTTGGTCGGGTATGCCGCCTGGGCCGCCGCAAGAGCAGTAAGGGAGTCGGGATCAGATTTTCTGTTTCCCAAATACTGCAGTGAAGATGGGTGCAAATCTAATTCTGCGAGTGCAGCGCTCAATAAATGGCTGTCGCCACGAGTGCCAAACGGATGCGTGATACATTCTTTCAGACATAGTTTCAGGGACAGATTAAGAGCAGTGGAATGCTCAAGAGATATTGCTGACAGGCTCGGGGGGTGGTCGGTAAACGGAATAGGGCAGAGCTATGGGGCAGGATATCCCATCAACGTGCTGCACGAATGGATGTCTAAAGCGATTTGTCACGGAGAAAATACACCCCAACAGCTTCACCTAGAAAAGCGTTTGGATTCAATGGTGTAACCACTGTGTTCAAAAGAGAATGGCGCACCCGACAGGATGTTCATTTCCCTGAGAAGGCTTCAGGTCACACCTTGAATTCAGATATACCAACTACTTAGGAAGCCATTGGTTCACTGTAAATAGGCGGCGTTGGTATACACTTTGGTACACAGTTGCTCACCTGTGTCAGCGGAGTAACTCAACCGGACTCAGAACGACTCCAGGACTCATTTTAAGGCTCACACAGAGTCATCTCTGTCTCCAGAGCCTCTGGGCTTATTTGTTGAAGATTGCTCTGTGGGACTCTTAAAAAGCGTTACTAGTAGACCCATCAGAGGTCCAACAGTGATCACACAGCTGTGTTATTCCAATGGAGGGAGTTCTAACTCTATTGATAGAACCAAGTGAGACAATTTTGGGAAAAGTGGGCGCCTGTATCATAGGCTTTAAAAAATCGATAAAACTAGAGAGAGCTAGGGTTATTGGTGTTAAATCAACAAGTGTGAATATACCGATAAACGCTCCCGGCCTGATTTTTTGACAGTCACTGGTAAACTAAAATGGAATATGGCTTTGTTTTATTCGCGGCGCTTTTGGGGGGGCTATCCGCAATATCTCTTCCTCTGGGTTCTCTGCTTGGATTGAGTTGGCAACCAAGTCAAAGGATCATCGGGGGTATGACGGCATTTGGTGGCGGAGCACTCATAGCAGCGTTGGCAGTAGAATTAGTCGCACCTACGGCAATTCATTATGCGCATGCTGAGGGGGCTACAGAAAGGAGTGAAGCTTCCGTCCATTTAGTAAAAATGATTATAGGCGCACTAATAGGAGGTATAATTTTCCTCTTATTAAATAATTTTATAAATCAAAAAGGCGGATTTTTAAGAAATACATCATATACGATAGGATATTTATTAAAAAGTAAATTTGAAAAAAGAAAAAATCATCTCTCATTAATCTCAAAAAGCGAACTAGTTCGTTGTCTTCCAGCCCCCTTATTGATGGAAATTCTAGGTCAAATACGCGAGCGGCACTTTGAAAAAGGCGAACAGTTATTCGCCGAAGGGGATGAAGGTAGCGAGGTTTTATTCATTTCAGACGGATGTGTCGAAATAACCACTGATCAATCGTCGGTTGCTGAATTGAAAGCTGGTGACGTTGTCGGTGAGATAGCGCTTGTTACTTCGGGAAAACGAACAGCTACAGCAACTGCATCCGTAGCTACAAATGCCCTTTCTTTATCGAGAGAATATTTCGACTTGTGTCGGGCGGAGTCTAAGGAATTTGACCAAGTTTGTCGGGAGCTTGCCTCTAACAGATTGTCGGAATTGGCAAAGCTACAAAGCGATGACCCAGTTTATCAAGAGTGGGTAAATAAAAATGTCGACTCATTGAGGGATGCGTCTCTCATTCCGTCGGAAGAAGAAATTCAGAAAGCCAGTGACGAACACAGCGGTGCACCGATGGCAATATGGTTAGGCATTCTTCTGGACGGCATTCCCGAGAGTTTTGTTATCGGCTCTGCATTAGTTGTTGCGGTCTCTGCCATTATCACTCAGAGCGGCGTAGACGCTGTCAACCTCGCCACCTTAGTTCCCTATACCCTTATAGCTGGTCTTTTCCTCGCAAACTTTCCTGAAGCCATGAGTAGCTCAATTGGTATGAAGAAAATGGGCTGGGGTAATGTGAGAATATTCCTGATGTGGCTGAGCTTAGCTCTAATTACGTCCATCGGTGCCGCTGTCGGCTACTGGTTGGGCGAAACTCTCGACTATGGCGTTATAGTTTTGATTGAAGGCCTGGCGGCTGGCGCGATGCTTACCATGATTGCCTCAGCTATGATCCCTGAAGCTGTCCATCTTGGTGGCGCGAATGTGACTGGAAGTTTTTCTCTGCTTGGTTTCCTGGCTGCTATCTCTTTCAAGTTCCTTGAATAGTACTGCCCATCAATATTTAGCGAAGACCCGATTACCGCCAGCGTGGAAAAGAACAACTTGGTAAGAGTCTCTCCTGCGACCCTGTTCCATGCCAGGTGATCCAATGGGCATGCCTGGCACTGCAATTCCTATAGCCTTCGGTTTTTCCTCAAGTAACCTCTTTATCTCATTGACGGGCACATGCCCTTCGACCACATAATTCCCTATTACAGCTGTGTGACAGGACTGTAACGCTGCTGGGACCTGTAGCATTTTTTTTATCTTTGAGAGCGACTGAAGATCCTTAACTTCGAGGTTGATACCTGCACGTCTGAGGATCTTCACCCACTCAGTGCAACAGCCGCAGCTGGGCGATTTGAACACTGTTCCCCGTGCTGCCGCGGCTGCAGGCGACTCAGTCCCAAGCCATGTCTTGGCTGAGATAAAACCGGCGAAAATCATAGTGGTTGCTTGTCGGCGGGAGGTGTTTTTCACGGCAAGAAAATCCGAATTAATCCGAGAGGCGTCTCGTAGCCCCTTGTTTGCATTACCGCTGCCTCTTCACGCGAAATGCTTTATGGCAGGCAGAGCACGTTTTTCCTAAGTCTCTAAAAAATGATGTAAATTTTTCTAAATCTCCAGCCTGTGCAATTTTTGGTATCGTAGAAGCGGCCTCTCTTAAATTTGCTGACATTCTCTCAAAGCGCGCTCGTTTACTGTCGATCTTCGGGCTGGCTTTACTGGGGAAAGAGTATGTTCCCGCTGGGAACTGTTTGGGAATCAATTTACTCAGCTCAATGATTTTCTCACTGATTTTTGACGAGGCGGTAATCGGCATTTTGCCGCTCTTCACCTGATTTAGAGCCTTCATGGAAGAGGCTAACGCTTTCATTGTTACCATTCGCTCTTTTACCACACCCTTTGCATCTGGGTGCGCAACTGAACCGGTTGATAACAAGCAGAAAACGACGATCAGAGAAGATGAGAGAATTTTTCGCTTTGTTAGTTTCGAGGCACCCACACAAATCTCCATTACAGCGCGAGCACGAACGCTAAGATTGTTAGCCTAAGTCTCTAACAGGCTACCCCTAGCAAAAACACTGTATTCTACCACGGCTATACACCCTCCGCAGCCTCAATTTTTCTCACTAAGATCTAACTCTATTGTTAGAACTTAGTGAGACAATGGTGGGGAAAGTAAGAGTTTTTGATCTTGTACAGTACGCGGACCACAGGGTGCCAATTCCGAGTATTAAGTTTGATCAGTTTTTTGCCCTTATGACTCAAATCCGATACCATCTTGTCTCAAATTGAGAAAGAGAGGAATCAATGTCAGTAAAAACATTACTAAAAACAGACGAGAGCGTAGCACTTCTCGCAGCCTTGGCAGATAACAGCTTTGACTCGGTCCTCATCACTGACGCCTCCAAGCAGGGCAAGATTATTTACGCCAATAAAGCGTTTCAAAAATTAACCGGTTATTCGGCGAAAGATGTCATCGGGAAAACTCCCCGTATCCTTCAAGGCGCTGCGACCGATAAAGCGGTGATTGCCAGACTTTCAAAGGCGCTTAGCACCGGTGGAAAATTTGAAGGTAAAGCCATCAATTACAAAAAAGACAAAACTCCTTTCATCATGCATTGGCGGGTTGTACCTGTGAAGACGAATGGAAAAATTGTAGCCTGGGCAGCAATACAGCGTTCCGGAACCGCTTTATAATAATCCTTACTTTGCCACGGGGAATAGTAGAGACTTTTCTGAAGCCGGAAAACAAGGCAAAACTTCAGGTAATTCTCAAGCACCATGTTCTGGTTGGCGCCGTATCCTCAAAGGCAATTGCTGGAAAGAAGCTCTCTCCAGCTACTGTGGTCCTGTCTGACGTCAGCGCTCATGGGGCAGATTGAGGAGTTTGCATAAGGGAGAATTTTTGGCTCATCGTAGAGACCCGTAGGGGAACGAAGATGAGACAAAATTCGATGACGACGAAAGACACGG